>JAABUP010000029.1_pt1 | contig 325629 bp, 339 predicted proteins | sample 5559201 | NCBI WGS metagenome assembly JAABUP01 (sample SAMN10711887, study PRJNA513373) | rock metagenome | isolation source: Antarctica rocks | place: Antarctica
TTACATACCCCCCCCCCCCCCCCCCCAAAGGTAGAAAAACCAGAGGAAATAATAATCTTCACGCCCAGATGAGCCCAATATCGGTATCGACTCCGAACGGAAGGCGCTGTGTTATGAAATTCTGTTCAAGGGTAACAAACGTGGATAGACTCAATCTACGATCTACAAAATAGTGAATGCATCATGGATTTGGGGTTTCAGAGTATATCCTGTGCCAGCTCAAGTTTCGAGGTGTGCATTTGGATGGAGATACATGACAGGCGGTGTTCGCTTGGATAGTGTAGTATAGCGTAGCGTTTGCAGGTGTGATAACCTGTCAATTTCATATGTGGAGCGAGGTATAGCATAGCAGACAAGGATAAAGAGCTAGGATGCGTGCAGTAAATTAGCTGCATGAGGGGGTTTGGATCAGATTCTGGGCACCGAGCTTTGCAATGCGGAGGAGTTTTCTACTCAATGTCGTACCGATGCGATATAAGGACAAACTTCACTATCTACCTATCCACCCTCCTTCAGATTCGGCAAACTCAGCGATAATCTCCTTGCTTTCTGCTCCGTCTCCATAACCATCGTGCGATGATTGAAACCCTGTTTTGCTCCATTCACATGTTGCGGTATCTCAACAATCTTGATATAGTTTGTTATAACAGAGTCTTGATGCACATAGCTGGTCCTCGTTGGACTGGTGATGAGCAATTTGAATATGGGTGCTTCCGCTCTTGAAAGCTTGGCGAGTTTTCGAATGCTTCTCATGTTCTCTTCGCGAAGGTGGGAGTCTTCGTAGTAGGAAATGCCGTCGATGATGCAAACCACAGCCGTTCTGTCTGGTAGCTGACGGAGAAGTGTGGTGAAGACGATGAGTAGATCGCCGAGATCATTGACGTCAAGGTTCTTGGTTTGCTCAAAGCTATGTTCAAAGGGACCGGCGACGAGAAGCTGGCAAATAAGACTTCGCACCATGCATACACTTTCGTCGTTTGGGCCACGGATATGCGAGCCGCAAAACCAGAAGAGCGTGAGGAACGGAGCTGCTTTGTCTGATCTTGTATTGGAGAAGATGTGGACAAGCATAGCGCAAGCGACAGACGCCGGGGATATCGGCTCGTGTCGTCGACTGTTGGCGTGGACCAGAAGCGGTCCGAAACGAGGCTCAACCATCCATTCCTCTACTACCGGGTCTTGTATGATTGCAACTGCTCTATCCTGATCTTTGAGAGGTATAAGGAAGATCTTGCGGATGGCGTCTTCGACATCGCGTGCCAGTTGGGTCCCATCATGACCAAGTGATAGGAGCAGTAAGTCTCTAGCGGCTATGTTGTCTGCTTTGGTCAGTTTGATCAGCGAAGGTTTCGATTTGTCACCCAAAGAAAGGTTGGCTTACCGTGTAGATTTGACGGCGAATGGCCTACACTGGTTCTTTGTTGCTCGTTGGCTTCCCTTGTAACCGCCCAAACTGCTAATGTCAGATGAGGCTCCTAGGCTGGGGTTATGGTGACCGACATTGTGCAACTTCCTGCCACGCTTCAGTATCTCTAAATACGGCATAAAGAGCATTGCGGGCTTCCAAAGCCAGCTCTTTCAGCTCTTCGGTGGTCCTCTCGAGGTTGTCTAGTTGGTTTTTTGCTAATACAAAGTGAGCCCAATGTATTCGTGGCCTTCAAAAATGAGAGTACTCTGAAAGGTGTCTCGTCGAAGGCCATGAAGTCTAATGTGCTGATTCAGACCGGCATGGTCTTCCATGGCCTGGGATGCATCTCCAACAACCTTCATCTTCTCCTTCAAGGTCATTGCGTATGCTGGACCTTTAGAAAAGGAGCCAAGGAATTTCACTAAAGTGAGTTAATGTCCATGCCGACTTAGCAGTTTTCAAGTTTTGGGGAGAACTCAACGGCTTGCTTTGCGTTTGTACCACCCTAGGATGTGCTGCAGAGCATCAAGGATAGCCTTGTAAAGATCCGCAGCCTGCTTCTTCATCTCGGCATCCCTGTAAATCTTCATGTAGATCGCTGCTGTCTCTACGCGCAGAGGAATCTGGTCAAGGGCCAAATAGGTGTCTTCGCGCAGCCGGCCGAGTCTTACTGCCGCCTGAGATAGATCAGTCTCTTCACCCGATTCTCTTCTACGAAGCCGAACACACTTGCAATATGATTGTTAGTCCTCCGCAGACTACGGAACCATATATTGAGGTGGAAGGCAGTAGTTTGAGCCATGCCTCAATGGCTGGTGCAGCAGTATGAAAGTTCCTCAGCCCGCAACGAATGCTTGTCATGATACCTTCTTTACCGCACCCCTTGTACTTATCACATGCAGTTTCAACTTCTTTGATAACTTCATCCCAAGTGTGAACGGCCTTCAAGTCAATACCTGTTTTGTATTTGGGGTCTGCCTCGGTCTCATACTCCTGTAGGGCTTCGGAAAATGCTCGTTGGCTATCTGACAGAGCCTCTTCGTCCGTGGAAGTGTCGGCCGTCGCAATGTACAGGTCGGCCTCGTCATTATACATCCATCCAGAACCTTCAAAGGCACGGTGAAGGCCCCCATTCACATGGTTATCAGTGTAATCTACGGAAGTGTTGGCAAGGTGGCCGTCAACGACTGCTCCTGGGTAGATAGACAGCTGGCCCGACTTGGATCGAGTTGTAGCTGCCATGATGGCAGACAAGTGTCATTCAAGTGATGTTTCTTTGCATATCATTTTACCATAAGAAAGAAGTACCCTATCCATTGGGTTGCTGGTGACAGAGCATTGAAGAGAGGAGACGGTCATCACCTGAGCTTTGGTTGCCTGGTATTACAACATTGAGGCGAGGAGGTGTGGCACACCTTCGGAAGCATCACCGTCGAAAGGCTTCAGCCTTGTAGTCGCAAGCCATAACCGGCGAAGACAAGGCCAACATCGTCTCCAAGGGAGACCTTATCGGCAAGGATTCCAACCTAATGTCTAGTATTCGGCTCGCCAATCATTGGTCTATCACACATATCCCAGTGTCAATTGCTGACACTGCAGCTAGAGCGTGGAGAAGCGAAGTGCAAAGGGTGGAGGTTGTGAGGCTGGGATTTCTCCAGATATATGGAGCTAACCACAGTAGGAATGGTACGTGTGCGCCTTCCAATTGTATCATAGAAATCTTCATTCCAGAAAATCTTAGGCACGAAATGGAGAAGACGAAGGAACGAGAGATTGGAGATCACTGCGGTGTATCTATGTTGATGGTGGTGGGTAGTATCCATCGAGGATAGGTCCATTCTGTCGGATGGCGGTCTACCCCCACACTTCATGCCTCATTTTCGGCAAGCGCTGCTTCCTCTTGCCTTGTACGCCTTGCAAATACAAGACTCAGCCTTCTTTGTGACGTCCTCAACTCACACACCACATAACATCTCCAGTATTGTGGCTCGGTACAGAGCTCCTGTCAGATCGATTACGATCGTGCAACGGAACTTTCGATTGGCGGGAATGAACGAACAAGACCGTCCAGGCTGCAGGAAGCCGCTCGGTGTGAGAGCTGACACTTGCTGTACACTCTGCCCTCGCGAGGCTGCAGGCTCCCTCCTCGCTAGCTAACGGCCATTGGTCGCAAGAGCCGCAGACGTTCTTCACAATGGTAAGATATGCGTTTGGACCTCGTTCGAGAGCCATCAACGTGCCGCGTCTTTGGTGGGATCAAACTTCAATTTCTCTTCCACGTCTTCTCATACCCTTTTCCAGTTTGTTCTTCCTATCATGCTCTACTTCCATCAATACTTTTCAGATTCTACATCGTGGTAACCATGCCCAACAGCAGTTCATCGGAGAGAAGCGGATCAGAGAATGAAAATGCGAATGAGGACATTCTCTCTGCTATCTCCCCTGTCACCCCATTGACCGCAATCAGCTCCTCTGACGTTCTCAATATTGATACCCTCAAAGAACGAAGGAGGGTTCGAAGAGACTCAAGCGTCCGCTTCAGGGATGTCAGCCCACTCCCGGTTGAGGACTTTCGTCCCTCATCTCTACCTACATCCAAAGACAAATACACTTCGCAGTTTAGGAGAGAAGATTGGGTGAAGAGCCCAGTGCAATCACAATCTTACAATGAGCTCGTAGAGGAACGTAGTCGTCTTGAAGATCGGGTGACCATGCTCGAAGCCAGGCTTCAGAATCTCGATCTCCCGAGACTTCCTGACTATTCAGATAAAGGAGACGGCTCATCCGAGCGTTCCGGACTCTCGGTCGAACCTCAATGGCAGACATGGCAGGAGTATTTGGAGCCTACTGTTACTCGTACCGCTACTAATATCATGGAAGTACTCATTGAAAGACCTCATACAAATAAGAAGTCGTCTCTTGCTGTCAGCCAGCCAGAGGCTGCGTTCGAAAGCCCAAATCCAGTCAAGAATATTGAAAGAATTCGATTCAGATCCATTCATATCATAAATGCGCTACAGCAGATCACCGAGCAAACCTTTCCCAACTCTTCTTGCTTCACCATACACCGCCCGTTCAAGATCTTGCTCTTCTATGAGAGGGGTATTGAGAATCATCTAGCCGAGCTTGAGGAACTTTTCAGCGAGAATGCCCAGTGCATTCAGGGCGAGCAATGCAAAGTGCGTGTGGACCTTGAGAAAATATTGTCCCGACCCCCAGACATCTATCATATACCCCACAGTGTTGATCGACAAGACTCTCAGAACGGAGCATCTACGTCAACCTTTAATGATAAAGCGGACTATAAGCCTACGAGAGAACGGCAATCCAACGAGCAAGTCGATACCTCGAATGCAGTCGTTGAACAGCAGGTCTTTCATGCAACGGGTAATAATGGCACAGAATGCAAGCACGAAATGTCAGATGATCTATTGGCTCAAGCGGAAGCCATCACGCACCTCCGTGCGTTGGTAAAATTCATGAAGGAAGACATGAGAGAGATTTTCAGGCGACACCGTCTCCTGCGTTCTTCAAAAGCAGACATGATATCTTTTACTGACATCTGGCATCTTTTCATGGCTGGAGATCTTGTAGTCACTAACGATGAGTCAAATTTGATGATATATAGGGTCTCTATCTTACCGGCTGGATCTCCTTTTTCTAGTAGGAGGCCTGTCAAGGAAATCAAGTTGCGGTCCGACGGTTCCCATCAGCATTTCGAATCAATATACGGACAAGATTTCATGAGCGTTACGCACATTGATGTCTTTCATTATAATTTTGACGGTCGGAACTTTGGTCCGGTCGAGGAGCGATTGACGATAGTGTCCTACGATGGAGTGAAGAAGATCACGGATCTACCAGTATACCCACTTCGCTTCCGCGCCGACTCCCACGAATTTAGAGCGAAGATGCTTGAAAGGGGTCAGAAATTTCGTGATCTATTGACCAAACCGCACTGGGAGTACAACGGCCTTAGCGCGGCCGAGCCACAAGAGCAGGTGAGTTCCTCAGCCCATATTCGTGGTAAAGGACCATGGTGTTGACTTCTTGGGATATAACAGATCGATAGTCAAGTCATTGTTGACATCCCCTTGGCGTATCGCAAGCATCCCGAAAGGGCCCCAAAGTTCGGACTAAAGTCTTGGATGGAGGATAGCGCTAGGGTCGTGACCGAGGCGTGTGGTGTCCCTGGCTGTACCGAATGCTTCAAAGAGCGCTTCATGTTCGACGACCACAGGATTGATCGACAGCGGACCGTCGAGTTTGTGAAGGGTAATGAATCGCTCTTAAGAACGATAAAGGATATCGAAGAGCTCACTGATGACCTCATGCTCCTTCTACCGAATCGTATTTACGGATTCGTCCTGCGCAGTCGCAGATGGTACTACCTTGATCTAGACAGGATCCACCAGGTTCACCGGCAGAGCGAAGGATTCGAGTCTCTGATCCTTCCCGAAGGCGTTGCGAGACTGGTGGAGGGCCTTGTGCAAACACATGGCGTCCGCGACGAAACTGCTGTGCCCATTGATGAACTAGACTCCGAGCATCAATTCGATCTCGTCCGTGGCAAGGGCAAGGGTTTAATAATCTTGCTGCATGGCGCCCCGGGATTGGGTAAGACATCCACAGCTGAGTGTGTTGCTGATTATACTCGTAAACCTCTATTCCCAATTACCTGCGGCGATATTGGCGAGACTGCCAAGGAAGTCGAGCAAAACCTGGAGCAGAACTTCAGTCTCGCCCACAGGTGGGACTGTGTACTCCTCCTGGACGAAGCCGACGTCTTCCTACAAGCTCGGGATAAGGAGGACATGAGGCGAAACAGTATTGTGTCCGTCTTCTTGCGCGTGCTTGAATATTACTCCGGAATCCTGTTTCTTACCACGAACAAAGTAGGACACTTCGATGAAGCTTTCAAATCCCGCATTCATGTCAGTTTGTACTATCCCCAACTTGACGAGGATTCTACGATTCAGATTTGGGAAATGAACCTGCAGCGGCTGCTTGAGAACAAGAAGCACCTGGAAGTCAACAGCAAAGCGATCAAAAGATACGCCAGGAAGCATTACGCGAAGCTAGAGAAAGCCCAACGAGGTCCGTGGAATGGCCGCCAGATCAAGAATGCTTTTCAAACTGCGATAGCACTTGCAGAGTTTGATGCGAAGACGCAAAACAAGGTGAAGCCTGTTTTGACCGTGGATCACTTCGAGGTTGTCGCCAAGGCGGCCTACGGCTTTGACGAGTATCTTTCGAGAATCCATGGGACCGATATGGATAGAGCTAGGCGAGAAGGTCAACGCGATGACGAAAGAGCTAGGCCTGTGCTCTTCCCAATTCCCCAAAAGTCTACACAGAAGAAGGAGGCCTTATCATCTTCATCGAGTGACAGTTCGGAAGTGGAAAGGAAGTCGAAGAGGGAGAAATTAGCACCGAAGAAAGAGAAGAAGAAAAGGGGCAAATCAAAGGCGAAGGGTCGAGAATCCAGTTCAGATGAGAGTACGAATTCGTCTTTGAGCGAAACTTCAGAAGCGAGGCAGAAACGAAAGTATAAGGAGAAGAAATCAGCGAGCAACAAGGAGAAGGAAGGTCGAAGCTCAAGATCGAAAGCAAATTCCAAGGCCAAGGCACGAGGGTCCGACAGCGATCAATTGTCGACAGAGTAAAGTCAGGCTTGCTATATACTGGATTCTCGGATGTAAGGTAGCTTTGTCGTCGTGTTCATTATCAGAGAAATGTCTGGGTAATTGGTGGGAATCTGTCTGTCCAAACCACCCCTTTCTCGCAGTAACATCGAAGATGGCGGGATGCGAATGCGACGCGGATTGAATACTTTCGCGGGACATTAGTCGGTATGATGTCGCAACAGAACGTTCACCTTCGCTCTAGTAGCAAGACTTGCTTACAAAATGAACCTATGTGCTATACCCCTGGGGATCCTGACACGGAGATGCTCAATCTTGGAAGTTGTAGTTTCTACAACATAAAGTATGGCGTTCTTGCAGGGACAAAATCAAAAGTGGCACACAGGACAGAAATTTAGCAGGGCAGAACGGAAGCATGATGGCCGCGACTATGTACGAAGCATGTATTCCGAACACTCCTTGAAGCGAAGCGTTGGCAGCGTTTTTCTTTTCATTTTCTTCAATCATACTATTATGGACATCATCTGCGCGAATAGCTCATAATTCTCTCTCTATCTGACGGGGTGAAAGGGTGGTTGTCCGTTTCGCTAGCACGTTATGTTGTATAGCAGGGAATATTCAAATGACTCGTGTTCCTCAATTCTACGATAGCCACTTGATTGATTCTCGGTACCTGATGAAGTGGAGGGTCATAGGAGGGAGATGGGGCGTAGAAAGTGCGTAGGACACGTTGATGGGTTTGGAGGTAGGTGAGGTAGGTGAGGCCGATCGAACAAGGCGGGTTGGTTTCAGCGATCGGATGCGGACAACCGGTAGCGGATCCCCATGATAAGAAGGATGCAGATGTAAAGGGAAAGCTCGAAGATGCCGCCACGTAGTCAGAGCTCCTCAAAAATCTATACAATGAAGATATCAAGCAGATACTCATACAACAGGGACCAAACCATCATCAAAGACCATCCCTACTTCGCAATAACCAAAACCCCATACCCCGGCACATCCCCATAACTCCTCAACTCCTCCACACTCGCATCCCCCTCCCCCTCCCCCCTCAACCACCTCTCCGGCACCTCCGTAACCCCCCACCGCAACTCCCCCCTCAACCCCGCCTCCCTTGCCGCACTCTCATACACCCCCTTCCGCAAATGATAGCAGTCGAAATCCACATCCCCCACCTCCGTCTCCCCATGCACGTGGAAATATATGCCATCCTCCACATCGTGCGTCTTCCAATACACCAAGCCCCCCGACCCCTCCGGCGGCGGTCGAACCCGATACTCCGCCTCCACCGACGCCGTCGGATCGTCCGCCGGAGGAACGGTGATGCTGACGAAATGTCCGCCGTCCACAAGATTCATCTCGATGTTCCGAAACATATCCACCAGTCCCGCGCGATCGGGTGCGTAATTCAGCAACCAAGCGCCAAAAACCACGTCGAATGGCCCGCCCGCATACCGCGTCGGCTTCGAACAATCGGCCAGCGTGAAATCTACGCTGTGTTTGGTGGTGTCGAGGTCCGGCGGGGCGAGACGGCGCGCTTCGGCGATCATGGCGGGGGAGATGTCGATGCCGTGGACGGAGGCGGCGCCCCAGTGGAGGAAGGAGTAGGTGTAGAAGCCGGAGCCGCAGGCGAGTTCGAGGACGCGGGCGTTGTGGATGTAGGGGGAGAGGGCTGTCGAGATGTTTTCGCGCTCGATTATGGCGATGGACTTTTTGCGGATGGCGTCGTAGGGGGCTTGGATGGTGTTGTATTGGGTTGACATTGCTGCCGAGTTACTCGGAGGGTGGAGAGTTGTATATCTGGATCATGATACGGAAAGTCTCCAAACTTCGTGCGAATCCACAGCCCTATACTATTCTATGTGACTAAGCAACTAAGGTAAGGTAGAGAATATCAATGATGAGTGGCACAATGATGAGTGGCAAATTGACTGGTGTGAGAACCTATAGAATACTACATAGTGAGGGGGGGCAAACCCCATCAACAGCATGACAGTGAGAAGACGACTTTTCCTCATATGTAGTCAGGCAGTGTTGACATTTGGTGACTTGCTATGACCACAGTATGATTGAGGGGAGGTGTAATAGACATTACCTGGGTAAGGTATTGACTGTAGGGAGGGAGCTTTCGTGCCATTTTATGTCCGACAATTCCTTCCCTGGTCCTGATCCTTCGCGCGGTTCCTAAAATCCGCGATATATGGCTATCTTCTCCTGATTCGTCTAGCCTGATCTTGGTGTCAGCAGAAAATGGGAGGTGCATTAGGCTACGAGGCTGAGTGAGTCTAGAAACCCTCACAGGCAATTGTATCATCCTCCGTATAGTCAACATTCCTACCTTCGAAGGACTTTCAAGAGAGGCTTTCTTCAGTCTCAAGCATGGTGAGCGCAGTTGAATACTCACATCATACTGACCTCTCAGCTAATAGAGCGCCAAGCCTTTGCGTGAGGTTGCACCGGGCGATAAGAATCCAGCAGATCAGGCAGGAAGGCTTGAGTCAGTGCCCCTGCTTGATACGTGATGAAAGTCTCTCATTATTGTCGCTGCCAGTATCGTTGCAGTCCATGGACTGAATCCTTGGAATCGACAAGAGCATGCCCTTGACACTTGGCGCAAACCCAGCGGGCCAAAAGGCTATCTCTGGCTTAGGGACGCATTGCCAGAGGTTGTTCCAAACGCTCGTGTGTTCTTGTACGAGTATGAGTCAAGTCCAGCCTTCGGATCGACGAAAGAGCGCTTTGTGCACCAAGCAAACGATTTGCTCGAAAATCTTCGTATTGAGCGTCGACAGGTTGGGGTTCTCAATATTTTGGCATGAATAGAGATAACAATCGTATCAGACTCCTAGGAAGCCTCTCTTATTGATTGGCCATAGCTTGGGCGGAATACTTATCAAGCAAGTCCGTCGTCTTATCTCGCACAGCAATAGCTGCTGTATATGGAGTACACCGTACACTTCACTAAAACCAAGTCACTATTCAATAGGCTCTTGTCAATGCTCACAACAACCCAAAGTACAACCTCATACAGTCATCAACGTGAGTCCAAGTCTTTGCGGTATATACTATGAGATCTCTGCTAAGATTGCTAGACGAGGTCTTGCGTTTTTCGGCACTCCCCATGGGGGCGGTAAAGAGACTCTGGTGTCTCTTGGCAGTGCTTGTGCTCGCATAGTGACAGCTGTCTCCACCAATCCTTCGAATGACATCATGGAGGTTCTACGATCTGGGTCTCTCTTCTCAGATATCTTACAGGAGAGTTGGAGGCATCAGCTCAGCTCCTACAAGATCGTTTCATTTTACGAAGGATCGGGCGAGGTAAGCAACTAACCATTCGACGATATCCGAATAAGCTCCAGTGACAGTCTACAGATTGTTCCCAGGTCCTCGGCAGTTTTAGGGCTTCCGGGCGATGTCGAAAACCAGGTCAAAATCAACGCTGACCACTCAGATATGTGCCGCTTCGACCTCTCTATGACTAAGGACCAGGACAATTACCGATTAGTCCAAGCGAACATTGAGGATTTGTGTGACTTAGATATCGGGACACAAGGTGAGCAGTTGTCGCAGGAGACTATGCCGTTTGCTTGAACGTCGAGATCCAAGATGGCTATGCTTGACATGGTATCACCTCTGTCTTGGGTCCGAATTGAACGACCCAAGCTTAAGCTACTTAATGCTAGACTATTAAGTGGCTCTTGTGGTATCCGGACATGTTACTTGCGCAAATTGAGATCCTTCTGCCAAATAGATACCTCGTTCCTAGAGAGACCCTGCTACCTTTAAGGCACCTCTAAGTCTGAAGAAAAAGATGACTCACGATACTTGACAGCACAGTCATGATACTGACGTACTACAGGGTTGCAGAAATCGGACAGGGAGGAGCTCAAGCTGATGTTTGACGAGATCGACGAGACAAAACAAAAAGGAAGTGGGTACTTAAAACGTGCCCAGCACATGGTTTACTGACCATCGAGACTAGGAATTCTGGAAAGTCTTCTCTACAGTGAAATTTATGATCGTTACGACGCAATTGCTGAAGCACATGAAGAGACATTCGAATGGGCATTCGACAACCCTGGACCAGGGTTCGTCACTTGGCTTCAAGGAGGCGAAAAAATCTACTGGATCAGAGGAAAGCCAGGATCGGGAAAGTCGACCCTCATGAAATTTCTTTACAACGACCAACGTACTTTTGAACATTTTCAAAATGGAGCCTCGTCTTCAAAACACGCTATGGCAAGTTTCTATTTCCACGATAGAGGATCTTCGCTGCAAAAGTCTATGGTCGGCTTGCTCCGTGCAATACTCTACAAGCTTCTGTGCTTGTACGATGATCTCGTGTTGAAGGTTTTGCCAATGTATGGCAAATCGAGATTTCTGGGAGTAGAGCGCCTATGGTCTCGGGAAGAAGAGCTCTTGCAGGCATTGACAGTGATCGTTAACCAGCAAGAAGTCCATGCGGACGTGTGCCTATTAATTGATGGGTTAGACGAGTATGACGGTGATCATTCAGCTTTCCTGACATGGATGAAGGTACTCACAGATCCATCTACCAAAGCGGGTTTACGACTCAAAGTGTGCGTTTCCAGTCGTCAGCTTCTGCTGTTCGAAGATACGTTGGGTGGCTGTCCAGGATTTGTCGTCCACGAAATGACACGTCCGGACATCTCAGCTTATGTGCAGTCACGGCTCAATGCGCAACTAGCAGTGCAATGTCTCCAGGAACAGGAGATGGGCAATATATTCGCGACAAAGATTCTGGAGAAGGCTTCAGGTGTATTTGTCTGGGTAAAGCTTGTCGTTGATGAGATATGTTATGGTCTCATGGAGGGCGACTCAGCTCGAGAGCTCCACGAAAAGGTTGCCTCTGTTCCGGGGAACCTGGAAGATCTCTATATATCATCTCTACTCAAAGTTCGGCCTCAGCATCGTGAGGAGTCCCGGACCTTAATCGCAGTCGTTCTACAGGTCCAAGGTCCTGTCACACTTCTAGACCTAGCCATGATCTCAGCGCCATTAGGTTCCTTGCAGCAAGAAGGGGATGCGACTGTCCAAGACAGGGAACTTCGGGAACTCTGCTACAATATGAAAAGGCGGCTAGCGAGTCGTTGCGGTGGGCTAATAGAGACTCAAGAGTCCCAGTCCCAGGTTGAAGGACTGGGTCAAAGCTCAGACGAGAGATTTCACGCCTATCATCGTCTTGGAAATCTTGGTGTGCAGATAGTGCACCAGACTGCAAAAGAACTTCTTCGCAAACCAGGTATATGGGAAACTGTAGGCCTACCTCGAAACGGTGTCAATATCAACTCGACGCTACTAAAGATTTGTCTTCAGCATTATCAACGAGGGTTGCCGACCGTAGATCGAATCGTTAGGATGAAGACATGGGGTCTGGAGAAAGCTTTGGAATATGTGAAAGATATGGAAGAGACGGATTGGGAAGTATCAACAAACATAGTTGATCAATTAAGCAAAGCACTCGACGAGGATACAGTTTTGCAAAACTTTCTTTCTACGACGAACGTGTACTCATCGATTTATCTACGCGAATTATCATTTTCATGTTGTGTGGTTTCCGCAGATCTGATAATGTACATGTCTTCCAAAATAGCGCATGGAACATTGGATCTTTCAAGCCCGAGGGGTCCGGAGTACCTCAAGGCTACTCTAAGTCCGTATGGCAGGCCTGCTTTCGCCAGTATCTCGCTGCCCATGATCAGATTGCTATTGGGTAATGGTGCTAAACCTAATGACGAGATTTTCTTACCAGGCCTATCTGCCTGGCAGATACTGTTGATGAGACCGAGCCTTGGGAGCAATCCGTTCTTGAGCAACAAGGAAGCCTTCTCCCACTGGCTTACCCTGTGCCATCTTTTCCTGGACCACGGTGCTGATCCCCGAGCGGAAGTGCCGATCGGAACTCCTTTCCCAAGCGAAGAGGTCCGGTATCTCCGTGCAAAAAGTTTCTCGCAGTATACGTTTCCGCTGCACTTTGTTCTCGCACTAGGGCGCGGCACTTCGTTTGTGGGATTATCGGAAATGATCGAGCACCTTCTTCGGCTTGGAGCCGGGGCCAACAATAAAGACAGCGATGGGAAAAGTGCGATAGCCGTGGCTTCTCGTAGTTTCGAGGGTGCAGAGGCTATGGTCCGCCGACATTCCTCATTGAGCCGGAGGTTTCGGAGGAGCTTAGATGTTACCTCGTCGAAAATCCGTCGTGTGTCGAGGTGACCGTCAGCGTCGGACAGGGAGGAAGACCGATGAACAACGGAGTCTCTTGTATACATTCATTTTCCAATGCCCCTTCCCCAACGTTACCTCGGAACGCAACTGTTTCGGTCAATTTGTCGTTGGGAGCGAGGAACGGACAGAAAGGGAGCCTGTCTTACCACACAATATGCATGGACGGCACCGAACACCACACAACTTAATACTTAGACAAGCGAAGTCACAATGCGTCGAAAATGGGGCCTAAAAGAAATTCTGCCGCATTAAATGTATAACATGATGATTTTCTGCATGACTTTTTTCGTGGGATGACGTCTACGGAGACCAATGTTTGTCACTAATGAGTACATGGTAGGCATTTTAGCAGACGAAGGATGTTCGTTTTCTCAGCTTTATGGAACACTAGGTTTTGAAAGTATGGCGGTGGCAGCGTGTGTACAGGGAGAGGCATGGATGATCTAGCTTCTAGAAGGACGTTCACATGACTGAATGTGTAAAGGAATGCTGATATTACTAGGATGTGACAGAGATAGGTTTTCAACTTGTTACTGGGTAAGTCTGCACCTTGACCGAATGGGAATACGCTGACAAAACGGACTCCACAGCTGGGGTGCAGGCACTAATAAACTGACGCCCTACAACATACATTGCCCTTATCGATGCCCAGATTCTTTGGTATGTTTTGCCCTCACTTACCAACTTGTAGACGATGGAACTGCTGCGCTTGGTCCGGGAAGTCTGATTGAGATCCTAAAAGTAAGCTCCAATCTCAGTCCACAAAATCCGGGAAGGCCTGATAGCTCATCGGATGCGCCAGGTTCACAAAGTCAATTCCTTAGGAGGAGGTTGATGGGGAGATCAGATATGAAGCGCGAGGACAATCTTACGCGATCATTGTAGGCCTAGGAGGGGGTGGGAAGATGGCATAGTGATGTCTCATAATCTGCCTCATCGCGTGTACGTGCTTGAGCGTATACTTTCGGAGTCGAAGATATGGCATTTCGCGGTGTGCACGTGGATTTTTTATAGTCTTTCGACCAACGAGTGGCTAATGTCGCAACTTGTAATTGCAATGCAGGCTGTCAACTGAACTGAACGGTAGTGTTCGGGTTGACTTCGAGGGGCGAATGCGCTGACAGCATGTTGGCTTCTTCAGAGAGAAATTATATGCGTTGGCTTTTGGGTGCGTAGTACGTAAAGCGTATTTGCGTATACCAAGTTTCTGTGCAATAATTTACTGACCGATGAGGCATGTAGAGTTCCAATGAGGGCTTCCCGGCTAAATAAGTATGGTGCAGAAACTGAAGTCGCATAATACTTGGTCGTGTCGATTGGAGAATTCTGTAACAGCGCAAGAGACGACGTGGTCATCAGTTGGCTGAGAACAGAGGTGGGCTTGTAAATCGCTGCCAGGAGCCTGAGGTACAATGCATCGAGATCGCTGCTCTATTTTGATCTAATTTCTACTCTTAAGCCGTACATTCAGAGGCTTTTTCTCCCATAAAATCCATGATTTTTGATCTTCCCATTTGTCAATAGGACCCTCGGCCTCGAAATCAAACGCCCAAAGAAGATGGGCTAGGATGAGTCGCATTTCCAAGTACGCGAGGTTGCGACCCAGACAGTTTCGTGGGCCGAGCGAGAACGGGTTGAAGGCTGACGAGGATGATGATGATGTTGAAAGATGAGCGCCCTTTGAGGTTGAAGAGTCTGAAAGCCAGCGGGATGGATCGAAGGCGTTGGGAGAGTTGGGAAAGTTCAGGCTGGAGCGATTGGAGGAGAAGCCTGAAGCCGACACGAAGGTCCCGCCGGGCAACCAGTGCCCTGAGATTTCTGCACCATCGGGAGGTACCACGCGAGGCATACCTAGAGCAACGGGCGGACACAAGCGAAGACCTTCTTCGATTACAGCGCCGAGGTAGGTAAGATTGATGATTCGCTCCGAGGTGATCTCTGATGCGTGCCGGAAGGAGGAGCGAATCTCCTCTGCTAGTCTGAGCATGGTGTCCGGATTACGCAGCAGATTTCCTATGATTCCGGCTAGAGCCGTAGCCGTCGTTTCGCTACCAGCCACCACCAGTACCCTCATCGTAGCTTCAATCTCGGGCACGCTCATACCTTTATCGTCGTTATAGCGAAGGACGTAGGTCATAAAGTCATTCTTCTGTGTATCCCCCAAAACGCCTTGATCGAGACGGCGATGGATCTTCTCGTTGGCCATGTTTGCATGTTCCGCACGCTTTTTCAATAAACTCCTTGGCAGCAGCATTCTCAGCGGCTTACCCAAACCAAGTAAACGCAGCGAGACGAGAAGAGTTGCAGCTTTGAATTGAGTGAATAGGATTGCTACCCAGCCATGATATTCTCCATCCTCAAGGCAGCGAAACGACTCGCCCAAACCCAAATCTCCCACAATATCGAACGTTGTGAAATTAAGCCACTTGACAAGGTCAACCACTGCCGTCTCCGGAGACGAGGCGCACTTGTGTAGGCGATGGACTAAGAGATCAATGTACGATTGTAAGAGGTACTCCTGCTGGCGGAGGGCCCGCTCAGAGAAGGCGTGGGATAGAAGTCGGCGGTAGCGGGCGTGGTCTGCGTCATTCGCGCTTAGGATGGAGTGAATACCATTATCGCCCGGGGCCATCCATAACGGATTTTTGGGGAAATTGGGTTGACCTTGATGGTGGCTATAAATGTTCTGCCAGGCACGAGCGTCGATAAAGGAGAGTTCGTTCGGGGCCAGGCGAACAATGTGGCCATAGCGCTGGTGTAGCTGGTGGGTTCGTTGAGTCAAATCACCTTTGACGAGAGTGTAGACATAGGGGATACGAGATATGGCCCAGAGTCGAGGTCCGGGAAAGCGAGATAGGCGATGAAAGTAGAGGTTATAAAGGGCTATAAAGGCAAGGTACTATGAGGAAGTCAGCTATGCTTACTTGACTTGAGATAGAAACATGAACAATACCGTTATCGCAGCAACAACAATGGCGAGCACAATTTGCGCAAGAGAAATGGGTTGAAGCATGCCAGAGTCTGTGGTGTGACTTGACCACAAAGCGTCACGTTAATCAATATTGAATGTCGACAGCTAGGGAAAGGATAGAGGTAGTGGCTCAGATGCCTTCCCTGACGTGCATACCCATGACCGCACTATGCCTGGTCGGAGTGTTTGAAGGAGAGGTCTGCGCCGTTACGCCGTTTGCTGGAGGAGATCGACTCCACTTTGTTTACCTGTTGCCTGCAGCGGAGCAAGAATGATGACATCATCTCGCAGCTCGTAATCGCACGACTGGACAGCCTTCTCTCCTGGTCAGATCTTTACCGAGATACAAGATTGAGGATGGGTGGTTCGCTGTGGAAACGAGGATCCTTAAATGCCAAGCCCAAGAGACCATCACAGAGATTTATATGGTTCTCCATCATCGACATGGCTGTCACTAGGTATCCTTTCGAGACTTTGTTCCTATTGATTGCGGCCTAGAGCCATCGTGGCAGGGTAACACTCTGATAGATGTTGCGGAGAAGACAGGGTGCGCATATGAACTGCTGAGGGCTCTCGCGCAGAATCACTCGTACGTGCCTTGAGACGATGGTGTAGCGGAGAGGCGGAGCAACGTGCGGTAGCTCAATTCTTGACATTGACGTTATCATTCCGCACAGGCCAATGAGCTGGGCATAGCGCAATGCAGGTCATTGGCAAAGCAGCTGTTCCTTAACGAAGGCTGAATATCTGAACAAGTCTAACCATATGTGTATTAGCGCGCCCATCTGCCTCAAGTTCTTTCTTCACATGCTACCACACCGCAGCGTTCTTAATTCAACAGTCTTACTACGCCGTACCCAACTGCACCCACATTGGACAATTGCTGATCCGATCAAGAATTCTCTTCTGCTGATCACGCCGTCTTGATCATGGTTTCGCATAGTCGAATTCCACGCCTCTCAGAAATGAGTCCGTTTAGCAGATTCCATCCCTGGGCTAATCTATGTATATACTAGTCAAGAGCCGATGAAGGAGCTGAGAAGGCTACGCTCGCTATCAGTGCGATGTTTAAGGCATTGACGACATGCCTGAAACCTGCCATTTTGCTTGAAACTTTTCGTTCATATGTTCGGACAATCTCCCCTTCCCTTTCCCTGTTCCTAGAGTCTTTACAATCGTGAATCTGCGGTCAAGACAAACGTTATTCTCCTCTTTGGTTTTTGGTTGCAATGACCTCCGCCATATCTTCACTTACAGCAGGTTTGACGCCTGCTCAAATATTAACCCTCAAGGGCCAAAATCATGATACAGAAATCTTCACTTGTGCTGCCGTCTTCTCAGCTCTAGCACTCTTCGCGGTCGTTGTTCGTGTGACATCCAAGCACATGAAGAGCGTCACTGTGGGAATCGATGATGTGATGGTTGTTGTTGCACTGGTAATAATTGCATCTTTACTGTTCCCCAACATAAGACCTGCCAGGTCCCAGATCAAAGCTGATCTACCTTTACTCAATAGGTACTTACTTTGGCTCAAACGATATTCATTTGCTATGGTAAGAGACAGCATTCCCGTGTAGTGCATCGTGCTGGCTAATCTCTGCCTCAGGCGTGCGACATTACGGAGTTGGTCGACACTTATGGACCTTGGACAAAGAGCAAATTGTCATGTTTCACAAGGTCAATACAACACGCTCAAAGCTGCCCACGCGAGCACCGCACTAATATCGATGACCAGCTCTGGTACACAGCCGGCACCCTCCAGTGCACCGCTCTCTTCCTAACGAAAATCTCACTCCTGATACTATTCTATCGCATCTTCGTCACTCCCGCATTTCGCCTCGCTACGAAGGTTCTGGGAATCATTATGGTTTTCTGGTGGATTGGCACCATCCTCGCAGATACATTGATATGCATCCCGATTGAGCATAATTGGAACCCTACCATTCCAGCACACTGTGGTAACAAGCAACTGCTCGCCATAATACCGCCAATCCCTTGGATCGTCACTGATCTCGTAATTTTGCTCATGCCACTGCCAATGGTGTGGAAGTTACACCTGCCACGTCTTCAGCGAGTGGGGTTGGTGGGCTTATTTTTGCTTGGTGGCTTGTGCGTTCCGGATTCTCCTACCAAATTCTCTCAGGAATTGCTAATCAGTCCTGAAATAGTGCACTCGTATCTAGCTGCGTCCGTTACAGCACTCTCTTCTTCCAGCACAATGATGTAACATGTGAGCTTTGCTTCCTATAACCCGGTCGTATCGCCCGTACCATCCTTATCATTCAGGCATAACTTTCATCACTACACCGACCATACACTAACCCCTTAACTAGACTACATCACCGAAGCAACCATCTGGACAATCATCGAATCCGACGTCACCATCATATCAACCTGCCTCATCGTCTCCAGACCCTTATTTCTGAAGCTCTATCCGTCGAAACTAGTCACAGTGATTCGAGAAAGAATCTCAACAAGCAGAAAGTCTTCTTCCAAGTCATCGAGTCAGAGCCAGAGAAGATTGCCTCTGTTCAGCAGTTTCAGACGGATGACAGAAACCCCACCTGCGGTCACCGCGGCGTCTTTCGGTGCGCCCTTCGACTTCAAGTTCGATACGGAGAGCGGACTAGACCTGGTACATGAAAAGGGCAGGAATGACCGATACTAGGCATCGCCCCTTCCATCAGCATCAAAATCAGTTTTTTGCAATGATCACATTTCAGCCTTTCGGTCAGGTCAGCCCTCCACGTAACGCGCAGTCGGTGAATGGTATGCTGAAGTGATGGCCCGAGTGATGATATCTATGTCCCGGTATCGCAGTCTACGGACGAAAGCGATAGTCAAGTACCAGCGCCGTCACAAATACTTGAAATGCCAAAAGTCATCTCCAACGTCTCAATCGAAAGCCCCGGGACATCCCAGTCCTGCTACATTGGCGATCAAAGCAAGCAACGCTACTTCGTCGTCTCGCCGCGATGGATCGGATGCATCAAGCAAGGCATCCATCCACATCTCTTCTGCCTCGCGCATTATATCTGGAACGGAGACACTGGAGTACTCGAGCAATCCGTTCATCGTCTATGATGAAACGGGTTCTCCACCAACACTTCGCGGCAGGTTCAAGTATTCCGCACCATACCTACAATGTATCCAAACCGAATATGCCAAAGATCCCTTCATATCCAATCGTGTCAAAAGAGCGCTGGATTCCACGATGCCGAAAACCTGGTTGCCCGAACCTCCTCTCACGTTCATACATCTGCTTGTGGATATAGTGGTATGGTACATTTTAAATACAATTATTTATAAATATCGGCGTACGCTACCACCAATCTCCTCTCCTCTCCTCTCATCTCCTCTCCTCTCCTCTCATCCCATCTCATCCCATCTCCTCTCCTCTTATCTCATCCCACCCTACCCCATCTCCCCCCACCCTACCCTATCTTACCCCATCTCCTCTTACCCTATCTCATCTCCTCTCACCCCATTCCATTCCATCACAAATAAAAGGGTACAGTACAGTCCCTACCAACCTACCCATCAACCCCAAAATCCCCATATCAACTTATCCTATACCCCGGCCCCGTCCCCCACACTCCTCTCCACTCTCTTCACCACATGAATCTCCACCCTCCACCACACCAGTGCAAACCCCATCCACCCCTAACCCCTTAAACCCTACCCTACCCTCCCATCTAATCCTCATCCCTTAAAAAAACCATCCACTCTCTCCACTCTCCACTCTCCACTCCCCAGTCCTCAAAATCCAATCCGAAACCCGTACTGAATGGAAAGGTGATAAAAAGGCGTATGGATTATAAAAGCTCCACTACTATTACGTTAGATTACAGTGAGTGAGGAAGGACGCTGGAGTAGGTACGTCATTGGGCAATGGTCAGATTCGTTTCTATATACAAACACCACGAATAAAAACGTGATGCATAAGACGCTATATATCGACATTATGTCCCCCTCTTCCACCCCCCCTCCCCCCACATCCATCAACCCGGCCTACCGCCCAAACTTCTTCAGCTCCATATACCTCAGCGGCGGAAACACCACGCCCGCAAACGCAATCGCCATCCACGCCCCGATATCGCCCCCATAGCCTCCAATCTTCAGCGCGACGGGCCCCGCATACCAAACCTGATACATCCCAATAATCGCCCCGGCCCACCCGACCAGCCACGCAAACAGCGCCGCCGCACCGATCGGCAAGCGCTTCTTATCCTCCCACGCCGTCCAATCGAACGGCACCCCTCGTAGTTTGTGGAACAAGATGTGTTCCTCCAGCGCGATCGTGATCCACGGACAAACCCAATAACTCATGATGGGCAGGAAATTCTCAAACACGGCAAACAGATGATTCCTTCCAGCCACCGACAGCGCCAGTTCCACAAACGTGATGCCCACGCACCACAGCCAGCGCGGAACCGCCTTCGCATACCGACCCAACACCTGAATTGTCAGCGCCGCGGCGTAAGTGCAGGGCGCGTTGTTGGTCACAGAGCCCAGGGCGAGGATGACGACGCAGAAGCGACCGAAGCCGCCGAGGCCGTTGTAGGCTTGTAGTAGTAAGGCGCCGGAGGAGATGCCGTAGGCGGTGCCCCATTCCGGGACGGAGGCGACGCCGGTCGCGATGCCGACGCCGACGATGTTACAGAAGATCAGGGCGAGCCAGGTGCCGGACCAGGTGGTGAAGAAGGTCGCCCATTTGGAGGTGGTGGTTGGGTAGTAGGAGTAGAAATCGGCACCGATGGCTGCGAAACCGATGACGCTGTCGCACGGAGTGGTATTAGCTTTAGCAACAGACCAAAATCACGGTGATCGAGCTCCATTGCGGCCTCATCAGAATGGAGGAACACTAACCTAGCGAATTCCAAGGCGAAGAAGGAGCAATGGTTTGCGGTGATGGTGCCAGAGGGGCCGACAGAGGCCAAGGACGTATCGAAATGTTTGGCGGATTTGGCGTATAGGGTGATAATAGCGACCATCTGTGGGATAAATGCATATCTAAATCGCCGTAAGCCAGATTTCTATTCCAGAAGAGAGGATGGAGCGCACCTCTCAACAGTATGGAGAACGGCGATTCCAAAAGTTGCAATGATGCCAATCAACAGCGCGGCCACAACACAACCCACGGCGATTGTCAAGCCGCCGCCGTTGATGGCCGAAAACATTTGACCAGCGATGATGCAACCGATGGTTCCCCAGCCTACCTGCATGATCACATTGAGGATACAGGCGATCTTTGAAGGCCAGTAGCCCATGAAGTATCGACCGACAATCTGGCGCGTAAGTCATATATCAGCCATCAATTTCAATCATCCCTTCGGCCCACATTGGAGTGTCAGGCGACTTCAGACATGTACTGAAGCTCCGCCGAGTCTAAGATGGGCCTCTCCGTCCACACGTACCATCGTTCGATTCCCACTTTCCGGTCCGAAGGTGGACGTATAGGAGGGTCCACAGGCCGAAAGACCAGTCGCAAAGATGACAATGCAGATTGAATCCACCCAGCCAAGTTGGAAGAGCAAAGGCCCCAGCAGCCCCGTAATGATATTGGTTGCGGCCAAGTTCATACTGAACCACAGCAATGCCATCTGCAGATAGCCGCGCAGGCCGCCATTGTGTTTCTCCTCCGGCAACACACGGGTGATACCGCGAGCTTCAAGCCCAGCAAGACCCTCGACCTTTGCGTTCCATCTGGCAAAAGGGCCTTTGAGCTGAGGAGTTGGGGCGATGTCATGCTGTTCCGAGGAGCCCAATGAAGGGGATTTATCGCTGCTGATGACATTGACCTCGCTGGCCTTCAACTCGCCCCGTTTCTCTGGGTCGTTCTCCGGAACCTGATGCGCACCAGGGTGATTGAGAAGTGTCATGGTCTATGGAGGGGTCGGAGGACGGTGGAGGTGAGGTTGAAGATGGCGGAAAAACAGGCAAGGTATCTCTGGACGCACTGGCCCAGACTTTGTCCTGAGCCGAAGACTACCTATCGATCCGCGACTGAGGCATGTTCCAAGCTACTAGAACTAGTTCTAGTAGAGTAGTGGGGGCAACATGCTCTGCAGGGAGGCAGGATACCATGGCGTTCAATATCGATTGTGGGGCAGAGTTGGTGCACGGCTCAATCGGCCTGGCATTTTCACGTGCAATTCGCAGCAAATTGTCCATCTTCTAGGCTTGATCGAGTCAGGGTCTGTGGTAGCAGAGGACTAGTGAGAGCTTATTGGTACCGAACATCTTGAAGTCCTGCCACGGTTGACATTAGTGAAATTTGATGTATATCATCGCGATATGGACGAACGACATGATGCCAAATCCAGTGACCAAGGATATACTGACGGCGGGTGGTATGTGATCAAGGATAACTATATGAGATGGCGTATCGGAGGTTTGCTCACACTCCCATCCAAGTAGTGAGTACATAGTACAGACCGAGAGAGGAGGAGGCTTTCCGCTTTGTCATGATCAGGGTTAACCCTTCCAATGAAGGCGCCACTCAAAGTCTAACAGGAGTATTCGGAGCCGACCATCTTAACCGGGATTGGTCTTTCAAGCCTGCTCTGCCAAGCTCTTCGAAGCTAGGAGGACGCTAGAGTGAGGTTCCCCTTCCGCATCGCCCGCATGGAAGACGCCTTGACCCTTCTTGAGACTTGAGACTTGAGAGTGAGTCTTGACCGTTATCGGAGATTTCCAGGGTCAAGGGCCTTGTCCCTTGTCAGCCTCTTTCCCCATAACTTTAAAGCCCCTTTGTCGTGCATGACAATAGCCCCCGTTATGCAACTTCATCCTTCTTGCAAATCTTCAAGGGATGTTGTGCATAATCGTTCCATCACGAATTGCCTCACAGCGATTCTCAACATATTGGAGGCCAAGATACTGTACGGAGCTACAACTGATCTTGGTCAAGACTTGCGGCCCCTAGCCTGACTTTTCCGGGGGAAACGGACCGCTGTGGTGCGACGTTGAGAGTTCGGACTAAATTCTTCACCATTTCGACCTTCAGACTCTAGCAAGGAAGGACAAAACGCAAAACGTAAGACCAAAAATGTGCTCTTCTTCTCCAAAGAGGAAACCCGGTCCACATCTCAAGATCTTTAGACTGCCGAGGTCCTTCACCAATCGGTTGGGCCAGAGAGCGTCGAGACTATCAATGGCAACAGTTGTGAAAGGTCTTGAGATGTTCACTCAAGACGTTGCTGTTCTTTGGACGATATACCATAGCTTGCCTTCCATGGTGGACCGAAGCTGCGATATGTTGATTCATACCTTCGTATGCTGTGTCAGGACATCCGTAGCTTGTGCCGAAAGGTACCGTCAGGTACTCCAACCAGGGCCAAGCCTCGGAACTGGTTCTACTAAAGTAGGTACGTAGCCACGTAGCGCATGGTCTATGCTGATTTAGCCTCGTTGGGCCGGTTGTACCTTTCGTTGATGCTTTACGTGGTCCAGATGTGTCGGCGGAACGGCAGCTCTTCTCCTTCCCCTTCCAACTTTTGACTTTGGGTGGTGATTTGGGCGAACGTGGGAACGATTCCGGACACGCGATCTAGCCGTGTGGCTTCATTAACACCTTCGTTATTATGCAGCTGAAAAGGGTTCAGTCATTAATGGTAGAGGTCCATCAGATATATGGCTCTCCTTCCACTGACACGTTTCTGCTAGTCTGCTGTTGACCGGATTCCTTCGTACACATTGCAGCCCTTGTTCGGGCATACATTCATTCGTCGTGCTTCATCATGATCCCTGGTGGACAATCCGTCGTTGATGAGTGTTGGGCACTGTTGGCCATCGTGCTCATCATCTTCGCATGCAGAGTGTACGCTTCCCTTTCTTCACGAGCTTAGTCCTCGAAGTATGTGATCAAGGATATGACTGACGGCTTGTATCTTCTACCAACAGAGCCTCGCGCAGGATTCTGCTTGGCTCATTCAAGAAACTCCAGATCGATGACTACCTCATGACATTGAACATTGTACGGCCCTTGCAGACATGTCTCTATCAATGGCTGGACTGACTGTCCTTCCTCACTAACTCTCAATAGGCTATGTTCATTATCGTCATTGTCTCCATCTATCTGCAATGCGTGTGGGGCAACAACTATGTCACCCCAAGCGATGTGGTCGGCTGGACTCCGCAGCAATATCACGACGCGATCGAAGGGGCCAAGTGGGGTGTAGCTATGGAAACCAACAAGATTACCTGCGTTTGGGGTTGCAAAGCATGCCTTCTGATTCTCTATGCTAGCATGACGTAAGCCTTCACTCTCGGCTCAGGACACTTCTGCACAGATCAAGAATCGTTTGCACACCCCATGGACAGTCTTGAGTCGAGGAAATCTGCTGACATGTTGTGCAACCTGCAGGAAAGGATTGCCCAAGTACCACAGGGCTGTCATGTTTGTGGCCGTCTACGTGGCCCTTGGGTATATCATCGTCATGGTGTGCTTCTTCTTCGCCTGGTGTAAACCGTTCCATGCCTATTGGGATGTGATCCCTCTCCCGGAGTGGCAGAGTACGATTTCTATTTGCTATCCACACAGATGAATTGCTGACCCCTCTCTCATTGAAACAGCACAATGCATGACCTACCGAAGCCACATGATCCTCGATGCCTGCTTCAACATCACTGGGGACGCAATCATGCTCTGTTTGCCTATTCCACTTGTGATCAAAGCTAGAGTGCCACTCAAGAGGTAGGCACTGCCGCTACGTTCAGAAACCTGTCGTCCGCGTACTCACAATCTTCAGGAAGCTCACTCTTGTGGCCGTATTCAGTCTGGGATCCTTGGTGGTAAGCTCTACCCACATGTGCGTCGACATCTCACGAGTATTGACACAATATAGATCCTCTGCGCCATCCTCAACCGAATCACAAACTTCACCGCTCCTTATGGCTCACTGATCTACCTGAACTGGTACGCAGGCGAAACAGCGACCGCAGTGGTCGTCGCCAATGTGCCACACTTGTGGCCAATCATCTCGCGTGTCTTCGGCCTCGGTGCGTTCAAGCAAGTCAACGGCGGCCCTAATGGCTCCAATCAATACCCTCTCCACGCCCAACGCCATGCTGGCCGTATGTCGAGCAATCGAAGAGAGAAGTTCGACATTGATGGATATGTTCCGACCGGTAGCGATGAGCGGATCGCCACCAATGGGGATAAAGATGCACAGTGGGGCTATGCGAAGGATTCAGCTACGAGCCAGTCCAGTGAGGACATTGAATTGGGCCAAGGATACACGACGACGGTTCTGGGTGGCAGAAATGGCAGTGTGGGCAATGCAGGACTGGTGGTTGAGAGAAAGGGATCAGCCGATTGGGATACCGAGGCAACTGACTCTGAAAAGAAGGGCCATATCGTCAAGACGGTCCACATCGATCAACGTGCCAGCGGAACCCCTTGAGAAACCGTGATTGAAATATCAAGGATGAGGATGGGCCTCCTGAACTTTATCAGTTCTATTGGAAGGCGGCATGTCCCGCTTGGAAGGACGTTCCATACTGATGTACAGTAGCCTGCTAATGTGATATGATGAGACAGGATTTTGGCGGCGGACTCGTGGATTGGAGCCATGTACGCTATGTGATCGCTTGTATATACCAGTAAATAGTCGACGGGCTCGTTTCATGCGGCCGAATACTCTGATACCAATGCCAGCAGATCAGCTATTTCCCGATTCTTTGCATCATAATTACCTACACGCCTGGATTTCAAAATGCCTCGCCAACCGCCTCAATCTATTAGATGGAATACCTTACCATTCAACATCAATCTCTCGATGTATGTACTCCTGTTCATCTCCGTACGGTATCCAGCCACCAACCAGCCTTGCCGGGTAGAATAATACAACATATGGGGAGGCGGAGTTGGCTGGGCGATGGCTGGAGTGGAGAGTATTACTTCCGGAAGTAAGGTAAGATAAGTAAGCTACGTAAGGTATTGTTCGAAGACAACATAATTCATGAGCTGATTTTTTTTGGGGGATACTAATTCACGGCAAGCGGGCGTCTCCGGGTGATGTTGACCGATACTACGTTATCATTCTCCTCAATCAGAGAAAAAGATCACACCATCTATTATTCTGTGTTGGATAGATACCATGCACCACATCTCATCCCAAAACTCAATCCCTACATACCCAAGCATATGCAAAAAGTCTCCATAAAAGAGTCTGACAATTCGTTCAGTCATAGAAAATCCCATACTTTTCTCTCAGGACGGGATCGTATGGGATGGAGGGTAGTTCTTTGTCATGGCGTGCGGGTTTCGCGTTGCGCGCTTCGTCTTTTGTTTTGAGATTTTCTGGGTTTATGGTTTTGTGGTGTTTGGTCTCGTTTCTCAAGGGGGGGTGGGGTGTGTGTTTGGTGGTGGTTTCTCGAATGGTCTTTTCGTTTTGGGGTGTAGGCATTTCCTGCTTCGTTACTGGATCCTTTGATGTCGGGGTTTCTTGCTTCTTGTTTGTTTGTGCTTTTTGAGCTGCAATTTTTTCTTCGGCGGCCATTTTTCGAAGACGCTGGTCCTCTTCCGCGGCTTTTCGGATCTGTTCTTGCTCTTGGGAGGTCTTTTCTGCACACTCCTTTTCATGACGCTGTCTTGCTATTTCCTTTTCTTGGATACGCTGCTTGTTTGTTTCTTCTTGACCCTTTGTTTCGAGTCGGTCGTTGTATAATGGCTTTGGTCTCAACGAGGGGATGCTCGGGAGAAGTGGCATCCTTGAGTATGGACAGGGATTTCGCGTTGTCGGTATTCGTTGTAGTTATTGGTGAGAGATGTGTATGGTAGGTGAGCGTTTGGCTTGTTACTAGGAACACTTCCTGGGTTTGGATGATGGAAGTTGCGGAATGTATTTGCAGATTTCAGAGATGGAACGAACACACAAATCTTCGTACCCCCCGACTATTATAGATGTTGCTTACATCCGAGTACATTCGCTGCAAGGCATCCCAATGGTCGCGAAAGTGTGAACTCGGAACATCCACCCGGAAACGCAACAGATAGCCATGAGATTTCGAATCCACTTCTCGTCGATATTCCTTCCATAAGAAAACACCACTCGTTGTGAGAACATCTGATCTGTGTCTCCGATGGGGCTACGGACACTACTAAACGCTGGTGGACACGTCTTGTGGCAAAGCGTCATAATCCAGTCCGGAAAACATCTTCACGGCCCCAAATTGGTCAGTCACTTTTTATCGCTACATTCACAAAGGCCCTTCGCTCTCCTTGGCATATCAGTCATTTGAATATAGCCGACAAAACGGCACCGATTGTATCTTAAAGACCTGGTCCTTTGTATTGGAAGAACAGCTCATCCCGGTACTGGTACGCCGCATTGACGCAGAGAATGTTACCTCCCCATTACCAGCACTCTCATCACAGTAGAAGATACTCGGAACGAAGACCAGCTGATCGGGAATCCTACAACGCCGCATTCGTAATCATCCGAAGCATCAAATCACAAGATAGGTACACTAGTAAGAACGACCAGTTTCGTTTCAGAATCCTATCCCTTGCCATCATGCTAAGGCGATCTCAACACCATCATCGCTCGCAGAGTATGACGAAGATATCATAAGTTGGTCTCAGCAGACATTCGCAATATCCCTTTCCCCCAACAAAGCAGACGAACAAAGTGCACTGGTATAGCTAGAATGGATCTGATCTCTCTACTTAAATCTGTGGCACAGTATCGCCATGGTACGCATAGACGATGGATGAAATTGCTGATAGCAGAAGCGAAGCAGATATGATCATCGTCTTGTAAGGGTGCAAGGGAACTCTAAGCTCAAGCAGAGCCTGAAGCGTCATGATCATCCTCATTGGTTGCAATTCGCGAAGCCCCTCGACGAAGAAAAATCTTGCACAGATGCTTCACAATGATATCTGCTACGCCTCTCAACCTCGCGAAAAGAGCCTCTGTGTCAGCTCCATCCATTGCAGAATCCTCAACACATCTCCACTAACATTCAACCTCCATCTCAACCAATAGAATACAACCAACTGACAAAAATCAATCACCGCTATCCAATTTCAAAGCACTACGCATCCTATGCTCCATCTCACTCCAAACCCGCAATCATACCCTCTACCCTATAAAAGATCCCAACAACTCTTCCTCCTCACCTTCATCCACGCCAACCAGCGTTTCACCCATCAAAGACTTCATTCATAAATTGACGGGCGATCACTTACAGTCCCCGGAATCAGAAAAGCCAGCTAGATTCCACTTCATTTGATTGATTAGAGCAGGATCAGGTTGACTCAAGGGCCGGGGGAGGGGAAGGGGAATGCTGCACTCTCTTTTTCTATCTATATGAAAAGATCAGATCATACTGAAATACGAAGGATGCTCAAAACGTCGAATGCCAAACCTGAAATTCTCCATCAAGCGTGGAGCTTGATCTACCCAGAACCAATTCACCCCAACGGCAAACCCCTCAAACGATCACAAATCTATCCATCCATCCATCTACTACCACTAACTCCAGCCCTCTCACCGTATCCTACGTCCAGTGCAGACAAATATACGACATATTATATCATCAGTAAAAACAAACGAACAAAGAGAGCTTACCTGCACCAACCCCAATCCCCAAGAACCAGACCCAAGCAGGGCCCATTCCCCAAACCATCCCCCATCGATCGCAAGACAAATTCACAAAAAAGCCACACATCGACACAAACCCCCGCCAGCCGCAGGTAGAAGAAGGGTTCCCAGAAATCGAGCGAGTGCACATAACCCTTCACCAGTCAAAATCAATATAACTCATAACATCCATACCATACCACTCACTCAACCACCCATCACCCATCCCCCACCCCCCCCCCCCCTTCCTCCCCCCTCCTCCCCATCCCAAACCTCCATCAACCCCACCCTCGCAACAATCCCAGTCCTCAAGCGGTATTTACTGCGTAGACAGTAGCAAGAATGGCTATGTTACGGTCACCGTTTGGGATAAGATATTTCATGTTTATGTGTATGTGTTTGTTGATTATTCTAGGGATTGTGAGATTGGGTAAAGGGGATAGGGGAGTTGAGGAGTGAGGAGGGAGGGGTTTTGAAGTTTGGGGGGCTTTGTGGAGGTGTGGGGGTTTTGGGGATGGAGGTGGGGACGGGGGGAAGGGGGTAGGGGTAGGGAGGGGGAAGGGGACGGGGGGTGGGTGGTTGGTGGTTGGTGGGGGGTGATGGGTGGTTGGTGATAGGTGGTGGGTGGTGGGTGGTGGGTGATGGGTGATGAGGTTGAGACTTCGGTGCCAGAGATTGCTTTATTTAATTGTGATCGTTTGGCATTAGGTAAGACAGGTGTCAAGTGAATAGATGAGCCATGCATGTGTGACTCGACTATCAACTTAATGGAAAGACAAGGGTGAAAACCCGAGTAGCACGGAACTCCATGGCTAGAAATAGCCCCTTCCAATGGGGGGGGGGACAGTATTGTCATGGATACTTACGTCGAAAGATGCAGCGGTGTTATTCTCTTATTCTATCATGCGTGTGTACAACATAATACTGATCGGTAGAAAAAATCATGCTTGTACGACGTTCCATTCCACAGTGAGGCTATTTATGTTGTATGACTTCTGCCAAAAATGGCATTGCGAGCGATATGCACATGGGCACGTGAGGTTATATATTTGGCTCCCGAGACCAGATAAGGTGTTATATGTGCGATGATGATGAGTGGGTGTGATAGGATATGCTGGGTACTAGCGTGTGTAGTGGTGGTGGTAATAATAGATCTTGACGAAAAGCAAATATGATTCTATGTTTGGGGTAGATGGGAAGATATACAGACGCCAAGGATGAGGCTTTCCAGGCTTTCGCATTGCCCGAGAATAGCACTGTCAGTACATTAGTTCAGAGCAACTCATCTTCATCGCTGATCTGACCAAGAGCATCAGACCCATCCTCAATCCAATGCCGGACACCGATCATGAAACACAGCCTCCCAATATTCCAGCAAGAAGCGATCAAATAACCCACATCATCCAATCCAACCCTGAAAACCATTCTAGTGCAATAGCCACAAGCACGCAACCACACACAGCCTCTCCCATGCACTACACACCAAAGCCCTCCAACCCGGTCACTCTGCGCGGAGGATACGGAGGCCATGCCTGGCCACTCTGTCTCTGCTGTTTCCTATATCTCTGCTTCTGCAAGGAATGTTACGACGATTGCCAGGATGATTGCTGTGATTGCTGCGGTTGTTGTTGAGTTTTTGTGGAATCTCTCGAGGTGATATCTTGCTGCGAAAGGAGTTTGACTGGGAGGACGATGATTGGATTGTCGTGAGTGGAGGGGTGGGGGTTATGTGGGTTGGTGGGTATGTGGAGTCGCTGTGAGGGATTGATAGGTTGATGGGACTTATACCGATACAGTTTCCTTCCCCAGACAAGATCTCATGAATTCTATCGACCTCGAGCACAATGGGTATCTCGGAGCGCGAGTTCCAAACCTCCAATTACTCGAATCGGGATTTTGGAGGCGATCTGCATCGACGTTCTTTGATTGAATGACACCAGGGATATTTCTTCAAATAGAAATCTTCAAGCGCATTTTTTGGATTACCGTGACCCATATTTGTGCAGAAGACGGCTCGACTGTGGACGAATCATATCGAAAGGAATCTTCAAAGATCGATTTGTCGTCATGTTTTTGCTTGTTGGACAGGACTGGGCTTCTGTCGTGAAGGCGAGGTGCTTTCGATTACTGGTATCTTCAACAGAATCAAATTATCCCATGTCCTGGCAATTTTGGCATCCGTTTCGACTGTACCTCGGTAAAAATCCCTGAAACGAATGCCACGCTATGACATGGGATACACAATCCTTGATCATAGTTTCCATCCCCTGACTCCATTGACGGATTGGGCGGCGCCGTTCATAGACATTCCCTCCACTTTCTTCGCATGGCAGTCGTCTTCCCATAGACCACATGTACGGCAATTTATCCGTACAACTCTATGATAACCCAAAACACTAAATTGCCAAACCTCAACCTCCAATTGCCTAGGCACGTCAGGGAGTAGTACAGCTGGGGGCGTCCGAAGGCAGCCAGTTTCCTAAAACCCCAGAGTTTGCGATTAGAGCCCCCGAATTTCAGGGGTAGGTCCCCTATACCAAGAATCTGAATATCAATAATCTAAGGCGACATGGTTGATAGTGGCGACGGGCGCCCCAAGGTCGGTCACCTGGCTTATTGATCCTGAGGGCCCTATCAACCCGGGGCCTAATGGGGACGGAATAAACATGGGCGATTGGGGTTTTGAGGGTTGGCAATTCGTGTTTTGGGTTATCATAAAGTTGTATGAATATATCGCCGTACACAACACAGCTGCTAGAGTATTGGATTTGCCCGATTCCAATATCCTCTTGTATGCGGTCCTAAATTTGGGCTAAGTCGCTGAAGAATTCCTGCCATTGGCGGAGTACCAAGCAATTGTCTATGTGATACGCCATCGGGGTGTATGAGCAAGAGCTCAAAAGAGTCCGTCAATACACGTTTCGACAGAGTGACTAAGGCCTCGCCATTGTAGACAAAGCTAGGCTGATGTGCGAGGATGGGTCATTGTGGAAACCTTCTGTCATCGTAGGCTTTAGCAACCGCAAGGGTAGATTGCCTCCTTAGAACGATTTTGGCCTATAAGCTAATGACTCTGGTGAACTCTATAGCCTGATCATGCAGCCAATCTTGCAGTTTCTTCATCTGCGATTAGCGAGTCGATATCTCTCATCTTCAGCCAGTCTTTGACACTAGCCATCACTTTGTCAAGACCCTCGCCACCCTCAAGAATATCGTCCAGATGGTGTAGGGTGATGCCACTTCGGTGGTCCGTGACACGTTGCTGACTCCAGTTGTAGGTTCGGATTTTGTCACCTCGGCCCATTCTTGACACCCCTATAACACTAGCTCGTAATTGTGCCAATTCTTCCTCTCTAGCTTCACGTTTCCCCTGGGCGAGCTTGGCCCGTAGAATCTGCCATGCTTTCTGCCTGTTTTGGGGCTGTGATCTCGAGTCTTGAATGGCAACCACAGTCTTGGTAGGTATATGAGTCAAGCGGACTGCAGAATCGGTAGTATTGACATGCTGGCCTCCAGCCCCTCTTGCACGCATCACGTCCGTCCGCACATCCGCGGGATTCACGTAGTAATCACTCGAGGGGTCGTCGGAGTTTGTTGCGCCGTGATCTTCATCCCCTTGATTAGGAAAGCTGGGTAGCACCAGGACCGCTACAGCGCTAGTATGCGTCCTCCCTTTACTTTCGGTGGCAGGTACTCTCTGCACGCGGTGTACCCCAGCTTCACACCGGAATGTATCATACGCTCCTGCGGATTCAACCTCCAACACGGCCTCTTGTATCTGATCCTCAACCCCAACTGATGCCGCAGCTTCGAATTTCATGAGATTTGCGCGCAACCCGTGTCGCTTGCAGTAGGCCTGGTACATGCGCAGTATGTCGCCAGCGAAAAGCGCAGCTTCTTCACCGCCGGCTCCGGGTCGTATTTCGATTAGGCATGGCAGTGCTGCGAAAGGATGCTCTGGGATTAAGCTTGTCTGAAGCTCATTCGACAGTTGTGACAGTCTTGCCGTCGTCGCTCCTAGCTCTTCCTCCGCGAGAGATTTCAGTTCAGCGTCAGTCGAGGGATCTCTGACCAACTGTTGTAACTCTGGTAGGGACTGTTGAGGCGTTAGTTGTGTTGTAGGGTTTTTAGCAGAATCGAGACGAACGTTATTGGCCGACTCCCACCCATTGAGTGCTCTAGCTATAGCAGATAGCGTACCAGCTTTCCTGGCTAATTGGGTATCATACTCGCCGTCCAGCCGTTTTGCCAACTGAGCATGCTCGGCTGCAAGTGCTCGAGCTCTTCCTAGTAGTGTAGGAGATATATTGGGAGTTGGCGCTGCTAATGTACTTTGGCAGCGGAATCTCCACCAAGTGGGCGTCCGGTGGAAATTGCTTTGATAACGTAGGGCCGTACACCGCAACGCGAACATGCTCTGGCGCTGGAGCAGGGTCAAGCTGCTGCAGGTCTCAGAATTGGCAGCGGAATTCTTCCGTCATCGTGCATCCGCTCCCATTACTCCGTATCAGCACCAGCATTTATCTTCTTAAGCTGCCAGATACGTTAGATTAACATTTAGGAAGCTCCCGACCTTCAATCAGGTCAATAGAGCTGCGTTTCGCTGTCAATTTGCTTCGAAATCCCATTCGATGTCCGGTTACAAATTGGACTGCGAGATTCCCCGAGCTGTGACGTGTAAATCGTCTTCTAGATCGACCCCACATCCACCTCTCACTTTCTGTCTAGCTTACTTCTGTTGATATATCAGACTAGTATATGAGTGTTCTTTTGGTTCCTACGTGCTTTCTTGTGTGCTGTGAACAAGAGTTCCATTATGCCACTCAATGCCTCTGCAATATATCCCTCGTCAGACCCCGAATTCATCTCCTTCCCCAGTCGACGGAGCGTCGTTCACAGTGCTAATGGCATCGTGGCATGTACTCAGCCATTGGCTGCCCAGGCAGGCCAGAGAATACTGAGAGCAGGAGGAAATGCGGCAGACGCAGCGGTGGCTGTTGCAGCAGCCCTGAACATGACAGAGCCTTCCTCGACCGGTATCGGTGGTGATATGTTCTGCCTCTTCTACAATGCAAAGACAAGGAAAGTGGAAGCTATGAATGGATCTGGTCGATCTTCGGGCAGTGGATCCTTGGAGCAGATGCGAAAAGATCTGGGACTGAAATCTGGAGAGGATGAAGGCATACCTATGACTAGTGTACACTCGATCACGACACCAGGTGCTGCAGCTGGATGGGTCGATATAATAGCAAAGTTCGGAAGTGGTAAGGTCTCGGTGGAGTATGTCTTGACGCCGGCAATTGAGCTGGGTGAAGAGGGTTTCCCAGTCTCAGAGCTCGCAGCCACCTTTGTGAGCAACCGTTGGCCCCAAGAGACGCAATGATACTGATCGCACCCAGTGGCGGGCTAGCGAGGAAAGTATTCGCAAAGCGTCACCGAACTTCGGCGAGATGCTGAAGTCAGACAGCAAAGCACCGGATGGGAAGCGAGCTCCTGGACCGGGAGAGCTATTCAAAAACCCTACGCTTGCCAATACCTTCCGCCTCCTTGCAAAACACGGCAAATCAGGTTTCTACGAAGGTTATGTAGCAGAAGCCCTGATCAAGGTCGTGCAAGACCTGGGTGGTCATCTCACATTAGACGATTTGAAATACCATGCAGAGACAGGAAGCGAGCCTACAAATCCAATATCCCTCACATTCAACGGTCAAAACATCGGTGGAGTTCACAGTAAGGGCGTCGATGGACAACCAACCCAGACAGCCTCCTCTCATGGTGTCGAAGTGTGGGAGCACCCACCTAATGGCCAAGGGATCGTTGCTCTCATGGCCCTCGGGATACTGGAGGATTTAGAGAAGTCAGGTAAGGTGCGAACCTTCACTGAGAAAGACCACAATTCCGCAGAGTATCTGCACGCCGTCATCGAAGCCCTCCGCATCGGCTTTGCAGATGCTGCATGGTTCGTCGCGGACCCCAACGTGGTCAAAGTACCCACTGCAGAAATGATCTCACGTCCCTACCTCGCCGAACGCGCGAAACTCTTCAACCCACAGAAAGCGTCGAACCAATTGAAGCACGGATCACCAGCACACAGCCACAGCGACACGGTCTACTTTGCCACCACAGACAAGTACGGAAACGGCTGCTCGTTCATCAACAGCAACTACGGTGGCTTCGGCACCTGCATCATCCCCAAAGGCTGTGGCTTCACCTTACAAAACCGCGGCGCGAACTTCTCGCTGCAGGCGGGCCATCCGAACGTCTTCGCACCTAGAAAGCGACCCTACCACACCATCATCCCCGCCATGATCACCAACACCGACGACGGAACCCTCCACAGCGTCTACGGCGTCATGGGCGGCTTCATGCAGCCGCAAGGCCACGTCCAAGTCCTGCTGAACATGCTAGCCTTCAAATACAACCCGCAAGCCGCGTTGGATGCGCCGAGGTTCTGTATCGGTGCCGGCATGCCCGATGCGGGGAATCTGTTAGACACGGTGTACCTTGAAGATGGCATCCGTGAGGAGGTGGCGGAGACGTTGAGGGGGATGGGACATCGGGTTGAGATTGTGAGGGGGTATCGGAGGGGGCTGTTTGGGCGGGGACAGGTTGTTCGGTGTCATGTTGAGGAGGGGAGGCATGTGTACAGTTCTGGCAGCGATCCGAGGGGTGATGGGGCTGCGTTTCCTGTATGAAGGGAGATAGGTTGGTCAAGTATATAGCAATAGAGAAAAATTCACGGCTATCGCTGCTGTATTGTGTGGACAGAGTGCTATGCCATCGCTCTCTTCTCTCATGTCTGCATACTGGAACTTGTGAAAGTTACTCAGCTCGGATCCTATTATAAAAATTAAAATAATCCTTCCTAGCCAGCTCAGCTCAACATAGTCCCCAAGACCTCCACAGCGAACCACAACCTATCTCTGCCAAAACCGACATCCATCCACCTATCCATCCCAACGCCAACAATTCCATGCATACGGAGTACCCATACCCATACCCATGCTCACTAGAACTACCGAACCAATCCGCCCCCACAAACGCCCCTTGACTTGCCTCCTCCGTCTCTATTCTGTGTTAAAATATGAAAAGCTAACAATGGTTGCCGACATTGGATTTATCAACTCTCACTTGAGGAAGACGAGGGATGTATATGTACACTCATCCTACACATAGTACCAACTTTTGCACAGCAACAATAGACTCCATCATTCATAGGAATGGGGAACAGTCTCAGATCATTAGAGTGTTCGAATAGGTAGCTAGATTATATACATATTCACACAAACAAGAGGGGGGGTATCCGCAGTGAAACTCCGTGACGGTACTCACCCAGGAACCGGCCCTTGGAATGCAATGCACCCTGCACACTCATACCCCGCATCCGCAAAGACGATGGCACTGCTAAAAACGGACTTTTGACCACCCAGCATTGTATATAAATCAAACCATAATCCCAATCGCAAGAGAAACAATGCCGGCAATGTAATGCTCACGATACGAACACACACACACAAGCAGCTCAATTCTTCGAACCCCTCGCCAACCCCCTCACCCAGTCCAAAGACCCACGCTTGCTATCCGCCGTACTAGCCCTACTACTCGCACTCGCATCACTCTCCCTCCGCTCCGTCACAACCGTATTGCCCTGTCCCCCACGGCCAATATGGTAGACAGGCGCCGCGGTCGCTTTCCCCTGCTTGGCCAATTCCTCGTCGAAGGAGAAGATGCGGCGGTCTTCGGAGGTGGCATGGTGCATGTTTCCGACGCCGCCGCGGCCGGTGGAGTAGTTGGGTGTGGTTGGGCTGTTATTGGTGGGTTGGTGGGGGAGGGTGGAGGGCTTGATGGTTGTGGGGGGGAGGGTGAGGTTGCCGGCGCCGCCGCGGCCGAAGGTCATGCGGGTGGGGTGGGTGGGGGCGGGTTCGTGGAGGGAGTAAGGCATTGGGTGTGGTTTAGGCGTGATGTGTGGTGGTGATGGTGATGGTGGTGTTTTTGCTGAAGAAAGGGTTGGTTGGGAGGGAGTTGGCGGTTCTTCGTGTGTATGAGGATGGGGTGGTGGTGTGGTTGACTAGGGAATGCTCGTAGTGAATCTGGTGTTCTTCGTCGAATTGGCGGTGGAAGGGGTTTTGCAAAATAAAGGCGTTAAGTGTAGGCTGATATTTATCTGCTGTTGGCTTCAACCGCAATTGACTGTATGTAAGAGTTGTGATTTTGGTATAACGAATCCATTTCAAGGAGGAAGCAGCCTCTTATATCTGCTGTGGCGAGTATCATGGCTCCGCCTCAACAGGAGTGACATGGTTCCCAACATGAAGCTGTTCCCCGTTATGCTGTACTATGCCGTTAACTGGAAAGGCAAGCAATATTCACGAGGTCACGCAGGCTCATGTTCGGATGCCGTTGCAGTTAACGGCAATGGATGAGTAAGTGAGGAGCCGCTAGAATAAAGCAGCGTCGAAAGTCCCAGACTGCAGGAGAAGGGTCCGCACCATCCGCCAATAAGCGGTGGGTAAGAGCAGATTTTCCTAACGCCGCCCTGACAAACTCTGCTTAGCACCAAACGTAATTAGAACCTTGAATATATCCAGTCATGATGCAAATTCGGTTGCGCCTGTTCCTTGGCCCTTACGCTTTGAATTCTTTGGCTCGGAGGGGTAGTTTTCAGGGGGTAATAGTTATTGGTTCTAGGGGTAATGACAATGACATCCGGCCCAGCTGAAGAACGTGATGCATCAATAGGATGTCGTGTCCCATGGAAAGCGTATTGCAGAGATGTCAACATTGAACATCATTTGCGCTGTATTGTTATTAAAGTAATGGTAATGACAGAGTCAATTTTATAACTTGAGTTCTAACTTGCCATCCTTAATCTGTATCTCACTGGAAAACTTCCAATAACCTGCGATATTGAAGTTCGAAGTGATGGGCGGTGTGGCGTTTCCCCGCATTTTCTGGGACCGAAGCCACCAGGTACCGGGATCTGAAGCCTCCCAATCGCTAGTTCTAGCCTCGGCAAGGTTGCCTTGTGAGTCATTGATCGAACGGTTCTGGATATTGCAGACGCGAATGGCTGACCATTCATAGAGCATTTGTCGTCCAGAACAGCATTGGCTCCATGAAAGTTCTACGAGCATGGACTCAAGACCTTTGCGCTGAATCCTTCCCCCTCCATATTTAGCCCGGAGGTATTCGCATGTCACAACTTGTGTTGGGCTCAACTGAGCTCAGACAACGACATCCACAGCGAAATTGCTGAGGAGGCCGGCATCGACTCGGTGAATAGTTGACATCGAGGAGGCGGTTCAACATGGATAAAATCCAGACTGCCGATGGAGTTCATGGTACAAATCAAATTCATCCTGAAGACGGAGGAACGTGATGCCCGTGAGAGCCGGAGGAGGTGTTGGGCCCGAAGTTGATGAACGAGTGTCAATACGAGCGTTGAGGCCCAGGTGTATGATAGGTACTCGTACATGCAACGACCAGAACCTAGAGGAATACAGTGCCTATAGAACAGTACTTTTGAACTTGTTCAGACAGGTGGGACGAGGATATAGCAAATCTCCATTGCATTTGCAGCGGCAGCCCACTGCCCGACGCCCTTCAGCGGTGGTCTTAACCACATCGGCTATTTGTCCGTTTGGTAGCAGATAAGGACAATACTGAAAAGGGGCATGTTGATAGCCAATGTCAGCGAAGTGGTGAAGCTGTGCAGGTTCCAACAGGAGGGCAGCCGCGAGGGAGTGTACAGGGGCGTCGCCCCACTGGAAGGATCAGCATGGCATGTAGAGCATGACGGAACTACTCACCCGCTCGTAGTAAAAGCCACCGTCAGCATCCAGATACTCGAAGAGTCGACGATACTCAGCGCTGCGGAAAAAGTCCATGTCTGCGATTTCGAAGTTATTCCAGAAGTGACACAGATTCCAAAGATTGCCGTTGGCATCGCGGCCTCCAAACCTGCTCAGCAGAGGCCTGAGAGGCCATGGAAAGAATGATGGGTTCATTACTGCAGTCCATACCGGCCTCGTTCGGATCTTGTGTGACTTCTTATAGTCGGCTATCTTCCTGAACAAGGTAGGCACGGTTTCAGCTATCTCCCAGAGCGCCATCACATAGCCATATTTCTTGTTGTTCCGTGCCATTTCGACAAAGGGATCGCTATCGGTTTTAGGTATGTCCTGAGGGATGGGTGCTGGACATACTATGTGATCTCACACGTAAAGCGTACATCAGGTTCAACGCGCCAGTACCACTTATAAGCCTGGAGCAAGTCATGATCGTAAAATAACCTGTATGTTTTAACATAGCCATGAATTCAATTGGTATTAGACTAACCCTGAGTTGAAGCGGCACATATGGTGGTAGCTCTCGTTACCAGCATAGATGACACCCGCTTGCGCCTGGGTATCCATGAGTCTTCTTGCTTTTCCCTGATCTATCCATTCTGGGTATTGCCACATCCTCTCATCAATCACCCCGAAATGTACATGCCCACTGGCCACTTCTGTCACAGCATCCACAAAATCCTGGTCCCACACTTCATCGTTAAGGAATACCACGGGATAGTGGAACCACTTGTTGAATTGTTCTTCTAACGAGATCAGAGATTTTACTGCCCCATCGAGGTTAGAGTTCCGCGCCAGCATAAGGATCGTTGCATTCTCTCTTGGTGCGCTGATATCTGGTTCTTTGCAACCGATGTGAAAAGGTTCGTCAAGGGGAGCGGAAGGATGGACGACGCGGAAGCTGTAAATGTTGTAGAACATTTCGATGACGAGACCCAAGCCAATAATCACCAGGATACGTTGATGATGTCGAGCGAGTAGCGAGAAAACGGAGAGGAATAGGGGCCGCATCATCGGTCGTCGACGCCTTATACTCGACTTTCATCCGAACGCGAAATTCGCTCAGTCTTTCTTGAGCTTGGAATCATATCAAAGCCGTATTGCCCTGCGTGGACATTTGAAAAGAGCGTGATCGAGGGTTCGAAGCATTGAGGTTCTCAAGTCAAAGTCGCACCTGTACTGTGATTGTTCAACGATCCAAGTCAATGGTCGAGGACAAGATAACGATCGCTTTTTTCACCCAGGAACGGATGGTGCATCGTTAAGCGGCCCAGCCTGCATGTCTCAGAGTTTGCCACGCGTGCCACGATAAAGTAGTGTGGTAGGCTAGGCATGACATAGCCTGGAACGCGGTTGGGTCGGGCAAGTTATCCCCGGGCGCTAGTTCCAAGATATCTTAACTCAATCAAGATCATATTACGAACATCCACATCTTACGCGCCAGAAGGATGCCAACATAGCCATTGAGAGCCTCCGTGAACACCAATCATCTCGTTCGATCGCCCGCTTGCCTCCTGCTATCACCATGAGGCTTGTATCGACGACATGGGCTTTCCTTAGCTTCGCCCCTTTCCCTCCATTCTGGCACGCTTCTCTCAATGGCACTCGGTTCTTCCTGAGCCACTTGTATAACTTTTGTATGATATATCATGGCCAGCATCTAGGTCGAGTATGCGTTCGTTCTCGACGATATATGGAGATGTGGGATGGGCCAGGAGCGCATGCTGAACCGCTTTGAGGCTAGAGCAAAACAGCTCTAATTTAGCCTAGTAATCAGGGAAACTTGGACACCGTCGTCAATCGAGGGACTGATTGGCTCAGCGATTACAATTGTCTATTTTCGAGTCGGATATACTCACTGCTATCAAATGGTCGTTCTCCATCGATTTCGGCTTGTCTCTGCAGTCAATGGACTCGAGATGCAGGGGCGAAAGCCCCCTGCTATTCAGCCGCAATGCGAGCACTGCCTACGCTGCATCGGCGTGAAGCAGGCGCCTAGGTCGTTCGTATATATTATGGCCTATGAATTTCTTTGCCTGTCTTCCTTTATATGTCTGCGCACCTTATTGCTACTCCTTCAATTCGTCTCCGTATCAATATACTCATAGCCGTTCTTTTCGAAAACCCTGCAAATTAGCACCGGCTGGTGCAAATCTTGACGAATATCCGCCTGCTGATCGTATCGCTCCATAATGAACAGGCTGCCTGGCGTCAAAACATGGGGCCCCTCACAAGAGATCCCATTGCTCTATGTCAATAATGAGTAAGCTCATCGATCTCACCATGACTCGAAGGACCTTCTCGCCAGTCATGGCTCTTCACGAGAAAGAGGAAGCCTACTGATCTGCTTCAAAGGAGACCACAGGCGACAGTGACGGATACGAGACCCGTCTCTAGCGAGATACCCAAGCCAAGGTCTAGATTTCGAAGTCTATCTAGACTATTAGGCAGAATTTTTCAGCTCGCCCTCAGATTCACCCATTTTGGCAAACCCTTTCCAGAAAGGAAAAAGGTGGCATTGTGTAGGAGCCGTTGGGAAGTTTTGATCGCTTCCAAGGTCCATTGCATACCAGTCGCAGCAACTACAACTCTGTTGTACCTCAATCTCAGGGGTAATTACATCGGCCGCGAACTCACCGGACTAAGTGGGTACGATGATCAAAAATTCATTCTCTTACAGTTCGCTGCAAAATTACACGAACTAGCGATCCTCGCATCCCTCACTGCCATTCTCTTTTCCGTTATTCGACACGAATTGACAAGTGAAGGTGGCTTGCCCTTTGGTGCGTTATTTGCTGGCTATCAATTCAAGGATATCAGTTTCCTCTTGTCCTTAGAGTTCTGGGGCGCCGTCCGTGCAAAGCTTGAAAGGTCCTACCGGCGATGGGCAGTGATTGTGTTCGTCGTTGTCTGCACCTTTTTCTCGGTAAGCGCCGGCCCAGCAAGTGCCACATTGATGAGGCCTAGACTAGACGATTGGCCAGCTGGAGGCTCAGATTTCTGGGTTAATATTAGGGAAGAAGAATTGTTCTCCACTAATGTTACATTCGCGCAGGCAGCTTCCAGCTGCGCTGTAGATGACGGGGATGCAGGTTGCCCCCATGGTGACTGGCAAACAATCGCTCAGGACTATATGTCATATTGGCACTTCCTAAGACTGAGCGACGATCCACTACCATTTGCGGTCAATATGCCAGGTAATAAATCTATTCGAGCTCTCGTGGCGACGACTAGGTCCCCATTGGTATTGAATCAATTGCCATTTACTGTGGCTACGATCCCAAGCCTTGCTCTTGCATATAGTCTAGCGGAGCTTGGTCGCCTGTGGACGTTTGCTTCCCGTCATCAACGCGGTCGGGGCCAGTGGCGTTTCTGGTCTCGCAAGGACGTTACCTACAGTGTTCCCGTCCAGCAACCGGTTGTCCATGCACGGTGTCTAAATCTGGAGGCGTCAACCTACGATGACTACATATCACAGAAGTACCTCATAACGAACCAGACGATTCCGTTCTATGATCTACGACACATGGATACTTTTGAGGCGGAAGGGGAATTCGCAGTCACCGCTGTTCCATTTCCGTCCAGACCCCGTATTCTGGACGCGGTCAACTCAAGCTCTACACCAGATATACTCTGGAAAACTGTGTCTCATATCGCAGCAGATCCTGTGCTAGGCGCGATTTTGACTGTTCCCTCAAATAGCCAATACGGTGCCAGGGTTTATGTATGCACGATCGATGCTCGAATGGCTCCTACTGCTCTCCGGAGCCGCACCTCCACTACGACACTTCTCGTCGATGGGTTCACTCAAGATGGCCCTGCTCGAGATCAGTATGACCATTGGTCCATGCAAACATTGGGGACCTACGGCTCAGGCAATACGTGGCCGCGAATTTCTATCGACTCCGACTGGGCACACACTTTCTTGAATCCTGTGATTGCATCAGATAATTCCACGTCTTATGATAGCATAATGAGCATTGCTGGCCTCTGGAACACAACCCAAGTGCTGGATATGGTGAACGCCGGATATGCCATTGAGTCGCTTCTGGCAACTACCATCGTCAATGGTCTCTCTCGGCGGGACTACATGGGAGAATTTGCTGGAACTCTGGCAGGAGATTCGCAGGGCTTAAATCGCGAAATGACGACCTCAAGCCAAGACAGTCCATCATTGAAATGTGCCGAGTGGTGCAAGCAGCTCATGCCTTCTGGGAGCCACCCAATGGGATACGGTGGGAATGCTTTTAACGTAAGCACTACCGACCAGCAAAAGAGTACAAAGTTTACGGTGCAGGTGGAGGCCCAAGGCTATGCTTACAGCTCCCGGGGGACCGCAGCTAAATTCTCAGTCGTTGTCCTCCTACTGCATTTATCAATTGCCTTAGGCCATTTCTTATATACTTGGTTTTACAGTAGGGAGAGTTCGGATAGTTGGAGCAGCATCTCAGAGCTTGTGGCTCTAGCCATGAGATCTACATCGCCACAAAGCTTGGAAAACACTGGAGCAGGAATCTATTGTATCGAAGTTTTCGAGAAGGAGACTAGGGTCGTGGAACGGAATGGCCGGCTCCAGCTCGCGATTGATGTTCCATCGGAGCGCTATGAATTGGTGAAGGCCAACGAATGCTATGCTTGAGAACTGGGCGTTGGTCAAAATGCTCCCTGAAGGACGTTGTCCTCACGAGCGCTGCAGCCGCTTTGACTGAATTACTTCAACATGCCTCTTTCGCCCCTGATCCTTTCAACCGAGAGTACGTATGTCTTCCCATGGCATGCTTGTGGGAAGGCAAGCTCCTCATCGATCCGAAACAGAAGCAGTCAGCGCCTCTCCATGTCAATTCCAGGCGATCAAGCTCGATTGAATGCTGAACGCCATGGCTTCTTATGGTCGATCTGTGCGTATGCATCAATCGACAAACCTAAGCAACCGAGGAATCGCGCATCGGCCTAGGAGTTGAAGTTGATGGCATGCCGTCATATGTGCCGCAGAAGACGAAGAGTCAGATCTTCTCTGGGTCCACAAAGCGGTAAGCACCATATCTTGACCCCTCCCAAATTTACATCTGACATTCCATTAGATGCAACCCTATCGGCACCTCCAATTTGTAACCTATTACGGTGAAGTATCAACATCAGGAGTGGTGGAGTGGTAGGCGTAGGAAGCAAAACGGCAAAATCGGATATGGAGGTCGGGAGGAGGGTGCTTGGTGGAGGTACCCAAGCGAGTCTGAGACTTTCCCCCAACGTCACATGGGATTTGTAGGTCGATTGTTGCACACATCACAGAGAAAGGGCAGGATGTCGTATTATATTTTAGGATGTTGATTGAAGACTGATGTAGTGTACCGCCTGATGAAGTGGTCAAGCCTGAACAAGCACTTAGCATCCTACCAAATACCACCCCTCTCCCTTTGAGAGTTCGCGGGTACAACGATGGCCATTGCAGAATAACCATATGTCCTATATCTCTTCACCAATTCTTGCTTCCTGCATTCAACAGTCGGCTTCCTGCAGCTTGTAATCACCATCTTTCCGCACGGAACCATCATACACCTCCATTGTCCAAAGCCAGTATACCATACTCTTATTGTATTGATCACTTTTTCGGGGCCTCTTTGAGAACCGCATTGGGTGCAATACCACGATACAGACAGGAGCAAGATCCGGGAAGACTTCCCTCGATATCGTCCTTAGGGTATAAGCATCTTGACTCCTCTGACTCGGCGTTTGTTGGACGACGCCTCTTACCGGTCGGAACTTAGCAAGTGGTACGTCCGAGGTCAGCCACAACCACCCACCTAGACACTCTCCTGTTTTCTCATCTTTCGGAATCGGTAGAACTATCATAACGTCGCTTTATACCGCTTGGAGACTCTCACATATAGGCACGACCCTGCATTCGGGTTCACTTAGCTATTGGAAGTTGTGGCCCTTCAAGGCCATGGCTAAAGCTGCTTGTTTCGAAGCCTCATGATTTTGTGTTGGCATGGTTGAAAGATAGATTGATGGAGTTCGGAGGATATATCTGCCGCTCCGGCTTAGTCACTTAGCCAAGAGTCTTTCCGCCAATGAAAATCTCGAACAGAAAAAGACAGATGGCTTTTTGGTTCACTGGCTATCAAAAAGACCACGTCTCGCCCGCTTCAAACTTGTGACACACATACTTATAGTTGTCTGTCTGCAGCAGATTATTGAGTCTCTACATACTTCTTCCGTTTGTTCTTATCTCTAGCTACGCTTCCTTTCCCTACTTCCTCATCAAGTCTGAGAGACCACCCCTTGATTAACCGCATTTCGCTCTTCTTTCAACACCAGACAGCATCCGTCGAGATGGCGCGGCGCTCGAGAGGAGGCTCAGCGCCCTCAGCATGGATGACCGTCTTCTATCTCCTTCTTGTCTTCGTTGCCCCTCTCGCACTTGTAGGCCAAGTCAGCGCTCAAGTAGAGAATGAGCAAGAACCCTTAGCCGCCAAAGAACTCGGCGCTGTCATTGGTATCGATCTCGGCACCACCTACTCGTGTGTGGGTGTGATGCAGAATGGCAAAGTCGAAATACTCGCAAATGACCAAGGAAACCGAATAACACCATCCTACGTGGCTTTCAATGACGAAGAAAGACTCGTGGGAGACGCGGCAAAAAATCAATTCGCTTCAAATCCAAGACGGACCGTCTACGATATCAAGCGAATGATCGGCCGTAAATGGGCTGACAAGGATGTCCAGGCTGATCAGAAGCATTTTCCATTCACTGTCAAGAACAAGGACGGGAAGCCCGTGGTTTCTGTCGAAGTCGCTGGTAACGACCGGACATTTACCCCCGAAGAAATCTCCGCCATGGTCCTCGGTAAGATGAGAGACGTAGCCGAGGCTTATCTTGGCAAGAAGGTCGAGAACGCCGTCGTTACAGGTGAGACTGTCGTCCGGTATGTACGATGTGTAGTTTAACTGACCCTCAAAAGTCCCCGCCTACTTCAATGACGCCCAAAGACAAGCCACCAAAGACGCTGGCACAATCGCAGGTCTCAATGTTGTGCGTGTGGTGAACGAGCCCACTGCGGCCGCCATCGCCTATGGTGAGTGGAGACATCAGGGTTTCCGACGCACATTCCATCTTACTAAATATTTCAGGTCTCGACAAGGTTGGTGACGAACGTCATATCATCGTCTACGATCTCGGAGGAGGAACCTTCGATGTCTCACTTCTTGTCATTGACAATGGCGTTTTCGAGGTTCTCGCAACCGCCGGTGACACCCATTTGGGAGGAGAAGACTTGTAGGAAATCTGCCCGCTAATAGCGCTTTGTAGTGACTAACATCATGTAGCGACCAGCGAATAATCAACCACCTGGCTAAACAGTACAACAAAAAGAACGACGTTGACATCACCAAAGATCTGAAGACGATGGGTAAGCTAAAGCGTGAGGTCGAGAAGGCCAAGCGAACTCTATCTTCGCAAATGAGCACCAGGATCGAAATTGAGAGCTTCCACTCTGGCAACGACTTCAGCGAGACTTTAACCCGAGCCAAGTTTGAGGAATTGAATATGGATTTGGTACGTCATTCTACCTTCGCATATTGAGACAACATCACCAATAACCTCTGTAGTTCAAGAAAACTCTCAAGCCTGTCGAACAAGTCCTCAAGGACGCCAAAAAATCTAAAGACGACATCGATGACATTGTGCTCGTCGGAGGCTCTACCCGTATTCCCAAGGTTCAGGCAATGTTGGAAAGCTACTTCAATGGTAAGAAAGCTAGCAAGAACATTAACCCCGACGAGGCCGTTGCCTTTGGAGCCGCTGTTCAAGGAGGCATTCTATCTGGTGAAGAGAATACTAGCGAAATCGTTCTTCTGGATGTGAACCCATTGACTCTTGGTGTCGAAACTACTGGAGGTGTCATGACCAAGCTCGTGCCCCGGGGCACCAGTATTCCAACCCAGAAATCTCAGATTTTCTCCACAGCAGCCGACAACCAGCCAGTCGTCTCCATCCAGGTTTTTGAAGGTGAACGTTCGATGACTAAGGATAATAACCTACTCGGCAAGTTCGACCTCACTGGTATTCCACCTGCCCCGCGAGGTGTACCTCAGATTGAGGTTTCTTTCAACCTCGACGCCAATGGAATTATCAAAGTATCAGCTGGTGACAAAGGTGCCGGAAAATCCGAGTCAATTACCATCACCAATGATAAAGGCCGCTTGTCACAAGAGGAGATCGACCGTATGATCGCTGAAGCCCAAGAGTTCGCCGAAGAAGACAAGGCCGCTTCTACTAAGATCACCGCTCGCAACGGGCTCGAGAACTACGCTTTCAGCTTGAAGAACCAAGCTAACGATGATGAAGGCCTTGGCGGTAAGATTGACGATGATGACAAAGAAACTCTTCTAGAAGCTGTCAAGGAAGCTACGGAGTGGCTGGAGGAGAACGCCCAAACCGCTACGACTGAAGACTTCGAGGAACAAAAGGAGAAGCTGAGCAATGTTGCTTACCCTATCACTAGTAAGCTCTACGAGGGTATGGGTGGGGCACCACCGGGCGAGGATGATGATGGAGACGTTGAAGGGCATGATGAATTGTAGAGACCAGAACTGCAGCATGCATTTTGAAGGCGTATGTCCTGTATAAATTTGTTTGGAGATTGTAAATCAAGAGGAAATAGACCACTATGAAACCGATATACTTTGTATTGGTCAAATGATCGGATTAGAACACAGTAAAGAGGGGGTTCACAGGCACACTGAGTCCCTTGTGTATATGCCTTCTATCATCCTTGCACCAGCGTCAGACGAAAAGACGGACGGTCCACTTCTCCGTTGCTGACCGAAGATGTTTTCTGATTGGATGACTGCTGGAGGCATTAGGATACTCTTAAGTCCGTGGACGATAGTTCTCTTGCTCCGATGTCGCATGATGTCTGTTCTCAAGCCTCCGTCAGCGACTCTCCTCAACGCCGACTTGTAACTATCCTATTCCCAAATCATAGATCATCGAGGTACATTCCATAATGCCTACCGCTGTTAAAGGCCCCCGGACACTCTACGATAAGGTGCTCGACGCCCACATAATAGATGAGAAGCCGGATGGCACGCTTCTGTAAGTTCGCAACAATTTGTCGACTAATAACAATGCTAATGTTGGCATTGGAGGTTGTATATTGACAGACATCTGATCCACGAGTAAGTTAAGCCTTGCCCCCTCTGTCTGCCCCATCACCAGCAGTGGATTTATGATCAGGAATGGATGATAGTGACGCTGATGCTGTGATGCTATAGAGTCACTACGCCCCAAGCCTTTGAAGGACTCCGTAATGCTGGTCGAGGCGTCCGCCGCCCAGATTGTACCCTCGCGGTGAGAGATTATACCCCTCTGCAACCTCTCGCAGCCTACTAAAGATGGCACTTCGGACCTTGATCGCAATGCGGACATCCTCTAAATTTGGGCGAAAGAACTCTGCGTACGCTGATATGGAGGGATGCTGATTGCGACTGGAAGCTAGACAACCGATCACAATGTACCCACGACGCCTCGGACCAACTTCAAAAATGTCGAACAATTCATCGAAGAGGAGGACTCCCGACTTCAATGCATGACGTTGGAGAGCAATGTCAAGGCTCATGGACTCACGTACTTCGGTCTCGGCGACAAGAGGCAGGGTATCGTGCACATCATTGGACCTGAACAGGGATTTACCTTGCCTGGTACTACCGTCGTCTGTGGCGATTCGCATACCGCAACACACGGTGCGTTCGGCGCCTTAGCTTTTGGTATTGGCACTTCAGAAGTTGAACATGTGCTCGCGACCCAGACTCTCATCACAAAGCGCAGCAAAAATATGCGGGTCAGAGTCGATGGGCAGCTTGCTCCAGGAGTGAGCAGCAAAGATATCATTCTCTACGTTATTGGCAAGATTGGCACAGCTGGCGGTACTGGTGCTGTCATTGAATACTGCGGATCTGCAATTGAAGGTCTTTCCATGGAAGGGCGAATGTCAATTGTAAGCTCTTCTCATATAATGGGTTCGTCGGTCGTGCGACGACTGTCGCATTTCCCAGACGTGTCGCCATCTACGCCAATTGCCCCGCAGATTCATAGCTGATATGGAATTACGTACAGTGCAACATGTCCATCGAAGCTGGAGCACGAGCAGGAATGATTGCGCCAGACTCAAATACAATCGAATACCTGAAAAATAGGTAGGTAGTACTGCTCCCGGATCCTTTATGCACAAAATAGACTGCTATGAATCTTGGCGCGAGCCTGCTGGCAGTTTCTGCCGTGGTAGTGGCCTACCCTGAACTTGGAAAGCGCGTGTCAATCGAGGCTAACGATGTTTTTCTAGACCTCTTGCACCGAAACTAGAAAGTCCTGAGTGGAGAAAGGCGACGAAGTTTTGGCAGACGCTGAAGTCAGACCCTGGAGCACAGTACTACGAAGATGTGCTCATTAATGCGGCAGACATTGTGCCAACTGTCAGCTGGGGAACATCGCCTCAAGATGTGGTCCCAATCACTGGAGTGGTCCCAGCGCCTGAGGACTTTGACGACAAATCGAAACAAGACAGCTGCCGCAAGGCACTCGAATACATGGGCCTCGAACCCGGAACCAAAATGGAAGACATTCCACTGGATAAGATCTTTATCGGATCTTGTACGAATGCGCGTATAGAGGACCTCAGAGCTGCATCGAAGATAGTAGAGGGGAAAAAAGTTGCGAAGAATATCAAAAGCGCAATGATAGTACCTGGATCTGGTCTTGTGAAGCGACAGGCAGAATCCGAAGGACTAGGCAAGATCTTCACAGACGCAGGTTTTGAATGGCGAGAAGCGGGCTGCTCAATGTGCTTGGGAATGAACCCAGATATCCTTTCGCCGAAGGAGAGGTGTGCTTCAACAAGCAACCGAAACTTCGAGTGGGTTACTTGTTGTCATGGCTGTCATAGAACTAAGCTGACAAAGAGGTTGTAGAGGTAGGCAAGGGGCGAGAGGAAGGACACATCTGATGAGCCCTGTTATGGCGGCTGCCGCTGCTTTGACCGGCAAGCTCACCGATGTCCGGAAGGTGACAGACTGGAACAATACACCCACGAAAGCTAGCCCCAAGCCCGAAATGGCAGCTGAAATTGCAGATATCGAAAGCGATAATGAGATCGAGCGTCTTGGAGATTATCCTGAAGATGGTCAGCAGACCGGCCTGGACGGCACTAAGGCGCCCTCTGTTGCAACTGGCATGCCTCCATTTACCACACTTCGCGGATTTGGTAGGTCATATTCAGTGTGCTCTTTGGGCATCAGGCTGATATCCTCCAGCCGCGCCACTTGAACAATCAAATGTAGACACGGACGCAATAATACCCAAGCAGTTTCTCAAAACCATCAAGCGAACCGGGCTTGGCTCTGCTCTTTTCTGGGACTTGAGATATAACCACGAGGATGGCTCGAAGAATCCTAATTTCATATTGAACAAGGAGCCATACACCAAATCCGAAATCCTTGTTGTTACGGGACCAAATTTTGGCTGTGGTAGGTACTACATCTCGACGCTATTGTAGTGTGTCTACTGCGCTTCGTACTGATGGTCAGCAAGGCTCGAGTAGAGAGCACGCTCCGTGGGCACTCCTAGACTTTGGGATCAGAGCTGTCATAGCACCCAGCTATGCCGACATCTTCTTCAATAACACTTTCAAGAATGGAATGCTGCCAATCGCCATTCCTGACCTAAGCATCATCGAGAAGATCGCTGACGAAGCCAAGGCTGGACGGAAAATCGAGATCGACCTCCCTGCTCAAGAGATTAGAAACGAACGTGGGCAAAAACTAACAAGCTTCGACGTCGAGGACTTCAGGAAGCATTGCTTGGTCAATGGACTGGATGATATTGGCCTCACGATGCAGATTGAAGATAAGATCAGGAGGTACGAGGAACGGATGGCGGTCGAAACCCCTTGGATCGGCGACAGTGGCTATTTAAGACGAAGAAGACGAGATGGGCCGGTGAAGGTAACTGCTGTGCCAGTACCGAAGACTAACAGAGGAGAGGAAAAAGATGAACCTTTGGAATGGTAAATGTATACGTTGAGCGTCTATGTTGAGGCGGATCAGCGCCAGAGATCACAATCCAGCGTAATTCGACTAGTGAAATACGAAGATGAGCCAAACCGAGTAAAGACCATTTGCACAGCTTTTGTGGCAGCTCCTTCTTTCTTCGCTTCACACATAACAACAGGAAGCCGCAGCCCCTTCTCCAATGATGAAGAAATCACCTCAATGCAGCTGCGTTGAGCGGTATGTTCTGCTACAATCACTCACCCTTATCTCAAATCTATAGTGCGAGAACTGGCGTTGAATCTTGCCACACATCACACATCACACTATGCTCAATCTTCAAGCTCTCCGTTCCTCTCGATCAAAATACTCTCCTGTTCGAAATTGGCGTAGATTGTTTCTTACTCTTGTGCTAGTCTTCCTCTTGACTTCGGTCTACACACATTTCACAGGTCTCGAAGAACGGCAATCCAGTCCAGCATATATTGGCCCGCGGCAGGCACTCGTTGAAGGTGGGAACCATGAGTTTGGGGCTGGAATAGGTAATGAAAGAGGGTAGCAGGCGGTCTACAGGCGCAAGAACAAGCCAGCAATCTGAGACAGAGCAGGGAAACATCATTTTCCGTGAGGTGAAGAGTCCCAAAAGGGGCTCGCTCTTTCCCAGCCTTTCAACATCTACAATATCAATAGCGTTTGCTTTGGTCTCCGCACGGTACTCGCTTGGAAAATGCACCTAGGCCTGACAGTGTACAGGAGCACGTTTCTTGTGACTCGTTCGTGACAACCTATTGAGTCATCAATATCAATTCTCATCATATACACAGACTCAGTCATCAGACATCGTCATATCATCAAATCAGATCAAAGCTGCTATCTTTCCGAGCCAGCAAAGGCTCAAACCCCGTGATTTTCTGGCTTAGCCGCAGCGCCTAATGAAGCCGTCATCACTCAATTCGGAGAGCACAGGCTCTACATTCTCGCTTCGCAATGGCAGTATTCCAGATACGTCATCTGCTTCGAGTCTCTGGGATCTTCGTTCGCCATCTATACATGAGGAACATGATTCAGAAAGTACTTCTCCAAGTAAGACACATGTCCTACGAGTGCATGATGCCTGGACACACCCTGTATTCGGCAGCTCACCGAGTGTGTCGTCAAAAGTGACGAAACCCTTCGAAACCAATGAGGAAGAAGAGAATGATTTCTCGCCACTCTCTGATCAAGAATATACCCAACCGAACGGCTCCCAGGTACCTCACTCAGCAGAGCCTGGCTCACGAATACTTCACCCAACGCCATACGCCCCGCATCCATCATCCACCTTTGAGCACGGCTACTACCCATCCCACCACCACTCAAGCTCCGGCAACACCCTCTGGCTAATGCCCAACGTGCTCGTAACGCAACACTTCGACATCTACCTCCAAGGCCCCCATTTCGCCCTCGTACACCTGCTCCAACTACAACGCCCCCAGATACAGAAGCCGAGATTACAAAATCCAGCTCACAATGGCGTTGCATCTCTACATGCGCACCATGGAGGGAAGTTTTCTACCGGAGCGTCTGATGGCCTGTGTTGCGCACCGTATCGTTCGGCGTGTTGTGTATCGTGTGCCACAGTCGTGGCTTATTGGGAGATTGGAGGCGGGGAGGTTGGGGGTGGTGTGTTGGATTGTGGGGAGGGAGAGGGGGGAGTGCATGTGGAGGGTTTGGGATGCTTTTTATGAGTGGAGGTGTTTTTGTTATGAGGGTTTGCTGAGGAGGAGGGTTTTTGCTGTGTAGATGTTGTGGTATGTTTTGGTTCCTTTGGGGTGTTTGGAGGGACAAGCTGATGCTGCTTTAGGAATGAGGAATATGATTGTTAGTGGAGGGACGAGTGATTATGAGGGAGGGGAGCGTGCTATTGATTATGTCTGAGGCGATTGTGACCAGAAGGGATTCATCTCTTGTTACCTTTCAGGCCTCATCAGCATATGTAGGCCGTTGCAAGGGAAGGTTCAAGAACGGCGCTTGATGTAAGAGCTATTGGGGACAGTGCGAAATAACCAAGTTTACAACGCTGGAATTGGGTATCTAATTGAACTTTGTGTGTATGATATCAGGATTCTCTTGCCAATCCTCCATATTGACCCACATCTATAAAGTGCTGTCAGCTTGATCCAAGGCATGCTCTCTGAGCGACTTACCTTTCGAAAAGTACTTAAGCCAGCGAGAATGCTTCCTCCGATCCACGTACTATACTTCCGTTCCGGCGGGGCAAAGATCTTGATTCGCATGTCTTTGACAGCTAGTCTTTGTACCTCATGTAGTAATCTATCTCCGAAACCTTTCGTCAGCGTCCCGCCGCCTGAGAGCACGATGTTGCCAAAGAGTGACTTCCGAAGGTCCATGTCTGTTCGGTTTATAGCGTCGACGACGATCTGATGGACCCCTGGATATTCGAGACCTATGATCTCGGGGTCGAAGAGGATCTCGGGCGCACGGTAGCGCTCTGCTCCTATCTAGCCACCGCTTAGCATGATTTGATACTCTCGTGCATGTGGCACGACGCACCTTCATCTTATTCCCATCCGGCAACGTATACTCCACCACCTTCCCCTCCGTCCTGCCCCCAATCTGCATCCAATCCTTCTCCTCCCTCTTCGGATCCAGCGCCACATACCCACACTTCTCCTTGATACCCCTCACCACCTCCTTCTCCGCACTGGTATGGAACACATACCCGCTCTTCCGGAACAGCAGCTGCAGATACTCCGTCACGTCTCGGCCCGCGACGTCGATGCGGCGTATGGAGCTGGGCATGGCGAAGCCTTCGTAGACGGGGACGGCGTGTGAGACGCCGTCGCCGGAGTCGAGGACTATGCCTGTGGTGCGGCCGGAAGCGTAGAGGGAGAGGACGGCTTGGATGGAGGTGTAGAGGGCGGGGACGTTGAAGGTTTCGAAGAGGATTTGGGCGGCGGTTTCGCGGTTGGCGCGGGGGTTGAGGGGGGGTTCGGTGAGGAGGACTGGGTGCTATGTGTTAAGAAAGAGGTGTTAGTGAGCTGTGTGCAGTTTCTTGGTGGCATAGAGTGCGAATAGAGAAAGGGGAGGGGATGATTTCAGGGAACAGCATTACCTCTTCACTCAACGTCTTCAGTTCCTCTTGATAAACAAATTGCCATATCCGCTCCATATCATCCCAGTCTGTCACTATGCCATGTTCCAATGGATATCGGATCTTCAACAGCCCCCGCAATTCTTCTGCTCGTTTCCCTATAAATACATCGCCTTCTAGAGCCCCGGCTAGCACGCGTGTGTGTTTGGGTCTGCCAACGAAGGAGGGAAAGTAGCATTTTGGGAGATCTTCGCCTGCGAAGCCGGCCCTTATGGTGCCGCTGCCATTGTCAATCACGATGGGGGCGTTGTGGAGTGTTTCTGTCATGGTTGTGGAGGGGAGGTGGTGGTGAGGTGGAGGGTGTGGATGGATGCTGTTGATTCACAGGCTATTTGGTGCATCTCTGTGAGTTGTGTCGAGGAATTTCATATGGACTGGAAGGCTGATCGTCGGTCTTTCGGATATTGGAGGTCAGTACTTCAGAATATCAATGAGTGAGCGCTGTGCCAAGCCTTTTTCAGGGCAAGTTGGAAGAATACTAAAGTACTGAATATACTACCTACTTCTGTCTACTCTGTCTACAAATACGACATATAACAGCATAGAAATATTCTCAATCAGCATTGATCTCGGACTCGTGGGAGTGATCAGCATTTTGAATTTGGTGTAATATTGCCCGTAACGATGATGAATTAAACGGCAACGAGGTCCGAAGATATACAAAGCCTCTGGCTGCAATGCTTAATAAAACCGCTTGCCATGCTTTCTTCCGCTTGACTTTCGTAACCTTACACAAGCGAAATAACGTATCACTTGTCTATATTCCCATGATCATCGAGCTCTTCTCCGACAAGACCTTCGTGCGGTGTAGAAAGTTGCCATTCCCAACGATGGTCTCTTCGAATATGGACAGGCTGTTGGACAGTGAAACGCTGATCTTCCTCTGCTGCATTGGGGGCGGCTGCTGCCGTCGCTGCTGTGGGTGGAGTCGAGGATCCCGAAGGGTTCGGAATGGGAATAGCAGTGCTGCGAGAGCTCGTCTGAGAAGGAGCTTTTGATATTTCTGATATCAATGAGTCACTCCTTGTTGCCTTTCGTCAGTCTTGCGAAGCGAGACTTGTACTCGTTATCTGTGTGCTCAACATCGAAACACCAGGGGTCATACGTACGATCGAATGATGCGATTGGTGATCTTGCTCGTCATTTGCGCCGAGCAGCATGCCTCTTGATTGAGGGGCAAGCCAGCATTGGGGTTTCCCAGATGCAATGCGCGGTATCTTCCATAAATACCCGAGTATGTGATAGTCGCGGAGACAGTTGCGAGTCGAGGATTGTTATGTCGGTGGATTGCACACGAAACGGAGCTCATACTCTGAGGAGAGGCTGGAGGAGCGGTTACTTCAAGGCAAAACGGCCTTTGGGAACAGAGTGGCGAAGCCATGGAAAATCTGTGAGGCAGGCCATGGAGTGAACATTTTCCCTTCCAGAAGACGCATCCACCTTACTTCTGTAAATGTTTCCTGTTGGTCGACTGGCCAAAATTATAGATTGAAACTAGAGGTCACGTACGTCAGGATCAGTGCTGCGTCGATGAGACCGTTTGCCAGAAGAGTCTTTGCTAGTGCTGGCTTGTTCTCTTTCTCTTTGCTGAAATCGAGAAGTGGGTCCTCATCAAGCTCATGGAGCTTAAAGGGGTTCTTCACGTATCTTAGCGCAACTTTTTGGATACATTGCAACTATGGCCTGGCCATCTCTACCACCATCCTGATCCTTTCGGAGCTAGCAGTCAACCATGTCCAATCGCCACTCTCGTCTCCATTATTGCGCTTCTTCTTCTGCTTCCCTTTCGCTTTCATTGTTCTTGCTTTGATTCCAGCCTCGGCCAGATCATGGAACGCTGGACTCCAGTCCAGTCCGCAATGCTTATCTAGCAGCCTCAACAGAGTCTCCACGCACAAACTCACCTTCGTATTGTCGACGATGCTTACTGTGTTCGCCGAGAAGGGAAGATAGCATCTTTGGAAGACTTCTTGCGAGATAGCATCGCTCGGCGGCACGGGCGCCGCGGCAGCAATGATCGAGCGGAGAACGTACTGTGTCAAGGTCGAGGCTGCGGTCAGATCAAAAAGGTTGAGGCTGGGAGGCGACATCACGGCGAAGAAAGCTGGTAATGGTAGAGGTCTAATGTGTTCGAAGAAATTGTGGTAGAGCGTGGTGACGGGGGTGAATGTATCTGGAAGCGCGTCGGAGACTCTCGACAACAGCGAGAGCAGACGGATGCGGAGATCGATGGAATCCATGCCGCCAAGCTTAGTGGATATATTCGGTACGGAGTCCATGGAGTGAAGATTTAGATCACTCGGCTGTGATGACGCATCTGATGCCGAGTCTTCTAGGTCACCTTCGTCTTCATCTTCCAAATAGTCGCCGTAATTGTCAGCTTCGATGTCGATCTTTGCCTCCACTCTCTTGAACGCAGTATCTGTCTTGAGCTCCTTTGTCTCATTCTGCCAGATCTCGCCGAACTCTGCGACGGCTTTCGGTTGCCCATCTGCAAACACGGCTTTCACGATCTTTCGCTCTCTGCCTGCAATGGCGCCACCAAAGTTGATATGTTTCACAATGAGACTCTTCTTCATACCATCAACGCACGAATCTCTCCTCCTAAGATCCCAATCCAACTCGAGTAAGTCAACCATGAAAGCAAGCCATATACTCCATCTTTCCCACCGGCGTTGGTGCAAGATACTGCAATTGAAGCTCCAACCCACAACATGCCAGAAGTCCTCTGCACGAGCCCAAAGCGATCCTATGTTCGCTAACTCTGTATCGATACTCTCAATGTACTTTTCGCTAGTGAACACATCCTCTTCCATAGTCCTTCTTTTTCTTTTACGTCGACGATGGACCACTGTATCTTGACTGGCGAACATGAAGGCTTCTCCAAGAATGTGCGGCAAAGGGCCAGCATGACGCACCACCAATTGTAAATATTGGAGGGCAAGGTTGGCAGCTTGTATTCGATCAATTGACTTCGCTCGTGTGGTCATAGTCGGATGAACAGCTAGCGTAGCTATTAGAGCACAGTGGTGGGGTGGTGGAACCATTGCAGGCCGCTGGGCCCGGGAAGTGCTTCCAGACGTAAGCACGGCTTTCAAGAAGTCAAGAGCCTGGACGTCTTCACACTATGATTAGTAAGTGTCGCGACCATTGGCAAATTCTGATGCTCACGGAGACCCTCTTCGAAATAGACGGTCACTTGCTCACGAAGCTCATAGGGTAGATTGATCACCTGGCGATACAAGGGTGTTGGAGCGTTCGTAATGCTGGATTGCCGCAGAGGCGAAGAGCCAATGGTTGTAGCAGAGTGGAATGACTGAGCTGAGCTGTTGGGGGAGATAGATAGCGAAGCAGCCGATGATCGAGTAGCACTTCTTGTCTCCATTTTGTGTGTTTATATCGACAAAGCTTGAGTAGTCTTGGACCGAAGGTTGAATCAAGCGCGTCAGCTATCTATCCAGCACGCGTCTTATCTACACGTGACCTTCAGAAGTCCGCGATAATGTTTACCAAAAAGAGCTAACTAATGTGAATTTAAATCTAACAAGCTTCAATTGCGCGACAAGGATCTATACTACCGCTCTACATGAGCCCATCCTACATCAGAATCTATAATCGCCAAAGCTGAAAGCAATCGATGATCACTTTGAGTGCCCATCAGCCTGGCAGCGCCATGATCCTCCAGCGTAGACACACAATTATCATCCCCATCCGCCTCGGTCGAGCCACAGGTGGTCATCCTTTTATATCCTTTGAATCTTCATCCACTCCTTTGCTGAGCATAAGGATAACCTATATCTGCCAAAACGAATACTTTTTATGATCGTCAGCCTGGGTGGATGATGTCAAAGTCCTATGCATACTTCGTGCATGTCACTTGACGTGGGTCATGGCTCATTAAAGGAAAACGTACATCGAAATTTACAGCCTCAAGGTGGATGCCGAATCTCGAAATCCATACTGCGTCCCTATGACTTCGATACCACATCTATCACAGACGTCGACTACAAGGTTAAGTATTCGGCGCTGTGGGAGGATGGTCAGATGGGTGCATATTAAGTATCGCTCCTTTCAAAGTATTTCAAGTATACATGACATGTATCATGAGAGAGTCTCTATCGTTTTCTTTCACAGAACATGAGAAGAAAGCTTACACGGAAAGAAACAATACATTCGCACTGAATTTTTTCGCCAACAGGTCACTGGCCTGCTATATGTCCTCCAATCCGTTCCTACCCACCTCGGACTGTGGTAAAATTGTATCATGTTCCCCTTCATGACCTTTTCAGGCCACTGCCAAATAGTTTTAAAGACAGCCTTATCCGTGGCAAAGATCTCTTCATTCCCACTGCTTTCGTTGCCTTGCCTTCTGCACCTATCGTCAGCAACGCCACCTTTCCCCCCCACGGTTTCTATCCAGGATCTCGCAATCGGCATCCAATATTGATTCCCTTGACACGGCCCTATCGACCTCAACTACCTCTTTCCTGTTAGATGTGCTTGACTAGCAGCGAAGGAGGGAGAGAGTTAAATCACACTAATCGAGCACATGAACATCTCATAATTCCATTTACTTGCTACACCCACCACCTCGTCCCCGACGCGAGTAGTCATACGCCCGCCGCGAGCGCCTATTCTGTTACTTGCCCCCAAAACCAAAAGCGTCTCACCATGACTGGCTTTTGTGCCATCAATGATAAGCATTATGCGCACAAGATACCTATCAATCGAAGATCTGCTGGTGACGGTACTGATTCCTACTGGTGACATTGCCTACAACATTCTTGTATGCCACCTCTCTCGCTATACTGACAAATGAGGGGAGATTCAGAACCACATATTCTCAAGAGACCGATTGACAGGTCGCACAATCTTTCCCACCAAAGGTTGTGGCTACGCCAATGACAGGATCACCGATGCTGTAGACATCGGCCAGGTAGGGATGGACTTCCATAAGTTCAGCTGCAACATCGCAGCCCACAATTGCTGGGTAATATTCCAAAAAGCTTCCAAGTTCCTGGACAGTGGAAGTGATTGGGTTTCGAGCTATAGCTCTAAGTTTGACGATGAGCTCGTCGACCGAGGAAGGAGTATATGGTGCGGCACCCGCAACGTTGACGGGCTACTGTTCCGCCACGCGCCATGATGCAAGATTGCTAGGGGCCATAATGACTATCGAGTACGCGCGGCGCAACTCGACGATACTTTGTAAATGATGTTGCGTAGACTGAAAAGCCTATCTCAGACGTCATTACTCTTTGCAGCTAGAATAGCTACGATAGTTACGTTGCTCAAATATGCAAATAGCATGAAAGCCTGTAGAGCTGACGACCGACAATATAGCCGATGTCACAGATGAAATTATGGTACCAAACAGTGTGCTCTTCAACAAGCTCCCATCGTTTCGTAAACGCAAGCAATCTCGATTACTTCAATTCGTACCTTAGCCCACTGTGATTGAAGTGCATATTGCAAGCTCTCATCCGGATTTCTAGGATGAGAAGAACGAAATCAACCTTCTTGATTACGAGAGTTAGCGTTTGAATAAGCAAGGGCAGGTTTGTGATATTATTTTGCGGTCCTCGCATTCCATAGGTAGTTTCCTCTCTCATTGTGTGGGAATTTCTGTTGTAGAGGGGCACGTTGACGTAATTGGAGAGAAGAGCAGCGATTAGAACATAATTTTTGGATAAGTGCTAGAAGATATGTATGAACTTAGGGTTTCTCGTTCATCTGAAGTTAATAGTACAACCCCATAGCCACGAAGCGGTACTTGACAGGTGGATGGCTTGTATCGAACAGTCGTGGAGGAATATCCTGATATTCTGCATATCGTAAAGATAACGTCCGTAAGTATAATTCATGATGGTATCTTCTCACTTGCTAGATCTATTCGTAAAGGATACTTATGACTTGTAGCTTTGTGAGACTCTTCATATGAAGTCGACCAAATCTGCTCGAGAGGAAGGGAGTGACGTATGCTTTGATCCGCGATTTGGGAGCAGACTGGCCTTAGCAGTGGAATGTGAGCCTAGAGTCTGCAGCACTGTATACATATTCGTCCAAGAGGCAGGGAACAGTGCGATTGTCAGGGTAAGTATATTTCTTTTTCTAGAGATAATCGACCTCGTTTCTACAAGCGCTTGAGAACTGGCAGCGACTGTTCATCGCACTTGTTGAACATATCGACCGTTGCCCATACTGATTTGGGTTCAGGAAGGTAATAGTACGCTTCAGAGGCCTTGTCGTGCGCGCCGACTGTGACAGTGAAGACAGTTTTAGAGGGTAGATCAGACGCGCGCAGCGCACGAAACATGTCTACCAAGCGAATTAGATACGATCGCGATAGTAGAGTACCCTCAGAACGTGATGTTGAAGGACAATTGTCGGACTCTGTGTATGACTTGAAAAAGGGGAGCTCAATCGTTCCTTACCTTCATCAGTCACATCGTCACCTATACAGAATACAAAGTCTGGGGAACAACCCATCGTATGCTCCATCTCACCCACGATCCTACGCACGATCTGGCCTTTATCCACATTCGTAGGCCGGGCTTCAAGCACACATTTGCCACTCATAAACTCCACATCCCAGTTCTCCAACGCCTTTTCGAGTGACTTCTTGCAATCAATGGCGTCTTTCTCGGCAGGACCTTGCTGCTCTACATTTCGGTAATGGAGGACTGTTGCCACCCGTTTTTCCTCAATGAAAGAACCTGGGTGGTGAGATTCGAACGTCTCCATCACCTGTCTTACGGTAGCTTTCCAGCTCATGTCAGCTTCGGTGGCAAGATTTTCCCATTCCGAGGACTGGGGTCGCCGCATGAATGCGCCATGTTCAGCGACTAGACCGATATTGGTGAGTGAGCCGAGCTGGGCTTGAAGGAATGCTTGGTCGCGGCCAGAGATGACCCATACGGTGTTGTGGGGATGATTTGCGAGAGTTTTGAGCAGGCTGATATGGAGATCAGACAGGATTGCTCTTGCGGCATTATCAACAATGGGGGTGAGGGTCCCGTCGTAGTCGTATAGATGTAGGCGTTTTGTGGCTGGTGCGTATATAGTAAGGAGTTCGGATGTTTCCAGGATTCGCGTCATTTGTGTCGACGAAGGATTGAAATGGTACGGCACTCTGACTTCGCCAGCATCTAGCCTGAGATGCGGTGGTTGAGAGTATTTTGTGGATACACGTGCCAAAAGTTCTCGGCTTTTGTTGATGATGGGCTGGCTCTAGGACTTGTTCGTTGCGTGGAGAAGGGCATCTGTGGAATACCATGCGTGTCACTTACCCTTAGCCTGAGACGTTGCTGCCGAGAAAGGAAAGGGCGAGGCTGTAGTGCAGATAGTATAGGAATCATAGAGCATTGCCCTCATAGTGATACAATGATTTCATTATGTCTGTAGTATACACCAAGCGGTATGCACAACAAATATGTCTTACCTCGGGGGTATTCATGAGTTGTATGTAAGGGGTAGCTTCGACTTCTATTGGCGCTGGTCCAATATTAATGATGGAGGTCGTGTCGTTTTCAAGAGTATTGTTACTTCGGGCGATGGTATAAGTTATAGCTGCTACAATAACGAGAACCGAAGTAGGATGATATCGTGAAATGAAACATTGACTGTACTAATGATTTCCGTACAAGATTGGGCGGATAATTTGGGCACTAAGTGCCAAGAAGTCGGAATGGTTTTGCAAATACTAATACGATCGTAGATGAAGTACTTAAAGTAAAGCTATTTCGAAGAGTGCCACAGTTGATTGCAAATACAGCTCGCAGACTTTTTGCTCGCTGGACCTAAAAGGCCGATGGGAAACTTGCTGAAGTCAAGGTTCAGCTAATCAAAGATGCATTGCTCATGCATCGCACCACACTGTGCCACTGTACGAACCGATATTCAAGGCCTGGAAGGATCCTTCAAATCAAGTATCCCAAACGGCTATTGAACGCCGGCGCCGGCTATCAGGTTGACGATGATAGAAACGTGATAGAGGGCTCATCATCATGGGAAGACCACCATGCACGCGAAGTTGGGCGAAGACTGGTGACAGTTAAAGACGTGGTCATCGACGATCTTTCAGCGACCCTCGAGGCTCATCGGGCCAGTAACAGAGCGTCTGTCATCCGGAAGATCCACTTGCCGCCTGACACATCTGGATTTTTCTTTCGGCCCACCATCGATGGACGGCACGAGGTAAAAGAAGTCGGCAATGAACGATTGCGTGAAGGGAGAGTGCCTGCCAAGGACGGTTTCAAGAGGTGTTTGGATGGTGATCAGGCCGGGAAAACACCAGAGGGAGATGTGGCCGCCATGCGGATATGGCCAGCAGACTCTACACAAGCGCAGAGAGCAGGCGGAGGAAAGGGCTGGAAGAGAGTCCGACTGAGAACAGGAAACAACTTTGTCAAGTCAACGGGTGTTCTCGAATACACTGGAAAATCTCTCCGACCAGCGCAGGCATGGGCAAATTCTACAGTAGGTATTTTTCAGAGACCTTGGCTAGCTTACATGGAGGAACACAGCGGCGATGGCCTTAAAAGGTACGTCGTCACAGTTACTCCCTTATAATCCAGCTGACCTATTCATCTAGATTATCCAATGAGATTAAAGCCTACGAAGCCTATATGAGACTTACTCCCGCGGAAGAGACTGCTGCTCAGCTGGTAGTTTCCGACGTGAAATCAATTACACGATCTAGCCTTCGGAAAGCCCCTCTGAAAATCCTAGGATCGCGCAGCACGGGCCTCGCGACTCCGCTGTCCGGAATCAACTTGACAGTCTCGGTAATTTCTCCTGACCACGACTCTGGCGATGGTAAGCCGAGCGCATTCTTGCAGCCGCTGATACGACAAGCTGTCGGTTTATTGAGAGAGGTTGAGGAGAACTTCCGCTGCTCAAAGCAATTACAGAACACGGAGTTCGTGATTGCTCGTATCCCCATCATAGAGACCAAGCATCGTGGCACAGGTCTCAAATTACAGATACAAACGATGGCACTTCATCAGCCTGCCCAAGAATACATTGCTGCTTACCTGAACGAGTTACCCTCTTTACGGCCTTTATTCATACTACTTCGTTACTCTCTAGAAATCCGATGCCTCACAACGGTCTATGAAGGCGGTCTAGGATCATACTCTTTGCTCATGATGATCGTCACAGCTCTGAAACACTCTAGCGGTACATTCGCCTCTGATGATCTTGCTGGCCAACTGCTCTATGTTTTATATTTTTACGGCAGCACAGATTTGTATCAGTATGGCTTCTCGGCTAACCCTCCTCGTGTCTTCGACAAGCGTAAGGAGGGGTGGTCGAAGCCAGAGCGACTCGCGCGTTCGCAGGACCCACAACTCCGGGGAATCGATGAGATCGTTCGCGAACGAAATCGCAGAAAGCCATATCTTCTATCCCTACAAGACCCAGCCAATGACTCGAACGATTTGGGCAAAAGTACATACGCCATCAAACACATCCAAGCAGTCTTCAACGGAGCTCGCCAGAGCATCCTTGGCGCACTGCAGCCGGGTCAGGAGGCGCCTAAAAACCAGCAAAAAAACCAAAAGCGGTCCTATTTAGACAGTCTGGTAAGGGCGGATTACACGGACTTTGAAGCAAACAGGAGTAAGGTGGAACGTTTCGCAAAGAATCCAGTATCGAATGACCTCGACTACTCAGGGGCGAGAATTGTAGAAGACTTTCTGCGCAGGGTAGACCTATACAAGGGGTCTTATAAAAGACCATGAATAAGGTACAGATTCGACACCTCTCACCATGCAAGCAGATCTACTCAAACGTTAGGAATTATATTTTAGCCAACGTGTTGGTACATTGATCCCAGAAATTGATTTGTAGTTGACGCTTGACCTGGAATCCGATTTACGAGTTGATGGCAGAGCCGCCATTCGTTCGTTATCGGTGGAATGGCGTGCTACGAAGATAAGATTGGCACAAGCCTGACAATTACCTGAAGGATGCAGTGCAAACAAACACAAATGCACAATGGACTACCTAGCTGTACTTATGCGGACTGATACCCATTCGTACTCTCTTGTCGGAACGGTGTGGGATCGAAGAGATGTTTGGGCAAAGCTCACCGTTAGCCGAGGATATTTACCACTACTCGATTGACCGTACTCAGATCAACATAGTTCTGCTTGTGCTCAAACACCTTCTACCTCATGTCCATCATCTGTGGGAGAATTGGTATGGTATCAAGAGGAGATTGGCGCGTGTCTCGGTGTCAAGCCAGTGATACATAAAGGGTACCCGAGCGATTAAAAAATACATGTATATCAACACCTTCAATCCATTGAACCTCAGCTTCGGCTCCCATGATTCAGGATCCGGAGACAATTTACAAGGCCACAACGAGCTTGGTAACTTGAACGTGAGAAATGGGTTTCGCAGCAAGCTACTTGGATCTGCGCGTGTTCAGATACCAACGTCTTTCGCTTCTAGGATGGTACAGTTGATCGATTATTTATGTTGTAGCGGCATTCGCGGCCAATACCAATCAGGGTGTCGAGGTGTACGATGCAGTTGAGGTCTCGACCTTGATTAAGGATGATGCGATGGGCTTGAGGGCTAGTTTGGACAGGGCCTAGAGTTGGTGTGCTTTGAGGATATGGGCGGAGAGTAGGATTGGGCTTCTCGAATCATTCTGGTGCCCAGAATATTCTGGAGGATTCGACTAGTTGTCCATGATTGGGACGAGTGGCTATTGGACGGTGTCTCCTGCATACTTCGTGGTGGTGGTAGGAAGGAATCATCAGGGGAATTCCGAATTTACTGCTCCTGATGGTGTGGCGGACGAGCGAGCTGGGCTGAGGATTTTGGCGGAATATATGGGCGTGGGTATGTGACGTGCCATCACGGTAGATGTAGTTGGGAGGCGCACTATCCGAGAGATATGATGTCCTTGAGATAATATTATCAATAGATGAGTCTAATGCAGTGAATTGTAATGCGGGATACAGTCCTGCTCTGCTGGATCTAGGTAGTAAGCCCAATTCTAGCCCGCAAAACGTGAAGCTATACGGGAGGAGAACCCTGGGAAATCCCACTCTACCTGCTTGCCTAAGGATTTGTTGTTGTGCATCAAGTGGGGACCTCTTCACAAGCGACGCAGCGTGAATGAGTGATCGGAAATGTTTCCAATTGGTACTATCTATCATACATAAATACCTCGATTGAGCTATCACAAATCCTCTGATCGCACAATGCCACACGTGAGGGATCTACTCTAAGATACTCAACATCAGCTGCCATCTCCCTGCTTTCCTCTGGTTCCTTTGCCTCACCTATGCGATCATTTGGGCGCCCCAATACAGATGTTCTTCGGGTCAGGCAAGTTGAAGTAGTTCTCTGGGTGTGCGCCTTTGCCATCAACAGCATTCCAGGTCGGAGCGAAGGTGTATCTCAGGCAACCATAGTCTTGGTAACCACCTAGTCCGTGGTTTCCGCCTCGACCTGTACGTCGAATGTGTCAGCAGTCATCCTTCCTTTCACTCAGGTCGGCGTTCACAAGAAGGGCAAGAACTTACAGTATGAGTGAACATTCGTTAGTATATCAGAGACGCTGATTGAATGTCCCTGAGAAGGCTGGTTCGAAGGTGCCGACGCGTCCCCTGACTTGCCCTGAGGATTGTCCACGCACATGGTCTGGTAGTCAAGACATCCAGGAACCCACATGACATTCGACATGAAGTTCATGATGTGCTTTTGCGACTGTTGCTGCCATACTTTGGTGTAGCCCCACTTGAAGCCGTGCATTGTGGAATCCACCACGTTGCCATCCATAGGCAATTCGTGGTTGAAATTGTTGATGGCGGCCGCAACGTCGCTTTGATATATATCAAACCAACACTTGCTAACTTTGCCATTCTTGTCTTTTGCATTGTTGAAGTCGGCAGGAGCTTGGTTGCACCTAATCGGACCAGCTTGTGGTACGTTGTTATGTGCCTTCATGATCTTGTAAGAATATTGACCGCAGCCTGTGTCCAAGGACCCCGACATTGGCATGTAATTTTGCTCTCCTCCGCGATGGCCGCAGTCTGCGGTTATTGTGTCGAAGGATTTCTTGCAATCACTGTCGCAGCTACCGTCGCCCCCAGTCCACTCGAGATAAAAGTTGTATCCGGTTACGGCCGTTGGATCTACAGGCGGTGTTCGCTCGCTCAATGCCCGCTTTCTGTGAGGAATAGCATTACCCGCAGGGTCAACAATCTGCATCAGCCTTGTCTTCGGATCCTTGCTCACTGTGGCGCAGAACTTGTTGTAAAGACCATTTCCGTTCCCATCATTGAATAGCTTGTATTGGAGGTCGGAAGTACTGTCCTCGCACTTCGGATCCGTACCATGGGTATTAAGACCAAAAGTATTTGGGCCCACCGACGTCCATATTTTGTATTGGGTTTCTAGCCAATCTGGCGGATCGATTGGATTTACCAAAAATCCAAAACGGTCCTCAGTGCAGTCGCAATTCTTACTGTCACCCTCTGTGCACTTTTGAAAATTCCCACCGCACTTTGAACATTGAGGCTGCAACATATCAGTATCTCAATATCCAGTGCATAGATACATTGGACGTGCCACTTACGAATTTTTGGTAATCTGTTTCGCATTTTGATTTGCCTGCGTTGCAGGGGCAAGGCTTCAGTGGGGAGACTGTGCACAATCCATCTTTACCTTGACAGATGGGTAGATCACATTTGGGAAATTCCTTCGCGTCTTTAGCGGGACATGTGGGCTTGAATTGTTCATCCCACTTTAGAAACTTCTCCTGCGCTAACACTATTTTTGAGTCTTCCATAAGCTTCTGCTGTACGTTGGCAGTCGCTAACATGTATAAGAATGTTGAAGTTAGTACAAGCTGGTTGTTTGCGATATCATGGACAATATTCGGGAGTGTATTAGCCCCAATGACCAAGGCTTGGGTGAAGACCGCTGCGTAATCCTGGTTCTCGAACGTTGGTAGTGGGAAGTCCTGGAAGACTCGTATTGCAGGTGCGGCCAGGTCATGAAGTGGCTGATCGGCCCCTAAAGCGTTCACAATATTGGTGAATGCGGTGCGCAAACATTCCTGGACATGAACATCGACACGTCTGTCAAGTTTCGTCCCTCGCTTCGACTTTGGCGCCTGACAAGGGCTTTTCTTGAAAAAGTTGTTAATCTTGTCGGCTACATCTTTACCAGGTGCATCCAGTTCTATGTCTCCTTTGTGGTGGCCATTTCCATCTGCGGTAAGAGTCTTGAGAGGTCCCTGGCCAGAACTCGTAGCTGTGATCTTTGCTGAAATAGGACTTGGGTCATTATCTGCTGTCTTGAAGACTATCACACTCGCAATCGATGCGCTACTGAGTGATGAAAGAATAGGAGGCGGGAGGTGAATATCGACAGGGATCGGTTTAGCAGGTTCCAACTTCTGCATTATCCCAATGATCACGGAAGCAACAAGAGCCACAAACGCGCCTACAAGTAAAACGCCCCCTTGGCGAGCCTGGAGGAGGTTGTGTTGAGCTGCTGAAGCTAGATCGTTATTGTTGTTCCCTAAGCACTTGACCACGGCGTCCAAGCATTTTGGGTCGTCCCGCTTGACGCATTGGGACTTAACAGTGCTCATTAATTCTTTTTGAAGGTCAGGACCACAAAGGATGTGACTGCCGCCCGATGGTATGTCTTTGGCGTCTGTAGGATATAGAACAAGCGACTTTCCGGCAGGCGTGGGTACATTGTTCTGGTTTCTGTTAGCCATTCGGCCCTGGGGCAGCCTTGATACAGTCTTACTAGCGTGCTTTGCTGCCAGTTGGACAGATCACCGATGTTCAAAGTCACCACGCCACCGTCTCGCTTCTGGGGAGGGTTTGTGATTTGTGGGAGAGCGTTGCCGAGTACAGGGTGGAGAGAGCCAAGCAGGACCACCAGCGATGGAAGGTAATACATTTAGGAGCGGACACAGGTACTGGGAGAGTGTATCGTTAACAAATTGGGAGCAATGAGAAGGCCAATAGCGCTGCTGAGCCAAGTCTCTTGGTCTTCGGAGGCTTGCTATTTGAACTCTGGCGGGGTGCAGCTTTGAACAGTCTTAACAGAAATTTGACGCTACAGACCTGCCTTTATGAGAGAATCTTGAGATCACACGTATGCCTATTCACAAAAGGATGATGGGGCGGGTAGTATCATTCTTTGGAAGAGGCAGTGCTGTTTCACGAAAAGTTGGAGGATGTTCTCTGTTGGTAAAATGGCGTTGTCTTGAAGAAGCCATTGTTGCTGCACCTCCTCCTCGGTGAGTTTTGATTGGGAGCATACGAGGCTGCTTTCATGAAAGGATGTTGAAATGTTAAATTTGTCTCTGGAAGGAGGCGGTGGTATCTCTTCGAAAGCGATAGCAGGCAATCCTCTTCAATCAATGATAACTAATGTGCTGAGAGTCGTTCTGAAACTCTTCAATCCTTACAAATGGCATAGCCAGATGGATTGAAGGCGTAATCTTTCCCGTATGGGCAGGCTATCAGATACAAACGGTTTGGCTGTCGTACCCAATCTTACCTACTTAGGATACCACTCTATAGGTAAAGAACTAGTCATGTCGAAGCATGATGTGTGGGTGCCATGATGGGTCTCAATGATCGAACTTCAGGGAACAACTGGATGAGATGTACTCATGTCGTACTGCGAAAGGACCAGGTATTGAGTTGGCGCTTTTTGGATTCGTGTGGGATACCCAAAAGATGGTGTAAATCTTAACCCGCACAACTCTTTCGGAAATTTACGGTCGGGCATTGCTAATCAGTCTTGGTCCCATTCGTCGTAACATTCGAGAGTCAAGGAGGGACTGACTCCTTCGTTACGCTACGGGTGCCTTGAATCCTCCATACTTGTTTCCATTCACATAATGTTGTACGTTGGATTTATCCGATTTGATATAGGACGGCGGTACGCGTATACCCCGTCCTGGTCCGCGTGCACCCTGTCCTGGTGTGCGTACACCTCCCTCATTTGGCCTAGCGGCCTGCTGACGGGGCTTATCAGATTCTTACTCGGATGTTTCGCGCTAACACACGAGTTTCATCTTCAGGTACTTTATTAATACTAACCTAAAACCTTAAAGTATGTATCCGGGTACCTAGTTAAATCCTAGCGTGACAGGGATTATTTGGTGAGCCCTACCTGAGTACATACTACATAGTACCACCCACGGTAAGTCACTCCCTCGGGATCTAACTCCTTGTGGCTTAACCTCTGGACAGACTAGCCCTTACGTGCTTAGACATCATCTTATTCATCTTATTAATAGCATATTCTTCACTCTTGTTGGTTGCAAATTTCTTCACCCTAGCGACTTAGCAGAGAATCCTCTAGTGTACAACAATGTTGGTCGCCCACTCAGTGCGTACATAGTGCTAATCTGCGCAGGCAATGCCCCGACCTCGATGCACACAGAATCTCGGGGCAGCTCTTGGCATCCCCTTGTAAACCTTTGCCAGTCATTTCAGTCCCTGCCCACCGAAGCGTAAGGACTTATTTCCAGGCCACAGGGAGGCAACAATGATCCGTAATACTAGACGATGATGAGTACGACTGAGACACGGACTCTGTCTGTACGTTAACTATAATCGCGAGATAATTACATTGAAATGTACACAGTAAAGCAGCATCACAGCCAGCCACCGGCGTGCGAAGTGCACTGGCTGCTCCTGTCAGGCGTCTTCTATGGGATGGCAGGCCCACGAACCCCAAGGCCTCATGTATTGGACAACCCAAACGCCAACTCTTGGGCTAGGATCTCAGGATTCGAATCATACTCCTGTTTGAGTTCACATCCTCTAGGATGGAGATCACTGGGGCTGATCGCCTCCAATTCCCTCGATCACGTATCATAAGATATCTGGCCTTTATGATGCGTTGTTGTGTTGAGAGTCCTGACTATATGACCACCCGCCTCTCCTGATAGTCAATCGTAACAATCATACACCAGCTTCGACAAAGTATACATCAAGTCATTCCATGTCCTTTACATCAGATCTCTCCTCGCTCTCTGTCTTCTATATTACCTTTTATTACTAGCGATCTCTCCCCTGCGCATCTACCCACCATCCCTGACGCCCTGGCTGAACGTGACAACTCCTCGGCGAAATGCTTCTAAGGGCTTGGCTCGTGGTCACGGCAATATCATTGCTGTGTAGCTTCTGCAATGCAATAATCGTCATCAGTCAGGATGCTCAGGATAAGCCAAATGTTCCCCCAAAAGAACGAAAGAATCTTGGTAAACTCTATCATTTGTCGAAGGAAATCTCTGTTCTAACCAAGATTTAGACACGAAACTTGAAGCACAATTGAAGGTAGCATGCACGCGCATAAAGCTGGCAGGTGATGAACTCGGAAAGGTTGTACAAAGGTCCCCAGATGCCAACCCAGGAGTCATGACCACGGCTGGGTACCTTTTCCATGCGGGCAATCATGGCGATGTCGCCCATAATCTTCAATTTCTCCACCAAATCTGTGGTGGTATTATACGCAGCAACTTTAAAAACGAGCGTACACAGGACTTGCAAGGAGACCAAAACGATCCCGCGTGGGTGGAGAGTTGGAAAAAGATAAGACGGAAGAGAGACGACATTGTGGGTGACATATCCTCCAGCTAAAGATAATCGTTAGCCTTGAGCCTGACGTGACCTGATGCTTAGATTATATATACATCGGGAGAGAGATTCATGAAAGACGCCACCTACGACCTCACCTGGCAATATGAACTTCCTAAGGATCTCTTCCAAGACCTCTTCGAAAACCCAAACCCGAAACACCTTGCCTACACCTTAGATATGAGCAGAGTCGACGCTGAGGAACAATCGCCAGATATAATGCAGCTAACCCCAGGGTATGTCACCCCGGACTGGTCGTGTCCACACATTACTGTTAGCATCACGCCATTGATTTGACGCTAGGTATCTTCAAAAACACATTGACGATGAACAACCAAAGACGTGTAAAGATCTTGAGTCCAAGGCGCAAAGTGTTGTGGCCATGTTTAACGATGCCAAGAAGAGGACTGCGGATGGATACGTTGATATGCCACATGTGCTGGCGCATGAATTGATGCATACAAAGATCGGCGGCAAAGCTGTTGTAAGCTACCTCAAATCCTCTCTGTATAGCTTTGGGGCTGGCTGACTTGGACTAACAATATATGTAGGACGCAGATAAGCCCAATTCCTATGGCTGGGCGAACTGTGTGCGTATGAAAAATCATAAGAATGCTGATTCATTGGCAATGATGACCACCATGACATGGATCATCGTGAAATGCGGATATCAACCTAATGAAGGTCAGTCGCTATGAAAAGCGGGAGCTCACTCATTGCTCAACGTTCAGACTTATTGATGACGATTTCTACCATAGATGGCTCAATATCCAAGATCAAAGGTTGGAAAGCGCCTCCATAAAGCCCTACTAGGTGAGTCCTATACCAGAGTTCTGAAATTTGCTGCCGAGCGATAGAGAGATCGGGTGCCACGGTATTATTGCTAATGTTGCCAGCATCCTCAACAAACCATTTTCGAAGATGGATAACGCTCACTGTTGCTGCCGTGGACGACCAGGCCTGTTCTCTACGCTCCCTCCGCCCGCCAATGATTTTACCCGTTCCCTACGCGTCCTTTGTAACCTCTCTTTGTATCTGGACGGCGGTCCACTAGATAGCTAGTTAACAATGTTTTATAAACTATACTTGTGACTTTGGGGTATTATGGGCATTAGTTAGGCTATCATTATATCAGGGGGCCGCTATATTATTTAGAGAAGCCGGCCTCACCAACGACGAGATCCAGCTCCTAGGCCGCTAGACATCAAATATTTATGAATCATTACAAACACGATTCATATACTTGATACCTCCCGTAGGTGCTTACATAGGCGTTGGGGACGCTAATGTTATCCTTATTTATGTCACGACTAGGCCTAGAACAAGACACAGGGGGGTAAATGGATAGGATATCAAAAATGAGAAAACGCATGTTTTCTGTACTTTCCATCAAGACCTGACGTCTTGTCATATTGGTGCGCTGCCAAGCCACTAGTCTAAAGGGGACGAATGCGGCGTGTTTGTGCAATAGCGACACGTGTTACATACTGGGTACAAATATCAGAAGGTTATTCAGAGTTTCCTTGTCGTCTGCAAAGCATTCAGACAACTGGAGCGTCAGCAAAGTCTGCCACAAGAATGTATATAGACATCCGGCCGGAGCCCATCTCAACTCGTAAAAAATGGTCATCGAAGCTGACTTCAGCCTTCAACAAATTCTCCAAGAAAGCAGCGCAGGAAGAACAAAGCGTGTACGGTCGCCTCCCCTTCATCGACGAAAGGCCACCAACGACAGGCTTAGTTCAGCTCGGAGTTCCGCGTATACAAGTTGATTGTCGACTTCTTAACTTGCCTGTTGAAGTCCGGCAGACGATCTACAAATATGTTTTTGGTCCATCCCTAATTCATGTTGAGTCTTTGGGTCATCGTCTAGCCCACGTAAGATGCACGAAATGGGAGTCTGATGACAGCTGGGATGGACATGCCCATTGGAAGAGTCTGCCGACAGGTGGAATAGGAATGATTGGCGTGGACAATTCTGACGACCCAAATGATCAGCTCATTTCGTTATGTTTGGCTTGCAGGCGCATGTAAGTCAGCTGGGAAAAGTTCCTCATCCTTAAAGTAGCCTCAATACTCGCAGGCTTGCGCTGACTCAGCTTGTAGCTATGATGAAGCCTTACCGCTTATGCTATCGATTCCCTTATATACAGTGAGCCGGTCCCACCGCGTGTTCGTGGCGGATCGTCCACGACTCGGTACGTTCGTTCATATCCGAAATCTGAGTATGAACATGTACTTTTCGACCTTTCCAGATATTCTATTGGAACCAAGAGACTCTTACTCAGCGGATGGATGGATCAGAACATGCAATACACTGGCTTCTATGACAAATATCCGCTATCTATGCATCGTCATTATACAAGAGGATGTGCCCGAACTGTATGGAAGGCATTCACGACCTGTAAATGCAGACATTGCAGGCGAGCTTTTGAGACCTTTGAGATATATAAGGATTGCTAAGGGAGGAGTGTTTGATGTCATTGCCCAAGGCTGGAACGTGGCCGATGAAGTTGTTGACGGTTTTCCTTTCAAAGTGATACAAGAAAGACCGCCGTCTGTTGCTGACCTTATGAGTCGTACTCACGAGTTGGGAGAGTTCTCGCAGGACTCTTATGTGAAGCTTGCGAGCATGCCCTGGCCTTTGCACTTTCGACCTGACAAGTCTCTACCGATCGAATCAATGCTTCCCGCTTCCATTTAGAATACTGGCTTATGGATCTCAGTGGTGGGTAGATCGGTATAGGAATGCATCGCCAAGCGAGCAAGCCAACCATCCAACGTGCTGTTCTATCGTTATTCTGACAGGCCTGTCTTCGCCCTGATAATGATAGGGAAAGGGTCCGGCCCTCACGATCGCGTCAGCTGTGCTGCCATTATGCACAAACCCTGTGGCAGAGTAGGAAATGGTGCTCGAAAGACATCACAATCTTGGTGGTAACGAGGATGTGACGAAAGAATTCGCCTCGCTCGGATAATCGGGATGTTCGCAGCAGTTCAGGGATCTAAATCAACACTCTTCGACGAATATTGTTCGTAAGCGTTGCAAAGCAGGCAAACTGTGTTTTGGGACCGCTCTCATGAAAGTCTCATTCATGTACGCTAATCGTGGAATCGGGCGATCTAGATACCATAAGGCATTCGAAACCTTGCATTGCAACGCAACTGGAAGATCAGAAACTTGCAGACGACTGCGATCTAGACGAATACACCAGGGTAATGTTTCGGCATTTTAACGCTGAAGTCGTCGCGAAACAACCGTTGTAAGCCATCCTCGGCTAAATGTTTGTACCGAAGCCGACACCATTCATAATCGTCGAACTCGACGAAAGGAGTTATAAGTAGCTCACCCAACCAATGACCGCGAAACGAATTCATCAGAACGCCTTTATCAGTGTCTCCAAATCCCCCAACTACCAACTTCGAACCACTCTCCCCATGGCGCAAAATTCACCCCCTCTACCCCTGATCTGCATCGGCAGACTCAGAAAAGTGGCCGAAAGTCAAGAGCAGCTTGTTGCACCGCATTTTTCCTATACCGGCATCATCGATCTCGAAAATTTCAGTTCACCGACCCTCCGCGTCTTACTGGCCTCACTCAACCCCTATCCGGTCGGAGTCCTCGTTGGCGGAGGAGTCTCGGTTGACGTCCAAGACGAGGTCGAGAAGGTCGTACAGGAGCACCAAGCGGCCGGACGTTACGATCTGAAGTTCGTACGCATTCCGATTGGGCTTCGAGAGCGAGTGGGAGCGAATGAGGCGAATCATTGGCTCAGGGATGCGTTGGGCAAGGCTTTTGGGGTGACCTGGTAGATTGGAGTCATGTTGGGTGAAGCGCAAGTTATGTTGGTACGCTCAATATAGATCATGAGAGCGAGCGAGGTTATGTGCTTTTGCTGTATACAAGAATGACCAATGTAATTTGACGACGTACACCTACACTAGGAACCTGCAGTTGGGCAAGAGCGACAAGATGGCCTGGCATTGAATACTTGTACGAACTTATCATGAAAGGGCGACTTTGGCCAGCAGCACAAACGTCCTATTGCACGAGAGACTCTTTTAGAAAACGTTGAAACTTGTATACCTAACCGCGACGTCTCTCCTAGTAACTTGCACGAAAAGAACAATGCTTTGTTGTCTGGCGTCGATATAGAACTAGGCTTTCCTGCCGAGGTGTGAATCTTGCCTTCGCACCTCCGAGTAGATATCCTTCGACTGTTTATTCTATCGCGAAGACAAAATCGTTTAGATATATCCTATGATTTGTGACCATCGCTTGACTTCATTCAAGGATAAGGTAGGAGGAGGTTCGATGTCTTGTACTTGTAGGTTCGGAGAACGACGCCTGCTAGCTGCTATAGAGTAAGTAGGTAGGTCTTGAACGAATAATAGCATTATTGTAGTGAATGGAGAAGATTATGAAATTATCACCGTTTCGAACTCGTCCTTAGTCTGGACTAATAAGACCTTGGCACTCACTTCGGCAGCTTCAGCCTTCAGGAGTCAGAATCCGCGCTAGAATCTCCACTCCGAAGCTTATTTCCGAGATTGGGATGGGAGAAAGCTGCTGCTCTCGACTTCGGTTGATCTCCTCTACAATTTAGATTGGGATCATCAGTATTTCCTCAATCATAGTAAAGTGTTCTTTCTCTTGGAACCAAGCTGAGGCTCGCCTCCCCCTTCCAAAGTCGCCACCATTGATCCCTCGAGCACCCCACCGCGCGATCCCAACGGGTCTGCGTCCCAACGAAGCCCCACATTGTCCAGCTCAAAGCACTCAACACCGCGCCCAGCAAGCCGCCAAAGCCAGGTCACCAATCAGATCTATCAATTCGCTCTTGGCTACCCTCAGACACCCCCAGACACAAGTTCGGACCTCGACCCTTTTCGACCCTCAATAGATACAAAGATTTCTGGTGGTGGAAACAGCATGGGAAGTTTCTTGTTCAGATGGTATGCTCCTCTCGGACAAGATCTCAAGCGGTGTTGAGGCTCCAAGCAAACCCAGCAGATGTGGAGAAGAAAGTGGCTGATCGTGGACTGTTGACCTTAGGGATCATCCTGCTTCTGAAGTCTACGTTACCGGCACCTTTGACGACTGGGCGCGAAGTGTGAAGCTTGGAAAGAAGGCTGATCGATTTGAGAAAGTGGTAGAATTGCCCTTAGCAAGCGAGAAGATATATTACAAGGTGCGTTCCAGTAGCTCTCAGAGGCAGCCAGCAAGGTGTGCAGCATATCCATCGCGATATCCGTCATTCTTCCTTCCTCTCTCCTCTCTCCTTACATGACCGGGGTCGTGATATTGCTTGGTCTCGTGGACACCTAACCCGACTTTAGCTCAAGTCGCAAGCGCGAACCAGATACGGCAAGGCACACTACTGACACTCGTCCCTCCTTCCCCACCCACAAACACCTCCCAGAAGAACTCTCGAATTCCTTCTTCGACGTTTCGACGTTCTTTTAACACCCGCTTCATCCACACCGTGATCAGACAGAAGCTAATCTTGCCTTTAAACAGTTTGTCGTCGACGGCAATTGGACCACAGACCATACTGCCCCTCAAGAGAGTGACGATTCTAATAACGTGAACAACGTCTTACTGCCCGAAAACATCACCGCCCTCCATCCAGCTTCGGGTCCTGCCCCTGTAGGAACAATGTCGGGAGTTACCCCTCACTCTACCACCGTTGGCTTGGCATCCAATGTACCGAAAGAGTCGGAAAGGGCAGAACGAGGACTCAGGCCGGAGTCAGCATCTTCAGGCCCACCAGGTAGCTTTCCGGAGACACCTTTTCATGATGCGAACGAGTTTGCGGTGGACCCGATACCCGCCACTTCCGGTGCGGGAAATCCCGTGAATCTTCAGCCTGGCGAGAAGGTTCCTCATCATAGCAAATTCACCGAGAACACGGTCGATTCGAACATCACGACAGATAAAGAGTCGTACGAGAAGGCAGGGGCAATGGACGCTCCAGAGCAGACATTCGGTGTGGCTCCTATCCCAGGTACCTCCGGCGCTGGGAATCCCATTTCGTTGCAACCTGGCGAGAAGGTTCCACATCACAGCGAATTCACCGCAAACGCGATCGGATCCAATGTGACGACTGATAAGGAGTCGTACGAGAAAGCAGGAGGAACGAATGTTTCCGCCCCGTATAAAGCAGGGGGAGTATCACACGACATGTCAAGCATGCCGCCAGTCGCGGGGACCATGATTCCGGAATCTAGCCTACCAATGGGCAAAGATGCTGGTGCAAGTGATCCAGGCTATACGATACAGTCCGCAGGTGCAAACAGTACGACAGCTGCACTTGCAGGCCAGGTACCGCTTGAGTCAAGAGGAGTTCCTACAGTGGTTTCAGAAAGCCAACACGAAGCCGGCGTGGATCCCGAGGCCAGTGGCAATACAGAGGCAGTAAAGGAGAAGACTGTAATGGAGAAAGAGCTGGAGAGCAAAGTGCCAGAAGAGCCAGCTACAACGGAAGGGACTGGTGGCAGTACGAAGGGTAATGAAAGCCACAACGCTGAAGTTGCAGCTGGACTGGGTGGTGTCGCAGCTGGTGGAGTAGCAGCTGGGGCCTATGCAGCGCATAGTTCACGTGGTCTCCCAGCTTCTATCCAGCAGTCGATCAGTGAAATGAATAAAGGTACGACCCCGATTGCTCCGACGGTCCCAGATGTCGTTCAGGAGTCGATTGCCGAGTCGCATCAGTCACCTGAAGCAGCAGCAAGCAAGACTATGGTTGACGAAAAGAGTGTGGTGGAGAAAGATCTACTCAGCAAAGTATCGAAACAAGATAGCTCCGGAGAACCAGCACCATCATCTACCGCAGCTCTGACCGAGACAGCTCCAACGGCCACAGGCTCAGAAAAGCTCCCACCAAAGGTATCTGCACCCATCACTACCGCCGCCGCACCTGCCCAAACCCCAGCAGCCTCCAATTCAATGAAGCAAGCGGTGCAATCTCAGCCAGACTCTCGGGACGTCTCACCCATGTCAAAGCCTATCAATCCTCCGCAGACGCAACCCACAGTGACCACCGGGGTCGCTTCCAGCTCCGCACCTCCGAAGTCGGAAACCCCAGCTCCGGCTGCTACGTCGTCGACAGCCCAGTCCAACTCGGTCTCCAACAGCTCCGCCGCTACGGATAAGAAGTCGAAGCGGGCGAGTGGGTTCTTTGGCAAATTGAAGTCGAAATTCAGCGACAAGGATAAGAAATAGATGGCGAGGTCAAGGCGGGTTGGAGACGAGGAAAGGGCCTTGGATGGAATGGGAAGACTGATCGATACGATGGCAGGAGAAGCGAACATTCCATGGATCTACATTGGTTAGGGTGGTTTTTGCGATGCATTTCGACGTGATACCTCTGTCGTTGTTGGTTGCGTGTTGCCATTTTTTCATCTGTCCATAATGTCATGTAGTCTCTAGACTGCAGAAATTAGGTAATTTAATCCCAGTTTTGTATTCTTCAGTTGATGTTCGGTGACTACAAGTTTCTATGGATTCTTACCATTCTAAATGAGTTGGAGGTCCTTGATGGAGACATATACACTGCTACTTTGGGGGGGGGGCCCGTGCATAGGCTACTTTACCTATGAAGAGCATTGCGAGCTCCTTGTCATTGTCTAACGTGCGGGAAAAATCCCCAAAGCATCATGAATAGAATACGCAATTGGGAGTTTGTTTTCGATTCGTCCTCCTGATTCGGAAAAGAAGGACTTCTGGATGTTGGTTGTTGTTGTTGTTGTGAAGTAGTTCTATGGCGCAGGTGGAGATGCAGTAAGGTAACCTCCCTCTACAAATCTCCTACAACGAATCTATCTTACTCCCATATATAGGTCTGGCAGGTAAGCTTCGATGAAGGATATTGGTGAGGATGATAGTGATGATGCTAGTGATGATGAAGATGCTCTATAGCTAGCTAGCTAGATCCTGCAATCCATTCAGGAATGGTAGGTAGGTAAATATAAACCGACTATGAGAAACCGCAAGAATGGAAAGAAAACCCTGTTATAAGCAATAGTGGTATGAATGCGAATCCCAGTTCCCGTCTAGAACCACCCCCATTTACCATTCCCAGTGATTTCCTTTCCTCGATACTGTGATGCCTCCAGGATCCTCACTCTGCCTCTTGCCAAAACTAACCTGCCCTAGTCCTATCGTATCAAATCCTTCCCATTCCACTTCGCCTCGCAATTCATCCGCTCGCAATGCCACCCTCCTGTCCCCTTCCGTAGTCATTTCTCCGCATGATGCCCTCCACGGGCCCTAGCAGTCGCTGAAAGCCTTGCTTTCCCAAATAAGCCACCTTCACCTCTCCACCGCCCTTCTTGGCCACCACACTCGCCGCTCGGGGTTTATCGTCTAGCAGCGCCAATTCTCCGAAATAGTCGCCCTTGGTATACTCCTTGATGACCTTATCCCCCGTCTCCGCTTTGTAGACTTCCGCTTCTCCAGCTTCGAGGATGAAGAATGCTTCTCCAGGGTCGCCTTCCTTGATGATCGTCTCGCCTGGTGCAAACTTTCTCGTATCCAGCGCATCGGCGATCTTCGAGCGTTCATACAGCGTGAGTGTGGAGAGGAGGGGCACTTCTTCGAGGAAAGACTCGTACATGCGGCGGCGTTGGAAGGCGCTGTCCATGAGGATCCGTCGGAATGTCACTCGATCTAGCGCCCACAAGGTAGAGTCTTTCTCGGTGCTCACGACCGTGGCGGCGCGCGGTGCGTTGTACATCAATGCTAGTTCTCCGAAGCTACCGCCTGGGCCGATAGTGTTAACTTTCTGGCCCATTCCGTCCGGGCCCGGCAGCACGTGGCCGCTGGGGTTGACGTAGATGTCGAAGGTGCCGCGCTCGACGACGTAGAAGTAGTCACCTGCGTCGCCTTGGGTGATCACTTTGATGTCTTTTGCGGGGATGGGCTTCTCGACAAGGGCGCCTAGCACCAGGTTCGAGCTGTCGTCGTCGAGGTGGCTAAACAGGAAGTTCTTGGAGACGGAGGCACGAAGTCGGGAGACTTGGTCGGTGGTTTTCTGGTGGTAGGGTGGCTTCCAGTTGCTGTCTTGGTGCGAGGTTGGGGTTAGAGATTCAGCGGAGACGGAGGTGCGGCGCGTCATGTTGTAGTTATTTGGGAAGCCTTGCTCTTCGGGACCCGGAGGACGGAAGGACGATGGGGGCCCCGTGTTGCCGGATGTGGCACTGAAGCTGAAGTTGGCAGAAGAATCGAAGGGTGAGCCTGGGGCGACGGCTGAGGCTTTGTTGGTGGGGGAGGTAATGGTATCCCTTTCTTCTTCTTCTTCGTTGACATTTTGCATGTTGGCGGAGCGAGCCGACGACGGGTTGAAGGAGCCACCACCGCCGAAAGGATTGGTGCCGGGGAAGGTGGACTCAGCCATGGTGGTGAAAGGTGGTTGTTGTTGTGCCAAGGTCTGGAGTGAACCGCTCGGGTGTAGCAGGATAGGTTGGAACTTTGCAACTGAGGTTGGCCAAACTGATTATATGTTGTTGAGAGATTGAGATACCCGTTAGACGTGTCGTGTATGGGTAAGAGAACGCTGGATAGAAAAGGAATGGTGGTGATGGCAGGGATTGATAGAAAGTAGAATTAGCTTGTGTGAAGAGGGGCAGGGAGCAAAGCAATTGGTCGAGCGACAACTACTGCAGGTGCTACCAATTGACGTAACTTGGCCAGATCGGCAGAGCCACCTTCAGTAGATCCTACCAAGGTAGCAAGTGCAGCCTGTAGTTCTCTACTTATGACGAATTCCTACTTTATCCGACTGTTTCAAATATATGGACTTGTTGTAGTTCAATTCTTGAGATCTTCGCTGGTTGGCATCAACCACAGACTTCAACTACCTCCAACAAGCTTGGGAGGACATATCAAGATGGGAATGAACGTGTGAAGCAATAGCAGTTGAGTTGGACAATCGTGGTAGAGAGCTAAGGTATGTCAAGATGATGCTTGTCGACGATCGAGATGCAGGTTCAGTTTGGGTTGTTGCACGGACGGTTCATGAGTGTGGGGAAAAGCTTCGCGAACATTCTTGGTGCCTTCCAGAAGCTTGCCTCTTTTGGCCTGATATGTACAACATAGCCCTATGGAGAGTTCTACCCAAATAGCAAGAAGCCGCAGCTGGGCGCCAGGTGGGACTCATGTAACGTAAATGCTTTCAAGCTCCGATGTTCGGCCTCCTCGTCATGTTGCAGCCAAGTATAAGCGTGGTGCTTGCGGAAGCCCAAAGTTCCCATCAAAGCATCCGGTAAATACCGAAGTAGGGTTGGATCTACCGCCTTCGCTGTCAAGGTCCTTCTTCCAATAGAATAGGGGCTCGCTGGACCTGTGTTATAGAACATCGACGCATTCCATCTTGAAGTCACCCTCCGGCGTCCGGGTCTCTATTCCCACATATTGAGCATCCGATGGACGTTCAGCTGCGGTATCTTTCTGACTTGGCACCTAATGCGCTCAAGTCTTTTCGCTTCGTAGTCCATCTCTCCACCTCTCTTCCGCTCCACTAATGCCCAATTGTACCTCCACTATTCTCCCAACTCCTTCCCTCCATGCTTTCTCACCCACTTCCATTGTCGCTCGCCCACCCTCTTGCTCGCCTTTTCGCTCACGATTAAGCACTTCAGTCCTCTGTTTCGTCTCCACCAAGTCTTTCTCTACCCCTCTTAGCACATCTTCCAATTGACTGTTGCCCACCAACCACGCATTCTTGCCAAATTGCTCCAACAATTCCAACGCCTGCAGCCGCGATCCTAAGTAGCTTGAATTGGTATAAGCCGCCTGTAACGTCTGTCGCGCTTGCTTTAGGTTCGTGGAGGTGTCAACGGTCGAAGAGGCTTCGTAACGTGAGAGATCTATGGCTGTGAGAGGAGTTTTGGAAGCTATGCGCTCGACTTCAGATTCCATGAGGGGCGAGAATCTGATCTCCGGAGCGTTGGGGACGAGGGGATGTGGTGTCGTGCTGACGTTAGAGGCGAGAGAGGAGGCTATGAGGGCATGCGCGCGGGCTGTGGAGGTAGGTGTAGGAGGACGATCGATATCTATGAACGCTCATGAGCAAGGTGTGATGTAAAAGCGTTGGGGGAATCATACATGGGAGTGAGTCGTGTGATCCTGTGATTAGGGGCATTTCCGTAGATGTTTAGATTATCATTGGCAATGACAACCCGCCCATTCAATCCTAAGCCTCCTTGGATATTACCTAGGTGCTAATAGTGGAGATTCTTGCAGCGATAGCTCCGTACGAGTTGAAAGGATTGCGGAGCAAGAAGAGAAGTCCGCAGCCTTGGCGACATTTCTTGGCATCTTGCCTTTTAGTCAAGTACTTGACAGAGTGCAATGACAGATTAAATATCTAAATCTTGTCTAGCCTCTCTACACCTCACTACAAAATGGAGACTTCGAGCGTGCCGCGGCGACCAGCTATTCGTGTACTCTTGTGACATGGCTTCAAGTCACTACGCTTGAACTCCGGTGGCCTGCGGATACCTACTTCCTGGGGTAAGGTCCCCTGCGAACCACAGAGAATGTCTGCCTACGGGCAGCATCCATTTCCTCCGAATCCTATTCAGCCAAACTTCCAGCAAAATCCGAATCCGCAGACGCCACATGATGGGCACCAGACTCAAGGGACGCCATTTCAAGAGCAGGGTGGCTACTTTCCACCTCATGGGCAGGCTCCGATGGATGAACACAGCCAAATGGGAGGACTGGCATCCCAGATGGGAGGAATGGGCCTAGGGCCGGAAACTCCTGGTGCTAGCCGGCCAAACAAGAAGAAGAACAGACATGCCTACCACAATCTTGATCAACAGAATATAGCAAGTCAAGCGTACAACCAGAGTACGGGAAACGCCGAGCAGTATGTGAACCAAGAGCAATCGCAGCAATACGGGCAGCAATGGGGCACTGCCCGTCCATACACCGGTCAATCAATTACTCCGGCCATGAACCAATTTCCTGCTCAACCCGTCACGCCGTTCTCGCCTGGTCTGGGGACCCATAGTCCAGGTTTCCGTAATGCAAGCGCGCCAATGCTCCCACCTCAGCCGAGCACACCTGGAGTTTCTGCCCAAGGGCGAGTGGATCCGGAGCAGATACCGAGTATACCAAGAGCCCGGGACGGGGCAACTCAATACTATCTGAACAATCTTTACCCCACAATGGAGCAGCACCTCCCACCTCCAGGTGCTGTACCTTTTGTTGCCGTTGATCAAGGAAATTCCTCGCCCAAATTCGCCCGTTTAACCCTCAACAACATCCCCTCTTCATCGGATTCTCTCAGCTCCACTGGATTACCACTTGGCCTGATTTTACAACCATTGGCCCCTCTCCAGGCCGGAGAGACGCCTATACCCGTTCTTGACTTTGGAGAAATAGGTCCTCCGCGCTGTCGGAGGTGCAGAGCATACATCAACCCTTTCATGACATTTCGATCCGGTGGCAACAAGCTCGTGTGCAACATGTGCACATTTCCAAATGATGTCAGCCCGGAGTACTTTGCGCCTACTGATCCGACAGGCATAAGAGTCGATCGAGCACAAAGGCCTGAGCTGACAACAGGCACTGTAGAATACTTAGTACCCAAAGAGTATTGGTCAAAACCACCAGTAGGCTTAAGATGGCTATTTGTTCTTGACGTGAGCCAGGACGCGGTTCAAAAGGGATTCTTGGCGGCTTTCTGTGAAGGTATATTATCGGCGTTATACGGCGAAGAGATTGGAGACGACAGCAAAGACGATGCACAGACGAACGGTGAAATGCATGACGAGAAACCGAAACTACCAATAGGGTCAAAGGTAGGATTTGTTACTTTTGACAAAACAATGCATTTCTTCAATTGCCATGTAAGTACACCCACATGCCAAGTCTCACGAATGCGCTTACAGTCTCGTAGGAGAATCTTGAGCAAGCACAAATGCTGGTGATGTCAGACGTAGAAGAACCCTTCGTTCCACTAGGTAGTGATGGCCTTTTTGTTGATCCGTACAGGTCGAAGTGAGCCTATCTGCGCCCCATCACTATTGGAGATTCAGTGTGCTGATCGTACAGATCTATAATTACCACCCTTCTGGCACGTCTGCCAGCACTTTTCTCAACAGTCAGAAATCCAGAGCCTGTCCTGTTGCCAACGATAGAGTCTGCGGTATCAGCACTAAGCGTCACAGGCGGAAAGATCATATGCTCTTTAGCATCACTGCCAACACTAGGCCCAGGTAGACTGTTCTTAAGGGACAAAAACGATCTTCATGGCATGGAGACTGAAAAGAAACTCTTCCAGACAGATCATCCTGGATTCAGAAAGCTCGCAGGGAAGATGGTTGAGGAGGGCGTTGGCATTGACTTCTTCATTGCTGCGCCTTCAGGCAGATATATGGACATTGCCACGATTGGTGAGTTGATACTTTAGCCTGTCAAGATAACCCTGCTAAAAGCATACCTGTAGGACATCTTGCCGCTGTCTCAGGCGGAGAGACCTTCTTCTACCCTAATTACATTGCGCCCCGCGACTCACTGCAATTGGCCCAAGAAATCAAGCATACCGTGACCCGAGAGACTGGATATCAAGCTCTGATGAAGGTGAGGTGTTCGAACGGTCTTCAAGTATCTTCGTACCATGGCAATTTCTTGCAGCACAGTTTCGGTGCCGATCTCGAATTCGGCGTCATTGATGCCGATAAAGCCGTTGGGGTGATGTTCAGCTATGATGGCAAACTGGATGCGAAACTGGATGCTCATTTTCAATGTGCCTTGCTGTATACAACAGCTAGTGGCGAACGAAGAGTACGGTGCACGAATACTGTAGCGGGCGTTAGTGAAGGGGCTATGGAGAGTATGAGGTTCATTGACCAGGATGCGGTGGTTGGTATGATTGCCAAAGAAGGTAAGGCGATAAGTTACCTAGCAACCCACGACATTGCTGACAGTACATGTAGCTGCAACGAGAATGACCGAACGTCCGTTGAAAGATATCCGGAACGCTCTTACGGAGAAATCGATCGATATCCTTGCGGGCTACCGAAAGACCGGTTCTGGATCTCACCCTCCAGGTCAGCTCGTTCTGCCGGAAAACCTCAAAGAATTCAGCATGTACATCCTAGGTCTAATAAAGTCTCGAGCGTTCAAAGCTGGCCATGAACCCTCCGACCGCCGAACTCATACCATGCGGCAACTCAAAGCAATGTCGCCTCTTGAACTATCACTCTCCCTCTACCCACGTATCCTACCCCTCCACTCTCTCTCACCAGAATCTGGCTTCCCAGATTCCGACACAGGACACCTTGTCGTTCCCGCTACCATCCGTGCCTCGTTCTCGCGAATCGAAGAGGGTGGCGCGTACCTCGTGGACGACGGTCAGATCTGCCTGCTCTGGCTACACTCCCACGTATCACCGAACCTATTAGAAGATTTGTTTGGAGAAGGTATGACGTCGCTGCAGGCTTTAGACCCGATGACGTCGTCCCTTCCAGTCTTGGAGACACATCTGAATGCACAAGTCCGGAATATACTCGCCTACTGGGGCAGCGTGAGGGGGAGTAAAGCCATTACGATACAGCTGGCGCGACAGGGCCTTGATGGTTCCGAATACGAGTTTGCGCGCTTGCTGCTCGAGGATCGGAATAATGAGGCGCAGAGTTATGTTGATTGGCTCGTTAATCTGCATCGGCATATTCAGATGGAACTTAGTGGGCAGAGGAAGAAGGAGGATGGGGGCGGGGGTGGCATGTCGAGCATGGGGATGGAGAATGCGGTGGCGGGGATCACGAGCTTGTGGAGTGGGAAGGATTGATGAAGCCGCTACCATCTTGGACAGTCTGCTGGAGTCCAAATTTGCAAGGATTGATGGGGTTTGAAATGGCATTTGAATACTTGCCGCAAGGGCCTATACCGAATCGACCTGGAGCGTCATATTCGGCGCCAGAGGCTGCAATTCGGCGTAAGTCGAGGGCATGTGGTAATAATACCAATGTCCGTTTCAAGAAATAGCATATCCTCGATCTGAACTCAAGTCTCTCCTAACACCCATCACGCTTCTCGTCACTCACCATCCCCACACCTACATACCAAGCATCAGACTCCCCTTCCTACCATCCCTAAAATATTCAATCATGCACTATATCGCCATGACCACATCCCACTCACCATCCGATATCCAAAAGTGCCGTTGAAACTGCATCTTACCAAGAGAATAGCAATGTTCCTCCTACTTTCTCCCTTCCACCCAAAATTCACCTTCCCTTAAACTCCCCAAAGGCTCAAGATCCTTCCCATGAACAAAAGAGAAAAGCAGCAGAGTCCTCTCCTCTACCTCATGCTTTTCTCCAAGAATTCCTCCCACTCCTATCATCCACCCCTGTCCCCTCATTTCATCTCACCTATCCCATCCCCAATGCCCCTATGTCCCCTATTCTATATATCTAATCCGTACCTCTATCTCGTACCCCATCACCCACTTACCATACTCCAATCCCATAATCTCCCATCACTGAAGCTATCCAGATCACCCATCCCCCAGAAATGTGGTGGAGAGGATGGATGAGAATGATGACACTATATGGTATGGCTGGACGGACAGATAAATGGATAGACGGATGATAAATGGATGGAAGGTTGGAAAGATGCTAATAACGTTCATCGTAGGGTAATTACCGTTCGTCTCGCTTTTACAATAGTGATGTATATGGTAATCACAAGCGTTCCCACACGATACCTTGCAGGTCGCATCGGCAATTTCTCTACTATTGAGGATGGTGAAACGTAACGTAGCTATGTTGTAGATGCATGCAGTCGATGCAGCTTAAGCTGAAGCCCATGAAGTGGTTCAGGTGGCTTGGCTAGATTAACGTTTTGCAATGGGTTTGATATTAGTATGATATTAATGTTAATACTAATGTTAGTATGCTATAGTATAAAGCTAGTAGGTGTATTTTGCGGTCTGGGAGCTTTGGTAGGAATGGCTTGGTATAGATGGGTGGATAAATGCTTATCTGTGCGATGGCTTATGTGATGATTCTTGTAGAGGATCATTTTCGCCATTTATGACTTCTGATCGTCATGCTTCGTTTTTGATTAGGAAAAAGGATTGGAACGGAAACGGAAACGGAAGCAGAAACGGAAAGGTTGGCTTTGAGTCACGCGCTGCAGTTTTGTTGGGCTGTCGATGATTCTTGGACTTGGAGGAGGATCTTGCGATTTAGGATCAGCGCCGTGATGCTCACAGAGTGGAGGTGAATTGACATCTCATTTCTGTGCGGGATAGGCTTGAGATATGACAGTGATTATAGCTGAGATGTCCACCTCGTTGCTGACGGAGGTGTCTTTTTCTGATACAAGAGGTTTACTGTTCACCAATGGGTCAATCAACTTTGGGGCATTTGTTAAAGACATTGCGTGCGGTAGTCAAAGAGCTTCTGCAATCATATATTTACAAACCTTGCTGGCTCACCCACTTTAATCACCTCCGTCCAACCGACCGTCTTAGACCATCGCATGGGCGACTCGTGCTGGCCGATGGATACTTTCCGCACCTCGGTCCGGTGCTTCCAGGCTGGGACATGAACGAAGTTCCTTTGTTGGGGCCCATGATAGGGCATACCCCTCGTCATCTTTCGATTCAAGTTGTGTAATCCCGTTGTCTCGGATCACAGTCCTCATTCCTGTCATGGTGATCCCAACCCGGATACTTTCCAAAGTCGGCTTTTTTCGCTTCCACAATCTTGCCAATGCGGAGCGCTGGCCTTCAATGTCTCTCTCAGGGCTATTCTTTGTTGACCTGTTGAACAGGAACAGGGTCCTGAACGCTGTCGGACAGGCCGCGATAACACTGATTGAAGCTTCCAATTGGACACAGAATGCAATCCATGTTGAGTCTTCCGTGCCCACGACGCCACTGGTAATTCCGCGTACCAGGGCGATGCCAACCATTAAAAGACTCAGGCAAAGGACAACGGCGATGCTGAGTTTCCGAGTCAAATTGAAGGACGATCTGCGGAGGACAATGACAGGGATCGAGATTACTGCGAGATTGAATTAGATGGCTCTTGCTAGGAGGTTGGATACCTACGCATGATGTCTGTCACAATATCCGCAGCCACTGCGAAATAGAGGAAGCCGCGCTCACGACGTAGGAAACCAGGATTGGGAGAGCAATACACTACATGAAGTCAGAGGACGGATCTGCATGCAAGTGGGGTTAAGCTTACAGAGAAGCGATTGGCCTGCATGTGGACAGACGATGAACGCTCCTGGGATCATAATGGCCGCGATGGGTATGAATACCGTCAAAGTAATCCACCACCAGACTTGCATTGCGTAGATGCGATTGACAAGACCCCGGAAATAGAACAGGAATGAGAATTTGATGGAAAATATTGTAGTCCAGCAGAGAATTTCCCCGATGAGAGAATAAGTAATCGCATTTTCGTATTCCTGTATAAACCTTGCTGGAGTAATAGTCATGCCTCCGCTGACAGCATATACAGTGTACTGGGCATCGACGCAGGCGTAGAAAATTCCGGCTCCAGCAATGAGTGTTGCCGTTGCGAACAGGAAGAGGTAGTCATCCACATGAACTATCTTTAGCTGATAGATTCGAATAAAAGCTCTCGCTGCCGCGGCGATGACAGCGATAGCGAAGAAGGTACCCGTCGTTGCCTATGATATGATCAGATCTTGTGGCCAAGATCGGGACCGACTGGGCAATACGTAGTAGGCAGTCTGGCCAATGAACGGTCTTGGTAGGGTTGGAACCTTCGTCGACATGGTGATCTTGTCAGTGGACGATGTTGGAGGATTGTGGGCTTGCTACAGGCTAAGGACTTCAGGAAGGGATCTGGGGTGAGGGAGGAAGGGGAACAAGGCCTCAATTATTCGACGAGCAGCTGCTTGATTATAGGATGAAGGCTCAACGTGCAGACATGAAGAAGGTTAATGTAGCAGGGCGCAAGGCCAGCTGATCCATCGTGTGCGGCAGAGTACAAACATAGTGGCCAGATACTCACAAATGACGCTGACTAGCAAGGCGATGGCGAGAACTACGCCGTTGGGTGGTACGTACTTCCTAGGTGAAATAATACGTCCAAGGCGTATGTGGCTGAGAAGAAAGACGGCGCAGCATGAGATTAGCAGCAGAATCGAGAATCCTTTGATCAGCACTCGCAGCGGACTGGCTGACGTCTAGCCAATTGGAACGGAGGCAGTGTGAAGATCGCCAACTTGGATGCGGACAGTCCCCTTCCGGGAGTACCACAGTCAAACCTGCGAGTAAAGTAGATTTCTCACATATCGGTATGTGATATTGCGGTCGTACGACGTCGCACTGTAAAGGCTCCAGTCCGGATCAACCTCGGCGGATTACAAATCAGCGTCTTGGCAAAACCCAGCGGACTTTGGCAGTACACAGTACTACTACCTTACCTTACGTATCTGGGGAAATGATTGTTAGCGTGACAGGGATTTAATTTGGTGTGCCATCTCCCAAATAATCCCTGTCACGCTAACAACTATTTCGCTGAACTAAGGATCGGACGCTAACATCTTGCCTCTAAGCCTGTGTTTATTCGTGCAGATATCCACTCCTGATAACGCAATATATGTACGCTCATCACTGCAACAACACTCTCGGTCGCTGTCGTCGAGACTCGCTGGGGCTAGAAATCACGACACGGTTGCAATATCCCACGGGCATTGTGGCTATTCTAGTAGGGGACTGTGGGAAGGGGACTAGAATAGCTGCTGATGATACCCTCAACGAAAAATGCTTTTGTGCATCTTCCGCGGTAACTAAACAGTATTGATGCACCAAGTGTGCCTGATAAATATGAGAGGGGAGATATTTGCTTCCAGTGCACTACGGAGGGACTCAGGTATAGTGGCAAAGTGGGTGACTGGGTGCTACACAGCAAAACCATGCTCTCTCCACGCTTATAAGTTGGAATCTACTCTACCACCTACTCCGTATAATACAGCATTTCATGTTTAAACCTCGGAGTTCTCAGTTTGTGTCGTGACCGCCCCATAAGCTGAAAGGGAATTGAGATGTCACATAATTGTGCCAAGACATCAGTAAACAAATTGACAAAGTAGGCGTTGTTGCGTACGAGGGCCATCACATTCTGTTTCAAAGATAGTAGAAACTCGTTTCCAGAAGGAACACCTAAGGCTAACATAAGCAGACTGAAAGTGTAGAGAAAGTATGATATCGTGGTGTGTCGTAGGCAATTGTTCTCTAGCGCTGCCAAGACCGCCGCGTGAGAAGTTGTGAGACAGTAATGCATGTATCACAAAGGTCGCCCAGACGTTGTACAATATCGGGATATAGGATTAGCCTTGCGCCATGGCGAAAACAGCTGCAATTCTTCCGAGACAGCATTCTTCCAGTGCATCCTCCCCGGAACAAAGTGTTTTCCGTAATCTCAGCTTTGGTAGCCAGAGTCGAGATTGTCAAACGATTGTCCGTATGCAGGACGATGTCTCTGTCTTCGGTTCTACAACCTGTCACACTGGTTGCACTGGAGGCGTTGATTACTGCCCTTGCCATTGGCTTCACATCGACGTCCTCACAGCGCATCCGCTTAACTGGCCTTGTTCTGGTGGCTGCGAATGCATACCTTGCAGTCCTAACAACTCTTCGCCAGGTCACGAACGTAATGTGGGCAGGGGTGCTTGCTGGGGCCTCGACGTACATGCTGCGATATGTGGAGCTGGTGCTTATTGACCGGTGGGATTTTGATGATGATGGTCCCCCAGGAATGAAGAGCCTGACGGAGAAGAAGATGAAAATGGCGACGGAAAGAAACGGCGGAATGTTGGCTTTCCCTCAGCCGGCAACGGCGTGGCGAAGACTGCGATTTGGCTTCAGTGTGACCTTGAATCCTCGCCTACTGAACACCCCTTATCAAGTCAAGAATGTCCCCACGTGGTATTATGGCAAACCCCAACAGGTACCTTCTCGAGGGAAGTTCCTCCAGAGCACGACTATCAGCATTCTCCTCAGCTATGCGTTCGTCGACGTCTGTAGTTTGGGACTTCGGCCGGAGCGCAATGCGGTTGTGTTCTCACATAACAAGGTCGCTTTGTTTAAGCGGTTGGACAGCCTCAGTCCCGAAGAAATCGTCATCAGAGCTTCAGCTTCACTCATATTCTGGCTCAACATATTCTGCATACTCAGAATCCTTCATGGGACCCTGAGTTTCCTCGCTATTAGCTCAGGCTTTAGCGAAGTCAAAGAATGGATCCCCCCTTTCGGTTCACTAGCAGAAGCGTACTCGGTCCGACGATTCTGGGGGTATGTTGATGCAATCAATTCCTTTCCAAGTCTTGCTTTCCATTTTGTGACCATTCTTGGTAGCTCTGTGTTCACGGCTTGGATAATTAATATTATCCTCTGTAGTATTTTCTGGCATCAAATGTATCGTCAGACATTTGGTAGCCCTGCTCGGTTCCTCGTGCACGACGTCCTTCGGATACCTCAACATACCCTGGTGGCGCGCTACTCCCGAATCCTCTCAACCTTCTTCATCTCCGGCCTGCTACACTTGTCCACTGACATAGCCGTGGGCATAAAATTTGGAGAGTCGGGATCCATTCGTTTCTTCTGCACGCAAGCCCTCGGTATCTTGCTTGAAGACGGTGTCCAAGCGCTATATCATTATTCCATCCCTAAAGAACAAAGGTCTTGGAAAACAGCTAATCTTGCCAAAATAATCGGGTACGTCTGGCTGGGTGGTTTCCTGGCATGGTCGACGCCAACATGGGCTTATCCAGCGTTGCGAAGGATCACGGGAGAAGCAACAGATCTTGTTGTCCCATTCAGTATTCTGAAGCTCTTAGCCTGGAAAGTACCTCCCAATTGACCAGGACTTGACAACGCGATCAAGCGTGGGTATAACGGTTCCATAGGCACTCATTCACTATGTTGCGTTCGAAGTGTCGCTAGGTCTCCTCATGACCGGTCTTGCCTGTGTACGACTGCCTCCATCGATAACTTATCGTGAGCCACCTAAGTAGTGGCGTAGGCATGCATAGACAGAAATGCTAAAACGATTAAGTAGGACTTCCATAATAAAGTCTCAGAAATCCCAGCTGTATGGTTGATGCACGTATAGCCTGACCCGTTGAGGATCAATTGAGACTTCTCAAATTTGATCTCCCGCTGTCCATTATGGTATCAGACTCAACAGAGGGTCTTGAAAAAGGATAGAGCCGTGGCGGCTAGAGCTATCCTAAGCCCGATCGGGAAAGTACCGACACGCCGTGCCTGCCCCCTAGCCACGCTAATGATTCCTGAGCCTAGCCCTTTGCAACAGCGGAATATGAGCGGGCGGTATTGGTTCCGCTACTTACCAATGCCTATGGTTAGGGAGGCCTAAATTTCCACGTTCCCAAGCTGCTATAAATCTGGTCATGTCTCACTCAATGGCCTTCCTCATCATTTCCTTGACAGTGCGACTCAGTAGTCTTCAGTCGGAATACCGCTATCAAAGTCATCCCACCCAATTCAGCGCCCTTCGTCCCCCAAGATGGCAAACGCTCTCTCTGCAGTGGCATTAGAGCATTCCTCTCGATCCAATTCATCCAAAGCACCTCCCATCAATCTAGCCTCCAAGATCTCTTTCCTCGAAGCCACCGTTGTCCGCCGCTCGACGCTTGATCTGAAGAAAGAATCCTCTATACCAGACGGGCGCATCGTCGAGCTGGTAAAGCATTCCCTTCTCCACGGCCCTTCTCCTTTCCATGTGCAGTCCGGCCGTGCGGTCGTGCTGCTGCATGAAGAGCATGAGAAGTTCTGGGACATGGCCTATGAAGCTACCCGGAAGGCGGTGCCGGAGGAGATGTTCAATGCGACGTTCGTGCCTAATTTGAAGGCTTATAGCAAGTCTTATGGGACTGTAAGTTGATGAATGCATGAATTTCTCTTCGACCGAAAAGGTCCGAGGGCTGGAGCTAACGGGAGACGAGAGATAGGTACTTTTCTTTGAAGATGTGGAGGCTGCGGATAGGATGCCGCCTATGCTGGGCAACTTGATCAAGAGCTTTCCTGAATGGGGCGATCACTCCAATGGGATGAATCAATACGTCGGTAAGTGCCTCACTCACTTACTCCTTTCTTCCGTCGCGTGGATTGTTTACACACCTTGAATATTAATTACTTACACAATCTGCAGTATGGACAGCTTTCTGTGCCGAAGGTCTTGGCGCCAACCTTCAGCACTACCAAAAGTATTTGGGCGACAGAGTCGCCAAGATCTACGACCTGCCACCTGCGTGGGAGTTGAAGGCTCAGCTGGTATTTGGCACACCTAATGGCCCTCCTAGAAGCGGGACCGAGAAGGTATTTGCGGATGTTGAGCCCAGAATCAAGGTCCTTGGGGTAAAGTAGGTAAGAGAGGCAGTCAATCACGGGGTAGTGTCTTGATGGTTTGCGACGTTGACTTGGTGGGTATTGAGGACGAAAGCATGCATGAGAGAAGCATCAATTTGTCGTGTAGTGAACTATATTCACCGCAAACAGTGCCCCTAGGACTGGTTCTCTCCGCGATCTTTCCCAGCTCTCGCTCATAATCCAGATTAGCGCATTGCTTGCTGTTAGCCATTACCGAGAAAAATAGCGGCCAGCACTAAAGTGTTCCAAGAGTAAGCGGTATCTTGATATTGTACGGCAATTCAACGCGAGGATGTCAGCCCCATCAGCTCTAAACCCGCAGGTCCGTACCTTATTCGCATGTTAGATCTGATCACGTAGCGAATCAGTACCATAGGCATGTCGCTCAGTGTCAGTGGATATACATTCTGATTCCTTCAGGGGGCACTTCCTGTCAGTTCAGAAGGCCCAGCCAGCGGCTTGCGGGCTGGTCGACCAGAGTCGGAGGCACCAAAAGCCCCATAATGGAATCCTTCCGATGCGGACCAAATATGTATATCCTAGGTCTGTCATAAAGTGCTTTTTGGCTCCTTCGCTCTCTCGGCTCTTTCTTTATCTCCGGATTTGGGACGAATGACTAAGTATATTAGGTCCGTTTAGAGACTCTTCGGATTAAGTCTTCCTTAGTTATAATATCCAGTTCCTCACCCTCTAAAGACTATTCACACAGACACTACTCATCCGATCAGCCTTTAACCCCTCGATACAAAGCACAGACGGCAGAATGGCGGACCCCAACATGTTCACGACACCTTTCCAACTCACCAAAAGCATGCATCGCGACGTCTATCCAGCTGTCGACCCTAGCAATCCAGCCTTGGCCGCTAAAGGCAAGGTCGTGATCATCACCGGTGCTGGTGGAGGTGTAGGAGCCGTGAGTCTTTAATTAGTCTTGAACCTCAGCCTAAGCTCATGTTGCGGTACAAGGCAATCGCACGAGCATGGGCCCAAGCTGGCGCTGCGGGTATTGTTCTTGTTGGACGATCGATCGATACCCTCAACCTCACTGTCGACAATATTTCGAAGATCAATAAATCAATTCCCGTTGTTGCTGAGGCTACCGATGTGTCGAACGAATCGAGCGTTAAATCGCTATTTGCGAAAGTCAAAGCTAAATTTGGCAAAGCTCACGTCTTGATCAACTCTGCTGCGACAATGGCATCGGGCAAGATCGGAGATATCCTTCCAGGATCTTGGTGGAGCAATTATGTGAGAATTCTTAAAGACAGCCCTAGAAAGACCTCTAATATTTAGGGCTGCATCTGACCAAGTGCCAATTTTTAGGAGACCAATGTTAAAGGGACCTTTCTCATGATTCAATCTTTCATCCAGAACTTCGGTGCCGAAGGTACCATTATCAACTTGGTCAGCCTTGCTGCTGCTCTATCGGAGGGCGGCAGCACCTCCTATTCCTCCGGCAAGCTCGCCTTGATCAACATAGGCCAGAATCTGGCCAAAGGTACAAATTGTAGTACTATCTCGTCTTATCTCAAGTTGAACTGACCAGAATTCCTCAGAGTACCCTGGTCTCCGCGTCTTTTCCGTCCACCCCGGCATCGTTGCTCCTGAGGATCGTGGCGCAATGCTCGACGCATTTGTACCTTTTGCGAAGGATACGCAGGCGCTCACGGGCGGCGTTTCGCTTTGGCTGGATACACCCAAGGCTGGCTTCCTCAACGGTGGGTATTTGAGTGTCAATTGGGACGTGAACGAGATGGAAGCTCATGCGGATGAGATCAAAGAAGGCAGATTGAATCATTTGGGCTTCTTGAACGCAAAGCTGGGTCCCGAGGGACACCCATGGAAAACTGGGTAGATTGCTGAGTGAAGTCGTCTTGCTGCCCTGTTAGAACGAACAAAAGATCTTGATCGATCTCTGTGATGAGCGTAACTTGACAAATTGAAGATTCTTGGTTGAGGTGAAAATCCCACCTTCATGAGGTATCTTACCATAACATTGACTGCATCCAAACCTGTAGCCCTTTTTCAAACAGATATCAATGGCTCTCCTATCGCCAGTTTCGAAATAATTAAGGCTTTCTCTCTACCTGATCAGCATATCTCCAGGTAATTGGGCTCAAGGGTATTTCTATCTGCTTCGTTGGTCTGGCTATGTCGCTGGGCCAGCGATTTGAATCATTTAAAGTGCTTGGAACCATGTCAAGCTATACAGTAGTTCAAGCACTGATGATAAAATCGCACGGCATGCAGGAGAAAGAGCATGGACTCCGATACCTTCAGAAGGTGAGGATGGAGACTTCTTTGCGCCAAGAAATCGGAACCTTTCTTAGAATACGCACCGTGACACCTTGAACAGTCAATTAAGAAGCCCCTAAGTAACAATCCCATCGTGCTCACCCGTATGTCACCAAGTCCCGCATAGAAGCTGGCAGACAGCCAGACACTTTAGTTAAATATTATCGCTCATCCTCAGGACTATTTTACGACATAGTCACTCTCGGCTAACCTTCCTTTTATGTATTCTAGAATACCTAGAACTATTCTACGCTACGAAGTCCAAGGCTTCCTCCGCTGAAACTCTCGTTGCTCTCTTGACAGACATGCCCATTGACTGACTATGCTTGTAAGCCTCTATAACTGAGTGCCTTACACTGCACTCAATGTCCGCTCCTCAACCGCAGCGCAGCCATCAATCATGGCACGCCTCCACATTGCCGCCGCCTTAGTGACAGCGACCCTAGCACTACTGATCATCTTTCAGCTTCTAATCAACTTCGGCCTGCCCCAGCTCGACTTCTTGCATCTCAGAAATGATGGCGACTGGTCTGCTACTGTTGCCTCTCAACACCCTTTCAATCCTTCCATTGCGCCGATATACCTCGAAAATGGGTCATTGTACCTACTTGGCGTGGGAAAGGCTGACATTACAGGGCCGGTAGTGGAGATAAATCTGATGGGCTATGCGGATCCGCAACAGGTGGGAACAGGATTACGGCAGCGACTGTATTCTCGGGCTTTTATTGTTGGGGACACAGACAGGGAGGAAGATCGCTTCGTGTATCTGGTGTTGGACACACAGTCTGGAGATACGGCTATCAGATATGGGATATTACAAGGATTGTCAGCAATGGGAAGGGAATATGCAGTCTATGGGCAGAAGAATATTGCGGTCACAGGGACACATTCGCATTCAGGTCCGGGGGCTTGGCTCAATTATCTCCTGCCTCAAATCACAAGTAAAGGCTTCGACAAGCAAAGCTACCAGGCTATTGTGGACGGAGCGATACTTTCAATTAAACGGGCACATGAAGGTCTGCGGCCTGGAAAACTCAGCGTAGGTTCTGTGGATATCGAAGACGCCAATATCAATAGAAGCCCGTTTGCCTACCTTGCGAATCCTGACAATGAGAGAAACCAATATGACCACGATGTTGACAAGACTCTGACGATGCTCAAGTTTCAAGATGCTGCGGATGGCAGAAATCTCGGTGTCCTGACTTGGTTCCCCGTACACGGGACGTCAATGCTCGGGAACAACACGCTAATCACAGGTGACAACAAAGGCGTCGCCGCTCACCTCCTAGAGCAAGCCATCCGGAAATCAGACGGTGCAGATGATGGATTCGTCGCAGGCTTCTCCCAAGCGAATGTTGGCGACACTTCACCAAACGTTCTTGGCGCTTATTGCGAGGATGGATCTGGAGAGATGTGCAACTTCGAGGACAGCACATGCGGTGGCAAGAATGAGCCCTGCCATGGTAGAGGACCTGAGTTTAGAAGGAAAGATCAAGGGGCTTCAAGCTGCTACGAGATTGGGAAAAGGCAATTCCTCGCTGCTCAAAGACTTTATGACAACATGCTAGTTTGGGCCGGCGTACCCGTGCAAGGGCCAACAGTCAAGTCTATCCACTCCTTCCAAGACTTTTCAAACTTCTCCTTCTCGCACCCCAACGGCACCACCGTCTCAACATGCCCCGCAGCACTAGGCTACTCATTCGCCGCAGGGACCACCGATGGGCCGGGCGCATTCGATTTCAAACAGAACGGGTCCGGCTCGCCCAATGCCAATCCTCTCTGGTCCGTCGTCAGTGGCTTCATCCACGAGCCCGACGAAGCCCAAATCGCCTGCCACCAATCCAAGCCCATCCTCCTCGACGTGGGCGAGACGACAAACCCCTACCTCTGGACCCCCAACATCGTAGACATCCAACTCCTCCGCGTCGGCCAACTGATCATCATAGTCTCCCCCGGCGAAGCCACCACCATGGCCGGTCGCCGCTGGAAATCCGCCATCCGACACTCCACCAAAACGCACTCCCTCACCGAAGGCGAGGAACCGATCATAGTCCTCGGCGGCCCAGCGAACAGCTACACGCACTACATAGCCACAGAGGAAGAATACGCCATCCAACGCTACGAAGGCGCCTCCACCCTCTACGGCCCCCACACCCTAAACGCACACATCAACCTCACAACAACCTACCTCCCCTACCTACATCCCTCATGCACGACTCATCCCCCACCCGGCCCCCACCCACCCATCCACATCAACTCCTCCCTCAGCTTCATAACCGGCGTAGCCTACGACCGCCCCCCCCTCTTCAAATCCTTCGGCGACATCCTCTCCGACGTCAACCCCTCCTACACCCCCGGCGAAACGGCAACCGTCACCTTCGTAGGCGCCAACCCGCGCAACGACCTCCGTCTCGAATCCACCTACGCCGCTGTGGAGTTCCTCAACAGCAGCAGTGGGATGTGGCAAAGGGTCCGAGACGATGCGGATTGGAGCGTTGTTTTTGAGTGGAGACGAACGAGTAGCGTGTTTGGTACTAGCGAGGTGGAGATTAGCTGGGAGGTGGAAGAAGGGGTTGAGGGGGGGAGGTATCGGATTGGGTATTTTGGGGCTAGTAAGACGCCGGTTTCGGGTGATGTGGTGCAGTTTCAGGGTGTTAGTGGTGTTTTTGATGTCGGATGATTGTTATGTGGACCTGTATTATGAATGTTGTGATAGGGGCGTCATTTGGGAGGAGCGGTGGACGGTCTGGCGTAAAGGAAGGGAATTCTAGCCGTTTCCCAGCTTTGCATGAACGAAATGTATATAATGGCACGAATTTACGCAGCATATACGTACGTCTACAGTGAGTGGTAAGCAGCACGATCGGAGCCGATCGGCGTTCAGGCATACTGATGTCAATCAGTGAATATGAACACAGTAAAGTTATCTACGTGCTGTAGAACCACTCACAATAACCACAATCACCAAGGGACAATTAAATCACAGATATCTATGTATTTGATCTAACATAAAGGAATATGACAACATCATACTTTATTTACAATCTACAACCCCTCAGACCTCCATACTCTTTTCCACCAGGGTATCTAACATTCATCAATCAACCAATCAATCCAACCATCCGATCCAATCCAACCATCGATCCAATATCATAACAATCACATCCCCCTTCCCCATTCCCCCTTCCCCCTCCCCATCCCTAACCTCAACAACCACTAAACCCTCGTATCCCCCACCCCCCCTCATCCCTCCACCCGTCTCGCCCGTCGCACCCTCTTCCTCACCCCTCCGCCCTCAACCACATCTCCACCTAGCACCCCCTCAAACCCCTCATCCGCTCTCCGCTTCCCACCCAGCACGAGAACAGCCTGCACGTGATCCTGCCCATTCACCTTCGCCCTCGCTATCCCTAGCGAGGCCTGCGCGGTTCCATCCCACGAAGCAGCCCTCGCCGGTATAGCAGCAGCAAGCCCAGATCCCTTTCTCGTAGGCGACGAAGAGAAATTTCGCTTCATCGCCGGTCCATATTCCGTGATGAATTTTATACCGTCAGATCCTACGTTGATATTGGTACCAGGACTGGGACTCCGGCTGCCAAGCTTGGGGCTTGCGAATACGCTCTTGACGCTCTTCTGCATTTTCTTTTCCGTGTTTGGGTTTTTGTGGCGGAGGAGCGTGTTGTTGGGTGGGTTCTTGCTGCTGTGGTGTTGGGAGGATGGTCTTGGTGCTGGGGTTGGGGTGCTTGGTGTGATGGGGGGGAATACTAGGGTGTGGGTGTGGGAGTGGGGGGAGAGGTGGTGGGTTGGACGGGGTTTGTTGTTTGGGGTTGTTGGAGCCAGAGGAGGTGTAGCGTTGTAAGAGCTCGAGGCTGGGCTGAAAGCGTTGAGATGAGAGCCGTATGCGGAGGGGAGCTGAGGATTATGATACGGCTGCAGTCGGTTGAGTGTAGGGGAGGATGTTGTGCGGAATGAGTCCTCGATGAGGCTTACTTCTTCCATGGATTCACTTTGCGTCAAGTCATGTAGATCGAATTCCGTGATCGTGGGTGTCAATGCCATATCCTCAGGCTCTGGCGAGAGGGACTCAGCATGACTGATGCTCATGCTCATACTCATGCTTGTGCTCGTGCTGTCATAAGTAGCGAGAGGAGGGTGAGAAGATGTCTCTTGGATATATTGGCTCAACGCGTTCTGCCCACCTTGAGTCTTGATGGTGGGCGAGGAGAACACGCTGGCGGACAGATTATCGAGTCTTGCTCCGTTGTATTCCTCACTGGCGCTATAATATTCAGGCGTGAGGTTGACGGCGTGAGGTTTTGTAAGGTTAGCCGAACGAACATTCAGAACACGCTGGGATATTGGGGTAGTGAATGCGTTAAAGCGGAGATGATCTGGTTCGTAGCGGACGCCGTTTGTCTGCATTAGGCTAATGCTTGACTGACTCTGAGAGTCCTCGTGCCAGTCATACTCGGTAGTGAACTCAGGATGTGTTTTCCTGTTCACATGTTGGCCGAAGTCTCCGAGCAACTCGCGATGCTTCTGGGAATCCTGAGGGCTAGGTAAAGCAGTCACCAGCTTCGGTGAGAGTGGGCGGCCTAAGACACGGGCTAGAGAGGCAGTTTGGCTAACAGCAGAGTAGATGCTGTGCTCGAGATCTTGAGCTAGATCTGTTGCTTGCTCTGGGGTTCCATTTGGTGTCAAGATCTTACCGGATTTACCTTCCACGATCTCGGGTGCAGTCTGCTCAGTGATGTTGTCGTTGGAGGTCGCTCCAGTGTTGGCTGCTACCAATGACCCGCCATGAGGGTGGCAATGTTGATTTGCTGCGCCAACACATATTTTGGGAGTCTTTGCAACGACCATGAGGTTCTCGGTAATGTACTCAGACATAGCAGTTCCATAGGAATTATCACTTTCGACATCATCGGCGTCGGACACTGAATGTGATGAGGAAGCAGAGCCATCTGTACCGTTGGCGGCGGGCGTCATACTATCGAAGCGTGCAGCGGCATCGATGCCATCAGCATTAACGCTGGGCTCTGAACCATCTGAGAGATCCGAGTGTTCGCTCAAAAGTGAAGCGGAGCAGAAGTCACTAAAGTCATACGGACCTTCTTGTCTTCCCCCCAACTCGAATTCCCCACGGTTGTCAAAAAGTGTCGTTTTTCGTCCAATTTGCTCGGGAATTCTCCGAGGACCGAGTTCAGCCTCAAGTGTGGGCACATACGCCACAGCCAAGTTGATATGGCCTTGATAATTCGCCTGCATGCCTGGATTGGCGGTGTTTGGTGATGAGTATGCAATGTTCAGTTGAGCCACACTTGGCATAGCTTGATCGGCTGGGATGATCGCGCCATAATACCCGTGGCTCGCAGGATCGATGTTGACGCCAGTCAGTGGAGGCGTGATCATGGATGAGTACTGGGCCATGGTCGGTCCATCGGTAAGATGTGCTGATGCAAATTCGATACTGGTATCCGGAGTTGGGAGGAGAGCTGCATCATAGCCATGATCGAAAGGTACACTCGAATGCTTTAAAGGGTTGATAGTAGAAACAGGCGCTGGTATACTGCCAATCAAACCACGCCTCACAGGCAGCGAGCTCCGCATGGTATTGGTCTTAAGCCCACGCAGATCCGTATCAGTTTCAGTGCCATCGACATCTTGAAGCTCAGATGGAGGTGATCCAGCGATATTATGACGGTGGCGAGGGTCGTAGGGATTGCTGGGATCGCCTTCACCAATGAATGGATCGTAGAAATCATCGAGTTCTTCTTGAAGTGTCCTAATGTTGTTCAATCCTGAGGAATCACCATGAAGCTTGCTGTAGTGCTCATATAAATAGCAATTCTTCGCAGCAAAGTCATTGGCTGCACTGTCCATAGATTGAGCTTGCGCTCGAGACAAGCCTATAGATCTGATCCACGAGATCACCTCTGTTTTGAGGCCGTGTCCAGGGGTGCGAACCAGATCGCACGCTGTCTCACGAGCTGCACGAATAGACAGAGCCACTGGGTTGAAACGCCAGGCTTCAGCGAGTGTGTGATTCAGCTCTGCGTCGAGCGCATTTGGATAGAGGGTTCCAAGTGGTTGGTCGATGTAAGAACCGGGAAGCTTGTCATAAACCGATTTCTGCTCGAACAATTGGAATCGTGGATCGGAATCGAAGGAGGCATTTGTTGAGAAACGAGGCTTGGACAAGAGGGCATCAACGTCGTTGAGATCTGGTACTGGAAGTATGGATGGCTGAGGCGGAGGTGGCTTTGACGTCTCCTTAGCTGGGCGATAAGAATTCGCTGTGCTGAATTAGCTCAGCTTAGTATATTCTGGCATACCGTATTGCTTACCATGGACCTTGTCGAGGCGATCGCTGGAATTAGCGAACTCGAAAGTGAGATCTGGACAAGTGTAGGAGATTTGTTGAAGAGAATAATCCAGGTTTGATGGATGATAGGTCACAAAAGGAGAGAAATTCTGTCGACGGACTGGGTCTACCTCAAATCAATTGGCTGTCAGGATCTTGCTGGGGGGTTGAAATTACCTGGCATATTGGCAGCTGTGTTATCCTCATGCCTTGGGCATCAAAGTTGAGGTTCGTACGGAAGATAATGTAGAGGGAAAGCTGTTGTAGCAAGCTGTGATATCGTACAAACGAAATCGAAATTCGAAGAAGTACAAGGAAGCAGGACGCTCGTTGAGAATTTGCGGTGAAAAGTAACGAAAAGGCGGGGCTGGTGTCCCGTCATTGCAGATGAAGGGATTTGAATTTTGGTGTTGATGATGTGCGAATTTGCGTGAAGTAAGTGAACAAATGAAAGGGTCAAACGGCATTAATCATCACAGTTTCCCAATATACCGTCCAATTGAAGTCTCATGGAGCAGTACCTGCATAGCGCTCATGTCTACGATCCGGTTCCACTGGAGGTATGGCGTATTATTGCCAGTGTTCGGTCTGAAAGTACGATATAGGTGAGGGGGGCACAATTCGGCGAAGTGAGAGTTTCCTCATTTCTGTCGGCATATCGATCAAACACTCTGAGCGTGAAGGGGACATGCAATCATATTCGCTGACTCCCGTGGCTACTCTCCATCATCAATGCGCCAGAAATTGTATACACGTCACCGATTGACGGTTTCATGAAGTTCGTAAACCCAATCCCTGCACTGTCATATTTGCCATCTTCTTCGCCTCGAAGGCGGTGTCTCGTTCGTGGATGGTATCATTCGCATATCAATTGGGTATCTACAAAGCTCTTGGTTCTTCCCTAGAAAGGTATCGCATTGCTGACTTGCCCATTCGCATCCACGGGTACCGCCAACATCCTAATATAGTCCACTCATCAGTAGAGTCATCCTATGTATTCTCACATGAATGTCACGTACTTCTTCCCCGTGTCCGTCAAGCAGCATCCACACAACAGAGAGCCTGGCCAGCAGATGATCTAGAATGCTTTAGTCAACTCTTGCTCACACTTGCGGCTCCTTGCGCTCGGAACGTACGGCAGCAATAATAGAGGCAGCAAAGCCTGGGTCTGATTAGCTAGACTGTGCTCTATGTATAGTGAAAGAGATATACCTAAGGTTGGCCCGACGACTTTGCAGTGACATGGGTTTTGGTCTGTCCCACATTGGAAGCAGACGAATGGGATTGGGAAGCAATCCATGGTGTGTGCTGGAAACGAAGCTTGGTGGAATAGCAACTATGAATCCTCCCGTGCTGAGCAGCTGTCAACTCACGGATTTAGAGAATCAGTAGCCAAGCTGATAGAGCCTCAATCTCTTGACTCCATGGCAGGTGGTAGCTTCCAAGGCAAAGGCGACTACAGGTGACGTGACTGAAAAGATTGGTTGGGATCCGCCGCCTGAGCCGCGCTTTCCGTGATGCGAGTCATGGAAGGCACTACTATTCATGTACACGAATCAATAATGTGCAAAAGCTCCCTACTCCTCCTCAGATTGGTAGCTTCTGCTAAGTTGCTGAAGCAAGAAGCAGGATATTGCCAGTCTATCTGCAACCCTAGGTCAGAGCAAGAGTTGCTTAATGAATACCTCACTGCCACCAACAAATTTACCAGAGGAGCTATTCCTTCCCAGTGCCTATTCCAAGCAGCAGCTTCCTTATGCCCCTTCTTTCTGCAGGAACAAAGCCTTGAACTCAGCGTTACTCTTGACTTTCGGCCTTTCCTCAATTCCGACTCCACCCCCATCACCGTTTGTCTCCCCCACCGTATCATTGCTATCTCTTGTCGTCCGCTCTCCACCCATACCATGACTACTCCTTTTGAAGCCTAGACCGGCTTTCCCTCCTCGCCTTGAACTAGGCTGGTTAGGCCTCCGTACTGGTGCCGGACCTTGCAACTTGGCAGCTTCTCGTTTCGCTGCTCCAACTAGAATCTTATCGCTGCGATACTCTTCCTTTTGTTGCTTCATCTCCTGCTCGGTGCCCACCCCTACAAGTCGACCTGGTGTAATTTCTTGTCCTTCTAAACCCAGGGAAGCTTTACCTGCACTTCCAACGTCCTTGTACTCCAGCCTGACGCCTTGATGATCGAGTCGCAGAGAGACCTTGACGAGCTCACCGTATGGTTCTGCGAGGGCGCGGATACGGGCTTCGTTGACCGTATCGGGAATGTTAAGGAGGTATATGGTGCGAGATTGTATCTCAGCGTACTTGCTCTGGCCGCCAGCTGTTGGGATTGGAACCCCTACGCTACGGTCGTCGTCGTTCGCGTTGCGGTCGGCTAAACCAGGAGTGGCCGAAGCAGTGGAACGGTGAGACGTGGATGTGATAATTCGGTTCGCCTCGCGTTTCGACTGATCGTTGGTTGACATGCTGACATTGAGGATACGGCTCTTGAATTGCGTGAGGTTCATCTCCAATGCAGTTGCGGCTTCATCCTGGTTCAATTAGCGCACATAAAGCACGCGAAGAGTCTCTGCGACTCACCTTGTTCGAGAAGACCACATATCCAATGCCTCTGCTTCTGCCATCGATTTTCTTTGGTATCCTGACCTTCTCAACCTTTCCATATTTGGAAAAGACCTTCTCGATCTCCCTTTGCGACGCATTCCAGTCCAAATTCGCCAAGAAAAGCTCTCGATCTTCGTATATTGCACCCTGTCGATCTTGCTTATGTGAAGGATCCGATATCTTTGCCATAAGCTTCAGCTCACCACCAAGATCTTCGCCATCAAGCTTGGTAGCCGCTTGTGCATCCGCTGATGAGCGGAATTGAATGTAGCAAAAGCGTCGGTGTGAGTTGTACTTGAGAGAGGGAAAGCGCACGTCAACGATGTCTCCATATTGCTGGAACTTCTCGCGCATCCAGGCCTCATCGGCAGTAGGTGGGAAATTGCACACATACAGTTTCGATCCCGAATCCACCTGAACCTCGATAGCTCTGCCGTTCAGAAAGCTCATGTTCTTGGATTGAGCGATCGGTACATCTTCTTTCGATTCAAACTCGATCCAAGCCGTTGCTGACTCTTGGTTCGCCTCAAGTTTGAGCTTCAGGCTGTTGATCGTCCCACATTCGCGAAAGTATTGCCGAAGCTTTAACTCTGTGGTGTCCGCAGGTAGGTTCCTCACCACAATGCTGGCGTTCTCACGGTCGCGTTTCGTTTCTATAGATACTGAAGGCTGCTGCTCTTCGACTTGAGTACCCTCTTCTTTAGACTCGGTTGGTTTGGCTTTCTTACTTGTCCCTGTTCCCTCCTCGTCTTCGCGCTTTCTCTTGCCGGTATTCTCTGCATCGTCTTGAATCCCCGCAACATCATGCTGCGCTTGCTGTTGCTGTTGGTACGCTTCCGCTTGAGCCGTCTCATAGGCCTCATACGCTTCTTTCTCTCTCCTCTTCTGCACGGTTCTTTTCGCCTTCCATATCTGGGCAATTGCCGATTGAAGCACCTCGGCATCTTCGTGGTCCTCGCAATGATACTGGAAGGTCTCAATGATTTTCTCCGGCCAATCTAGATTCGATCTGTTCATTGCTCGCTGCAGAACTTTGGTGGCCTCTGTGGGCTTTAGAAGGTGTTCACCGTCGAGTCCTTTTCCATTGTACGTCAGCTTGCACCAGGTGGCCATCTCCCACAAGTAGTAACGAATCCAGAAATCGAAGTTGTCGCCTTTTCGAGGAATCAGCTTCATGTATACATCCCTGGCCCCCGTGAAATCGCCGGCTTGTGATAGATACTTGTTGTATATCTTTTCTAGCCTATAGTGAGGGTCACCTTGATAATTCTCGCCATATTTCGTTTTCCCCAAAGTCTCCATGTTCTCAATCGCTGAGACGATGCCCACCTCGGCTACATCCTTATCTTCGTCTGTGGAATCCTGACCAAACGCACGTCTTCTCAAAAAACCACACCATCCGGTTTGGATCTTGAGAATTTCTTCCAAGCCTCCTGCATCAAGAAGCCCAGAGCTTGTAGCTTTGTGTTTGATATCCTCTATTTCCGTGAATGACAATTTGTAGTTTTCCGCCGCTAGTAAATACTGCGACCATAAACTTCCAGACCCAGGGCAATGCCGCGTTGCCTTCTCTAGCACTGGAATAACTGAAATGTCCTTATGGATATGAGATTTTTCGTCGATCATGAACATTGCATAGCTCTCCCATAACACGGTATCTGCTGGAAAACGGAGGATAGCACGCTGGTACAGTGCACTTGTAAGACCAAAGTCATACAGGTCCTTTCTTTTGCTCTGTGCCAATTCCCATTCCAAATATTCACCATATGCTTGTCGCTCAGCTTGTTTGTCGTTTTCGGCCGCACTCAAGACTTTGATCTCCATTATTTCTCGGGCATTAAACTTCCTCTTGGCTTCGGCTCCTAGCTGGGTCGCCGTGGCCAGTCTGTGCTCATAGTTCGCATCGTCATTTCTCGAGACAAAGGCGCAGTAGTTTTCGAACGTCTTATCCCAGGTAGCATGTGGAGTTTTGAGGCGAGCAACAAAGTGATTATGCACCTCAGCGACCGGATCCTGTGGTAGGAACGATGACAGATCTTGGAGCAGCAGCTCAGTATATATATCCCATACAAGGTGACTATCGTTCATTCGTATCCCAGTCTCCTTAGAACCTCGGTTCCAGACGCTCATCATTTGCTGCCAGCTGAAAACCTCCCTAGCTACAACCATATCTTCTTCCGACCAGGCATGTCCTGTCAGCATTGAACCAATATGATACACTCTGGCGTCTTGTGGATTCCCTCTCTTGTAGAGATATAGCATATATTGACCATATATTGACCATAATTTTGTGCTGCTGGGTTCCTCCTCCACTGCTTTCTGGCATGACTCCATGACCGTAAGGCGATCCTCGAGCGATCTTGCCAGTAGTATCTGATCTTGGATCCAGTCCATCCATAAATCTTCGCCCAGAGCAAATCTCGCGTTCATCGTTTCCCTTGCAATCTGGAGATCTTGAAATAGATTGTAAGATTGAGGATCACCTTCCGCTGCGGACGACGAGTGCTGACGTACGCGATTAACGAGACCGTAATGAAGAAGATTGATGAGTTGAACGTGGGAGTCATATTCGAAAGGATTTTTCGCAAGGTAGCTAGCTAGCTGCGTGACTGTTTCAGATTCCGTAGTTGAGAGAGCGCTAGTTGAGTATCTTCGTGGGGAGTGAGCTTCAGCTAGCCCTTCCGTCATAGGCGAATCAAAAGAGGCTCCTCTGAATAGACCTGGCTCTCGTAGCTGGGTTGGGACCTGCGGCTTGGACATTGCGCGTACTGTTGGTAAGACAGATGCTGATGATGCCGGGTTATCGTATAACTCGGCACTCCGCAGCCCACCAGCATTCGCTCTTGCCGTCTGCTGATGATGTTGCATCGAAGCCAAGTCTGCTAGTGTGTCCATTCCAGGTGTCGAAGGTTGCCTGATCGTGTAACTATCAGTTGAAGGTGTGCTCACAGCGCTTTCAACCCTCATGCAGTTCCCGTTTGTCAGATTTGGGCTCCGATTAAGTGGAGAGGTTGCTGTCTGCTGGGCTTGCACAACAACATTGCGTGGCAAGATGGGCGGAGGTAGGTTTGTATTGGCAAGTGGTGATGATTGAATAACGTGGGCTGCTCTTGGCTTCCTCGGCTTCTTTGAGGGCGTTCGGCCTGCTGGAGCGGGCGTCGTTCGCGGAGTCTCCTGCGGAGAAAGCATGGAAGAGATGTCCATAGCGATAACAAGCAGTAGTAATAACGCTGATCATGCAATAGGGTGGTGCGCAATTGGGGAAGAAGGCCAATGAGAGTGAAGATGCCTCCACAACAGATTGTGCGCACGACCGGGCACACTTGGGCTTGATGAACACAGCTTCTCCACAATCATTCAGCACTAGACGAGGGGAGTTGGACGACTGACAGACACGTGAAGTGTGACGTGGAATGGACAAGGAGTGAGGCTCAAATGGAAAATGGAGGCTTAACGGCAAAGGAGCGGCGCGATCGGGTCAGCCCTAAAAAGGCTGCACTTTGGACTTGGCGTGGTGGGGTACCTAAAGTAAGTAAGCACGTAAGGTAATCTGTCGATCAAACAGGTAAGCTAACAAGCTTTACTACGAGTCTTGCAAACGCCAACTCAAAACACCAAAAATGGTCTTAGCGAGTTGGCGAGTCCTATCTACGACTTTTGCCACCCACTCTCGTACACCTTCTCAATCGTTCCGCACTTGGCGTTTTCATCAGCAACACTCATTGGCCATAGGGACAGCTTGCGTACTGAAGTTGACGCGGTGACGCACTCAGATCCTTCCTTTAGCACTCGCGTGGCTCTGGCTCTGAAAACATTTTTATCTTAACATAGGTTGTACTATACTTCGGTCCGGCCTCTTATCGTCGTGCTATTATATATTCTATATTGCATGGCCCTTTCCACTGGTCACCATTGAGCTCCCTATACACGTTTCCTCTAATGTACTCATCTCCTCCTAAGCTATGCCGTGGCCCTCCGACCCTCCTGCACTATGCCTTCATGGTATCGAAGTTGCTTTTCCTTCTTATCTGAGGGCCGAACTTGAAGAGTACCCATGGAATTGGCAACATCGCAATCGACACGAAGCCGAGTAGACTCGTGGCCCATGGAATAGTAAGCCGGTCGTACACTGGCAAGGCACAGTCAGCGTGGGTTTCGACCTCCGACTCACAGCACGTAAGACGGTAATGGAGGTGGTCTCACTCACTCTGCACAGTGAACAATGGAAACGCAGCCCCAGCAATGTATCTTACCAGTCCATTCGCCGCCAAAGCGGAAGCACCGTTCAATGGACCATATACATCGACCAAATACAAAGCTGCAGCCGTGAAGACTGACAGGTTTCCCCACGCAAAGGGAACGGTTGCAAGAACAGGACTGATCCAATGGACGTCCCCTCTTGCTGTCCATGCAAACCAAAAAAGGCCAATAGGCAAGCCAAGGCTGCCCATCATGGCAACATACAATCTATGCTCCGGAGCCACAGCACCACCTCTGCCCTCTCGTTGACTGCTCAGATGTTGTGGACGATAGAGCAGTCTGTCAATCACAATCGCGGTCACAACGGCTATGCAACATCCCAGAGCTATTCCTAAGAAGGTGAGCCCGGTGAGACCGCCATTGAAGTGATATACGCCCTCGAAGACGATAGGGAAGGCATCAAAGAATCCGAACAGTATCGAGAAGTTGAAACCTGTGTATAAGCTCAAAAAGAACACTATCGGCTCTGTGAATAACATCTTTACGGGGCGAAACAGCGTGACAGTCATCAAGAGCCTAATCGCGGCCAGTCCACTGGGCCCCTTAGGTGGTGGTGGTATACCCAACTTTTTCGCACGATTCTGAAGTATGAATCTCTTGTACGTCTCCTTCATCCCGAGCGAATACATATATGTGGGGATCATAGCAAAGAGAATAAGCCATTGCGTCCATCTCCATCCTTTGTTTTGCGCCGCGAAACCACCAAGCACAGGACCGAGCGCGGAGCCAAGAAAAGGAGCGACTAGGAACGCACTGGTAGCAACTGCGCGATGGACCGGTTGCCAGATATCCACATTGGTGCCTCCGCCGACCGCTAGGACTGGGGATCCAAAGAAGCCAGAGAAGAAACGTGTAACTGCTAGAGCGGCGATACTGTTCGAGAATCCCGCACCCAAGGTGAAGAGAGCAGCGATGGGCAGAGAGACGAGGTATACGACTTTTCGCCCCCTCGTCTCTGAGATCGGAGCAGCAAGAACGGGTCCGAAGGCTAGGCCAAGAACGTAGAGCGAAAGAGGAAGGAGTGCCACTGTCGACGACACACCGAACTTCTTCATCACCTCCGGATAACCAGGTGTGTAGACTGACGTGCCAAGTGTGACGGCGAAACCAAAAGCGCCTGGAATGGATCTAAACGTATGTTCCATTGTCAACGCTGCCTTCTAGACTACCTTTCATTCAGACTTTCTGAGAATCTCGACTTCAAAAGCATGCCGTGTTGTCCGCTTCTGGTCTTCGAATGGGGAAAGGTAGAGAATCGACATACGTATGATACACCCGCTGCCAAAGCGGCCAATTCTGCGGATTTTCAGGATCATCAGGACCATTCCAATCCTGCGCTGTGACACTCTTGTGCAACCCAACACCTCCATGCTGTGGCCTAGGCTCAGGTCCAGGTTCAGGCGAACGCAGGATAGCAACTCCCTTTTCCGCAGTGTCTACCGAGTCATCCGACCCCTCGTCTCTGATCCCATCATGCTGGGTAGAAGTCTTCTTCCTCCCCATCTCAACAAAAGAGGAGTTGCTACTCGCGGAGCCCTTTCTCATACTCCTGGCTGGAAAAGTTGTGCATGAGAACAAACTAGGAGAAGGTTGGGATTTTTGGAAGCCTGTTATATGTGACACTTTTGATTGATTGGAAATACGTTCGGGATTCGCAATGGACTATATGATCCTACAGTGCTTGATTATAAATTGTCGACTCACTCTACAATATGTATGGAATCTACACAGCAACACAGTAATCGGTGCCGTGACCCGGCTGTAGATCACCTCGGCAAATTTCATGTTGCGATCAGTGATCTACCTTAGTCATCTAGCCGAGGTGAAAACAAGCTCGCCGCCGTGCATCTTCTGGTATGATTTCAGCCTCCTTTGGCTTTGCAGAGCCAAGATGAAGATTGCATAGTGGTATGCTAACGGCAACGTCGTTCATGTCCTGCATTGTTTGGCACTTTTCTTGGCGAGGCTTGGCAGGAATTCTTGCCTCTTTAAGTTGCTAGGATATCTTATCTTCCATTGTTTTGGACGGATCATAAACCATGGTCGCCCACTTACCAATTCTCCGGATAAGGCTTACAGGACTTCCGTCTTATCTATCTTCCACCAATACGTTTACTCTCGGCACCGCCAAAAGCCTTCCCTCCACAACCATATACTTACCACCTAAACCCCGCCTGCTACGCAGTACTCGATAGATATGTTGTAGATCTGTCCCGGCAGGTTCGACAATGATTACTCCGGAAATATTCCAATATCGCCAGGGTCTGACCGATACTTGGGATTGAAGTAAGGAAAACGAAACAGAATCACGTTTTTCTGCTTTGCTTACAAGAGTATAATGCTAGATTAGGTATGGTCAATGTTGACGGAAGAACCCGCCTCATACACATCGCATATTGACTCGTCGTGTAATGCCGTGTATCTTGACCACAGAGTCCCACCAGCAACGTTGACGGAAGAACAGTGCCACGCCTGTCGAGATAATGAACGTTTTTGATACAGACCGAGCACCTAATCTGAGTAGACAGACGAGCAAAGGCATACTACAAGAACATGCTCCCAAACCTATACATCTGTCGAATGGCTAATATTTCTAATGTTTGCGGTTTGACTGGCAAAATGATTAATCCGTCCATACCCGATGTAATCCCATCCTCCTGCGTCCTGGAGAATGATATCAAAGACCATTTCTCGAAAACTACCCCACGGCTGGCCCATGTACTGCCAGATACCTGCTATCACATCTCCTAGAACACACTCCACGTTAGTTCCTTTCCAATGCCGAGATATATGCGTTCAGACCGCATATACTCTTCCCATCAGAGGCCTAGCGATAGCTTTCCAGGGGACCAAAGCCGAGACGAGAATCTTGCTTACCTAGATTAAAGTACGTAAACAGCATATCCGGCAACGCAGAGATCCGCAGATCAATACGCGCAGTCAGCTGAAAGAACCTTGCACTATCGATGGGTGCCTTTCCGCGCCCTTTGTTGATCTCGGCGACCACCCGCTGCAAACAGAAATCTATCATCTGCTCGACGTACTTGGGCTCGAGCTTGGTACCTGTTTCGGTGATGCGGAGCACCAGCTTTGTGCCTAGGATGTGGAAATCGATCATATTCAAGGCCCTGGGGAGGGTTAGGGGGATGTGTTGTGGTTAGGTGGGGTGGCTGACTTAGTAGATGGTGGGTGAGATATTGTTTGGTTCTGCGTGGGGGTTGGGAGAGTGAGGGAGAGTGCGAGGGTGGCGATGGTGATGCATTGGAAGAAGAGATATAGAGGAGCTCGGTTGTGCATTTGTGAATCGTAAAGGCTCCGGTGATCTCTGAGGCAAAGGTTGATGGTCAATATGGTGAGAGAAGTCCCTAGTCTTCACGTAGTATACGTGAGAGAGATAATAATAGAGACCTAGAGGGAGTGCGGCGTCGGAATGCCGCAGAGCGCATAATTATCCTGTCGGATTGGCCACGGGAGATTCATCAACGGCAATTGCGCGAGAGCGCATCTTCGAAAATTGGGTCTCAAGAAAGTAGGTCCAGAGAACATAGTATATTCCCACGCAGACCGAGATGGTAGTCAAGCTTGAGGATGGTGAGGCTGCGTCTAAAGTCTTCATTTCAATGATATCAGAACTCCAAAGCTTGTGGACTTGTCTGGTCGATTTGCCGGAGGTACTGTAGTATATGTGATCTGCCAGGTATCTTATTTCGTGGAGCAGGAGACGTCAACAAGACGGCTTCAAAATGACGTGCGCGGGCGTAAAAGCTCACGAGGTTTGCACAATGGTAAAGGTAGAAGGACTCCAGAAAGATTCTGCCTCTACATATTCTATCCGCGCAGCAAGCGATTTTACAACGTAATTCAAGGATATGATAGAGATAGTTGCCATACATCTTACCGTGAATGGAGGGGGGTTGAGGTGGGGACTAGAAGATGCGAAGATATTGGGGGCAGTCTGATGTTTGTGATGTTCAAGACAGAGTCTGCGTGTGGAAACACCGACAACGATGCAACGGCTAAGCCCAAAGAGGATAGACCCCACATTATCCGAGACCGGTCTGATAGGACGTCAAACCCACACAGGTTAGCGGCAGCTAATAATGGTCTCGGCGATTTTTAAGGTAATTCCGATGTTTACTCTACTGACTCGTCAGCGCTGAAAAGCTGGAAAAGCTTGGATAGTATCATCACATCCAATTGTGCGTCCGATACAATGCCAATTCTGTGGTGCTGATCTTATAGAAATGGAGATCGCATTCGCGGCCAGCCTTCCCCAGCCACGATATTTTACGAGTTCACCTGCCCCCACCATGCCAACCCAAGCTCATGCACATAGCTTCCCCATGACTGTGAACTAAAACACGATTACGACTCAACGAAACAAACACTTCCACGTCATATTCTGCAACTGCTATATTATCGCAAGATAGCAACACTTCGTGCAGATTGTAATCTAAGGCTCCGACCCAGATCAGCCGAACAGGGTACGCTGTGAACAGAACGGGAGTGACTGTACGGACCTTATTCATTCCCGGCAGTCCTCCTCCGACTACTGAAGAATCCGCGAGATGGCCACCCAAGCCGCAAAGGCCGCCCTTGGCGGTACCCACACAGCAGGCATCTATGCGGATATGACGGTGGATGGCCCTGAGATTGGCACGTTGGTAGTCATTGTGGATAGAGCGAAGAACCTACCAAATCGAAGGACCATGGGCAAGCAAGACCCATACTGCGCGGCAAGGCTAGGGAAGGAAGCCAAGAAAACTGAGACAGATAGAAGAGGGGGCCAGACCCCCAAGTGGTAAGACATATCAGGGGCAAAATTTCCAAGCTCAGCTAATGTGTTACAGGGATCAAGAGATGAGATTTACTGTCCATGACTCACCCGACTACTACCAGCTAAAGGTTTCCGTGTTTAACGATGATAAGAAGACGGAGCTTATTGGGGAGACATGGATAGCACTTGAACAAATTGTAAAACCTGGTGGAGGGAAAAATGATCTGTGGCATCACCTCATCTGCAAGGGAAGGTTTGCTGGAGAGATCAGGATCGAGCTTACATACTATGACATCCGACCAAGGGAGGAGAAAAGCGAAGAACGTCGACAATCTGCTCCAATTGACGCATCGATAGTCCAGGGCAATAGTGGTATTGGTGGGCCGAGACAGCCTAAGCCGGTCAAGAGACGGCCATTGCCTGCCGATCCGACGGACCCTACTCGCTCTATATCCCTTCCACATATCCCTTCTTCGAACACCCAGCAGCAGCGCTATGTTGAATCTCCAGATAATTACGGGCTTGAGAATACACAACCACGAGATAGACACCAAGAACGTCTCCAAAATGGTCCACCGCAAGCCCCACTGGTGGCCGGTAGCCAACAACCTCCAGTCTCGGGTAACATTGTTATGCCTATGGTGCCACCAGCCCAACAGCTTGCCCAAAGCCATTTCGACGTCCACGACCCTGCAGAGTGGAATAACTACAGCGAGGAGGATGTACGTACACAGAGCCAGGACCTACAGAATGGGTACCCTCATGAGCAGTTCGCTGGCTATCATCCGGAGCATGCCGAAGAATGGCAACCAAGGCCGCTCACACAGCCATTACAAACCTCCCAGGGCATGATCCATTCACACTCTATGCCAGCATTGATAGATGCTCGCCCACGTCAGCCTAGCCCTCAAGCGCATGTTTACCCTGGAGAATCACCACCAGAAGGTTATCTTTTCGAGGAGAGCCACGGCTACCAGATCTCCAGAAGGGACGAGGATGGCGCATACCCAAATAGGAATATGGCTCCTACGAATGATGAAGATTTACCACCTCCACCACCCCCAGTCCATCGAAATAGTGGATCAAGGCTTGCCACTCAATCTCAAGGACGAGGCCAACCGAACACTTACGCACCAATTCCTACGACAGCGCCTCTGAACATTCATAATGGTCGCGGGAGCATAACAGGTAGCCCTTTATCTCAAATTCACAGCAATCCATCATTGTACGCAGCAGATTCGCCATCAGCAACCCTTTCGAAATCATATTCATATTCCCAGGCAGCTCCGTCTCAATCGTCATATAGTCAGCTCAGGAACCAGCGATCGCTATCTCCAATGAGAGAGTTCGACCAGGCCATGCCTCCCAGTCTGGTACCAGGCTATGAGCCCAGCATAGCGGAGGACGAATCCGAAAGGATCATGCACGAGAATCGGATGAGTGCTCAACACTATCATAGCGATCCACCACGAAATCAACCTCAGCAGGCACCAGAACCTAACGACCCGTCGCGACCTCAGTATCAACAGAAACCAGCGTTGATCGAGCAGGCACGACCTCCATACCAGCAAGCACCATTACCAGCGCCACAGCTTAGACCGCAGCCCCGTCCCCGTGACATCGAAAATGTTCATGACAGGCGAGCGCATCGCTCTTCAGCTCCTATCATTCAACCGCAGAAACCAAGTCCGGATCCTCGGACACCAGTACGTAAGTCTTTGAGTCCTTCTCCAGGCTCAGCGCCTGCTGAACGACGGCATTTGGGGATACCGTTCTCTCCAGATTCATTCGATGCTTTCAATCCGTCGATGAGCGCTGCAAATGGTGTAAATGAGCCGGGAGCGAGGTACAATACGCCAGAGCAGGCAAAGGAAGCAACACTGCTCCACCAGCGACAAGAAAAGCTCGGTGATGGCCCTATCATTGGCAATGACGGCCGTATAATTGACCCATCAGACCATCTACCGACTGATACGTGGGCGCCAGAGCCTGAGCAGAAGACACCGAAGAAGGGCCCTCAAGTCACCATGAGGTTCAGGCATAGCCCACAGGGAGCCCAACCCATGCCAGCGGCGCGGAGACCAGTAGTTGAACATACCATGTCTACTCCTCTATATACCGCTACTGCTGGAAACCCTTCTCCAAGCTCAGCCGGTCGGATTCGTTTGCAGAAGAAGTCCCCGGCGGCAACGGGGCAGCCTGCATCAAGCCCCCATGTTCCTACCTTGAATACTATGCCGCGAAGCTCACCACTCAGGACCTCTGGACTCAACTCTCCACTACGAGAAAGGGGGAACTATGGCGGCTACGACAGCAGCCCAACATATGGACGGCCATCGCCAGGGAATATCCCACCGCCTATTCCTGGTAAGGTTCCTATTGGTGGCGGCCAGGAAGATTGGGACACCAGTGCATTGAGCGAGGAAATGAGGAGAATCGATATTGGCGTTGGTGGTGGGCAAGGGAGGCAGAGGAGGAGCGGATTTGGAGTCTGAGGATACTCCCATATCGTTCGCATGTAACAACAGTATACCTTGATGGATATTCATTCTAATGTAGACTATCTGGGTGGAAACCGAACATGGAGCGCGGCGTCGCTGTGACTTCGGCTGGAGCACCAATTAGGTATGTAGATCATAACGTAAGTAGTAATTTTGAATTGAGGACTCGTCCACCGATCTCCGGCTAAATGAACAGTGATTGATGTCCATTTTCCACTCATCCTTGCCAAGGACTGTGTAGACGCTAGCACATCCCAATCAGCCCGCCATAGCCTTCTCCACCCTCCACTCCCCATCCCCGACCCACCACCCCTCCCACCCCGCCTAACAATGTCCTCCCCCTCCACCCCCTCCACCGCCCCCCCGCCCTCCCCCTCAATCCTCAACTGGACCCTCGGCTTCCTCCTCGTCGGCATGGCATGGGGTCTCACAACGCCCTTTATCCGCCGTGCAGCGCTCAACTTCCACCCCCCACCTCATTCGTCGGTGGAACGTATCGATCGAAAGAGTAGGGCTGGATGGATCAGATATCGGGTTTTGAAGGCGGCGTGGGGTGTGGTGGATCTTTTGAGGTGTCCGGGGTATGCGGTGCCGTTGGGCGTTAATTTGACGGGGAGTGTGTGGTTTTTTTTGCTGATTGGGAAGGCTGGTGAGTTTTGGAGAGGGTTTTCTTTGGGGGAAAGGGGGTGGGGGGGGGGGGGAGGGGGAGGGGGATGGGGCTTAAGAGGGGCATGGGGAGGAATATCGGCACTGTTTTCGCTGACGTTGACGTAGAATTGAGTCTCACAGTACCGATTACGAACTCTCTAGCGTTTCTGTTTACGGTGCTCGGTGAGTGGTGGGCAGAGGGGAAGGTCATTTCACGAGGTCAGTGCTTTTTTCTCCACGGTTGTGTTTGCAGATGAAGTGTTCGCTTGGGCTGATTATGGGCAGATACTTGGATTGGTATGGCTTTTGTGCTGGGAGGTATCGCTTTGTGCGTTCAGTCGAAGAATACTTGAGTGCATGTTATGGTACTTTTTTATGTTTGGGATGTTTTGACAGTAGGTGCTATGCTGGCTCATGCTTTTTCTGTTTGGTTTGTTGGCAACGTCACTTCGCTTGATATGAGGTATCGTTTCTGGCTTTCTCTTGTGGGTGTACGGACCCTCTCGGCATTGATCGCGCTTCCTTCATGGTCTATGTTACTTATGCTTCCAATTGCTGCTGGAAGAGAATGTGGTAGATCGTACCGCTGGTACCCGAAAGCATTGAGGTATTGGAGCGCGGCTCTCCGCAATGCTGATTCCAGAAAGAAAGAATTTATAAAAGGCATACAGTATGCTTAGCTGATAGGGTAATATCTAATGAGAATTCTATGAGCGAACAGCTATCGTTTCCTGCCCGCGGAGTTCATTAGGCGATGATGTTTCTCTTCCAACGTTTGATGCTCAGTCAACACATGATGGATCATTAATTTTGCTTAGTGATCCCAATTCTCCCTCATTACAATGACCCCAAGGATATTCACCCATGCTCCGTCCCAAGTACGGATTCCTGGTCTGTCATCTTCCTGCGCTCGGCAGAATCAAGGTGCCTCCCATCCATATTTCCTTATCTCGGCGCTTACTGTACCTTCAACTGATCGGCCCCCAGTTTTCGTCACAATTCGACGGTGTTATCTCCTAAGGTATTCCACGGAGCGAGGACGAGACGCGCATGCTGGGTCCGGTAATGGAAAATGCTTTGAGAGTATATCGAAATTAGGTAACTGGGATCTTGATCGATGATGTCAGACAGACTTCCTGTTAATCTACGCTTGACTAATCTTTCTAAGTTTGAGTCACTCAACAACACTGATTTCTCGCTCTTTGACAGCTAGACGCTTAGATGGTATGGCCCTTCTATATCCGGTCTAATCGATAGTCTTGTTAAACTATATCCGCTAGAGACTCTGGGCAGACATTTTTCATGGACATTATAATGATGCTGTCTGTATGATTCTTACTTACAAAGCGAGTGCCCGCAGATCCTCGAGATGCTATGAAATTACGCTGGCTCTTGTGCGTGGCTTTCGAGCTGACCTTAATCACCGTGCTCCTATACAACTCCCTGAAAACGTTGTTATCGATGGCAGTCCTGCCGCAATCGGGCTCATCAGCATGTACTGGGGACATATGGCGTAATACTGTCGTAGGAGCTGACCGCTCCAGTCACTTCGGCATTGTCGTAACGTAAGACGGAAACAGTACACATGTCTTGCTTGAGTTTTGGTAGGCTCAGCATATGGTTAAGAATGTTGAAGAATATAAAATGGTTGTAGTAGGAGGAGAAGAAGAAATGCCATCACCTCCCCAGTCTTTCGCCTGGGAAGGTGATGACACCAAAGAAGGGAACCGCGTTGGATGGAAGAAAGAGGATATATAGAATTGTATCTTAACACAACATCGCGTCATACAGACGTGGGACCCGGCCACATTTATTGCGCACGATAGTTCGGTATGGTATCGGATCTTTCGATACGAGCTCCAATGCGTGATTGCTGCTATCTACATGATCACCACTCCATGGTGATGGTAAATGGGATATATTATAAGCCTACCTTGAGCCTCTCCTCGAATGATATCAGTGGTGATGCCACCAATTGTAGCCAAGTATCGAGACCTGAAACGTCGCAATGCAACATAGTGGGTGGTATATAGCTTGATCTTCTCCGTCTATGGAGTATCAAATCATGTGTGTATTATGTAAGGCCTTGTACGATACACCAGGCATTGGCTGAGCTCTTTGGCAAATGGCCTTTATCTGACTCGCTGCTTGTGCTTTCCGAATCGTGATCAGAGGCTGGGAGGTCCTCAGACCGCTTCGATCCGGTCTCAGTGTCATCTTCACTTATATGAGATGGGACGTAGTCACTGTCACCATCATTCTCTTCTGAGGGTTGAGCTGGTTCGGTGTCAGAAACCTGTGGTGAGGGCGAAACAGGCGGCATGGTGTCTGCTTTGGACTTCATTTCCGTAATAGTTGCCCTAGAAGAGCAAGATAAGACATGTCTTTATGTCCCTTGACTAGGGGTATACTTTGATGAAAAGCTATTGCCACGTAGCTGATGTACAGCCTTGGGTGACGATAACGTAGTAAACCAAGAAGAAGGTCATAGGGTAAATCCAGTAGATCCGAACGATGATTTAACATACTCGTAGAACCAGCGAGGTTGGTGGTACTCGAGTCCTTTATTTTTTCCTAGCTCGAGAGGCTTGTAGTAAAAAATATGAAAGGTTATACCGTCCAGCTAGTGGCGGACGTTTGTAGTAATATTCCACAGCCATTTCGCTATAGTCGTGATCATTTTCTAGAATGCCGCTCCTAGATTCATCGTCCAGGTGTGGAAACTTTCGTAAATATCCATGGTGGTTGGTCGTAATGGCAGAGAGTAAGAGTGGTCGTGAGTCGAGGTGGCTCGTAATATAATAGGCTCGTTACAGTGGCGTTGATGTTAAGCCTTGGTGTGTATGGACGATTGGCGAAGGTGGTTATATATTGACAAGTAATATAAACATATATATATCATACATGGTGGAACGAAGCTGATTTTTATCAAATTGGGATGCATGTCATGACCTTTAGGAACGTCGGGATCGGACAGGATACGAGAAATGCTTCTTCCTCAGCGATTATGAAGTGCAAAGGATAAGCTTTGGTCATCTTCACAAGACTCATGCTCGATCGCAAGAAGTCTGCGCTTTTTGATGGCGGAACGGTAGTCGGGTTTGACAACCAAGACAGCGGCGCGTGCGATCTGAAAACTATGAGGTGTCGGCACTGAAACCTTCTTCTGCTTGTCCTTGAAAACGGTATTGAGCTTGCAGGAACCAACAAGCCGGCAGGCGTAGGACCGGTTTGTTGTCCTAAGCGTCTCAGCCTGGCTTCGTTGATCTGCACGCGTACTCGCTCAGCCTGCCTCGCTTCCTCCGGAGCTATCTCATGGAGCCATCTTCGCCTCGCCTCGACTCCACACGGTCGAAATGCAATGTCCGGACGTGAAGTAGTCATTACGCGTACTCTAAGATGATGTCAGTATCAAGAGATATTACTGTTGCTGAGAGACAATGTTGCTGTTGTTGAGAGACGTTGTTATTGTGGAGAGATGGGGGAGAATTTCTTTGTAAACAAGTAGCGCGACGCGCGGGAGGTGATGCACTCGGCCCTAGTGTTATGTTCGTTGACCTCAGCTGTGCTAAGGTATTGATGACTGCGTCTGCTGTATTCAAGTTGTGACTAGCTTTGAGTTTGATTGTCATGTCGGGACCATGCTATTGTGGAAAGGTTTATTGAAGTGAGGCTGCGCATCAAGACTCATGGTCGTTGAGAAAGAAATTATCTTGAGACATGAGTTGCGAAAGGTTCGCCAGATGCTCTTTGCCAGTCTGAGCTTACGCCCAGGATTGTAATTTTGACTCATTTGTGTTGATGAAGGTGTGTGAACATTTTACACCTTGTGTGGTCTCTGACCGGCTATTGACGCGTTGTGCACAAGGCTAGATGTTGCTTTCGCTGCCTTCTCGACGACTGTTGTCTACCGGGTACTGTTCTTGTACTTGCTGTCGATTTTAGTTTCTGCTCGAGTATAAATGTGGTAGTCAGTCAACATAATCGCAATTAGCGTTTTTGTCATCTCTCTTTCCAAAGCCCTGCTGCGAGCCACTCAGGCCTCTCCAATCTCACGAATACTAGGTCATTTCATAGCCTTTTCCCAATTTTCCCGAGAACTTAATTAGAGTTGAAATCTCCAGCATCTATCAACATCACAAAGCAACAAGCGGAAGCTCTTATCCCATTTCAGCCCCCATTGAATAATCCACTACCGCCTCAGCCATATTTGCTTGATCCGGTAATAGGGCCAATCTTCCTCGATTCTTGAAACCGCGAATTCGAATTGGTTTTACTATCTTTCTGCAGCACTCTGATCACGCTCAAACCACACTCATCTTGCTCGCCTTTTCCTTGGCTTTCTATTCTTCAAGAAGATCCTTACGGCTTCCGACCAGGCCCTTCCCAATGAAAGGAGGAACGAGGAATTCATGATGACTTTGCGGTCGAATAAATCGTTCACATCGTCTATGAGCAGACCTTTGGCTAGAATGGCGGTTAGCCATCAACACCACGGACCATTAAAGCCTCGCAGGTGCAGGTTCATCCTCGAAGACGCGCAGCATGAATTGGAGCCAGATGTACGAGGCCACTGGTGTCCACGACTATGCCATGTCAGCCGCAGGGAACCTTATGAGCCGGACCGATCCGGCATTTTAGTTGTCCATTTCTCGTCGAAGTATAAGACTGCGGAGGCTACCTAATCAAAGAGATGGGTAGTCTTACACTGCGTTCGCTTCAGTGGTAGTAAGATATAGGAACAACATGTTTTTCAAAGGTCGTGAAAAGTTTTCTTTCCACATAAGTGCTCATTTGCTCCCGCAAGGAATGTGAGTAGATGACAATGTCATCGACATAAGTCTTCGTGAACTCCCAATATTCTCGAAGCATAGTGTGGGTTTGCCGCTGAACATACGGCGGGGAATCCTTATAGCCCATGAGGGCCACGGAGGATTGTTCTTGACCACGATGACTTACCATTGTGAGCTTATACCGGTCCTTTGCCTGTACTCCACTCTGAGTATATATATAAAGATAATTTCATTGGATTTTCAAGGAAATGATATAGGATTTACCGATATCCGGAGAGTCCACCCCCATGCGAAAATGTAAGGTAAGAAGGAAGAATGGAGCTGGTAGTTCCTCTATAGTAAATGAACCGCCAACAATCAAAAACATCTTCGTAACATCCACCAAACGTTTCCCCAGTTAGGTCGGACCATATATTCATCTGCTTCATGTCCTTCGCCCTCTCCTTGAGGCAACCAGAGACCTTTATGTAGTCTTCGCCGACGGGAACGTAGTGACATAACTCTGTAGTATGGGATGCACATCGGCATAGATCACACTTGCTCTCTTGTGATCTTGGACAAGCATTCCAAAAGTGCTCCGCAGAACTACAACTCTTGCATCGTTTGGGTAATGAATAGTCGAAGTGACTATGGGCTTTACCGCAGCTAGCATTGTCACGATGTCCCAAAGTTGCTGCTCCAGCGCTTGATTTGTGAGATCAGTTCTTGACCGTCATAGTCGCATTTTCTGATTCTACCATTGTAATAACAATTGGCGCAAGACTCTCGCAGAGCACCGACATAAGTTCATATCGATCAGCCATTCTTGACCGAGTCTTTGAATTATGAAGTCTTGCGAGACATCGGTCAATTCGTCCATAGCTCTGCTAGCGACCTCTAAGGTCACTGCTATCTTGCTCTCTACGAGACTCAGGATTGTCTCACATCCGAAAGGTTTGCTTGCTAGGTCTTTATCTTGTTGTTGTACCGTTTCCTATTAGCTTTGCATCTTACACAATGCAGTAACACAAATTTTCACTTTCCCAACGTAAGATCACGATCTTTATCGTCGTTCCGCTTCATAATGAGTACAAAGTCGACTACTGAAACCAAGCCAAGCGTGATTGGGCTGTCCTCTTAGCTGTGTAGAAATGGCCTTGAGAATGGAGGGCAAGGCAAGTGTCTGTAAAGGAACGAAGAATCCGACAGCACCATATGTCCTGTCCTCCTGGAATACTGACAGCAAGTTGTGCTGAGACGGCCAGACTTCTACCGATGTGTTGCTCTCCAACCCTGCACTTGCTCCGAATTTCTGAATCCGTTGAGCAAACTCATTAGAGTCGCGGCACGTAAATTCGAGACTGCCCATTTGAATGAAGCCTTGTACCCCATTTTCGGCGTCTAAAGTTATGAGGTGATTCTCCAGCTCTTCTGGCGTAAGAGAGTTTTAATCGGTGTCCACTTTAGGGTAGATAGCCTTGATCTTAGCCTTTACAGCAGTTACACGTGCCCCAGTCTCATCGCTGTAGCTAAATTCCTTTACAGCAAATAGATTTTCAATGTCTAATTTTCGTTAGGCCTCGAACTCCGCTTGCTCAAGAAAGGAGACTTAGACATCGATTCCTTCACCCTCTTTGCCTTTAATTATGATCGGAATCGGAGTGTAAGCATTAGAGTCGGATGTAGGCAATCGAAGGGCTGGGAGTAAGGCATTGATTATACTACCTAGAAACCACATCGTAATTAGAATATCTCGTGGTTACAGTACTCGTAAGGACTTACTCTTACCATGTCTAGTGCCGCCAAAGAAACTGATAATAGTAGGTGGTGGTTCAGCGTCTACATAGGTGCTTAATGCCTCTATGCCTCATCTTAGTCATCTGTTGTGCAAGCCAGGTTTAGGAAATTGAGTCTTACTTAACTTAGCTTCCAACGCTTTCTTTACGCCTTAATCTTCTAGGGTCTAAGATTTAGAAACGAGCCCTTCGATTGTGGTTATATACTAGACTCGACCGTAACTCAGACGTTTAATGATATCTTTTAGGTCGTCCATGATTATATAGGGGTTGATGATATACTAGATTTGGAATGAGGCAGTGCGCGTAATGAGATTCCGTTAGAAGAATTTAAAGATTACCCTCCATCACGGCTAGTAAGGTTTAATAGCCTTGATGAAGTGAATTATATAGATCGTCTTATGACCATCTTCAGAATTTCACCATCTGACTGCTGAAGCTATGAACCTGGCGTCAGCTCATCTGAGGGACTGGCTTGTTTTCAGGTAGCGGCATTAACGCCTTGAAGAGCATCGTAATTTTGGAATGCTCAGAGCGACGTGGTGAAGAGGTCGTCTTCGAGTAATATAAAGTACTCGCAGTTATTGTGCTTGCCAACCGATCACTTGATCGAAGACTCTCAACGGTTCAGTTTTGCGGTAGAGTCTGAACTTCGAGACAATACTGAAGTCTATGAAACGCAGCACATCTCAAAGATATAAAGATGTAAGGAAAATATATATATATAATGGCTTGGAATTTCAGATCAAGGTGTTTGAGATTGGAAACACCAACACCGCCTTCCATGGTTCATCGCTGACTATGCGGTACTTCCCTGTTATATCTGTCCCGCCTACGATCGTCGCTGACGCTCCAGTGTTCCATGTGCCGGTGGTGGGCAGGAGCTGCCTAGCTAATACACGAAATCAAAGTCCAAGCAAAAGTCAGAAAATAATGGTAGCTTGTAAGGATACCATGTACGGCATAACATCACACACTAATTTTACATGCAATTCCGAGAACGGTGTGGCCGAGGCCGCGATGGAAGTACCTTCCACGTCCGTACTTATACATCATACTGTTCTCTGTATAGGGAATACAATTAGGGTGTCCTAAGAGTCTTGGACGAGCAGTAATAACCACCCGAACCTGATGTTGAATAGTATCGCAATAACTCTCGGCACAGACGATAGACTTATTATCCAATGGTATCCGCTTGGTAACCGCGCCTTGTACAGGCATGAGCGTCTGATGTTGGGATCTCCGCGCAGACGTCGACGACGTAAGCCTCTTCCAAGAGATGGACTCATCTAGAGCAATCATATGAACAATAACGAGGCTCCGGAATCATCTATCTATATAGTCGTCAAAAGAGTCGATATTTTCGACCGAACTGAGGTGTGAATCCAATATATAATATGTTTCGAGACCTTGAGTCTTATCAAGAGCTCGGATTCAGCGCTACAATGTACCGTGGAAGCAACCAAAGGCCAAGGTTGGACCTGGGATATAAAGGATGGGAACGAGCAGTAAGTGTCGGAGAAATAAGTACATGGTAGATGTCTAGATAGATCAAATTTTACAGCGGAATTTGTTGAAATTTTATGTTACCACGGTAAAGGAAAGACTTAGTGTGGTATATATATATATATATTGGAAGGTATATGTTCAAGGAAGTTGAGCAAGAACGCAGCTTGATACAAATGAAAGTATGATTTATCACTAATGGGATGGAAAGATGTCAATGCCTCAATGTCGCGGAGAAGTGACTAGATCCGAAACGAGTCACTCTCCTAGCAATTCACTCGATCTACAGAGAGTGTCATCGCTCTCCCAAATTATCATCATTCTAAACGCACCTCACCATTTGGAAACTCAGCGAACGGGTCTGCCCGCACTGCTCGTGTCCCACCCGTGATCTTGATTCGTACGTGCGGCTCTGAGGAGCTTATCATAGAAGCAGCGAAATGATAGTAACACTTCTCCAAAAGATTTGAAGCTATGAAAAAGCCAGCAGACTTGAAGGACCAGGGGTCATTGATCGTAGTGCAGGCGTCATATCTGAGAGGATTAGGACAATCCCCATGATTGTATTCAACAAGTGAGGATCGAAACTTGATTGAGAACAAGGTCTGTCGAGATTCCAAAGCAGTGTATCATTAACTTCCCACTCTGCCATTGCCGTTACGATTGACAGGTTTCACTCAGTCCTGTCACAAGATGCGGCTAAAGACGGTGCACACGCAAGATCATCAGCCTGTGATGTATTCGATGCAGATGAACAAATGACGGAGTCTGCTCATCGGTCATCGTAATTTAGAAGTTCGACTGTCAACAAAATGGATGTCTTCACTTTCGAGACGCTGATTTGCCCTTCCCTTTGGTACGAGACAGAATTTTGATTTGGTCAGTTCCCGCCCTCCGTAGTGGAAAAGCAAGGCTTTCATAGAATGTCGCGACTTTGATTCTATCGTTAGAGCGCTTATGTTGCGTTGTTTCCGAGTCTTGTATCTGGAATTTAGCTATGGGCTCGAACCTTTCATTCGACTCTGATACTAGAAAGACTATGAGAAAGATTGCAGCTATGAGGGTTACGTACTCCTGATGACAAGCCGATGTAACGACCTTTCGGCTCCGTTTAGCGAAGATGCTGAAGTACTGTAGAAAGATATACCCGAGGCAGGTACAAAGGCCTTGTTATTGGCAGTTGTTGTGTTGATACTGTCGGGTACTATATCCCAAAGGCTACCAATTTACTTTCTAGAAAGTCTTCTCAGCAGCTGGAAGTCTTTGTGAGATGGCCGAGTGAGGGCGAAGTAAAGAGCGCTGATGAGGGTCGTTGGTCGTTGGTACGATAATAAGGCCAAGTGTGAAGGGGATACGGTGACTTCCTTCGGGGCTTGACGCGTGAGCTAAAATGTCTGGTGAAGAGTGGAACTTGTTGGAAGTTGAAATTGAGGCGTATCAGGGTTTTGGCGAATGTTACTAGATGGTCTTGACATCAATGACGTGATGGAGCAACCATGTCCGATAAAGTGATCCTTGTTATTGTATGTTACTACAAACTCTTCTTGGCGTGCTTTGACATCAATAGATCTAGCGTCCCTAATGATTGGTACATTGAGTGCGTCCGGGGAAATTGATCGTCATGCATGAGTTGAATATATGGGGATTGTGGAACCATATACGGTTGATGCAAGAGCGATCGAATATGGTTTAGTTCAATGTGAATGAAGCAAAATCATTGACTGGTGGTGTATGAGGAAGCTGCTACCGTAAAGTTTCCCTCGTCATAAGGCTCTCCATTGGAATAGTCAGTCGTATAAGTAGAAATGTCGAGTCCTGACAAATCCAATGCTGCTTCAGCTTCCAGTCCGCTGCGCCAGAAAGCTTCCTCTGCGCCATCGGTTCCATTCATGAATCTCCTGGCAGCTTGAGATCCCTCTTGTTCTTCGCGTTCCTTGAAGACTAAGGCTGCCTCTAATCCCGAGACCGTCGATGAATCACAAGGAGGTCGCCACTCGTTGACTGTGGCTTCTTCGAAGTCTTGAGCGCGGAAAGCTGGATCTTCATCCTGCCATAAAGAGCTCCGCCTGCAATATTGCATGAAGGTAAGCCAACATGGATCGGTGGCGAGTACCCAAGGATTGCCAATTACGATCAGACCTTCTTTCGCTCTCGTAATTGCAACATTGAACTTCTTTTTCTGCTTTATCAATCCAATGCCTCTCAGTTTGTCCACATCTAGAAACCGCCTCCTTGCCCTCGTTGTACAAACAATGACTATTCGACTTTCTAGCCCTTGAAATGCTTCCATCGGACCTATATTTACGCCCCATAGCTTTGACTGTCTGGCTAGGCGCCGTAATAGGTGGACCTGAGCGAGAAAGGGTGACATGATACAGATCTCGGATTGGTCAGATACAATTGCTTGATCCACAAGATCTCGCGCGTAAGCAATAGCTTTATTGGCTTCGCGTTTATTGTGCCATCCTCCTCCTACCCCACGTATATCGTCACAATCATCCGTGCCTCCATTACACGCAAACAGGACCGGCCAGCGACGGCCGCGCCAAACAGACCATGACAATAACGAGTTGATGTTGGAAGCTTCTGGAATGAGTGTATTTCCATAGAACATCGAAGACGGTACGGCCAATATAGCAGGATGAGAACGATAGTTCCGTACAAGGTTTACAAAGGGAGGTCGAAGCATTGGGTAATGTGGAGTTCTTCGAAGAGTTTTACGCGCTAGAGGATGGGAAGCGTACATGGCCGTATTAGATAGGCGCTCGAAGAGAGATATATGCAACGTGGTTGAATCGCTATAAGTCCGAGGATTGAGCTGGTGTTCGTCGCCTGCCATGACGAACAGAGGACATTCATGACGCGGGTGAAGGGTAGGCGGCGAAACTACGGTGAGTGGGATAAGATTCTCAGGCTCAGTAGCTTGAGCTGCCTCGTCGATCAGAAGTCCTGCCCAATGAAGGGGAGCTCTTGCTGCATTCACCTCTGGGTTCAGGATGCTGATCATGTTGTCTTGTAAGGATGTCAAGTCACGATTAGTGACTCGAGCTTGGACCAAGATATCTGCTGCTTGGCATGTAGTCACGACGACTTTGTAACCCATGAGCATTGAAAGCGGTGGAAGGTTGAACAGGTCATCCTTGATATAGCAATATGACAGAAGCTCTTGAGGGACCTCGGCGAAAGTCCTTGAAAAGTCATTAAGCCGCAGTAAAGATGTCGGCTCGAAGTAAGTTCTTAGACGCAAAGCAAGCGTGTCGGCGGCTGGATTGGAAGGAGCGCAGAGTAGTATGCTGCCATGAAAATTTGTATCTATGCCTAATTGTGCCACAATCTCGCACATGGTCTTGGTCTTGCCCGTGCCGGGGGGCCCATCCAGCAAATAGCAGAAATCGCCATAGTTCTTGGACTGCACGGCATTGACAGCTTTCTGTTCAGCTGATCAGCGATGCTGTGAGCAAATTAGGAGTAGGTACACACACTTTCTGTTCATAATTGAGATTTATGTCGAACCAACGTTGTGGAAACACTGCAGAAGGCAGATCTTTCTGCTGTACACCGTTTAATTTCTCAGGGAACAGCATGCGTTGTAGCCAACAATTGTTATTCCTCTGAGATTGGTCTGCGCTTATCGCATACTGTCCCATTGTAGAGGCTGGTAGCATGGCCGAAGGTGGTGTTGGAGGCTGCTTCCCATTCTTTAGAGCTGTCAACATAGTGTGTCCCTCTGCGCTTGGCCCCATATGCTGGTGAGGGACACTGTGTCTACGGATAAAGGCTCCTGTTGGACCTTCTGCGATGTTTGTAAGCTGCATCCAGTCGCCTTCTTGGGCCAATTGAGTTGCAACATTTGCGACGGCTCTTTCCATACTTGTTATCAGTGAACCTTGGACGACGAAAGAGACGTTGCAGACAGGGTTCCCTGCCAATATCAGTCCATAGGCTCGAAGATAAAGCAACTCGTTGGCCCTATCAATTCCCAGAGCCACAGCGCTGATCTCATGCCCTGTAAAGCCGGGGGCCTGGAGACCTCTGTCAAGTCCTCCACCAGGAGCCAGCCAATGGTTCATACCCCTAGGAAGTCGTGTGGCCGGATCTAGTATTAATTGCCGTAGGAGGACCGAATCCCCATAGCTGATAGGTGGTGTGCCGTCTCTTAGCCCAGGAACACCCAATGAGTAGACATGTGGCGTAAGGTGTTGAACTTCTAGGGTGGCGGCAAAGAGGTCATAGGATCGAATCTCTGGAATTCGTGCATTCATGTCCAAAGCTATACAGTCCTTTAAATGTTGCCCATAATTGGTAGCATCTAAATAATCAAGAGTATTCACAGGAAGTCCGTGGTTCAAGTTCGATATTTGTGGTGGTTCCAGCAAGGAGAGAAATTGTGTCCCAGCAAAAGTAGAGATGTAGTTACCGTAGTCAATGCCATCTACTGCTGGAGTTGTGATTGCAGAGGCGGGGGATTGGTTGATAGCGGAAAGGGACTCCGGAACGAAGGCGTGAGCAAATGCGTCAGGCCTCCATGTGCGCCCTCCCGCTTCGTCGACAGCTGCTTTCCCCGGTCTAAACATTGATTCTTCAGGGGCGTGCATCCCACCAGATACTATATCTGATGCCGTGTGGCTATGGCGCTGGTCTTCATCTGAGCGCAGCAGAGGTTTTGGAGGGATCTGCATTGCTTGCGTCACTGATGAAATGCCAACCTGTGGAACGAAGTCATGGGAGCGAGGTTTTGGCACCTGGTCAACGCTGACATCCGGCGGGGAAGTATTCCAATCAATGGGAAACGCCACACCTTTCATCACTTTTTTCCCCATACCTTTGCAGAACCAAGCATGTAGCTGTATCCTACATACACAAGTGCAGGCCTCGAGCGAGTTTCACAAGCAGCAGTGCAACTCCAAGGCAGCTATGGTTCAGTCGAGCATGTAGCACGTGGAGAACTGCAACTTATTACGCACACGAAGACTTCGAAGGCTACTGTAGACGGTCTCACACATTGATCGTTGACAGAAGAGATGACAGTCTCTCCTGAACAGTCGGTGGTTTGAACCTAAGCCAGATATCCAAGAGGTGAAGAGTCAATACAAAACCTGCTAATGACGTGCCAGGCTCAGATGGACAATGCGTACATAGTCACCTGATAACAGAATAACACGACGATAAAGAGATTGGAAGTGGAAAGAAGATAGTGGGCCCCCACAGGGAAGTCCCACGACTCTTTGATAGCGCTAATCCCAATGTAGTAGCTGTAAGCGCCGCAGCCGCGCTTCCAGTCTTCACTCCATCTTAAGGTACTTAAGTTCTTCTCGGAATACACGTGCCCAGAGAACACTTGCCATTGCGGAACGTACTTGTGCTAGAAGCATCCTCATCCAAGGGTGCAGCCTGTCGATGGCAACATCATATGGTTTCTCTCCGTCCCAAGCTCGGTACTACTTCGCTAGCACTCGTGTGAGGAGCTGTGCAGGTTTTAGTGGTCTCCGACTGCTCGACGTGAGCATACCAATAGTACTTCGTCTTCGATTGACGAAGCATGCAAACTTGAGAAGTCTATAAATGTATGCTATTTTAGCAAGTTCTTAGAGTACCGCAAGCTCGTCATTTTTTCGATGGTCATTGCCATTAATAGATCCCAAGTGTCTGGTTCACGGCTACTACCTTCTGCCGAATCTCCTTAGTTTATGGCATATTCTACTTGTATTACGTGAGTTACTGGCATGGCGTCATTTTCTTTCGGACCTCGCACACAACGTGTGGTCAAAGAGGAATGAAGCAAAAGCCTTCACAGTGTTTCGGTTTCCTTATGTCATATCGTGGTCCAGTGTTGTCAAGTCGGATGGGTTGAGCTCTATGCTCGAAGTTGCACTAGGATTTGACCTGAAATTTGTGCTTGAAACATCAATTTTTGAAACAAAAGCTAAGTCTGTCACCTGAAGTGAAATCAATCTATAAGTGGAGCCTAATCTGCCGTAGGCCTGTGCAACTTCAGCTGACTGTATTGATTGGTCTCCAGCCGGCTTGAGTCATTTCCATTGCAGAGTCACGATGCTTCCCCTCATCCTATCTCTGGACACGGCGATACAATGATAGCCGTAGCGCCACCCTCTCCGGCTACGTAATCCCTAAAAGGCTCGGTATCGCGAGAATGGAAATCACGAGAACGTCGAGAGCTTCTCCTCAGTGGGGTTTGGCTGAGCGCTTGCCGTCATTTGCAAAGATAGGACGGAGATAGCCAGGATCATCGGCGATCAACACTCTTATGTGTAACACACAACACCTCACCTACCATTCATAAGTAGCTCCTCCATCTCATACATCTTCAGACTCCCATCCACCACCACCAAGCAGCTCGATCTGATGATACACCATCCTTGAGCTTCTCGTCGTCAATCACTGCTTTGTTGATCTAATTTAGCATCTATCTCGAGAAATTCGACGTCGCGTTTCCCAATCGGTATGTTCTCACCTCTACTCGACGCCACTCATGGTGGGCGGTTCCTAAATCAACGCACATCTAATTGGAGATTAGCACGAGCAACGTTCAGCGCGCAACAATTCAAGCAATGTCGAGACTGCGAGCTATCAGTTCCCGGCCAGTCGCTTTTAGTGAGAGCCTCGACATTGGTGATGGGGAGTTCAGGGCTAATTATGGGACTAAAGCAGATCCTGACCATAATACCAACGATACTGGAGCCATTTCCTCTCCTGATCGTAATGTAAAAGACGTCAATACCGCCAGTGTTGATGTTTCCGACTCGGGAGAGGATCAAACCCTTCCAGACACACCCAGAATCGACTCTGTCACGGACCAGACTCCCCTAACTGCCACTGCTCATTTAGCTGCTGGCAATCATAACAACAGCGCCCCTGCAGTACCGAGCGACAGTAGTTGTGAGGCAGTCGCAGAGTGTAGAGCAGGCTCTGGTGATCATCGTAAAGTATTCTCCCACCTTTTTGGCCGCAACAAGGCCGAAACGCGTGGCATTCCTAAGCACTGCTGGATCAGGTGGTGTCGAAAGCACTATCAACGCTTTACCTATCGCGAATCTCTGGCGGGAAATTGGCATAAGCATCTGCTTAGGCTCGTCCGGGAGCAACTGGATAGACTCGAGGACCAGACCGACATCCAAAGCTGGAGAATTGCCCTTCGTAAGAAGGAACAGAGGAAGCTCGACATCGAAAATGCTGCAATCGCGGCTGGCCAAATGACCCTTGCTACTCTCTCAGCTCCTAACAATTCTCCCGTCCCTTCTTGCATCATCTCTACTGCAGCTAGCAGCGTAAGTCTTCCTGCATTCACCGCCATCGCTGCAGCTCACTGTATCACTCATGCTACGAAGTCTACGGCAGCTTTCACCGAGACTGCTCCAAGCCACACAGATGCTGCCCTTCAGCCAAGCGCCACCACCGAACATGAGATCAACCTCAGCGCCAGTTCTGATGCCTCCGCTACAGTCTACCCCTCCATCCGCAATATAATTAACCTCACACCTGACATCGCAAAGACTGGCCACATTGAAACATCTTGCACCACTCCTTCCAACGCAAATAAGAAATACAATAGCAAAAAAACTTCTCTTACACCACAACTATGGGAGCGCTTCCTCGTGCCCTACCTCGGCACAGGGAAAACCTTTGCAGAAGCCCGCACCGTCTGCGACGTCATCGAGCGCGAATTCAGCACCCCGGCCTTCCAGAATCGAGATAGGAAAAAGAAAGTCTTTCCGGGTGTGGAGTTCCTTCCCCTCTTCCCAAACGCCAAGGGCAGAATCGGAAAGACCAAAGTCACCACTTCCACCACCAAAATTACCAAGCGCAAGGCCAGTGATATGATAGCTGCGGCACCTGCGACGCCTGCCAAACGTCTTCGCTTGGTGAGGAGGGCGAAAGTCTGAGCTGCGAGGCCGTTTGGAGAAGAATTTCCCTTGGAATGTCGATGAGTTTCGGTTCAGCTTGCATGTGTTTACGAACGATGATCGGATATTATTTCAAGTTCGATAGCTTCTCTCACTCATGCTTATATGTTACGATAGCAATTGACTGCAGTTTTATCACCAGTAAGAATGTCTTAGGTCCAATTCTCTTCTTGTCGAGATAGCATCAAGTACTAGAAACCTTCATACCCATATATACCTTCTTCAATTTTAGAGATCGAATCCCTTATTTGCTGCTGAAATGGTTGGATAAAATCCTAAGAATGAGTGATATGAAACACCATCACCCCAAGCTGTGACATTGCATCAGAAACATCCTCTTGAATACTTGTGACGATATTGTAGACAGATATTATTTCTGGCACAAGTGAGGGTAAATAATCTGGGTTGAGGTTGTGACAGAATACTAGTCATAGCTACAAGTGTGGATATTTGAGTATGCTTTACATGAGTAAGAAGAGAGATAACCTGAAATAGATATCATTCAATTCAACCATGTTTTGGCTACTAACTTTCCTCAAAGCTGATAGCAAGAGCTTTGTCCCAACTCTACCTGCCATACAACAAAGTCACCATACCACATCTCCACGCCACAGCAATATCATCTCACCAAACACAAAAACCGGGACTTAACGCAACAATAGTACATACCACACTCGTCCATGCTGTAGTATACAAACACAATTCACATCTCTCCACACTACTTGTTACCAGAGAGGATATTGCCTCTGCGCCGTAATCGGTCTATCCGGTAACGGCACCCAGACCTTCTTCCTCAGCCTCTTCGCCTCCCTTTCCTCGGCTTGTCGTATCCGCGTCGCTTCTTCCTTTAGTACGATGGAGATACCTATGTCGAGTTTTGGTATTGCATATTCAGGATAGTAACAGAGGAAGGAGAAACGACTCACTAGTATATGGGAACCTCAACCGATTGATCTGCCCCCTAGCCCTATGATCGCTCCCACTCTCATACTTCCCCCTCCCCACCCACGCCTCGTCAACATACATAGCGCTCCGATCCCCCACCACCCTCCTCTTCCCCTTCTTATCCTCCACAACCACGCTCTCCTCCCTCTTTCCCTCCCCCTCCCCCTCCCCCTCCCCACCCCTCACCCGCCCCAGCCCCATCCCCCTCACCACCACAGCCTGATCCCTCGCATACTCCAGATGCTTCAAAACATCCTGCGCCGCCTTCTTCTTCGAAAACCGCATCTGCACCATCGCCTCATGCAGCGGCTTTCCCGCAATCTGCCGCGCCAACGGATACAGTTTCTTAACGCTAGTCTTTATGAAGGGGCTTTTGAGAAGGTGTTGGCGTTCTGTGCGGAGGATTTTCTCGGTTTTGGAAAGGCGGCCGCGGCCGCGGATGTCGCGGATTACCATCTTGCGTTGCCAGCGTTTGCGGGCGATGGGGGTGGGGTCGAGGGCGGCGGCCATGGCGCGGGGGTCGCGCTTTTGCGTTGTCGGGGTCCGAGCGGTGGGTTCGGAGGGGTCGTTGAAGAGGGAGTTTGGTGCCAGTTCGCCCTTTTGGGAGGGTTCGGGTAGGGTGGCATCGTTCTCTTTGCGGATGGTGGCGAGGGTGGTGGGGTCGAGGATTGGCGCGGTTTTTGGCTTGAAGGGGTTGAGGGTACGGAGGGAGATGGTACGGCGCTGGGAGTGGAGATGGTAGGAGGTGAGGGGGAGGGAGTGGTGGTGGGTGAAGGAAGTAGCTGTTGTCACATTGGTTAGGGCAAGAGTACATGCTCTTAGAGTGAGTGTACAAACATGACCGAAACAGTTGCCGCCGTGGCAATGATAAGGACATAATGGCGGTTGAATGGTAGAGGTATACCACTACATGCAGCAATCCTCTCAATATAGGTATCACCAAACCAATACTTTACGAAGCTTTCACCGGGAGGCGCGTCAGGCTCGGACCGAGCCATTCTTGGCATTGGATTGCAGATGATCATCTTTATCGATAAGGAGGAAGTACTTTAGTAAAGTATATACTTTTCTACATCGTTCTCCAGACCTTCCACAACACGTAGACAGTATGAATGATCCAGAGCCGCATCCCTATTCATGGCGTTCCAGACCCCTGAACAACATCAAAGAAGCCTTTCGAGAGACGAGATCCGAGCTATGGAGCATCCAGCGTTACAACCTTCAGACCATCCACTCCCAGCCACTATCTGAAATCTCCGGCTCATTGGGGGATCTTGGGTATGTGATTGATATCCTTATATCCGCAACATAGCCGACGTACTCCAGCATCAAGAGGCAATCATCCCCCCTACACCCCCAACCCCAAAACCCCCACCAGCTAACACCCCCATCCATCAAGCACCCTCCTCCCCCTCCTCATAGCCCTCACAGCCGTAACCAGCATCTCCCTTCCCACCACCCTCCTCTTTTCCGGCCTCGCCAACATCCTAACCGGCCTCCTCTTCGGCATCCCCCTCCCCGTCCAACCAATGAAAGCCATCGCCGCCGTCGCCATCGCCCGCTCCTTCAGCCCCGCAGAAACAGCATCAGCAGGTCTATTCGTAGCAGGCGCCATCGGCATTCTCAGCTTGACGGGAATGGTGAGGTGGTTCACGGCTGTGGTGCCGGTGCCTGTTGTGAAGGGGATACAGATAGGTACTGGATTGAGTTTGGTGGGTAGCGCTGGGGGGTTGTATTCTGGGAATGGAGGTGGGAGCTGGGTAGTTTTGCTGGTGGCGTTTTTGGCACTGCTGTTGAGTTCGATGGCTAAACGCGTTCCGTATGCGCTGATCATCTTTCTTTGTGGCATCGTTGCAGCTGCGAATTGGAATCCCAGTCCTGTACTGCCGGGTTTGAATATCGGACATCCGCACGCTTTTGTGCCTTCGCCACAAGATTTCCGTATAGGGGTGCTGGAAGCGGGGATCGGACAGCTACCGCTCACGACGTTAAATTCCGTCATCGCGGTTGCTTTTCTGGCGGAGGATCTGCTCCCGGATGTGAAATCACCTTCAACGACGGCGCTGGGCCTTAGTGTTGCGGTGATCAATCTGGTGGGATGCTGGTTTGGCGCTATGCCCGTCTGTCATGGGAGTGGAGGGTTGGCGGCGCAGTATCGCTTTGGGGCGCGCTCGGGGGCCAGTATCATATTTCTCGGCTTGGTGAAATTGCTGCTGGGGTTGTTCGCGAGCGATGTTGCGTTGTATATCTTCAATGGGTTTCCGAAAACGTTGCTGTGTATAATGCTCATTGCTGCTGGGCTCGAGCTGGTGAAACTGGGAGAGAGTTTGAATACTGCTGGTGCGAGGGATGTGAGTCAGCTGGTCAGAAGTATCGCTGATCGAGAAGGGTTGGGGGAGGAAGAGGGTAAGTGGATTAGGAGTTTGAGCGATGAGCACAGAAAGAGGAGGTGGGCGGTCACGTTCATGACTGTCGCCGGTATACTGGCATTTCATAATGACGCAGTTGGCTTTTTGGCGGGGATGCTGTGTCATTGGAGCTTTCTGCTTGAGGATTACTGGAGTGAGCACAGATCACGACGCGATGGGCAGATCAGGTTGGAGACGGGACAGCCGCAGCACGAAAGTTGACCTTTTCCATAAACGTGAAAATCATGGATATCAAAACACCCTATCGCTTCGGTCAATGCGCGCCATGATATCTCCAATTCAAGAGAACGCCCGCTCGGAATGCTCCAGGATACGTGAAAAATGATGCACGCCAGGGAATACCTTTACAATATCCCGTAAACGGTTCGCTCAGACGCCGCGGAACTACAAAGCTCAAAGTCAGCATGTAACCAATCAGATCTGGATAAAAGAGATGGGGTATCAGAAAGCAGCGACTTACCAGCCTGACAACCAAGAACCACACCGCTCCACAGAACCTGAAAAGCGACAACCCCGCCACACTCCAAAGCACTACACCCATGTAGATTGTACTCCTCTGCGGCCCGTCGGGCTTATCCTTGCCGATCTGCACAGTCTCCAAACCGCCCGCACTCAGTACGACAGCTGCGAGGGCGAAATTACAAAACATCCAGACCAGCACAACAGCACTTCGGAAACCCTTATAATAGTCTTCTTGGTGTTCGGCTTCAGAAACAACCTTTACTTCCTTTGGAGCCTTCACTGCAATGATACGCATCTCGGCGTCGTATTGGGCGTTCAGGTCGCCATCGTCTTGGGGGATATTGACGTCCACCTTGCCGCCGGGCTTGAGGTTTGCCGAGGGCAGCTTTTCAGCTTTGTCGTCTCCTTTCGTGCCCCATGTTATGTCGTGTGTGTTGCAGAAAGCGTAGACGTTGAGAATGTTGATGTAGGTGGGAGTTAGAAGTAGGTATTGGATGAACTGGGCGGTAAGGTCAGCAGTGGTTTACCGTCCGGAAAACCAGTAACAACTTACAGAGGTGAACATATGCCACGGGTCGAAGAAGAGAAAGGATACAACGAAGTAGAGGATATATGTCGACATGAGTGAGACAATCAGGGTAAAGAAGAGCTGATTACTGTAAATGTCCGAGAAAGTGAACTTCTTCTTCGCTGTCTGGATCTGGATGGACTTGACCGTGATGAAGACTGACGCGAAGATCAGGTAGAGCATGATGCCAACCCAAAAGTATACCTGCGTCATATAGAATTTGTTCGATCCCTGCGGACGGTTGCCCAAGGCGAGAACGAAACATGTGAGTAGAATTGCCAGATACAACCATTCGAATATCACGCTGAGGACCTGACCGGCTGTTCCCAGTAGTTCTTTGCCCGCCAGAGAATTGGTAAGGATATGAAAGACCAAGAAGAAATTGCCCTGGATCACTTGATCAGCTGGCCCACAAAGCAAAAGCGTTAGAAACTTACGATAGCGAACCAAGCGAATATCATGTTTATGGTCTGGTATGTAAACTCGAGCAGAAACATCATCTTTCGGATGAAGCTATGATCCGTCCGCTGAATCTGGTAGAAATGAACAAGAGCGTATATGGCAGCGAAGAAACTACCATTCAGCCAACGTCTACGCTGCATGATGAATTCGGCCATCGTATCTGGTACATCTGTTTCACCAGTGGCTGACTTTACGTACTGGAGAATCCATCGACTGTTGCGTTTGGCGACAAGTTCGAAGCAGAGAATTCGATCTTCGGCCAGATACATATTAGCTGTAAAAACACCAGCATTCGCTCCGTGCATTTTCTCCCCCTTGAAATACTTTTCTAGCGGTCCTTGTCCGGTCTTATCGTTCTGCAGCGCTAAGTACCGATAGGCCGAGAAAGCCCCAGGGAGCACAGAAATGAATCCAAACGCTGATTCAAGCGGCTTATCAAGAATGTTGCTCATCTTATATTCGAAATTCTGCGTGGCGACCAGAGGGTTCAGGAGCTTCTTGCCAGCACTTAACATGACCTTAATTTCACCGCAGGCACCAGCGCACATCGGCTCTAGATCGAAGGCCTTCCATAAGTTGTAGATGGAGTCTCTTCCAGGCTTCGTTCCAGCATCGAGAAGAACGCAGATATTGGGATCCAGAACGCGACCAAAGGCTTGGAAGAACCACCGATGGGAATTGATCTTCTTCTGGTTTTTCTCCTTCAGGCAAAACACCATTTGGACAGGCGTTGCTCCCTTGGGCTTCAATTGTACGGTCTTTCCCTTTAGCTCTATGCCTACCTGGGTTGTGTACTCATAGATATGTGCTGTGACGTCCTTGCCGCTAACCTGCTGTTTTGCAATTCCATCTTGATAAACCCCAAGACCTGCCAGCACAGCTCTGGTTCGCGGATTAATCTTCGCACGACCGTCGCTGACCACGCAAACCACAATCTTTTTCCAGGCCTCCTTCCCCCAGGTCTTGCTGCTATTCCTTGAACACATGTGCTCGATGTTCTTGAAGACACCGATCATAGTTCGTGCAAAGAGGAAGTCATCTTCATTGTACATTGTTACAACGATGAACAGCTCAGTATGTCGTGGCTTCGTGAAAAGGCGTTGTCGTAAAGTGAATCTCGAGTCATAGAATTCTGAAGGGTCACAAGTTGCTGCCGAATAACGCATATGTGTAAATTCATCTCTATCTGGAGGCTGCGCATGGGGTACTTGACTTAATAACTTTGGCGGTATAGGACAATCGAGGACAAGATTGCCATTAAAAAGTTGAACTTCTTTGACCGTCTTCCACCTTCTGATCGGCGCAGGACTTGGGGTTGTGCCGATCCGAGAGCCATCGTATCCTGCTGGTTGTAACCCAGGACCAGGTTCCTGTGGATTCGGTCCGTATGGATTGTCAGGCTGTAAGATTGGTTGATGATCATTGTCGTCGTAATATTGTTCGTGCGCGTGCTCTTGTGATGGATAATGTGACAAGCCACCGTCGGGATGCGGCTCGTAAGGTTGTTGAAAGTACTGGTCGTGGTGTTCCTCTGGCGAAATAGCATAGTCGTTGCCTCCTCCATAGGCGTAGTCGTGCGCCGACACAGCATGTTGCGCCTCGTAGTGCTCGTTGTGGTGGTACGAATTGTCGATATTCTCAACGGAATATGTAGGTTGCGGTGCAAGTCTATCGCCCGATCCTGGTGGTCCCATCGGTATCTGTAATGGCACTTGCTGTGGTCTGTGCGGCCCATCTTCGAGCTGGTAGCCTTGCAATCGCTGGCCTGGGGAAGGCGACCGCCCAGCATAGTGAGGATTCATATGGTGGCCCTCGTACTCTTCCTCGCCCTGCTGGCCAAAAGGGTCTGTTGCAAGCCCAGATGTCAGCTGAAGGTATTGCGATCGAGCAAGTGAGTGGGCTGTGGAGAATAGAACGGTCAAGCAGCGTCAGGTCTATAACGAAATAGCTGAGGTCTAACCTAGGCGGTTGTATGACATTGCTGATCGTCCTTAGGATAAGCGAGGAATGTGGACGAGTGGGGCGGGGATGCTGCAGGCGACGGTCGTAGAGCTTGCCTGTGGTGCTTCAAGAGTGGTCTTCACCTGTAACATGAAACGCTGTTAACCCTCTATTCCTCAAGACGGGGTAATGCTAAAGGATCACTCTGATTGGCCTACCAGGGTTTCTGACTTCGCTATTCTACGTGCTCCCCTCTTATACCTAGGACCAGCGACTTGTCGTTGGACATACGCAACGCAGAGAGTGAGCAGTGTCCACCAAACAGCAGGCTGACGACCGGATAGTAAGGCTGACGATTAAGCTTGGGGCGAAGATTGGCGCACTCTTTTGTAAATAAAACAGGGGTCCAATGAGCTTTGTTTCAGTCTCAGCCACAAGACACGCCAATAACGACTACGCGTACCTCATCCCACCCAGGCGCCCTTTTCCACCAAGTTGACATCACGAGATTCTTAACGCGCATCTCTGTCTCACGCGGCGGAACGGGGCAGAGTCTCTTTCGTTCTGCTGCCTCGATGGCGGTCAAAGAGATCCCGAATGAGATGACTGCCACACCTTCAATATCAGTTCTCTTCGTCTGTCTCGGAAATATTTGTCGCTCCCCCATGGCCGAAGCCGTCTTCTGCTCCCTCACAGGCGCAAACCACCCTCATATTGCTACCCTAGATTCCGCTGGGACTGGGGCCTACCACGCTGGCGATTCTCCAGATCCTCGCACAATGAGTACACTCGAAGACAATCATATCGTCGATTACGATCATGCTGCTCGAAAGGTGAGGAATTCGGATTTCACCACGTTCGACTACATATTGGCTATGGATAAGGAGAATCTACACGATTTGCAAAGATTAAGGCAGCGTGTCTTGGGAAAAGATGGGGAAACGCAGAAGGTGGGCAAGGTGGTGTTGTTCGGAGACTTTGGGGGTAGGAAGGGAGAAGAGGTTGTGGATCCTTACTATGGAGCAAGGAATGGATTTGAGGTTGCGTATGAGCAAATGGTCAGGTTCTCCAAAGGTTTTATCGAGAAAGTGCTAGAAGGAAGCTGAGCCACCTTGCTTGCCCGGCGGCTTTCAGTAAGCGCTGTGGAGGTTCTGCCGGATTTCCCGAGTATGCACTTCCTTCGCGAAGCCGCGTTCATATCCACAGAATACTGCGGTTTGGCGACTGGCTAGGTGGTATCTTTGAGCGAATGACGTGTTTCACGTGCGTAAGCAACAGCACTTCGAGCAGCATCTGTGTGACAAGGGGGTCGGGCTAGCTACCTACAAGGAAAATTGTACCCACCTCGAATTGCGGTTACAATGGCTCGCATGAGCACGTTTGGAATTTCAGATTTATTCCTGGCATCCTTATACACTACTAACAAGATCGATCCCTAGATATTGGCAGTGTACAAGTTCTCAAGCACGAGCGAAGTACATTTCGACAATCTTTTGCATAGACTACCGCTATCGTCAGCTTCTGGACATGCCTCTTCACCATTGCAATTTCCTCACGATGGCAGGAAATCGCCAATACGCCACGGTTGGAAGCCCGTTGCGGACCAGAAGCTGTGTTGGAATTGTGGTCATAGAGGGATTAGGATTACTGAAACAGTGAAAAAGAGCAAGAAGATGGTCATGACACCCATACAACTCGCTCGCGCGTAATCCTCGTGCGTACCAAATACGCTACGACTTTCTTGCGTGTGCTCCGAAGCTTGGTACGCCTAAGTAGGCTGAAAGACCGTGCTACCGGCCGTATACGCGCACATAGCAGGATTTCTACTGTGTCGAGGCAATTATTGCATAGGGATTTGATCGAGGCTGACGGGAGACGGCGCGATGGCCGGAAGCACATCAGGCTCAGGGCCTTCATCACTGGAGCCAGTCTCGGCATCATATTGTTGAACTGAGCCGATCAGAGCATTCTCAGTCTCAATCGGCCCACATTGGCACTTTGGAAAAAGCTTGCAGCAATGTGCGCGACGCTGCAGTCCCGTTCGACGGCACATACGCTATAAGATGGCTATAGACCGTGAGGCGCAGTCGCCGAGTTTCAGTTCATGTCGCTCAATAGTCTCTCAACGACAGCCTGTCTCCTTTCGTGAAATCTACAGTCGAGCCTAAGACATAAGCAATCACACCTGTCGATTTTCTCTTGGCAACTCGAGCTTCAAGCACCCCAAACATCTCTTCTGCTTCAACCACAGTTTTCCGATTCCTGACAATTTCGTGCTCTGTGGCCAAATCTCAATCGTTTCCCGCTAATAGGGATACAAGACCTCTTTCTGAGTGCCGTGTAGTCTGTTGCGTCCCATGAACCTCATATCGCACTTGCTCATTCTTCACAAGAACCTCGTGAGGCTCTAGGCCTTCCGTTTTCATAGTGTGTCGCTCCTCGGCGTGGACGTTGCGACGTTCATGCTCCGTTGCTTAAGCTTCCGAAGACAGTCGATCGAGGAAAGGAATTCAGTGCCAACACGAGCAAGTCTTGCATGGCGCTCTTCAAACCTCTGGCGTAATTCTAACACCGATTGAATTGCAGCAAGAATTTGTTCGTTAACGGCGACCCTGGCCTCAAGAGTCAGAGTAGTATATGGCGAGCCCGGTTTCCGAGCCTCGAGACTTTGTCTGATTTTCCTCTCTAGAAAACTCTCCAATTCATCCAGCCTCTTTCTTTCGATCTCGACAGAGTCGAGAAGCTGCTCGAGGGAACTTGTCATCGTCGCAAACGTCCCTCCTAGTATCGTTTCGAATGTCTCCTCTTTCTCGCATCCGCCGTCAAGTCCAGCTGCGGCCAGCATCGCTGCTCCCTCGTCGTTCAGTTCCTGCCCTTCCGTTCTGTGGCTTGAATCCTCTTCATCGTGTCGCACCTCCTTGAGGATATTCATTGCCTGTCTATAACTCTTCTTAGCTTCGCTCTCTTGACACTCAATCTTGGTCAATTGTGCCGCGATCTTTTTCTGTTCTGCTTGGAAGAGTACATCTATGGTCGTATCGGCTAGCTCTGATAGCCCCGGGTACTCTGGCATCGCTCCTTCTGTCTTTGCACTCGGGCCAATCCCTACACGACCATCAGTCCTGTCATGCACGTCGAGCCCCTTGGTATCGTAACCGATCGTCACATCTCGCAGGAGACTTTCAGATTCGGAACAACGGAAGATGTTATTTAGGGACAGCCAATAATGAACGAATGTTCTTCCCCTTTTCTCTGGGTGGAGGCCCACAGTCAACTGATGAGGAACCTTACAGAATTTGAGGAGGAAAAGTGGAGTGGCAAATGGAGTGGCCCAGAAACCGTTGAGACGGTGGCGTGAATTGCAGGGTTTGAAAAGGAAAATGGTCAGCTTTGTAATTCAGACAATCCTTACTTGATGTTAACTCTCCATTCTTATTCAGCGTGGTACACTATGACTAGAATAAGTCTTCCGCTACACAAAACCCATGAACATACAATACAGTAAGTCTTTTCTTACCTGATTAGCAACTCTGATTTCTGGATCCTTACATCTAAATAGGCTTCACCCTTATAACATTCACCTATAGTTATCAAAGAACACCAGTAATGATGATGATAATGCAACTCTCTCTCATCGCCACCATCCCGCCCCTCACCATCATTCCTGTCTTTACGATTGCTGATAGACTATAGAATGAAGTAGCGATGAAGAAAGGGAATATCTATTTCCTCCCTCCTCCATTTTCCCATGAAGTACCCCATCCCCATCTCCCCCCAATCACAACCTAGACACAAAACCCTTCACCTCCCATCCCATCTCTCGCCAGAGCAAAACTCTATTCAAATCTCACAATCTCATCCTAACACAAAAATAACACACCTAACATATTACTCAAAATCCAACCCTTCTCTTCCGCAGTCGTCAAACCTTTTCATTGTTCGCTACATAGGAAGGAACATGGGCCTTGACTTGATCGGTCTTGTTATCGTTATTTTCTTGAGCTGTAAGTTTCTGATTAGTGATATATAAATGTAGTCAATATTAGAGCGGTGGCGGGAGTGTGGTGCTTGAGAGAGTATCAGGATACGTGCTCATACTCAAAGGAGATTTTTGAGAAGGAAGATTGGGGAACGTGCCGTAATTGCGCGCGGGATAATCGGGCATATGAGATGTGGGAGCAGGTTGTAAGGTGGAAGTTTTGAAGTGAGGCAGAGGGAAAAGGAGAGTGGGAGGATTATTTAGGGAAGGGATGTTTGTGTGTCAGACATGCAGTTTTCTTTTGGATGGGATGCACATGTTCATTACCATGACCATTACGTGCCCGAATCTAGCTACATGCTGGTTCAAAGTCCATGAACTCTTCTCAGCGGCTGTTGTGGAGATAGTATTACCTTGATAGAACCGAGTCCTGAACACAGGCAATATGGCCGTCTCGTGGGAAAATCGAACAAGAATTGCCTCCCCACGGCTGATAGGTGGGAAAAGGCAGAAGTTTCCGGTCGTGAATTCATGGAGTGTTGTAGAATTTAGCACTGTCACTAAGCTTCACATCGCTGCTGGATTCGTCAATAGGCAGGCTTGTATGAGTGATCAGACTACAAAGTATGTTGTACGAAATGAATATGTAATCCAACCAGCGCACACACGAGGTATCACTTCTCTCCAGCTTTGGCATGCATGGCTCTTAATCTCGGCATCCCCTCGCAGAATTCAAGCGCTCCGGACCGTTACGACGCCGTCAGGCACCTCTAGGAATAGATCGAAGTTTCGGATGGCCCAAAACTTTGCCATGCTGCCAACGACGCCTTCCTCTTCTCTAGTCCTTCTGCCCAGCGCGCACCAAACGAGTCCTCCACTATCTCCTCGCCCCTCACCCAAGTCATCGCGCTCGCTGCTCTGGTCCAGATGGTGTCGTGGTAGGTATTTCCCCACTTGCCGTTACAGTAATCACCGATATAGCCGCGGTGGTTGTGGATGATAACTTCCACTTGTCCCTTCAGTGAATTGAGTCCCATTGCCGCGAGCTGCGTCTGAGCCGGTTCGAATGTAGGGCCTGACACGTGGAGCTTGACTGAATGTAAGGCGGACATGGAAGAGAGGACGCTGAACAGATAGGGCATGCAGGGTAGGGGCCTTAGGTATGTGAAGGATCTGATCTCGACGGCTTTGATCAGGTTGCGACGATCTCCGACCTTCTCGAGGAAGCAGAGCAGTTCCGCCGCTTGGCCCGCCCAGACCCGATTGCCGTAGAAGAGGGGTGCGGCCTCGGCTGAGATCTGGCGGTTGACGAGAAGCAGTGAGGGAAACTGATGTGGGTAATCGTTGTACACCGAAGCGTATCTCGGGTTCCTGCGTAGACGTGTGGGACGAACCTCATTCCATGTGAAGACGAAGTCGTAGATGTTGTCGCGAATCTCTCGAGGAAGCTGCGTGAGAGTCACTTGAGGCATGATGGCTAACAGAGGATTAGCGCGCAGTCTTCGATTTTCACAAGAATGAGTGAACATACTGATGTCGGTAAGGTTGGGTGTTGATGGCCCAGTTCCTAGCTTGCGTTACACAAAATTGACAGTCATGAGCGAGACTAAAACCTTCGAGATCTTAGGGTGATAAGAGATGGGATCGGTGGAATTTCTTTCGATAGGTTTGTAGTGAATGTGATGCTATGCTCGTGATTACATTGTGGGTGTGTTAATGTTTGATTGTTGGGAAATAAAAATCATGAAACAGAACGCCGAGGATCCGGGACTGTGTTGAAAGATTATCGGAGTATGTGAATTACAACGTACAAAGACTACAAAGTGTCAAACCTGTCGCTTCCGCTTCTATTACCAAATTTCCTGCGCTTCAAAGGCAGTAGGCGTTTCATACTATGCATGAAAGCAGAGAAGCGTGAGTCTAACCTGCCTTGTCTTCTGCTTCCCTTCAGCAAGGAGTCTGAATCACGGCTTTTGAGGGGAGGCGAATGACACCTCAGAAGGAAGTCGAACCACTGTGGATCTTCTCCTCCATGATCATGCTCGTCCGTCCTCCACTCCGTCGCTCCTCTCGCCCGTCTCCAAATACTGACGTTCGGTCTCACCTCTTCATGGCGTCTGTCATTGAACAATGGCTGTCTATTCACATCGCGAAAGCTCCTATTCCGCACAACTATCTCCACATGGCTATTCACTTGCCAAATGTTCCATCCGCTGAGTCTCGCCCAGATCCCCTCCAGGTCATCCTCAATGATCTGGATCGTGATCGTTTGTAAAGTAGGCAGGCCGTTGATTTTCTCGAAAAGCTGACTTACACATGCCTCTTCTTCATCTTGATTGTCATCGGTGGGGTCGGGTAAAAGGTTCTTCAATTCGATCCACTTGATGAGTTCGCGACGCTCTCCGATCCGTTCGAGGAAGTAAAGTAGGTTGAAAGATTCCCCATAGAAGATAGAGCTGCTGTAGAAGTGGAAGGTGGCTTCTACAGAGATCTGGCGATTGACGAGCCGTAAAGCAAAAATAGCTTTCTCTACCTCCAGGTAATTGGCATTGCGCCAAATGAAGCGTGTGACTGGGAGGTGTGTTCTGGATGGGTACACGCATTCGTAGATTTGGTCTCGAATTTCGCGCGGGAGGCTGAAGAGTGGTGAAGGCTTGGTGACTCGGTTTGGGGTCCTCATTACTTTATGGCTCCATCGTTCGAACATGATGCCGTGAAACTGACAGACTGTGCTCTAGAATGGGAGGACGTCTGTAGGAACAAGCGTTCAAGCGGGCACAAAGTATCTGTGACGCATTAGGAACAGCATGACAGACAAAACCGCAGAGACAGTCTCACAGCTCTGACCCTTCCCAGTCCTGTCTAAAAGTTTTGAAAATAGCGAGGGTTAATTGGAGAAGTAAGCGACCTTGCGAGCTGAATGTGATCGTTCATTTTCCGTTTATTTAGATCCTGTGCCCTATATATATATTGGTGGGGAATCTTAATTAAATCAGCATTCTTTCGTCGATTGAGTTAGTGCTAAAGTATCGTAAGCACAGAAAAGACGCCCAACAATGCTTGTATGTGGTTTGTATCGTTATCTAGCTGCGATGCCCAATCACAGGCTTGTCAGAGTAGCCTACTGTCTTTTACGAAGCGCTTGATCCGGCGCTAGATCTATTCGAATGGATGGCAACGGTGAAAGCTCCACCTCATTGACCATCTAGTAAAGCCTCCACGCCTTGGGACAGAGAACGGGTTTGAGGCATGAAGCTGTAGCTCGTATGTGGTATGATCTTGGGTGGTTTGCCTTCTGACCTAGAGTGTAGGTATCGTCGCCCAAGTGAGTACCTTTTTGCTGTCGCCAGCACCGCGTTGCCGACGGAAGGGTTTAGACCCTATATTATAGAGACTGTTATAGAGACAGAAGGTCTACAAGCGCTCTGACGCTCGGGTTCCATCCCCCTCGGGAAGCAGCGGAAGCTAGCCTTCTGAGGCTTGGACAATGTGAGCGTTAAGCCCTGATAAGCTAGCTCCCGTGGCTATCCGTACCTTTGGTCTCGATCCATAACATCGTGGATCCTTGTCACCAAAATAGTAAAGTGCTGTTCAGCTTGGGGAAGCTACATGTTTGATGCCAAGGAAGTGCAAACGTCTTGCAGACGCTCAATTTGATGAGGCATCTCGAAGCCCTTGTTTCCCCACTAGGATGTGAGCTTCACCCACATTTCGGCCATGGCGCCGCCGCCGATTGCAAGTTCCCGGATACTGTCTCTAGGGCCTCACATAATCTGACATAAGCCCAGACACCATCTCCGCATCGTTTCATAACCTCAAAAGCCACCAATCCAGCACAACAGCCGTCCTCTTCCCTCCGCTTCCAGCAGCCGCAAGCCCCATCATCCCAATTCGCCTCTGCGCCAAGATTCAATTTCAGCTCGACGCAGAAGCATGCAGTGGGAAACGCAACGCCAGCGACGCAATATTCTTCGCCTCTATCGCGGCGGCCGCATCTACCTGCTGCCGAGCCTGCGAGGGATAGAGAGGATATAGATCAGACGAACTCGGGCCAGGAAGACCATGAGAAAGATGAAGACCGTTCTACAAGTATCGCGCTCCCTACATATGCGCCGAGCAAACGCCGTCGTCCAAATCCACCAGAGGCAATCACCATCTCTTCCGATCCGCCTTCTCCCTCCTCCCCACCGAGCACGCCACCCCTTCCAACGATCGAGTACGAAGACCCCTTCCCTACTACCTCCAAGACTGGCCCAAGCCTAAAAGCACAGCATCCACCTCGATTCGTTCTTCCCAGCCTTACACCCTCAACCACAACCCCCAGTATACCAAGCCGTCCACCACTGATCCTCCCACCGCGCTCACCATCGCCTCAACCAGAAGCGCCTGTATTCTTCTCACCCCATCGCAGAGGCCAGAAGTACGTTCCAGGCGGTCTAGCATCCACTGTCCGCGATTGGATTGTTGAAACGGCGCAGGTGGGTCATACCCATGCTCATGCTAGAAGAGGGGAACAGGAGACGTGGGACGTGAATTTCAGAGTTGGGGAGTGCATCAGGGGGAACGTTGGGAGCGGAATGATGCTAGCGAGAGATCGAAGTGGAAATAGCCGGTGGATACTTGCAGGTAAGGGTAGGGGTGACACGGTAGTTGAAGTGGGGTGTATGGTCGGTATCAAAGAACCGACATGGGAGGTCGAGGTCGAGCGGGAGAAATGGCGCGTTGGTGTCGAGTGGAAGGTGCTCGATGGCTGAAAGGAGAGGATCAGACGCCATAACATATACGAATCGAAAGATCCGGAGACTACCCGAGCGACTACCGATCATGAGATAGGAGTACAAACGCCCAGGACAACAGTCGACGTCTTTTCAGATTATTCCAGCAAGCTGAATTGGTCAGTGGCCTGAATACTTCTTCACTTGGCGATTTTGCTGATTCGATCAGCTACCTGCCTCACATGGTGAGAGCTAGCTGTCATCAAATCCGGTAGGACATCTCTTGCTAGTGTCCGCATAGACGCCGAATCGGAGTCAAAGATCTTTGGCACACAGGGTAATAAATACTGCCAGGCGACGAGCCGTTTCGGGCACATTGCTATCCCTACGAGGCCACAAATGCCCTTCGGCACTGTCTCGGTCTACCGCATGAACCAATAGGAGGAGACAGAACCAATCCTCACCATCAACCAAGCACATGAACACAAAATGATTTCATTTTTCACCATCTCAGGACCTACGCTATGCAAACACACCACCACCACCCAACCACCACTCTACTCAAAACTCCCCACCCCCAACTCCCCCAACCCACCCCTCCTCCCCCTAGCCGCCCTCTCCCTCTCCTCCCTCCTCCTCCTCTCCACCCCCTCCACAACCGCACTCCTCTCCCTCTCCCTCCCAACAAAAGTAACACTACTCCTCTTCGTACCCCCCCTCCTCACAAAATCCCCCTTCTCCCCACCCCCCGCCGCCCTCTCCGTCAGGGCCGCAGTACTAATACCATTCGCATCCGCACCACCAGCATGGATAAGACTCGTCGTCGCGCGTCGCAGCAAAGACGGCACTTTGAAACCACCTATTGCTGAGCTGGTCGTCGCATCGTGGAACGCGAGACGGGTGGATGTAGATGTCGAGGTGGACTCTGCGCGTTTGAGGGAGAGGCGGTCGATGATTGGATTGGCGGATGTGCGGCGGGGGTTTTGATGCGTGCCGTTGTGGCGATTGCCTTCGTCTTCGGAAGCGGATGAGGAGGGTTCTTGGGCTATGGTTATAGAGCCTGGGTCTTCGATCAGGAAGGAGACGGACTCGCGGATTTCAGCTAGGGTGGCCGGTCGTTTTGCGGTAGCGGTGCGGCGGGCGGTGGGTGGTGGACGCATGTTGCCGCTGCCGGGCGTGGAGTCAGCAAGAGGACGTTTCCGCTTGCTGGTCTGCGGTGCTGGGAGTGGAGGCTGCTGGGACTGGGAGTTGGAATCCTCTTGCGTGTCGATTTCCACGTTGAAAGTGTCTTCGGCAGGTAGGTCGAGAAAGGCAAAGTCGTCGTCGGGGTTGCGGTCTTCGATGCTCTGCAGAAAGGCCAATTTCTTGGGATCTTCCGCGATTTTGCCGACGTTTTCATCTGCAAGCAATGCCTTTCGCATCTTTGCGAACTCGATTCGTTTTCTCTTCTTCCGAGCTTCGGCGTCGTCGTCGGAGTCCGAGAGGTCGAAATCCGCGCCCCGTTTCTTGCGTAGCATGCCGCTGTTGATGTCTTTGTACAGCTTCGCGATAGCCTTCTCGTCGCTTGCTCTTTCTTTGTCACTGTCATGAAGTCAGCTGAGCAAGCTCTGATGAGGTTTTGACTGTTGGGTTGGCTTACGCATGGAAGCCTGCCAATTTGCTCTCGTCGACATCGATTTCTCCATGATCCATCATCGCCTTTACGTCCTCATCTTCCTCGCCACTGTCCTCGTCGCTAGCACCACCCAGTCCCGCATACTCATCTTCGGACTCTTGGGCTTGCTCTTCTACCATACCCTTGGCCTCGCTTTTCTTCTTGTCAAATGCTTCCTTCGCAGCCGCTGCTTTTGCCGCCTTTGTTGCTTTCCTCATTGTGTCGAATGCGTTGGTCTTACGAGAAGTCGTCGGTGGATTCTCATCGACGTCTGACACAGCCTCATCCATTATTACTCGCCTATGTAGGCGTCCTCTCTTCTTCACTGGTGAGCCATCACCCGCAACTCCAGACAGCAGCACGGTTTCCACTGTCGAAGGGGGTTCCGATATAAAGCGACTTTTGGGAGCAGGGGAAGACAAGGCAAAGCCTATATCTTGAGTAGGATCCGGAATTTCGGAAAGCTGAGTACCTGTATGCAAGTCTTGAGTGTCTCCTAAAGCATTGTACCGTATCTGCGATTGAGAGAATTGGAGTTCGATTTCTTTCGAGGAAACCATTGGGGGTCCGTGAAGACCAACCTGACTGTCTTCTACGATGTCCGGAGAATCGTTGGTATCGAACATTGGAAAATTAGGTTTAGGAACAGAATCAAACATTGCCATTGAGTCTTGCTCTTCGTCGTTGTCATCTGCTTGAGTCTGTGAATTTGCCATCGTAGCGGCGAATGCCTGAGTCATGCCCATTGGTACCCCATTGGAATTGAAAGGATTCTCTGGTAATGCCGGCGTCTCAATTACAGGGGCCTCGGTCTGCAACGGTATCATACTCTTTTCTGCTTGGTCATCCTCATCGTCGGCGTCGTCGTCCTCGTCATCGATTACCATTCTTTTTTTGCGAGAGCGCTGCATTTTTGCTTCGTTGGGCTGCTCATCATCCTCTGGTAAAGCTTTGACCTCCACTTCTTCCTGCTCTTCCCCATCGTTACCGTCTTCAGATGCCTTATCGACCACCATGCCATTCCTCCAAGGGCCACCTTTGTTCACAGATATGCCACCTTCCTCGTCTTCGTTTTCGGTCTCTTCCACATCCAAAATGGATTCCTCGAGACCCTCCGAATCATTGCCTTCCCCTTCTTCTGACCCGGAGAGCTCAACTTCAGGCTCGCCGCCTTGATCTTCTCGATAGTCATCGTCTTCGTCGCTGGTGTCAGGCAAATCATCCACTTCGCCATTCGCTATCTTCGTCTTCTTCGCTGCTCTCTTTTCCTTCTGCATAATCTCATCTCCCTCACGCCGCGCTTTCTCAATCATATCTTCTACCTCTGCTTGATCATGTTGTCTCTCCTCGGCGGTCTGGACCACGATACCTCTGCTTCTCAGATCTTCGATCTTAGCAGCACGTTCCTCGATGGCCTGTTGTCTTGCACGTCTCTGTAACGATATTTGCATGTCTGCTAACGACATAGTTGCCTTCTTTCCGCAGAAGGTCCTTCCAGGAGAAGTTAGATGAGCCAGAGCCCGCAGGGTTTGCAGCGAGCGGCCTTCTTGACCATTATCTGCTGGTAAACGATCAAAGATATCGGCTTTTGACGTTCGGAGCTTCTTTGTAGGTACAACCTCCAGATCGCTGTCAGAGTCAAGCTCTATGATCTTAGCCCCCAAGGATAGACTAGGTGCTCGAATTTTGATGAATGGCTGTGTAAAGGCCATTTCTTTACCCCTTTTCGGCCTAGTAGCTGTCTCAACGTAACTACGATCTACCGCTTTGGCTTTCCCTTTCTCAAGTTCCAAAGCAGTCTGACTCATGATATCAAGCAAATCTGGTAGATATTCACCCGTCTGTTCCGCTGCATGAACAGCTGCGTCAATGGAGGCAGTAGTCTTGTTGATGTCAATATGTATGGCTTTCTCAATGGAGTTTTCCGGTTCGATAGGACTCGTAGGCGGTGACTGCACATCTCGTGCTTCCCCCAGGTCCTCTGCCGGCGCTGAGCTGGCCACTGTCGAAGAGCTTGGAATTTGGGAATTGTCTAGCGTTGATGTTGCAGTAGTCCTGAAATTGAACCTTGCGAAAAAACTCTCTTTCGTAATCTTTTTCTTCGTCTTTGCTTGATGTGCAAGTTGCATGTTTCGACTCATACGCTGTGTCTCGCGACTTATTTCCTCGATAGCCTTCTTGCTCGCCTTGCGTGTGGGCCGTGCGTGTTGCGTTAATATCTTATCCGCGGCACTGTCTTCATCAGACATTCCTAAGCCTAGAGTGGCATCTTCTGACCACTCTTTCTCGAACGCCTTCTGCTTAGCAGCCTTTTCCTTCCTCTTCTTATCTCCTGCCGCTCGCGTCGCTTCGCGCTCGGCCTTCTTCCGAGCAACAAGCTCGAGTAATCGTTGCTTGCTTCGAGGGTTGGCAGGCAACTCAGAATCGGAATCACCTTGGTTCGTTGTTTTATCAACCAGCCCCAATGCATTTGATTCTCCCTCTGGCTTCAAGGACAAGGCTTGGCGAGAACTTGAAACTGGACTGTCCAGAGCAGAGGGCGCGTGATCTGAGGGTAGATCTGGTGTACTCCTCCGGCTTGGTATTGTCGCTTCCGTCCCTCCTTCCCTTTGGCCTAACGCAGCTCGGTCTTCAGATTCCGGAGCAAAATATTCAAGCTTCTTGGAATTGCCAGATATCAGCCTCTTCCTGATCCTTGCATATGCATTTTCATCCATAGCCTCCTCGTTGTTCCAGCTTAAGGCCTCCCTGTGTACCGCTTGACGACCGAGCCCCGCAGCCAATTTGCCCCGAGGAAGCCATAGCGATTCTTCGTCTCCCTCATCTTCGTTCCCTTCTTGCTCCTCTTCTTCGTCCAACCAGTCCCTCTGTGGTACCTCTTCACGTTCATCGACTTTTTGCACAGTCGCATCGACAGCAGATAATACTTTCCTTACTTGGCCTTGGCATCGTACAGTAGGTTCTGAGTCGGAGTCATCGTCAATTGCTACCAGTATAGCCTTGACTTTACTTCTTGGTGTGAGCTCTGGTGGGGATGAACCATTGCAAGTACTTGGTGGTGTGGAGGGAGTGGAGCGCGCAATTGACCGTACAGGAGTCGTGGGCGCTGACATCCTGATTTCGGGATATATGGTTGTGTAGGTGTCAATATCATAGATGCTCCGGGTATGGTACTCAGAGCGCAGGCTGAATCGCGCGTTGGAAGACGCGATCTAGCCCTACAGGAGCGCGCTCTCTCTTGGCGATCTTGGCACTAGAATGCTTTAGGGTTGACCGTCACTTTGACCGTTTTAGTTCGGTTTGTGAGATTCGTTCGAACATTGCTGAGGGAGCATACTGCCAGTAATCTTATCTTGTATAAATCTTGCTAATGAACATTTGAACATGAGAACTCCAGCTATCACTCCCATAGTACCCATTTACCCGCTTTGAAACCTTATCATAGAAAAATTGAAATGAGATCTCATATATTCGTACACCGGCCCCTATATCTAATTGTGAAACGCCTTACAGATGCACACTGGGAGGCCTTTCCCATGCACGCTTCGATATATGCGAGAGGGGTATAGATGTGCTACCAATGTCTGTACAATCTGAATGCACAAAGTGATTGCACAAAGTCTCCTGGCCTGACCGTTCTTGAAGGTTCCGGGAAATTGCATGTCGGTAGCAAGAGAAAAGGTGGTCGAGTCGGAGAGCGCAGGGGCACTGGACAAGGCCCGCCGGCCAACCTGACGATTTTCGGTTTTCCGACAAATAACGATCGTACGCGAGCGAGGTGGTAAGTGTTATTGTTGCGATCACGACTGCTCAGTATTGCTGGTTCTCTCCGTATGCGTATGGGGACCCATTGGTCATAGGACGCTTCGAGGTTGAACTCTTCAAACTGGAGCCTGGAGGTAAAGGTAGTGGCCCAGATGGTGGTGGTGCTGGGCGAATCGGCAATGTCCTGGTAGGGTTGAAATTACCACTGTCTCTGGGATGACTTGGGAGACCTCCGGTTGGTGTGAACGCTTCTCCCTCTCTTGAGCGTCCTGATGAAGGGCCAGGGAACGTACTCGACGTACGGGGAGGAAAGCCTTGTCTGTCGAACGCCGCGTTTTGAGACTGGTACATCCCAGTACCGTTAACATCGTTTGAATACACTCGCTGCGGTGCGTGATCCAGAGTCGATGGGTGTCGGACCTCGTCTTCGGCGATCGGAATGACCCCAGAGGTGGGGGTTTTACTTGCCGTAGAGGAGGCTGAAGCTGTGGAGGGCGCTGAAAGCGTCGACTCTTTGGGCGATGGCTGTGACTCTCCACGAAGGAGAGCTTGAGTAGAGGGTGAGAGTTGCGGCGCGAGATGAGATTTGCGGTTGTGCTTTTCCATCATTTGGACTGCCCACTCTTCAAGATTGACTGGAGTCCTCTTAGCAGCTGCAATGAACATATCGCCGTCCTTGCAAATATGAATTAGTAAGATCCCTGACAGAAATTCAGATAATGGGCTTACATAGAGTTGGCGGGGAGTGGGGCGATCATCGGGATTCTTGAGTAGACATTTTTGTATCATATCGTCGAGTATTGGCGGAAAAGCATCACTGGAGGGAAGTCTTGGAGCCGGCTCGTGAACAATCTGCTGCAGGAGATCCAGTATACCCATCGGCCCAGCACTTGCACGATCTCCTGCAGCTGCATCGCTAGCGTCAAATGGAAATCTTCCTATGGCAAGCTCCATAACAGTCAGGCCAACGCTCCAAATATCCGACTTGATCGAGTATTTGGCTCCTTGTATCCGCTCAGGAGCCATGTATGTGGAAGTACCAACAAATGTATCCGCAATCGAGTTCACTAATTCCCCTGAGACGCCGAAGTCGCAAAGCTTGATGTGGCCCTTTGAGCTGACCAATACATTTGAGGGTTTGATATCGCGATGCATGATGCGATGGACATCATACAGGTAATTGAGCCCGCTCAGAATGGCTTCTGTAATCTTCCCCAGAACGTCTACGCGGACTGGCCCGAAGTCCTTCGAAATTCGATCGAGGGACCTGGAAGGAGATCAGAAACAGCAGGAATGTGGATGAAACGGGGCCCTCACCCGCAATCCATATACTCCATACACATAATGACATCTCCGGAGTTATGAAGGAATGCGCCATAGAAGGTCACAATATTTGCCGAAGTACAATCATGCATGATGTGGAGTTCTCGAACGATTTGCTTTCGTACATCCTTCTTCGCTTCCACATGAATCACCTTGAATGGATGTTAGCTTGTAACTTCTCCTGCAACGATCTCGCACTATTACCTTTTTGGCCATGATAACTTTCGTAGCAGCGTGCATTACTTTGCTGACCGTTCCTCCGTTGCCCGCTCCGAGCTCCTTTAATACAATAAGGTCCTCATTCCGGAGGTCCAGCTTGAACTCCACGCCGATCTCTAACGTGTCTGTCCTTGTAACGCTATTGCCTATAGCTCCAGGAATCTGCGCGTCCCCTGCTGATGGCGCTGGGTGTTTGACCGGAGGGGCACTTAAAGCAAGTCCTTTGACATTCTTCCGGCCTAGGGTTCGGGTTTTCATGTCTGACATCGTGGTGATATGGGAAGGGTAGAAGGTAAGTTATGTTATATCTATATCTCGAAGGTAAGGTTTCACGCCTTCAGCAGCTGTTGGTGATACAGTGCTTTGATAGGTGAATGGTCGACGAGTAATAAGCGGTGCCAGATAGGACTCCGTTGAGCACGCTAGGACGCGATAATGGCCTCATTTGTTTCGCCTCAGGGACTGACCAGTACCTATCGTAGGCCTGCTACTTCTGCGAGCACTGTAAGCTTCCCGTCCTTAACACCGCCGCATTCTTACAGGAAGAGACGAAAATAGGTATCGGTCACCAGCCCGATCCTTTCATGCAGCCCTACAGCGCTAAAGGCGGACCTTTGGATTAGGCTAACCAAATCCGGGCGTTAGGTAAGCACGTTTCTCCCTCCAAGTTGTACTGCCTGCCACTACGCTACAGACACTTCCATCCAGGTGAGTCATTGTTGCATTGCGCTTCACGTGTTTTGGAGAATAGAAAACCCCGAATTGCCGAATCTAGTATCCAACGCGCTCATATACTCAAAGCACCTCCAATCGTCGATTAGATGAGCAATCTCAAAGATTTAATTGTAGGGGAGGTCGAGGTCGACGATGACGAGGAAGAGGAGTCGTATGATGAAGAGACTGGGGAAGCACGGGCGAAGACGAATGGCGCCAGGACTACTAACGGTCTTAATGGACATCTGAATGACTCGAGCGAAGAGGACGAAGATGATGATGATGAAGAGGCTGCCAGACTGGTACACTCTCTTGCTGACTTGGCGGCGTGTGGAACCGCTGATTAAGTGGGGCTTAGGTGAGAGAAGGCTTTATCGTCGAAGATGAGGAAGACGACGAAGAGCGCGCCCGACGACGCCACGAAAGAAAAAAACGCAGACGGGAAGAGCGTGAGGAAGAGGAGGCTGTATTGGATGAAGAGGATCTGGATCTCATAGGACAGCTTCCAGCCGACGAACAGCGTAACACTAGTGAGGTAATAGAAAAGCGCTGCTCTCAGCGGTGGCCGCTGAACTCGATTATAGGGGCCAAAGTTCAAGCGTCTCAAGCGTGGACATAGGCAAGATCGTGAAGAACGGCCGAGGGGTATAAAAGACATATTTGATGATGACGAGGAGGATGGACAACCTCGCGTATTGGAGGGTCAGCGACGTCCAGGTCAGCGAGGCCTCGAGGATGAGTTTGCGGACTTCATTGAGGAGGACTTCGATGATGATGACGCCAAAGGCCCAGAAGACGACGATGCCGATATTCTCAGGAAACCTCACAAAAACATCGTTGCGGTAACACACGCGGCTGGTCTAGACGAGGTCGCAATGGAAGATATGAAAGAGGCCTTTGGCGACGGGCTAGAATACGATTGGGCACTTGAACTGCAAGAGCAAGAAGAAGACGATCAGGGCCGTGTGGATCCCGATGATCCAGAGGGTCTGGCCCGGGGACTCGAGCTGAAGGATGTTTTCGAGCCATCCCAACTCGTCGACCGAATGTTGACAGACGAAGACAATCGAATTCGGGTTATGGATCAGCCGGAGCGCTTTCAGCTTGCAAGAAAGCCCTATAGAGATCTTGAATTAACAGACGAAGAGTTCAAGGAAGAGTCCCTTTGGATCTCCAACCTCATGTGGCCTAAGAAAGCACTGGGAGCTGAACATCGAGAGCAATTCCAGAAATCGATCGCCAAAGTGCTGGAGTTTCTGAACATCGATGAATACGAAGTGCCTTTCATCTTTCAACATCGCAAGGATTACCTGATTCACGCCCAAAAGATAGAGGTCACCCCAGATCCGTACAATCCAAATGCACCAACATACGTGATCAACGCAGAAAAGTTGCTGAACCAGACTGATTTATGGGAGATATTCGATATGGATTTGAAATTTAGAGCTCTCATTGAAAAGCGCCACGCTCTGCAGCGCACCTACGATAACCTTGGCAACGTGTCCGACGACTTCAAGGACCCAGTCATCGAGGAGATGCTACCTTCAGCTGAGACAATGGAGGAACTTCAAGATGTGCAAGACTACATACACTTCCAGCACTCTTCACGACTAACGGACCTGTCTGTTCTCAACGGCTCTGGCACAAATGGGGTCACCCATCGTCGCCCCGGGGCCTCAAAGATGATATTTGAACGCATTCGAACCGGAAAGGTCTATGGATTAGTTCGGGCGTTTGGAATTTCAGCAGATGCTTTTGCTCAGAATGCATTGCACAAGGAAGGTAGACGGCAATTCACTGAGGATCCAAGTCAACGGCCGGATGACATGGCGGATAGCGACGAGATATTGGAGCCGCCAGACTATCCCACTGGTGCACAATGTCTGAGAGCTGCTAAGGCCATGTTTGCTGAGGAAATAACCTTGAGTCCGAAAATGCGAAAAGTGGTTCGACAGAACTTTTTCATAAGTGGCATTGTGGATTGCTACCGGACAGAGAAGGGTTTGCGTAAAATCGATGATCAGCACCCTTACTACGATTTTAAGTATCTACGTAATCAGCAACTTACTGACGTTGCTCGTAAGCCAGACCGCTTTCTCTGCATGCTGCGAGCAGAAGAAGAAGGGCTGGTGGAGGTGAAGGTCCGAATGGAGAACCCTGAGAGCTTCAAGAAGCGACTTTACGCAGACTTGGAATCAGATAATTTTAGCGAGATCGCTGACGCCTGGAATCGAGAGCGAAGAGATGTCCTTGATATTGCTTTCCTCAAGCTAGAGAAAATCATGTCTCGAGGCGTGAAGGAGGCTCTGAGACTCGAATGCGAAAATACAATCGCGAAATCATGCCGCGAGGAGTACTTGAGACGACTCGACCAGGCTCCCTACAAGCCTAAGGGGATGGTCCTAGGCACGATTCCAAAGGTTCTTACTTTGTCCAACGGCACGGCTACAGTAGGTAGGGAGGCTATCTGCTGGGCTGCACTTCATGATGACGGTCGAGTGCTTGGTAATGGAAAATTCACCGATCTTGCGCTAGGGGACGCAGAGCGAAACACTGAGGATGGCGCCGATGTCAAAGCTTTAGTGGAAGTAGTCGACAGGTGGGAGGTAGAAGTCATCGGCATTTCAGGCTTTTCGGCAGAGACCAGGAAATTGTACAAACTTATTGATGACATTGTCGAGCGAAAAGAGTTACATGGGAACAGCTATGAAGACGATGACGGCAACACCAGGGTTGACAAGCTGGACGTCGTCATTGTCAATGATGAAGTTGCACGACTGTATCAGACTAGTGATCGAGCCAATATGGAGCACCCCGGATTTGCACCTCTGACGAAATACTGCGTTGGCATTGCCAAGTACCTCCAGAGCCCACTGAAAGAGTATGCTTCACTAGGGCGCGACATCATCTCCATCACTTTCGACTCAGCACAGCGTTTTGTACCTCAAGAAAAGATTCTTAAAGCCCTCGAGACTGCCATAGTGGATATGGTCAATCTCTGTGGCGTAGAGATCAACGACGCAATCGGAGATCTGTACACCGCGAATCTACTTCCATATGTTGCCGGACTTGGACCCAGAAAAGCAGCCCAACTCATAAAGGTCATCAACCACAATAATGGATTCGTCACGACCAGGGCCGAGCTGGTGGGTGATCCCGACAAGAACATACTGGCAGCTGTCGGTCCCAAAGTCTGGAATAATTGTGCCAGCTTCCTCCATATTGACTTTGACGAGACTGAGCCCGACGCCGATTATCTTGACAACACACGGGTCCACCCTGAGGATTATGATCTGGGGCGGAAAATGGCTGCTGATGCCCTTGAGTGGGATGAAGAAGACATCGAAGCCGAACAGGCGGAAAACGGCCCGGGAGCCATCGTCAGAAAACTCATCAGTGAGCAGGCTCAAGAGAAAGTCAATGATTTGATCTTGGAAGAGTATGCTGAGCAGCTGGAAAAGAGCTTCAACCAGCGAAAGCGCGCCACCCTGGAGACAATTCGAGCGGAATTGCAGCAACCATATGAAGAATTACGGAGAGGTTTTGTTTCACTTACGACAAACGAGATTTTTACCATGCTCACAGGCGAAACGCCAGAATCCTTGTGCGAAGGCATGATTGTTCCGATTTCGATCAAGAAAGTTGCAGATGATTATGTCGAAGGCAAGATGGATTGTGGTATCGAGGGTACCGTGCCTGCTCTAGCAATCTCGAACAGACCGGACGTATCAGCCAAGCAATTGTTCTCAGTACACCAGACGGTTCAAGCCAAGATAACGTATCTTAACCGCAAGCAGCTTTCTGCCAACTTTTCCCTCCGTGAAGACGAATTACAGCGGCCGTTCCGAAAAGAGATTGATCGCATGAGAGATGAGTGGGATGATGAGCAGGAGAAAAAGGATAAAGAAACCATGATGGAAAAGAATGACGTGTCTGGTCGGACACAGAGGGTCATCAAGCACCCTCTCTTCAAGCCGTTCAGCAGCATCCAAGCCGAAGAATATCTAGGCTCGCAGGCTCGGGGTGATCTGGTCATCCGTCCTTCATCAAAGGGACCCGACCATCTTGCTGTAACCTGGAAGGTTTCGGACAACATTTATCAGCATATTGACGTTCTGGAACTTGACAAGACCAATCAATTATCTGGTGGCACCACGCTCAAGATTGGCGGTCGTTACAACTACAGCGATCTTGATGAACTGATTGTGAATCATGTAAAGGCAATGGCTAAGAAAGTGGATGAGATGATGCTTCATGAGAAGTATCAGAATCTCAGCAAAGCTGATACTGGTAAGCGAGCCTGTTCCTGCCAATCCAGGAATATATGCTGACCCAATTACCAGAGCGATGGTTGACCACCTACACGGAAGCCAACCCCAAGCGTTCGGTCTACAATTTCTGCATCGATCCCAAGCACGCAGGCTACTTCTTCCTCTGCTTCAAGGCCGGTCAGCATGCTCAGGTCCAACAGTGGGCGGTAAAGGTTGTTCCACAGGCCTTTGAGCTACAGAAGAACATGTATCCCGATATGAGAGCCTTATGCAACGGATTCAAGCTGCTCTTCACCAACATGCAGAGCGGTAAGAGGCGCTGAGCTGGTCTGAAAGCCCCGCCCTGCTTTTTTTGGTCGCTCGCTTTCGGGATTGAAGGTGTGCATTGAGCGGGCGTATTGCAGGCCGAGTTCGCTATGGCTGCAGGGTTTTGCCATCTGTAACAATAGGTATTGTCGGTCAAGGCAGACATCTAGCGTGTCGCTCAGAGCAGTGAGATATTCACCACTTCGAAATTCAGTTTCCAAGCTTGTCCGTGAACGTAGGGACGCTATCCTCGTGCAGCATGCACGGCAGCAAGTGCCTCTTCTACAACTCTCCTTCGTCTATTCCCACCCAGATACTCCGGCCCCTCTCCATCCCCCCACTCATCTTCGTCCATTCCCTCCGTGCTCACCTCATACGCCCGCATGAGCATCTCCTCATCAACCCTCACACCCCCCTCCACAAGTGCCCTCACACACCCCGCCAACCTCGCAATCTCCCTCCTCGTCTGCGCCCCAATCTCATCGTTCCGATTGGAATACATGCTCTCGTCGACCGCGTCCTCTAGTCTCGTAATACTCACCTTGGCGCCCCCATCACCCTCCGCCAGCTCGGAATTGCTTCGCGCACATATCCATATGTAGCCATTGACGCCCAGCACAACATCCACCTCGCCTCCGCCATTGCTCGTATGCACCGTCCATACCTGCCTCCGCGCCCTCACCACCCCGCCGCCACCACCAGTCCCACTTACGGCCAGAAACACCCCGTTCCTCAGTTTCCCGTACTTCAAACTCCTCGTATGCAAACTTGCCGCGCCATCTTGGTATATACTCTGCACCTCCGCGACCAACAAATCCCCCTCACTGAAGAAGGTCCGAATGGCGAGCTCATCCGTGCTTGACCTCTTTCTCAGGATACCTCCGGGTAGGTTTATGGCTGAGAGAGGTAGGTGTGCGAGGAGTGGGGCGGAGAGATCAACTTTCCACCTTTTGGTTTGGACTTCGACGATGCGGCCGACAACGAGGTCGCCGATCTCGGGTGTATAGCGTGCGCGTAGGGGGCGGATGGAGAGGAGCTTGTTGGTCTTTTGGAGTGTGCCGGCTACGGAGGAAGTTATAGTGCCGGGGGTCGTGGGGGCAAGGTAGGTACCGTGGCCGCTGCGTTTGGATAGCTTAGTCAACTAAGCGATATAGGGACAGGGGAGAGGAGAAAGTACCGCATCCATTGCGGGTCGTCTGTCACAGTCTCGCCAGGGGTTATGATTGATTTGCCGGATAATTTGGGACGTTTGGAGGGGGGTGCCATGTCAAGATCGCCGTCGGAATCGTCTGAGTCGACGCTATCTGTATTGGAGGAGCCATCGTGGGCAATTGGAACTGGAGGTACAGCGGCGGTGATTGTGAATGTCATTGGGGTCGTGGTGGTTATATAGAAGGCTTGCACTTTCAGGTAAAAGGCATCGAAATCCAGTCTTGGCTCATCGGCGATTGCGGACTTTAGATTATTTCACGATAAATGGGACCTGCGTGCCTGGTTCTCCTTGCAATGTTATGATTGCAGGAATAGCGACAACAACGTCCGTCACATCGCAATAGTCCGCACCCATAGTCAGTATTACGACTAACGCAAAGCCGTGCATGCAATTTTTATCGCAGCAATACGAGAGTGTTGGTACGAACTTCACCTAGACGTCCATCGTCAACGCCTTTCTGCAGGTCTCGATCAGAACGAGGTATCTCAAAAGATCAGAGACATGAACTCCTTCGAAGATACATGCAGGCCACATGGCATCCAGTTGATGGACGCTATGTGAGAATGAATCACTTTTCATATGCAGCCTCAGATGCTTGTAATATCGTTGTACAGACGTGGATCTTTCCTTTCAAGAATTGGAACCACGTTGCGTCACGTTGATTGGAGCATCTGATATTGGCAGATATATGGGCTCTATGCTGGAAAACCAGTACCAGGAGAATGTGTTGGTGCGTTGAAGGTCTTCAAGAAGGAGCCAGCGGTCAGGGAAAAGTTAGACTTGAGTCAGAGCCCATCGTGCACCTTGCATTCGAGGATCGGGCCGGGAGGTGCTGATAGTGGACGAGTACGTGATGGAAGTTGCGTAGAAGGCATGGCGCCTTTTGAGAGCTACTCGTGAGAAAGATAAGGTTCACGAAGATACCAAGCTTTATGTTGCTACTATTCTGGAGGGCGAGCTCCGCTGGATGGGAGAGTATCCTTGAGACACGACCTTTGATATTCCTAGCTACGGGTGTGTCTTTCTGATACTGCTTACACTCCAAGACCCCGTCGATTGGCGGTACGTCAAGCCTCCGCCGGACCTGCAACGATGTGCCATGTTAGCCAAAGATAGCTCAAGATTGACAGCCACTGCGCGGTCTCATTCTTGCAGTAAGCGCATGAGACGACACAGGGCTATCACAGATTTTCACCATTAAGCTATAGGCCTGAAGTTCAAGCAATTGCCTGACGCGACACTGCACTGATCAAAGTGAATTACTTCGCGCCTCGCATCTCTTCTACCATTGACACTGAATTTCTGGAGCCTATTCCGCTACGCTCTGCATCCTCGCTAGGCCTACCAAGTCTCTCGCTTAACCAACGCTACACATGCAGGAGAGTTTAGAGTGTCGCTGACCCCTCTTGTTGGTCGAAGAGCATCAAGCCGTGATATCCACGGAATCCAAGTCACTCAGGAATATTAGCTTCATTTCGTGTGGCAAACCAAAGGTGAACGAGTCAATTAGACAAACGACGAAGAATTCTAGCTCAGGAAGATGGATCCAGCCTCCTTCTCATTCGCCGTAATTGGCATGTTCCTCACCTGCTGCAAAGGCTACGATATTCTCTCCAATGCCTACAACGCGCCATCAGACGCGCAAGACGCTGCTCGTCGAGTGCGCATCGAGAGTTCCGTATTAGCGGCTTGGGGTGAGCATTTCGAAATCCGGCAAGGTCTGCAAAATCAGCAAGGAAACGAAAAGCTAAGGATTCATCTGATGAGGGGCCAGACGCTGAATGGCGTGTTTGATGCCCTATGTGCGATTTCCGAGACTTTCACCGACATCACCGGTTTGGATAAGAAGTATGGAGTTATTTTCAGTTATCACTCCAAGCGTGATGGGGTGGGTAGCATTGTACTGCATCGTGTACGAAGTATAACGCTTATAACTTACAGAGTTCTCGTATACCTCGAGATATCCAAGATCTTTTGGATGGACGAGAACAATCTCAAAGTCCATCTCGCGGAGAGGTTGGGATGGTGGATAACAAGATGAAGACCGACCTCCGTCATTACAAGACCAAAATGTCCCTTCTGGAGAAATGTCGTTGGAGTCTGCGAGGCAAGGAGCGCATTGGCGGTCTGACCGACATCCTGCGAAGACACAACGATGATCTAATCCGCCTCTGCTCATGGGAGGGCCAGGCACAAATCAACCGCGGTTTAGCCACCTTCACTGTTCCCCAGAGTAAGAATTTTATGGAGCTGTATGTTATGGCTGAAATATCGGAGGTCGCTGCTAAAGATACGACATCTCCGATGGTCGAAGGTCGCCGAAGGATCGCAGAAATGGCCAAATTCAAGGCCAAGCTGATGACCCCCCCGGAAGTCCTTGACAAATACCAAACTCGTTGGCGGCTCCTTGATCAAAGAGATTATGTCGTCAGATCGAGTTCACTTTCAAATCCTTACACTTTAGGAGAGTGTCTACGAGATCGAAATCCCGTCTTTGTAGAATGGCAGTCATATCGAGATGCAGATAAACAACCTGACAAACTGGCGGAGAAGCAGATCCACGAGCTAGGAGATTTTCTTTCGGTTCCTAATCGGCCTCCCGACTTCCGTGCCTTGGACTGCATCGGACTATTCAAAGACAATGCGAATGATCGGTATGGTGTAGTATACAGTCTGCCCAACTACCTCCGGGACCTCTCCAGTCGCATACGTACCGAAAATCGCCGCATCTACAATCCAAGCACGTTGACAAAGCTTATCTGCGACGAAGACGGCGTCCTTGATCTTGGTATCCGCTTCAGTCTTGCAAAGAAGCTCTTATACAGCGTCGTTGTGATGCATACATGCGGCTGGCTGCACAAGAATATCAGTCCGGACAACATTCTCTTCTTTACCGCACGACCAGCTCCGGGGGAAAAGTTCAAGGACTATGAAAAGGATATCAGTCGCCCTATCATAGTGGGTTATGGCTTATCAAGGCCAGATGACATCGATGCGGAACAGCAACAAGTTTCCAGACTACCTCCAGAACTACTGGACCATCCGAAAGGCCGTCCTTCGAGGCATTTCCCGGAAGCAGGCGACAGTGACGGCAAGAAGCCAAACATCAACATCTACCAGCATCCCGACAAAGTCGCCAAACCCAGCCGTCGCTACAGGCACCGCTACGACATCTACTCCCTTGGGCTTGTTCTCCTGGAGATAGGACTGTGGCAGGATCTCCAAACGTTCGACTCGAGTAAGTGGAAAGATGCCTACGGCTTTCGGAGATTCGTGCTTGATAGATTAGTACCGGATCTATGGGGTCAGTGCGGGGCAATCTATGGTGGTGTGGTGAAGGAATGCTTGACCATGAAATCCGATGATGCGGAACTAGCAGAAGAGGGACAGCGGAGGTTGGCTTGGAATATTGCCGAAAGGTTGGATAAATGCGTTGCTTGATACGCTTGTCCGGTCTTCTTCGCGGTTTGGTCTTGTTTATATATAGATGGGATATATTTGTTGCCTGACTTTTACAGGAAATGGCTTCCGAAGCTGAGAAGCGCATGGAAATGGATATCAATGGTGCGCAAAATCTGGATGCACTTTGCATACGAGGCTTTCAAGGGGGTAGCCGTCGATTTAACACTAATATATACGCAGATAGTCGCAAGATAGTTATAAAGTCTCCATCCGGTATGGTGTAGGGGTTAACATCGTCCGCTTTCAAACCTCGCGGTTGACGGCCCGGACAGCCCCGGGTTCGATTCCCGGTACCGGAATTTTCAACTCGATCATCATTACTGCATTTTTGCATCCTGCCACAGGCTTACATCGTTTGTGTTAGGACAAGTTAGTAGGCTTTCTCCGACACAATTTCCTCATATGCATCTCCGAATCATCAGAAAGGTATGTTATATGTTAGCGTTGTCGTGTTGTATCTTTCTGTCGATGGAAGGACTTTGAGGTTGCCTTTTGAGGGATGGGGTTCCGTGGAGGGGGTTTGGGAGATAGTTGGGGGGGAGGAATTAAGGAAGGCATTGCTTGGGAAATCCGATTGCGTGGTTAGAAGCAGCCTTTCTGAAGAGTTTTGAAGGAGGAGAGGATGGTGGATGTTGATGCTGGAGACATTGGTTTAGGGATGGGTTATGGTATGTAAGAGTAAGTCGTAAGAGTAGGATGAGGTGATGTGACAGATATAGATAAAGATAAAGACGAAGAGGAGGAGGATATTGAGATATACTAAGGTATGGTATAGCTGGGAAGTAACATTTTGAGAAGAATTTCATGACAACTCCGATACTTTTATTCCCTTGAGTTAGGGTAGTTTGTGGATTTGAGAAGGAAGGTCGAAGTTATAAGTCAGGTTCCCTTCTCAAAGACTGCTAGGATAAACGTTTCCTTAAATAAGATTTTGTGGTATGAATGAGAGGTATTCTAGAATCTACCGATGTGGTCAAGCTGTTGGGGATTTGGGAAGCTGATGATAGGTGAGCGTGAAGGAAGAGCTTGATTTGAGAGTCCTCGGCTCGGGGGACAAAAGAAAGGGATGGGGTTTGTTTCGAGTCTTGTGTCTCTTTTGTGATTTAATATCAAGAGATTAGGAATACATTGACTAGCGTTTCCACTTCACGACAAGTAATGCTTCCGCCCACATGTCCTTTTGGAGGGAGGCTTGCTGAGGTGTGGTGAGTAATCGGACATGATCTTCATGCATGCGATTGTGGTTTCTTGAGGGGCTACAGAATAGGCTGTAGATGAGATATACTAAGGCATAATTTGTGTAGGGGATAGATCGTGGTATCGGCTTCGTTAGAATACTAAGAAGACGAACAATGGATGACGATGGTGTTTGAAGTCTACTGGTAGTGGTGAGCGATGGAATTCGGAAGACTTCTCAGTAATCGGGAGGTTTTCTGGCTTGGACGGATGTATCCTCTTTATACGAATATCATAGAGCTGGAGCATTAAGGCTGCATAGTGGTCTGTTCCTTGGGTAAGCGTTTCGTTCTCTTGAATTTCAAATTCACTCTCTGCTGACCATACCCGCCTTTACCCACGCCCAGTGCCGAGATGTGAGCCTGCGTAATGTGACTCAACCAGATGGAAACTTAGTAATTTGTTGGCTGTTGTAGAAGTAGTCATTGGGGGTTTTGCCTGCCCTGGATGGGTAAAGCGCAGCCAAGGATCGGAGTCACGATATATTCGACATTATTCGCAGAACTCAGTTCTGGTGACTAGAGGAGCACCCCGTATTCACTTCCGTAACATCTTCATTTTACTATCTTATCTGTAAGCAACTCATAGCTTCTTCTTGATTTTGACGACGCGAGCTCGATTTTCGAATAGCACTTCCAACCAAGGTGATCCCAACGCTTCCATCTCGTCCCGGTCGTTCGATCAGTGGGTAGCAACGATACACTGTGAGCATCACAAGCATTTAATCCATTCCAAACTCACGTTCTACCACATCGACAGCCTGTATATTGCTCAACATCTTTGAGATTTTCTCGGCGTCTAGCCCATTGTCTTCGCCATACATCAAACTTGATCTTATATAAATCAATATATAAACCCTCAGGGATACTAAATTGTAATTTTGTCCTGGGACTTCAGCACTCGACCTAGCTAGAGGTGGGCAGAAACCCAAGGATAGCATCGATAGATACGCCAAACAGTAACATCAGTTACTTGCACAAGACTATCCTCGCGAGCATCGTCCGATCTAGCGTAATTTGTCGAACCTAGTCCCAGATCCTCAAACAAGGCTATACTCAACCATGGACACCTCAATGACGACTAATGAGCGTGTGTCACAGGACATGACCAGCAAGGTTCATTCCCAGAATGAGCGGATCTCGACCTGGTTGAAAGTAGAGATGACGATTGCTGGTAGTAAAGATCTGCCAATACACATCGACGCCGACATCGAAGACGACGACGACCCTTTCGAACCACAACGAAAACAGTTCTTGCTGATGGAGGAGAAGAGGATATTGATCGCCAAGGAACTCGATCAACGCAGACAAGTTTTTAAGATCAGGAAGATTAGAAGGGAGGAGCGACGGTCAAATAGGCGGAAGGGAGAGGAGGAGAGAAGAGCGCGCCAGAAGTGGAAGTCCTTTCTGGCTGACTTGCCGACCGAGCCAATTCTGGAAGTAATTCGGCATACCCACCGGCTCGATCTTCAGAAATTCTTACGGGGTGGTAAAGGTGTTCGTGATGCGCTCAAGAAAGCCGGGCGAAAATGGGAGCTTTCTTTGCCTAGGCTACCAGCCGAATTGATCCTAGAAGTGATTCGGCATACGCGCCTAGACGATCTACAGAATCTCCTGAAGAGCGGAAAGGCTATTCATCGTGTTTACTGCGATAATGAAGCCGCGGTACCACCGGGAGTTGAAGCGGCGCAATTCTCGGGGTTCAGACGGCTTTTCGGCAGCGGCAGGCGAAGGTCCGGCGAACAGAAGCAGGCATTGAAAGACTACATCGGCACACATCTGCTACTCAACGATCCAAGAAGGATCCCCAAGACGTTCGACAAGATAGACCAGGGTAAATTCGCTGACTGGTCGGCTATTGGTTGTCTTCAGAATGTGGACGACAATATCACTGAAGACGTAAGGTACCACAAGAGTATCGGAATGGAGCTGGAGAGACAATCAGCGTTATGTCTCCGAATGTTCTCGAGCTGGGAACAACGTGTTGAAGAAACGGAGTCCAACCAAAGCCCAGACAAGGACGATATATTGGATGATGCATGCAATGTGACTCTGGTGAAGGCGATGCCCACGGAGGCCCGCCTTAGGTTATTCGAGAGGCAAGCCGCAGACATCCAGGCCAATATTCGCGATGTGCTCGAAACAAAGATCGTACGGGTTGTGGAAATGCTCGATGACTGGCCACTTGCACATGGCGAGTCAGGTGACCATCCGTTGATGGGTCAAGAGACCAAGGAGTGGATCGTGCGCTACTACAGTGCACAGAAAGTTGGCTCCAAGATGAAGCAGAACAGCATGGGGCTTTGGATCGCAAAGCTGGCTGCTGGTTACATTCTTGAAGTCTTACTCCCAGCAGAGCCATGGCTTGGGCCAGACTTGTTGAACATTGCCGAGAACGTCAGATTTGACAACGGGTTCTTCAAGGACGTGTTGGCCCAAGAGTTCATGATCAGTGGGAGTACGGACAAGCTGTGGAAGGATAGTCGGGAATTTGCAGGGCAAATAGGACTAAACTTTGGCAGGATGTTAGAGGGTACGGCTGTGGGAAAATACCTCGAGCGATAGGAGTAATGAAGGGTTTGTTCTGAGACAATAAATGAGGACGCTGTTTGCATGTGTAGTAGAATGAGTAGAATGATAATCCCACACACTAGACGGCTGCACTAGGACTAGCTTGGTTAACCACCACGATCGGCAAGATCCGCCTGGTTGGGCTGACACCCCTGCCAGCCCCACCATTGGTCGAGACAGACATCCCACTACGTTTCAACGACAGCTCATAATACCCGTCAACACAGCCCACTGGTTCAGTGCTTACTCCTATCACTCAGCTGCTTAATCTTACGCATGTATATGAAGCAGTGCTGAGGGTCTGAGGTGCTGCCTGCAGGCCTGGAAGGTCACCAGTCCTGTTGCCCTTTTTAGTCCCTCCCAAGCTCAGCTCCAGTCAGACGGCAGCGCGTATTGCAACAAAGGAGGATCAATTGAAAGGCTTTTTGGGAGAAGCATATTTTGGCGCACATTTGATAAATATCTCACCACCTTAAAATCCCGAGCAAGGAGGGAGGACAGCGCCCCAACATGGCAGACCTTCAGGGCCGCAAAACCTTCAAGGTCTTCAATCAAGACTTCGTTGTTGATGAACGCTACAATGTCACCAAAGAGCTCGGGCAGGGAGCGTACGGTATAGTATGGTATGCCTTCTGCGTCTTCGTGAATCGATGTTGATATTAATCACCCTATCACTGTTCTGTACGTGCGCGCTTACTCCTGAAATAGTGCTGCTACAAACAATCATACAGGGGAAGGTGTTGCGATCAAAAAGGTCACCAATGTCTTCAGCAAGAAAATTCTGGCAAAGCGGGCTTTGCGAGAGATCAAGCTTCTTCAGCACTTTCGAGGCCATCGCAATGTATGGTACTTGAACAATACATCTTTCGAGAAATACTGACATGTGTACCAAGATAACGTGCTTATACGATATGGATATTCCTCGACCAGATAACTTCAATGAGACCTATCTGTACGAAGGTATGATGCTGAAGGATTTTCAGCTTGCAATGTTACTGATACGGCCTAGAGCTGATGGAGTGTGATTTGGCTGCCATCATCCGTTCTGGTCAACCACTTACCGATGCGCATTTCCAATCTTTTATCTACCAGATTCTGTGTGGTTTAAAGTACATACATTCTGCGAATGTTTTACACCGAGACCTCAAGCCTGGTAATCTTCTAGTCAACGCGGACTGCGAACTCAAAATCTGTGACTTCGGTCTTGCCCGAGGCTTCTCGATGGACCCGGAAGAGAATGCTGGTTACATGACCGAGTACGTTGCGACGAGATGGTATCGTGCACCGGAGATTATGTTAAGCTTTCAGAGCTACACCAAGGCCAGTACGTTCATCCCAATTCCTGACCGCATCAGCCACCTCGGCTAATCTCCCTAGTCGATGTATGGTCGATCGGCTGTATTCTCGCCGAGCTGTTGGGTGGTCGCCCATTCTTCAAAGGCCGCGACTACGTCGACCAGCTCAATCAGATCTTGCACTACCTTGGCACTCCCAACGAGGAAACCCTATCTCGTATCGGGTCGCCACGAGCCCAGGAGTACGTCCGAAATCTACCCTACATGCCTAAAGTGCCCTTCCAGCGTCTCTTCTCCAACGCCAATCCTGATGCGTTGGATCTCTTGGATAAGATGCTGGCCTTTGACCCATCTGCTCGTATCTCCGTTGAAGAAGCACTCGAACACCGGTACCTGCACATCTGGCATGATGCCTCCGATGAACCCTCATGCGCCACAACCTTCGACTTCCATTTCGAAGTCGTGGAAGACGTACCTGAGATGAGGAAGATGATTCTAGCCGAAGTGGCTCGCTTCCGGCAGCAAGTGCGTGTGCAGCAACCTCAGCAGCACATGGGTGGTCAGACAGGACAGAATGTCCCTATTCCCGACAACGCGAACCAGTGGTCGCATGAGGATCCAAGGCCTCAAGAAGCTGCACCACAGCAGCAAATGCACAGTATGGGCTTGGAACAGGAACTTCAAGGGGGCCTTGATGCCATGCATTAAGAGAATCGTGCTTTGGTTGGGCCGAGTCCCTCTTCTTCGGGGTACAACATAATTTTGGGATCGGAAAACTTTGTACTCTTTCCCACACTTTCAGCCAGTTTTGGTACAGTTTGAGCTCACCATGTTGGATTTCACCCTAGATAGCTATCTCATCCAATATGGGTTGCCAGATACTCCAAGAGCTATCGCGCGACTAGCTTCTATCCTGACCTATCAAAACCTTGGAGGAAGCACCAATATCTTGCCAGGTCTCCAAAAATACCTTGAGGCCTCGATACTTTAGCCTCGTAGCCTCGAAATGTCTTGGCGAGGGGTAAAGTGGATTATGCCAAGAAAATGGACCCCGTCGCCTTGCTGCCTCTTCACTCCTAACTCACTCCACCTCAATCCTCCTTGATCCCCTCCAACACCCGTGTCAACCGCAGCGTTCTTATCCTCATAGCAATAGCTGCGGATTGACAGGAGTGAACACCGTTTCCTCAAAGCTGTATAGATTCCTCGTCAAGAGTGTCCGGATCAGCCCATCGAGTTATACAATCTTCGGTCAAGGCTGCCCGCTCAATTTGTCACAAGCTCGACTGAAAACACCACCCGCTGTGATCTCAGAGAAGCCCTTGTTGTGAAGTATGGCTGCCAACAACGATATGGAGGGTAAGTCACTTCGTCTTGTCCCCGCAGTATGACGAACGGGTCGGTGAGCCAACTGGGGCATCACCCATATGCTGCTCGGCCTCACGATAGTAGTTCAGAATGTTTTGCGAATTTGCTATCCGTTACTGACATACCGCAACGCAGTCACCATTAGGATGACACCGCTCGGACAGGACGAGGCGGAAAATCATAGAGTCATCACGATAAATCGAGACAAGAAAGAGGTGGAGATTGGCCGAGCTTCCAGGAACGCACACAAAGGTCTCACTGTCGGCTCCGATAATGCGTGGTTCGACTATCCTATACTATCCAGGACACATGCCAAGTTCACCGCTTCTCCTCCGCAGAGAGTATGTATCTCCTCCTATCTCTACCAGCAAGATACTTAGCACATGGAACAGGCGATCTACGTTCAAGACTGCGGCTCAACTCACGGAACATATCTGGCTAAGCAGAAGATGGAGACTGGTGTGGAATATACTGTAAATGACGGCGATATTATCACCTTCGGCCAGCGCGTCACCAGTGGAGCAGGTAAGCAGTTGGTTGCTCGAGCTATTGGCGGGACTCGGCGGGACTAGACTGACCTCGGGCCCACAGTTACATACCCTGCTAAGGAGTTTCGAGTCGAGTCGAAATGGGATTCTCGCATGTTCGTGCTCTTGCCCCAGCGCTCCACGTATGAGACTGATCCTTCCGTATTCAGCCGCGCATCAGTCGCCCGCTTCTTTGATATAGCGGCCGCAAATAGGTTCCTGGTCCCGGAAGATTCTAGCGATTGCTCTTCGGAGCCATCACGCGAAAGTTCGATACAGATTATCGAGTCACATCCACGCACCTTTTCCGTCCCATCAAATGACGGGGAATCTGACTCCGTGGATGGTGACAGTGATGTCGAGATAGCTTCTTCGGTACATGAAGATAACAGTAAAGAGTCTGCAGCAACTACACCAGATCACGGAGCTGCTCATGAGGCGCCCATAGTCGCCAATGTGGAGGCAGAGGATTCGGAAGATGCTGCAAAGCAAAGCAAGGTCCGTGGTCTCAACTTGCAGGGCCCTAGCATCACGAAGGTACTGCTCAAGCACCCTGTCGTTACTGGAATGTCTCAGCTCGATCCCATCGACCTTGAGGGTGGCAACGACGCCAAGGAAGACGTCTCCGATAGCGAGAGCGAAGATGAGGGACCCGAAGTCCTTTCAATTCAGCAATCGCCAGCGAAGAGTGCCAAAGGTCCGATCTGGCAGGAGCATCAATGTGATAATATACAGCGCCGCCCACTCCTGGTAGTAGATGAAGAGACTAACGTCGACAACGAACATCAAGTCAAGCTTAACACCCTCAACACTCAGCCGGGCGTCTCCGAGGGGAAAGGAGAGGTGGTTGAGCGCTATCAGTCACCAGAGCTGCCCCTTGAATCTGTTGCAGGAGCCACAGATGGCTTTGACAGTACCGATGACGACGGTCTCGACCATGACGATGACTTCTCTGATTTCGATCATGAGGAAGAAACTGTAGACTCCTTCTCCAAGCTAATGAAGCCGACACCCGTTCCAGTGGCCCTACCGGTGTCAAAGTCTCAGACGACTAAGAAGCCACAAGCAGCCCCAATTTACCCAATCCCAGTCATGAAACCACAGAATATACAAGCGCGAAGCGCATTCAGGCCTGGCGGGTTTGGTGTTAGTATGAGTGGGGCTGTCGATGTGAGCCAGCCTACGTACCTGGATTTGCCGCCATCAGCCGTGCAGCGGGCTCCCAGCCCATCGGATGCAGCTCTTGCAAGGCAACCTCCGGGACCAAACAGCTCGTTCAATTTCTATCCTATGCTTGGTTCTAACTATCGCAACCCTCCAATCAGCTATCCTAACACACAGCGAAGTACCCATGATACGTCCGGCAACGCTCCATTCAATTTCCCCCAGTATCCCCAACCTGCAGACCAGAGTTACAACACGAGGGCTTATAATCAGGGCCCTTTCTATGACCGTGCTAATGCTGCTCCGCCTGAGTCGGGGGTACCCTTCACATTCGAGGATGCTATGTTCGAGAGCACCTTCGACCACTCCTCGGAGCAGGACAGGGCTGCTGTAGTTTCGTCACAGTGCACTGCTGCTAACACCATCGTTGACGATGCCCGGTTCGCTGCTGAACTGCAGGCCGAAGAGGATGCGTATGCATCTGCTATACGAACACCAGCTCGAGCTATTGTCCTGAGCTCAAAATCACGCAAGGCTAGCGAAGGGCAGTCTTCCAAGATCAACATCTCAAGCCTCGTGAATGATTCCTACGCCGAAAGTTCCCGACCTCTTAAGCGGAAAGTAGATGAGATGAGTACCGAGATGGAAGGTGAGGACGATAATGAAGCACTTCAGACCGTCGAGGCCGCAAACACCCCATCTATTCGACAGCCCAAAGCTTCCGCTTCCGATGAGTTCAATCACCAGCAAGAAACTCAGCTGCCTGACGCCCAGGCCAGGGATGTCCTCAATCCTGTTGGGGCGATGTCGCTTAGCCAAGATAGTGCTCTAGAGCCCATCGTTGGCTCCAATTCCAAACCAACAATAGCCAAAATCGTGAAAGAGGAAGGCCCTGCTCCCAAAAAGGCCAGAACCTCCGCTACATCCTCAAGAGGCATCGGCAAGTTCGTCTCTGGTGTCTGCGTGGGCCTCGTAGGAGCATTCGCTACGTTCATTGCCACTATTCCCGCCAGTGTGCGTGAGGAGGCGCTGCGGGAGCTGAGCAATGCTGCGTGAGGGGAACGATATACAATTGATAGAGTTGGCGAACGGCTGGGGGTAGCGCAAGGACCAACAGAAAGTTTCAAATGGCTGAATGTGAAATGTGGAGTTGAGGGTCACGACGGGATATGTGTGCTTGGTGTTGGCAATGGATCAGGCGTCATGCGGATGGTTTCTGACCAGGCTACTTTCTACACGACATTTCTCACCTGCCTTTTGTGTGCAGTTTCCGGACAGATCCCTAGCTTGGAAGTTGCTAGCGCAAATAAAGTTATCTAAAGTACGGAACTCGGCACCGCGTTCAAGCTGTTGCAGAATAGTTCTACGTCATTGTAGTGTTTAGATTTGAAATCACAACTCCTCACTCAGTTCTATTTTGTTTGGAAATTTAGCTTCCTCTATAATAAACACACAAAATTGCTACCATTGGAAGAGAACGTTGAGCAATATGGCCGTCGAATCGAAATATGATCCCAAGGACATGGTGAGCTTCCCTTGGCGACGTCCTCGCCAATGCACTTCCCCCCTCCTTCATGTACCTTCCCTTTACTGACCATCGACGAAGGTCTTCCGCCACCTTGGGCCAACTGGACTAAAAGTCTCTCTCTTCTCCCTCGGCGGCTGGCTCACCTATGGCGGGACGCAGAAAGGCAATGTCGTCAAGGAGTGCATGCAAGCAGCATGGGATCATGGTGTCAACACCTTCGACACCGCCGAGGTAGATCTCTGCCCCTTATCACGGCTTAGGAGAAACAATGCATGCTGAATCTTCGACTATTACCGATAGGTCTATGCGAATGGGCAATGCGAAATCGAGATGGGTGATGCGCTGAAAGAGCTTGCATGGCCAAGAGACGAGTACGGTAGGTTATGTCTCAAGTCATTACCTTGCCCAATCTTCCGAGAGTCCTTCGCTGACGTCGTTCTCCGCGAGCAGTCCTCATCACCAAGGTCTTCTTTGGCACAGGCCGCAAAGAGCCCAACACCCGCGGTCTCTCAAAGAAGCACGTAGTCGAGGGCCTGAAAAGCTCGCTCAAGCGTCTCCAGCAACCCTACGTCGACGTCGTCTTCGCCCACAGACCCGACTACGCCACACCCATGAAAGAGATCGTCGAGGGCTTCACACAAGCGATCCGCAACCTGAATCTCGCCTACTACTGGGGCACCTCCGAATGGTCAGCCGTGCAGATCCAGGAAGCGACCCAGATCGCCGAGCGATACAACCTGATCGCGCCCATTGCCGAGCAGCCTCAATACAACGCCTTTCACCGCGAACGCTTCGAGATCGAATACGCACCGCTGTACGACCAGTTCAAATACGGCTCGACGACGTGGTCACCGCTCGCCAGCGGTTTATTGACGGGGAAATACAACGACGGCGTCCCCGAGGACTCGCGCTTCGCGACGAACAAGAGTTTCTTCCAGGATACAGTCAAGAGTCTCAAGGAGCCAGGGGGCCAAGCGAAGATCGAAAAAGTCAAAAAATTGACGAAAATCGCCGAAAAACTCGGCGGCAACGCAACGCAACTTGCCCTTGCCTGGACGGCGAAGAACGAAAATGTCAGCACGGTGATCTTGGGTGCTACAAAGGTCGAACAAATCATCGATAATTGCGGCGCGTTGAAGCTGCTACCCAAGTTGACACCAGAGGTGATGGAGGACATCGAAAAGATCCTCGAGAACAAGCCGGCGCCGCCGCCGAACTTTGGCCGCAGCAGGTAGGTGAGTTGGACTTTTCGCTGCAAATTCCTTCTGTGCGTTGAGAAAAGAGAAAAGGGGCTGATTGGGAATTCTGTGGTGGCAAGACGGATTGTGAATCAGCGGCGGCGGGCGAGGCTTTAGATCTGAGTATCGCGTTCGCTAGGTGTGAGATTTACGTATGAGGGTAGATATTTGGATGAGGATAGAGTATACGTACGTAGTATAAAAGCCATGCATTTCCCAAAGTCCTATCCATCCACTTTCGCATTACCTATCACCAAGCAGCCTATAGTATTCCCCGGCCTCGTTATGACGAAAAAACATTCCCCTGAGTTATAATACGCAACGGTATATCAATCCAACCCGGTTCCCTCGTACAATGAATGAAACACTCAGAGAAAAGACCCTGCCGGCATTTTGCTGTGCTGTGTCGCGCCGTGTGGCATTCCCTCAGTGAGTATTCTTGTCGTACCTCTCTAGTACTAGTAATATCTTCTTGGTTGAAGTGTGGTAAGGTATTCTATGGGAGATGAAGGTATGTTTTTTTTTCATGGGTTCGCTTTTCGGGGTGGAGGGGGAGGGAGGGATGATTGGAGGGTTTACATGTGATGATGATGGTGATGGTTTAGATGATTTGAGGGGGGAGTGGATTCCTCTGGTCGTAGACTTTGGTTTGGGTATGATCTATATCTAATTTCTATTTCTATTTCTATCCTCATGGTGTAAACACCGCTTCGATTCCCCCAGACTCAACCCTCCGCGACCAAAACACCTCTATACCTCATCTTCCCTTTCCCCAACCGCTCAAACGCCCTCTCAATCCCCCCCTTACTCATCGGAAACGTCTCAATAATCGGCCTGATACCGTGCAGGGCCGCAAATTCCAACATCTTGATATGCATCGCTCGCGCCGCCACGAGGCTTCCCTGGATGCGTACGCCGTTCATCACGATGGGCATGTAGGGGATCGAGAGGTTGCCGCTGGAGACGGTGAGGGGGTAGATGGTTGCGCCGGGCGCGAGGATGGCTTGGTACATGGCCCAGTCGGGCTGGGCGGAGGTGGTGACAAGGAGGCGGTTGATAGGTTTGGAAACACTACTACTGAGCTCTTTGAGGCCTTTTGTGGCGTGGAATTCCGTGGCGCCGAGTTTCATCGCTTCGTCCTTTTTGCTGTCGGTGCCGCTGAAGACGACGACTTGGCAGCCCATTTTGCTGGCGAATTGGATGGCCAGGTGGCCGAGACCGCCGACGCCGATGATGCCGACTCGCTCTGTGGGCCGCGTGTCGTACATCTCCAGCGCGTTAAAGACGGTCGCGCCGCCGCATTGGAGGGGAGCGGCGTATTCGCTAGGGATCGAGTCGGGGGTCTTGAAGAGGAAGGATTCGCGCCAGACGGTGTGGGAGGCTAGGGAGCCGCGGTCGAGGTTGCCGGATCCGTACATGACTCGTTCGGGGCAGAAGGTTTCGTGGCCGGTGAGGCATTGTTCGCAGCGGCCGCAGCAGTCGTGGACGTAGCCGAAGCCGACTCGGTCACCTCTGTGTTGAGAGCATGTGGTCAGATGAGATGCAATTGAGGCAGCGGGAACGGGCTGGAGGCTCTCACTTTTTCAACGCCTTGACCTCTGGCCCAGTGTCTTGAACCACGCCTGCACCTTCATGACCCAAGACTTGATCGCTGGATCGGTAGTGCTCGTCTGTGCCGCAGAGACCGCTGTGGGTGATCTTGACGAGGACCTGATCTCCCTTGAGGGAGTCTTGATGCGTAGACGACTCTTTGATTGTGCCATCCTTTGATCCTTTGTAGACTGTGAAGTCTATTCCTGCTGCGTTGGCCGACATAGCGTTGATTTCGAATAAGTATCACGATTGTAGCTTGGTTGGGTGCTAGCAACGAGCTGGAAGAGAGCGTGGTATATCGAGGTCTTTAAGGAAAGTATGATATATGCTGATGTAAGGAGCTCTGAGTCCGTGTCTCGGTTGGTAAGTCATCCCTCTAGCGTCGATGACGAATTGGGATGAATTTCAAAGCATTTATTGGAAAGTTTTGGATTTGCGCTTCGCAGAAACAGGTGCAATGACGTTGTGGGTTGGTGAGCGGATGCGGAACGTGACAAGCGAATCGTTAGTGCGCATCCCATAATGTAAGAATTAAATGTTGTAGGAAGAAGGTAGAATCTGTGAGAAGGGGTCAATTGAGGTTCATTCCATAGTACGACAATTGATATTCGCTAACCCCATGCATGGGCAAACCACAATTGTCATCAAACATACAATCATGAAGTCGCTCCACCCCTGACGTTATTGCTCCTTCTGATACTCTTCGCACTCGCCAGCTCATAAACCTCTGGCACAGCAGGCAAATCCTTCGTCTTGACCGCTGAGCTATTCTTGTCTTGCCCTCCCAACTCCGAAGGCACGCTTCCAACGGATGAGACCCTCCTTTTCTTATCTTGTAGATCCGGCGTATAGTGCTCCGCCGTCGGCATTGGCACGCTCTCGTCTTGGTACAGGATACTGTCGGCTTCACTTTGCAACGGATATGGCGTACTCAATGGCTGATAATTTGCAGTCGTCATGCCATTCTCGCTATAGGGCCCACTATAGTATGGGTTTTGTGTAATGTTCTCGGCTTTGACTGTCGTCCGCTTATTCCGTCGGTGGCGGTGATAGAGTATGCTGCCATAGATGAGGGATCCGAGGAAGACGAAGCTGTAGAAGTAAGCAATTGGAAATTGTCCACAGATGACTGGAGCCAAGCATACAATAGAACCCCGAAAATAATAGCATCAATGGTATAGTTGATCGACAAAGTCCCCCCCGCCAGATCTTCCTGGCGCTGCGCGATTATCCCACGCACCAAGACGTCCAGGAAAAGCCCGAACCATATCGGCGTTTTTACCAGCTGGAAGATCAGGTAGGTGAGCGTCTTGAGCTTGCGGCGAGCGAACAGAATGATCTCCGTGACGTCTATTATTATGCATATGGCGGCTAATGTCACAAGTGAGACTCGAGTCCTGATCGGACGGAACAAATGTTAGTCACGCCGACTCGTCTCAAGAAAAATATTTTCAATTGGGTGTCAACGCAGAGAGTTCATACACAGTGAAGGCATTGAGATCCACCATCACCAAGACGTAGAGTGTGACCAGGCCGATCATCAATATAAGCTGGACGACCCAGAGGGGGATGAGAACGCGCTTTAGCCATGGCCCGTTTCGAGGTTTGGCCTTGTCTCTCGCCATGTTGTCGCCGCGAAGTCCAGGAAGCGGGAACGTTCAACGATAGTAGGAAGAAGCCCTGACTTCGAAGTAAAGAATAACGCAGAGAATGAAGATATTGGAGAGCGACAGTGAGGGCGAAATGGAGGGAGTGGTAAGATTCAGGGCGAATACAACAACAGCGTGCGGAATACAGACGCCATGGCTGAGCACTGAAGAGACGAAGATAGTACGGGTAATTGCCCACACCCAGCCCCACAGTCTTGTTTCGATATCGGTGTTTGAGACCATATTTTGGGTTTGAATTAGGTATCTTAAGCAGTACTCAGCCGCACAGCCCGACAAGGATGGCCATCCTCCACGACGGAAGACACTTAACAAAATAATCTCATTCGTTCTGCAAAATGCACCTCGCCTTACACCCACCCATGCAGGGGAGGGTGGGTCGCATATGCCCCCCAGTCCTTATAGTAGAGAGAAGTCGTGCTGACCTCGGACCTGGGGTTGCATCCTCAGGCAAGATAGTAGCGTCAATGGTAAGGTAAGATTAAATAAAGTACGGTCTAGCTTTCCTAGGTCTAGCCGTTGCTAGGTGCGATTTGTTTGTGACTACGACCTATCGTACGTAGAAGAGTCGATTAATCAGTAAATAAGATGCAGCGATGTCGGTCTTTATGGCTTATCCTAGTATTCAACGAATTACACGATAGACGATAAGCCCAACTTAAAAACATCGAAGGGCAAGAATTGACACGGTTCACTTCTATATCTGGATATCCGTCTTCATCCCCTGCAAGTATTACTACTGATGAATACTAATATATTCCACATGATTCGTAAAAGGCCATCTTCCACAAACTCCCTTTAGCACAGCCGAACATGTGGTTACAGATATCTTTTGTACGCCAGGCCGCCACGCTCAACGCCTCCGTTCGATTGCTCGGTGTATATAGTCCTCTCAAAGATTGAATAAGAAGTTTGTCCGAATGATTCTATGTAATTAGAAGGTGACGTCCTCTGTCGAAGACGACACCTGCTTGGGCGACCCTCGATATCGCGTTCGATAAATCTCGCTCTTTTCTGGACTGTAGCTCCCAGATGAGGTGATGGGTCTAGGACCTGTAGGCTTGCGTTGTGCGATTGCAGCGCCGGAGGCTGAGCGGGGCGAATCTCTTGCCTGAGAGGAAGATGTTAGTTGATTTTTGCAGACAGAAGCGATCAATCAAGACTTACAGGGTCGTAGCCAGATGAACCATTGCTGTATCTCTGCTCGGGTTGCAGGTGCTCTGTACTCAGAGATGATGCAAATGTAGGCCTGTTGTCTTTCGTGGCGATCTTGGGCGGGCGGGATGGTCCAGACGGTATCAATGGACCATCATCCTTGACCTTGGGTGGACGTGGCGGAGCTGCAGCGGAAGTCTCTGAGTAGCCACCATCAGAGATTGGAGACAAATTGCCAGCATGGCCACTGTATCTTTTGCCGGGCCCGGGAATATAACGAGCAAGCGCTGGGTCGGACCCAAACGTGTCTGATGTGGGAGATATTGGCGAGCGGGATCCGAAGTTCTGGGCTTGAGATTCGAGTTGATTCTGAAATCGTTGGGTGGGTCCAGGGCGAGGTTGGGGATGTTGGAGATTGAGGGAATTTCGGTGTGCTTGGTATTTTGGATCTTCTGATGCTCGAGAAACCTCCGATGGGATAAGAGGGGATGGCGGTCGACCCTCTTGAGGAGTGACTTCTTCGTCCTCGAATGAGTCATTGGATCGCAGTCGATCATCTCCTGCAGGGTCATAGTGATCATTACTGTCGTACTGCTGCAAGTCACCAGAGCGAGAAGCCTCGGAGTAAGGTCGTTCTCGACGTGAGCTGTTCCTGAAATTATCACCAAAGGAAGAGGCCGTTGTCTTTGACCAGCGAGAAACTTTCGGGAAGAACGAAGAGCTGCTTGACTTATGTTTGCGACTTCTGTCCGTTCCTGTCTTCGGCGTGTGCTCGTTGCTTTGAGTGCCCGTTGGAACATGGATTTGAGGCGGAGTAGCCAGAGGCACTGATCCTGCACGAACAGTTTCTCTTGTAGGTGTGAGTAGCTGCTCGTTGTTCTCATGTTGATTGTCGAGTACAGTTTGCTCATGCGACTCGAGCTCTTCATCGGCTTCCATTACGGTACTGACCCTGTTATTGGATGTGTGGCGGGAATCCCTATTCCTCATAGCGCTGGTATCCCGAGAGGGTGAGTTTGAAAAGTATCCGGACTGACCTGTCAACCCAGTGCCCGCTTGACCTTCTGGCTCATATCCGTCAGGACCTGCTGCACGAAGGTTGTTGTAGGATTCCAGGCTGTCTGCACGGGTAGCGGTGGGTCGAACGTCCTGCATGCCCTTCAGGCCTTCAACCTCTCCCAGAAGGTGAACAAGCATTTCCTCGATCTTGCCAATGTCATTTTGGTTGCGGCTACTAAGTCCTTTCAGAGCACGCCTGAAAACATTTCGTTTCTTTGCTTGCGCATCATCGGTATCACCATCGGCCGAAGAGCCTCGCGGAAACCTGGGCGTTCCAAGTGGTTGAGGTCGCGGGCCAGCAAGAACAATCTTCTGGATTGTGCGATCGTGCTGCCTGTTACCATAGTCCACTAAAATGTCATCTTGCTCCGCAATAAATTTCTTCATTTCTTCAAAGGAATTGCGCATTTCGGCAGCGCTTCTCACCAGAGTCACTAGGATCTCTGTATCCCTGGCATTTCTTTGGGCATCTCGCACCGTGAGCTGATATCATGTTAGCGTCGTCTGTACCATGTTCCAGTATACATACATGATCCATGAGCGCCACAATGTCCTTGGACTGTATCCGGTCAATTCCCCCTCCTGTAGCGCTGTCATATAAAGGAGATCCCATGCCATGAGCCAGCCCATGCGAGTTGGTGCTCAAGTGTCTTGCATGGCCAGGTTCAACGAATACGTCATCATCGTCCACGGACATGTTACTGTCCAGGCTAACATCGTTGAAGGCTTTGGCGTTCTTGAAACTGATTTCCGGACTACGTGGTTGCGGACCGGAAATGTAACCCTCGTCTTTCGGGGGACTAGGGATAGTTTGACCAGTCATGTAGGAGGCACGATTTTGACCAAAATCATGATTGATGCTTTGCTCCTTATCTTGCTGGATATGTGGCTGGTATCCATCTTTCGTGGACAGATCACGTGAAATACTCTGTTTCTTTGGAGATTGGTCGCGGCTTGCGGTAATCGCTGCTGTCAGAAATCCGGCTGCCACAGCCTTGAGGCTCTCATGTGCGCTCGAATCTTTTGATCGGGACATGAACTCGCCTTTGGGCTGCGGTGGGGTCGGCTTGTTAGGCCAGTGGTCGAGAGTATCGTTCTGAAAGCCTCCCATTGGTCCTTGGATGATTGACGGATTGGTACTGATATCAGAATCGGAATTCAAACCATGTCCAATCTCTGGGAGAGGATCGTCAGCTTTGGGTAAGCCACTTACACCCATAACGACTGGCTCTTCATGTTCTTCGTTGGAAAGGGCAATGCTTTGGCGAGGTGAGCTTTTCGATGATAGCTGATCATAAACATCGGGCTTCTCGAGGTGCGCATCATGCTTCAAGTCCCGCTGTGCAAACTCTCGCTCATGTCCCACCTCGCCTTCTTGCAAGCCGGTATAATACCTCTCACCTTGTTTTGAGCGCGTAGAGAGCGTGGAAGCATCAATGAGCGAAGCGACAGCAGACTCAACGGCTACTGGAGTATGTACGAAATCGGGGTTTCGTCCACCACTTCCGCTTTGCAATTCTTGGGCGGCAGTGACTCTGTCCAGGTAGGGAGCGTCTAAGCTGTCGTCAGTGTAATTTGTCATGTGCCTGTACCCGACTGTGGAGTCTTTAGTGGAGTCCCTGTAGCTACTCTCTTCCATTGAGTCCCGATATCGGTCGTTCTGCTCATGTTCTTGTTCTAGCCATTCGTCCATTGCCGGATCTCTGTCAGAGTATTCTCCTTCCGTGTATTGTGATTCGCGAAGGCCATGCTGTTCAAGGACATCTTCACTCGGCTCATAGTTAATCCCTTTGGGTCTGTCCAAGCGACGCATATCCACACTGACAGGGGATCCCAGAGGATTGGGCGATGCAGCAGACCCTCTTATTCCATGCTGCTTCAAAGATGACAAAGATCCTGTACTGTGGATATGTCTCAAAGATTCTCGGTTGACTTCACTCTCTTGTCGACTCGAAACACTTTGAATGGGGCTCAGTCCACGGCTCTCATGTTGGTAGGAGTAACCAGCTCCGTCAAATCGATCGTGATGATTTGCAAGATGGGTTGCGGGAAGCGCACCTACACCGCTAGCAATTGCTGTCACTTCTGCTTCTGCCATCTTCGAACGACGTTCCTCCTCTGGGAAACTCCTTTCGCTTCGAGGGCTATACTCGTGTAGGTCTCCTTGCGAGAGGTTGCCGTGATGAGTGCCCAAGGTCCGCTGGATACCCATGGGAGTTCTCGTGGGCGTCCCTGACGCAGGGGACAGGACCTCACGTGGTGAGCCACGAGAAACATGCCGTATTTCTGCCATCCGTATCTCCTCTGAAGCTGACGATGGCTCTTCTGTGCACTCGGAAAGTATTGAATCTCGTGTAAGTTCAGAGCTATGAATATCGCTTTGCATTGGCATTTTGGGGACATCGTGCTTGGTGAATGCATCCTCCGTACTCTCCGCATTGCTAGCGCTTCGGCTATGGCTCTTGCTGCTTCTCCTTCGCCTACGCTCTTTCTTGTCAACGCTAGATCTCGAGTCGTGATGGTGCAAGTCATGGTCTTTGTGACGATTGTGATGATTGAGCGCGGCAGCTGTCAACACGCCACCAGCGATACCTCCGGTGGCCGCGTCTTTTAGCCGATGTCCCTCTCTGCTCTTCTTTCGGGAAGCTTTTTCTCCATCACGGATGACTGTCTCCTCGGACATCTCGCGCTCCGACCTGCGCTCGGATGGGGAATCGGATTCTCTATGCCGTCTGCTCTCTTTCCTCCCCTTTATTGAGTCGCCTGACAAAAGAATCCCTGCATTGTGTTCGTCCCTATTCAGGAAGACCTTCGGCTTTCCAGATACGTCTGGGGCGCTTGCATGTTTGGAGAGTTTACGAGACATTTCCCCACGAGAATTGCTGGTCTCCGAAGCCATGGAGTCTCTGTCAAATTTCTGGCGCCCTTGTTGCAGCTTTTGCTCCTGCTTGAGTGTTTCAAGTTCTGGCATGATCAGGCGCCGAATAGCATTCTCCACAGTCTCTAGCAGCTTTGGGTTGGCATTGATTGAGGATTTGGAAGTGCCAGATCGAAAGGAGTATTGATCTCCTGACTGCCTTCCTGGAGACATTTGAGATGTAAGAAGACTCGCTTCGACACCGCTCGGGATTTCCTCCTCTTTATTTGATTTGCTCGATCTGCGGCGCCCACTTTTATGAGATTCGATCAAATGCTCGTTACTGATGCTGCGACTCCGAGTTTTGTCACTGCGTTTATGTTTGCCGCTGCTGATATCCCGAGGCCTAGCTGCGAGCTTTTCCATGGCCTTATAGGCCAGCCTCTCCTTGCTTAAACTTCGACTTCTTCTTCGGGAGGGCGTCTTCAACGTATCGTCGGTACTTATGACTCCGTCTTTGCTTATACTCCGACTCCGATTGTGGCGTGGGGTCACGTTCCCAGCTCTTTCGTCAAGCATGCTATCCGGTGGCATTGATGAGATTTCTGACGGGTTTACCTGAACGTATCTCTCCTCCCGTGCCAGTTCTTCCCTTCCAACGCTTGTTCTAGATAAATCGCTTTCATCGTCTCTATGCATGACTTCAATCTCCACAGGAGGGTATCGATGACTCAGACCTGACTCTTCTGCTGCTGATGTGTACGAGCTAATACTCTTGTCGTCTCCGCTCCCGGAGACCTGTCTCTCCCTTGTGGTATGTGGTCCCAAGGATATCCGTCGAGTGTACGAGGGTTTGCGGCCTTTTGATGCAGTGACCTGAACGTGCTCGCTATTATCCTTGATTTTTCGCGCAGCTGATGGTGTAACCTTAACCCGCACGCTCGGTCGAGAATGGACGTTTGGGCCCTTCCCACCTTCAAAGTATTCAATCAAAAGCGAAGTCTGTGATTTGTTCGACGACCTAGTGAGCGTAGTCTCTCTCTCCCTATCGCGACGGTCCCTTCGATTCTTCGTCGGAATCACGACTGGACTCCCGTCTTCTGGGATGGAATAGGAGGTCTTGTCTGTTCGACGGGAGATGTCAGTAGCTATATCAGCTTCTTCCCCACTTCCCCCGGATGTTTGCAACACTGAAGACTCGGTTGGCGCTGGCAGTAACGGCTTGCGACTCTCGACGCCCATTGCGTGAGCAGAACCTGACCTGATTGGAAGTTGACGAAGAGTGCTTATGTGTGCATCGAGACAGGTGAGGTTTCGACGTTGTGAATTTGAGTCTAGTTGGTGGATTTAGTGGTGTGACCGGGTAAATGCAGCTTCTTAGGGTGACTGGCTGGTGTGCTCTGGTCATTCGTATGCCTGCCGTTGGAGTAGGGCTAGGTCATTTGAGATAGTATGTCAGGACCTGCTGGCGCTAGATGACATGGATGACTTGAAATTGGAGGCAAAGGATAGAAGTCGATCGTCTAGGCTCTGTTGACAATTGGGGCTGGGAACGTTGGGGTCGGCAAGCGAAGTGAGATCGGGCAAGTCACTTCACTAGAGGCGCCGGCCTCATTGAGAGGTCATTGGCAAGGGCAGTGATCGTAGCAGGATAAGCTGCAATGTGTAGGGGTGGAGTCGCAGGAGCTTCAGTGGTTTCTGTCGAAACATAAAGTAGAGGAAGGCTGAGAGCTTTCTTGGGAGCCAGGGAATAACAAACTACTGCCGGTTAAGCTAGTACTTCGCTAGCGTGGCCTCCGCGTGTGGTAAATCTATTCGGTAGGACACTCGACCTGGATATCTTGCGCAATATAATTGTTGTCATAGACGGGGTAATCATAGATCTGCTTCTTCATACAGATTCGTGCTACATCAATGAATACCGTCTTGTCCCAATTCTACGAAACAGGAACTGCATGGTTGCTTTGAGGGCCTTCCACCGAGAGTCCCCTGGACCGTGCAGCGAGCTGTTCCTGTTCCAGATCTACAACGGCAACCACGAACGACTTTAGCACGCCCGAAAATGCCCACTCCCAACACAACGTTGCTTTGAACAATTCTTACTCTATACTCCGTGAGATCCACATGCATTCCGATCAACATTGGCAAGGTGTCTGTCACATTTCATGTAGTATCTACAGAGTTGGATGGGGCCAGCGATTGCTACATTAAGTTGCATCCCGTCGGTTAACCGGCCGACACTGAAGTCACCGACGCTATCCACAACATGATTGGGTACTCCATCCTGTTAGGGCCCGCGTTTGACAACTCATCAAACCTCAAGCGGTTGTTGTTGGATGACATTGGCCGGGACGAGTACTACCAGCATAGAATACATGATACTCATACTTTAGCATGATCCAACACCCCAACGTCAGACTCAGCTGAGAGGTCTACTGTTGCCTATCTGGTTCATTCCATTATGCTATCTCTTTTTCTAAGCCGCGAGAAGTTGCATTCTACGCACACATGCTAAAATCGTCTATCCCTCTATTCAATTGTTACAAACTCATAAGAAGAATATCATATTCATGGCTAAGCACAGAACTTCTCCCGACAGTCGAAGCCGATCCAGGCGATGTTCGAGGTTGTTTCGTCGCCGAGGGAGGAAGTCGTGTCATAGGTTTGATAGACACTGGGAGTATTCATGGTGCCCCTGTTGAATGGCTTTCATATGTTGTTTTTGTCATTACATTTGCTCGAGATTCGTTTTGAGTTGACCCGCACATACCAGGTAACGAAGAACAAGGAGAAGCTCTTTGATAGGAGAATCATAAGGTACCTCGCACAGAAACATGACCCAATCTCTACTGTGGAGATCACTTAGTGTCTCTTGTCAGCGATGTGTGAAAAACCTACCCTTGATTGGCTTTGCGGCACTACGTACATAGAAGACAGTGAATGGACAATGTGAAAAGTCGTGATAAGGCCTTTCTTCATTTCATATCGTTCACCAGCTTCCTGGCTATGTACAGGATGTTTATTCAGATCTAATGTCAGACTATCAATCCCTATCTATCTCCATCGCGTCGGTTTCTGTGAAATTTTGGCCCCTGCTTAGGCTGGCTACCATACGCCCTTCGCCCTTCCTTTTTCTTATCCCGGCTCATGCTCGCTCCAAGTGTGATATCAACACGTGGAGGCGTCTGGAAACCAAAGCTCTTTGCGACTACATTTCGGCATCAATCAGCATATATTTCGTTAAAGTCGTGCACCTCACGTACCTTTAACAAGATCCAGCTTATGCACATCAAAAACCGAGCGGAGCGAATGACTTGCATACGCCTGCAGGTAACTCCGATACCCATCCTTCGCCGATCGATTCAGGTAGTAATTCTGCCCGATGAGCTTCTCCAGCTGCGACTGGATGTTGTAGATGCGCTTGGCTGGGAAATCGAATTCCACCAGCGGCACGCGAGCTTCCTTGAGGTGTTTCAGGAAACCGATTTCTGAGGGCTGGAGGAACATGAGACTTCGGCCTTTGCCGTTGGAACCTCGCGCCGTGCGTCCGACGCGGTGAATGTAGTCTCGTGGGTCGTCGGGGGGATCTACTTGTAGGATCCAGTCTACGGAGGGGATATCTAATCCGCGAGCGGCGACGTCGGTGCAGATTAAGGTGCCTTGTTTGGCGTTACTGATGAGCGTTAGTGGCAGTTTTCTTGGAAGGATACACACGAATGGAACTACCAGAATTCAAAGAACGTGTTTGTTCTCTTTTGCTGCTTTTGCTTCTGTTGGAGTTCAGTGTCAAGGTCTGAGGAAACGGTAGAGGTTCTGAGAAACATACTCCATGCAGGTCAAGGACTGGTAGGTCTATGTAGTTGAGCAGTTCCGAGTGATACTATGGATATTGTTAGTCTCACATAGCAATGTATTCTAGCCTGGACGCGTAGGGCAACATCTAGACTCACCTTGACACAATTACCTGGAGATTCATGAGTCAGCGTGGTATCGTAAAGTAATGGACTTAAGGCATTCTCGGGCACAAATGCTTCTGAGACGAGTCCAACGTTTTGGGACAGGGTATGGCTTGCGAAAATATGAAAGCGCGAGTGTAACGTACAGCTGGAGAGAAATACCTGATACTGTCAGCGTCAAGTCTCTTCAGCCTTAGGGGAGTGGTTATGATATACGATGCATTTCTTGTCCTTGTTCCTCTTCAAGAAGCTGAAAAGCTACCCCACACCCCGAAGTCAGCACTTGAGCAAAGTGATGTACGATACGAGTGAGAGGTCTGATAACAGTTTGTACTGCTAAAGACAATGCTCGTTGAGGAGAGAGTTCACATCGAAAAGTACAAACCAATAGAAATCTCTTGTCGGAGTCGCAAACGACGTATCCTTGCTCCCTTTGATAAAAGTAAGTAGAGGCTTGAGTAATCGCACAGAGCTGTACGTACAAGCCTTCAACGGTCGAATGCTCCTTCGTGTGGTCGACGTTGATATACAGTGGTCCTGGACGAAGTGATATCCTGGCGAGATCTTCAACCTTGGTCGTTTGCCTACGCGATACACGAGGTTAGTAGGCCTACTTGACGTACCCAACCGCACAGTGTTGTTGATGTGACTACTAGCACATATATTGTGCCCCTATGCATTTGCAATAAGAGAAAATATCGCTCCGAGGGTTACGTACGTTGCAGAGAATAACATTGTCTGTCTTTCTTCCTTTGGGAGGATCTTGATGATCTGGCGCATCTGTATGTAGTTTGATAATCAGCACGGCCACGACTACCAACTATTCAGAGAGAAAAGAAACGTGTCTGGACAGCATGACAGGGCTCGAGGTTCCTGATATGGCCCAACGCCTAAATCCTAGTGCAAAGGACAATGGCAGCATCCTAGTCGTGATTATGTGGAGAATCACGCTGCAGAGTTTGAAGTGAATTGTTGGGCAGAGCTTTCAAGATGCAGCTCGAAAGGATGGCTCTGAAAGAAACTAACCTCATCCTCGAATCCTACTTCCAAAATACGATCAGCTTCATCAATGATGAGAGCTTTGATATTCCTGTTGCAGATGACGCTGTCAGGAAGATTCATCGAGGTATATAAGAAAGTCTTACTTGTACACGAAACCCTGCGTATTTTGTAGGTGATCAAGGAGACGTCCTGGAGTCGAAATGATCAAGTTTACGCCTTTTACAAGCTTCTCAGCCTCGGCTCTCCTATGAATAACAATGTCAGAATCGTCACTTCAAGGATGGAGATACCTTGTGAGATGGGTACCTGTTTGCTCCCCCAATAACGATCCCGTAGGCTAGTCTTATCAGCCTGTTTCAATCAAAGACCCCAATAGTACATACTCTGTGAGTGTGCTTGCATCAATTCCCGCGCAACCCCAAAGATCTGCAAAGCGAGCTCTCGGGTGGGAGAGACAACAATAACGCCAGTACCATTCCTTGGCTTGAACCTCAGAGCGCTCAGCATCTCCACGGCAGGCAGGAGAAAAGCTAAAGTCTTCCCAGACCCAGTTTTCGCAGCTCCTAGTACATCTCTTCCTGCCAGTAGCGGTGGTATCCCTCTTTGCTGGATCTCTGTCATTGTATCGAAATTCATACCTTCGATCGCCTGCATTGTCTTACTGGAAAGGTTGAGATCGGAAAAGCGTTTTGGGTCGGTTCCTGTAGATGGTAGCGACAGTGGTAATGTAGAAGGTATGTCCGTATCGACCATAGCATCGTGGCCGTTGTCTTCTTCAACGCGGACCTGATCCCCTTCATCTTCCCCACTGCCATCCGGTTCACGGTGTATGGCCTCATCGGTCTTTGCTCTCGCCGCATGCATTGCAGTCTCCGAAGCCTCGGAATTTAATTGCGGACGTGATGCTTCCTTATGGCGATCGCTTTGCCTCTCTGGCTTTGGCTGAGGCCCCAATTCGACGGCGCCAATAACAGACAGGTTGACGTTCGGGGCATCATTGGGTATTTCTTGAAGCTCGGATTTGACGCTTGGTACATCAGCGAGCCTCTTCGCGGAAGTAGCAGAGTCCGTCGTCGTGGTACCATGAGTGCGCTTGCGCTTCTTTGTTTTTATCTCTGGAGTCTCCATGTCGAAGAGTTTTTCTCTTTGCCTAAGGTAATGAAAGACGAAATCGCACTCACAGCCAGAGCGCTAGTAAATCTCCATGAGTGATTAGCGGTAGATCTCCCGCGCGCGATCCTATTCCTCCGGGAGTCTGTCGGCGTCCTAGACTCCTAATGCACTCGATAGTCTCCTCATGAGTAAGCTGAAATGGACAATCTGTAGTGAATCTAGCATCTATGAATGAGTCGATTCTCACCACAACGCCGCCAAGTGTAGGGAGAGTTCGTACAAGCAACCAGAGTTCCTACACAAGTGACTATTCGCTTACGGAGCCAACATACCTGTATGAACTACTTCAACGGCATTGTGCGATATGAGTGTTCCAGTAGATCCTAGGTACTTCTTGACCCGTTGCGGAAAGTCACCCTCTCGCAGCAGGCATAAGTCAAGGAATTGAAATCAGATTGCGACTGCCGTAACGTTGTTCTCCCGACCTTCAAGCGCGACATCAAACTTGAGCTACGCGTGACTTTAATGCTACATAGATCTGAGGCTGGTCTATGTAAAGCTCGGATGACATGATGACTGATCTACGGAGTAGGAAATACTGATGATATGTGGAGCCAATGTTCTGACCATGACAGCCAATTGCAAGGGAGAGATAGGATGAAACCAAACAAAGGCAAACGTGGCCACCCCGTTACACAAAGAAGCCATGAATAGACCTCACCCTATTCCGATGAAGGCGCTCCATCCGTGACTTCCCCCTCTGCTGTTGAAACATCGTTGCCCATTTGCCCATGAATAAGACTTGTTGGCCGCGTAATACGTATACCGTACTTATACGACGATCACCTTGGTTCCCGAGATTAAACGCTAAATCTGCCAGGGACCCGAAGACTGCGCCTGCTTGCCTGACGGAGTACTCCTTGCCGCTGACATCCAACTCCCTTCTATCTTCACAACAACAGCCTCTCAACAGCTACATCAATCCGATACTGTGCTTTGTGTCACAATACAGTCGCTTCGATGACATCCTATACTTGAGGACATCACAAGCATCACCACGTCGTCGTGTTGTCCAGTCTTCCCTTCGCCACTCGTTAACGTTTCCTTGAATTTAGTCTCGGTCGTCGCAGCGACCGGCTGACATTCCCCCCACCTTCTGTTCACCAAATCGATTCTCGCATAACAAACTTGGATCGCTCAAGACAGTTGCAGAATCAAGGAGGTAATCTGAACTGAGCGACGGGGTGCGAATCCTGTGGGGTTTGTGCTGCCCGCGTACGAATACCCGACTGCCCCGACGTGGGCCTAAACCTTCACGTCCATACATCCTACAATGCGTTTCTCGCCCTTTTCGAAGTCAACATGGATCTCTCTCGCGGCTTTATGCTCCCTCTCGCCCCTCGCATCAGCTGAACGCTTGATCGAGTCAAAATCTCTCAATCCCTGTCAGGATAATTCGAGCTTTACAGCGACGCTCTTCAATGTCGTCTTCACACCTGGCAATAACAGTCTTGCATTTGAGATTGTTGGAGTGTCATCCATATCTGGCTATGTTGTAGCAGATGTCGAGGCTATCGCCTACGGTTTCACCGCCTTGAATCAGACCTTGGATCCTTGCACCCAAAATCTTGAGGGCATGTGTCCTATGAACACCGGCCAGATTAATATCAGATCAAATATCCACATTCCGAACGATGTAATCAAGCAACTTCCAAGCATAGCATATGGTGTACCGGATTTGGATGGGAAGGTGAAGATTTACATCAAGGACAAGGCGACCCGTGTCAGCGTGGCCTGCGTGGAAGCACAGCTCTCAAATGGCAAGACAGTTGATCAGAAAGCAGTTGGGTGGACGACTGCGGTCATCGCTGGCCTCGCGCTGCTCGCTTCTGCCGTCACATCAGGCCTGGGGCATTCAAACACAGCGGCCCATGTGGCCGCAAACGCGCTGTCGTTGTTTGGTTTCTTCCAGGCTCAAGCGATCATAGGCATGACTGCTATCCCTCTACCGCCCATCGTTGCTTCGTGGACCCAGAATTTCCAATGGAGTCTGGGTATTATCAAAATTGGATTCCTCGAATCAATCTGCACATGGTACCAAAGGGCTACCGGTGGGACACCCTCAACACTACTCTCGAACCTGAACACAGCTTCTGTTGAGGTGCAAAAGCGGTCTCTCGAGATCTCCCAGAGGCTTGTCATGCGTGCTGCTCACGAAATGAACAGAAGGAGTAATAGCGGTCCGGCTACCACTGCTGGAAAAGCTGTTCTAGTCCAAGGAATCAAGAGGGTAGGCTTTCGCGCCAAGATTGAGACCACGAACATCTTCCTGACTGGTCTTATTTTCTTCATGATCTTTGTTTTCTTTACCGCGGTCTGCGTGATGCTATTCAAGGCCTTTTGTGAGATCGCAGTCAAAGCAGGCTGGTTTAAGGGTGACAAGTTTGAAGACTTCCGGACGGGATGGAGAGTAGTCCTAAAAGGGATCCTGTTTCGCTTGGTAAGTTATGGTGCTCACGCCGTAGTGTTTTAAGTTGCTAATGTCTCGGTTCCAGGTGCTCATTGGCTACCCACAGATTTGTATCTTGTGTCTGTGGGAGCTGACGCAAAGGGATTCGGCTGCTGAAGTAGTACTTGCGCTTTTCTTCCTTATCTCGATGACTGTAGCTCTATTCTGGGCCTCACTCAAAGTCTTCCGGATAGCGAAACGATCGGTCTCCATGCATAAGAACCCTGCCTACATCCTCTACTCCGATCCATCCGCCCTCAACAAATGGGGCTTCCTCTACGTTCAATTCCGGGCTACCGCCTACTACTTCATTATGCCAATGCTTGGGTATATCTTGGTCAAATCTCTGTTCATCGCATTTGCTCAGAACAGTGGGAAAACTCAAGCTATAGCATTGTTGGTGATAGAGGCTGGCTTCCTTATCGGTGTCAGCATTCTCCGGCCCTGGATGGATAAGAAAACAAATGCATTCAATATATCCATCGCCGCCATCAATTTCCTTAATGTCGTCTTTTTGCTCGTATTCACTGCAATCTTCAACCAACCTGTACGTTCTTCAATGAGCCAATTTCCCTGCTCAATACTGACCAAATATTTAGGGCATTGTTACTGGCGCGATGGGTGTCATCTTCTTCATTTATAATGCAGCATTCGCCTTGGTATTACTATTATTGGTGCTCATTGCGACCGGCTACGCCATATTCTCCAAGAACCCCGACACTCGGTACCAACCCATGCGAGACGACCGTGGTTCTTTCATCAAGTCTCAAACGCAGCTCAATACGGAACTTGATGCGCTTGGAGTCACAGCCCGAGGAGACATGGCCCAGAAGGGATACTATGGACGTGACCTCGACGATGACGAAGACTCATTTTCCTCTGGATCTGGAAAGAATCACGAAGGTGCTGGGGTGACTTTAGCCCCATCTACCGCCAATCCCAACATGAGGGACCAGGCACGGTCTCCCATTGATCCAAACATGCAATACACTCCTAGTGACGGCACTCCTCGTCATGGGACCCCGCAACAGTACTCGGACAACTCACGCGGGATGTACAATGCAGATAACACCAGCTCTCGGCCTGGGGCTGACATGCCGTTGATGAATCGGCCGCAAGACACCTCACCATACCGTCGAGCACCTTCATCACACTCAAATGGTGGCTATAGGCAGCAGAACAATTCAAGTCCCTGGCAGAGGGGTGCCGGTTATGATCACTAATGAGCGTTATGTTTACGGTAGCGACATCAGCATATAATAAATAGTGATAATGTTGTTTCCATAATCACCTACGACCAGCGAGCCTGAAGGGTCTTTACATATGTTTATGGCGGCAATTCCACGCATTGGCCGGATTTTTTGGGCTCGTCAGTAAGACTGCCGAGGAGCTAGGGTTACAGTCATTGTCTGTTCTGGCGTTTGGCAATCTTGGTGCTGTATTTTTGACAATTCGTCCGGAGTGAGATTGGCAGGCATCCGTGCCCTGGTTAGCCACTGTAAATAGTGAAGCATTGGAGCTTCTTTGATAGAAATCAAACAATTCCAACATATCTGCACAAACGGAACAACCCAACATATTAGGTAGCGTCTCTAGAGCCAGCGAGGAGCCCGAAAATACAAAGCCTGCCATAAAAGAATTATTCAAAGCAGCAAGCGGAATTGCCCAGCAAAGCTGCGTATCAATGGATGGAGTCTGGCGTTATTCAAAGAGGGGGCTGGCTATACTTGGGTAAATCAAATGGAACCCTTGAAAATCTGAATGGCTAGGACGGAGCAAGATGTTTGATTGACTGCTTGCTTTCATCTATAATCTTTGCCATGAGATAAACGTAGCAAGTGCAGCATGGAGAGAAGTACTTGTTCAAAAATCAGGTATCCTTCCTACACCAAACACCAGAAGCCGCTCATGTTGTATTCACCGAAGCCCTATCCCATCTTATCATGAACATCAACATCATCTCCTGACAGGCCCCGGCGTCCAAGCCTCTGGCTGCCAAGTCTGCCCAGGCACACCTCTATCTTTCTGCTTCCATGGATTTTCCCTCTCCCTCTCCTCACCCTCACTCCTCTCCTTCACTGTCGTTTCGCCCACAGCCCTTGTCGGCCCTGGCTCCCCTCTCTTCCCTACAGTTCCCGGCGCTTCTCCATCACCCACACCAAGCTCCTGATTCCCTCTCCTAGGCTTGTCCAACACGGAAGGCTTTGCGTTCCAGCGCGCATCGGCGAGCTGGGCGTTCTGTCGCAGTTGAATCTGGCGCACGACGTCCGCTTGTTGTTCAAGAAGCGAAGGTGCAGAGGGGCGGGTGTGGCGGAGCCATTGGTGCCACATGGGGGATATGTCGAGATCGGAGTAGGGTATTTTCGGGTTATTTTGGAGGATGCGGCGCGCGTGGGGGGTGGCGAGGCTGGGCTTGAAGTACCAGTATGTGTTGCCGACAAGATCTTGGCCTGGGATTGGGCGTTAGTTGCATGTCTAACGATGGAGATGCGGAGATTTGGGAAGAGTACCGGCTAGCCAGCGCCGCCTCCATGGAAGCTTTAGGGTCTTCCATTTTCGCCATATGGTAGCTAGAGGACCTGAAGATGGATTAGACATATGATACTGCGCAAGAAACGAGAAGGAGCGGTTGTTGGCGCAAATACCCAAGGGTAGAGCAACGGCTTCGTCATCTTGCAGCGCTAGCGGCCGTTGTCTTTGATCCATATTGGGGAACACTTGTATGTTCTCAATGCAGAGTGCCCCCGAGGCGCAAACATTGATTGAACATGCATAGAACACAGATCTTTTAGTGTATTAAAGTCTATCAATCACTAGGTCTAGCCTTGACAGCATCATCAAATTCTATGCTCATATCCACATCAGGCAACAGTACTTTCTGTACATTCAACATTTGTCGGAATCGAACGTTATGGCTTCGGTATCATCCTTGGACAAGGACATGCGCAATATTCGCTTGTCAAAATACACACCTCAAGCTGCAGATGAAGTAAGGACCTGGATCGAAGAGGTGTTAAGAGAGCGTCTGGCAACTGGGGATCTATTGGAGGCATTGAAGGATGGCACAGCTCTTTGCAAGTACGGTCTCAACCACACCATCTTTGCAGGCTTGTTATTGGAAGAAGACACAGTCACAGTTCGAGCATGTGAAGCCCGATTTCCAGTGCAACGGGTACTTCTGCCCAAGTCATTTCTGCGTCTGTTGCCCGTTCATTTGACTGGCGTGTAGCTAATCTTTCTGCATTTATCCGTGACAACTTTCATTAAAACGATTGACTATATCGAGAGTGCTAGCTAGACAATTGCGAGTTTGTCTGATACCACGCCTGCTCTATTAGATTACTCTGAGCGTTTAGACTGACCGAGAGACTAGGCTCGTCAATCTGGCAGCCCCACCAGGCGTACGCTTCAAAGAATCCTCAATGCCGTTCGTTCAGATGGAGAATATCTCTCACTTCCTGCGTGCTTGCCAGCAACCTCCTCTGAATCTTCAATCACACGACATCTTTCAGACAGTCGACCTGTTCGAGCACAAGGACCCGGCCCAGGTACTACAGTGCATATCGTCCTTCAGCAGAAGGGCACATGCGGTGCAGCCCAGCGTATTTCCTAGCGTGATTGGCGAGAAGATCAAGACTGGGGTACTGAGCCCGCAGAGTACTGGGGGCTTCTCTACTGGAAGCGCCCGATATGGTCGATCAAGAGGGGCTAGTAATACCAGTGAAGTCAGCTCGACACCTTCCTACCAGTCATCGCACGCCATCGGTGGAGCCGGCAATATGTCAAGGTTATCAGAGACTGGTTCTTCAAAGGGTGCCAATGGAGCAAAACCGTCCTCTGGAGGCGTTAGTAGTTGGAGCAAGAAGGGGGACGAGACAGCCACAACGCCGGCCTGGAACATCCATCAATATGGATATATGGGCGGTGCGAGTCAAGGGAACCAAGGTATTTCGTTCGGCGGCCGAAGACAAATCACTACGCCTGCACCGAAAGTCCCAAGTCTAGCAGAGAAGGAACGGAAGAGGCGTGAACATGAGGCAGAGGAGGATCGATTACGCCTGCAAGCTGAAGAAGCAGAGCGCCAGAGACGAACCGAGCGCGAAGCGGAAGAAGAGAGAGATAGGATTGCTGAAGAGCAGCGATGTAAGTCATATCTTGGAAAAGTCTCCCTTTCAGTTGCGAGAGATCTAAGGACATCCCCGTGCTTCGAGCTAAGTTCTGCCTACTGATACTCGACTGTGGTTTTGATTCTGTGTAGAGCAGTCTCCTCCTTTCTATTGCTCACGTACAGATACTCTATTTCACCTTACACCTCGAGGGAGCGATCCCTTCAATCAGGCCATGCTCTGCTCTGCGGTCATGTTTGCTGGCTGCGTTATTAAGGGAGCGGTCTCTTTTGTTGTCTACAGCGATTCTCAATGCTTTACTTGAAGTCCTGATTAGGTGACGCTAACTCTAAAATCTCGCAGGGGAGGAAGAGACCAGGCAGAATAGGGAGAAGGAGAGACTTCGCGTCGAAGAAGAAAAGCGGCGATGGGATGAAGAAGAGCGGAAATGGAAACGGGAGGAAGAAGCTCGAATCAGGGAAGAGAAAGAAGCTGAAGCCAAGCTTGAGAGAGAGAAACAGCAGAAGAACAGTGGTTTCGAATCGAGACCAAAGCTCCAAGGCCAATATCTCAGCCAGTACAAGGCCGAACAGGCGCAAACACCCACGAGATCTGGGGGAGAAGATCCGGAACGAGTCGCAGAACGCCAAAGGGTCAAGGATCTTGAGAGGCAGCTTGAAGAGGCTAAAGAACGTGAAGCACGATATGAGCAGGAACGCCAGGAACGTTTACAGGCCGATCAAGCCCGCGAACGCTCTCAACACAGGAATGATACCAGTGGCGGCGACTCTAGAAGCAGAAGTCGAACTGCACCACTGCATTCCCACCAAAGGCGCGAAGGCTCGGATCGCAGCGATGAGCGCGACTACCTTCAACAAGAGTGGTCGAACCACCACGCTGAATCTCAACCGCCGAGACAGCTGCCTCGTCCACTCCCTACTCGTCAGGGCGAAGTCCCACCACAGCAGCCTCCTCGTCCGCTCCCTACGCGTCAAGATGAAATCCTACCACAACAGCCTCCCCGTCCACTACCAACCCCTCAAAAGTCCGTACCCACGCCATTACCAGCGCAGGAACAATCACCCACCCCCTCTCCACCACCACCCTCAATATCATCTCTACCACCACGCCCCCTCCCAAACCCTGCAAACTACGCCAACCCAAGCCCTCATCCACCGTCCCCCGTACGCAAATCGCCCTTCGCCCGCCCAGCATCGCCAGCAGTCTCGTCACCCACCGCTCCGCCACCCCAATCCAACCCCCTCACGAAACCACCCTTTGCCAAACCCTCCTCTCTCCTCTCTCGCGAAATGGAGCTCGATCGTGTCCGCCAGCAGGAATGGGAAGAGGGGCAGAAAGCCACCAAGGCCGCGACTGAGGGGGGGGTCAGAGATGGCGGTGTCAATCCGGGGGATGGATCGTGGGATACGAGTCAGTATGGGTATTTGGGAGGGGATAGTCAGAATAAGGGGGGGACGGGGATTGGGTTTGGGGGGAGGAGACAGCTTGTTGGGCCGAGGGAGCCGCCTGGGAGATGATGATTGTCGGATGTTTTCTTTGATTCGAGTACGTGGTTTGTAGACAGCTTTGAACTCGACCTACATCTCATGCCTTCTCAATTCCACCGGCTGAAGTCTGAAACACATTTGCAGCTACAGATCGTGTCTATCTATTGGAGCAGACCAGCCCTCAAGGTCAAATTGTTTACTCGGGAGTATCTCGGAGATGAAGACCTTTTTGTTATACTTCATCTCCAACGAAAATGTAATATTCCCCAATCGCTTTTTTTCAATTAGCTTCTGGAACGGGTATAACGCTGGTTTTTCGCAAGCTCGGCAGACCTCCAAGCGCGATTCCTTTGCTATTGATGTTACTTATTTCGGAGAGCTGGGCTAGAAGGCCAAAATAGCCAACGTATGCTAGCTATGAATCCCATCTTCATGACTAGGGCATGCCAAACGCATAGCCGCCAATGCCTCTGTCAGGCATCGTACAGAGACTTCGAACCTCCGACAATGTAGGCTCCCGCTTTTAACGTCCTCTAACAAGCTCCGCCACTCAACCATGCGAACTCTGCACCCCTTCCCAATCATCCTCCACACTCTCTTCCAAATCTTCATCCCACCACCTGCGCCCCTCTCACCTTCCAAACTGCGGCGGACCTCCCTGCGGCGGCCCAAACGGATTCCCCTGCGGCGGACTCCCCTGCCCTCCCATCGGCGGAGGAAATCCTTGAAAGTTCGGCGGCATGCCTCCCGGTGGCGGGAACGGCATACCCCCAGGCATTCCCCCGGGCAAGTTCGGCATCGGCGGCCCGTTACCGGCTGGCGAGGCGGAGGGTGGGAATGGTGGGAAGGGGGGCATGCCGCGGCCGCCTGGGGGAGGTAGGAAGGGGGGTGGGGCGCCGGGACCGCCAGGGGGCATGTTGAAGGGGGGTGGGGGCATGCCTGCTGCGTGGTGGGTTAGTGGTGGGTGTGGAACATTCGTGGGGTGGGGAGGGTACCGGGGAATCCGAAGGGGGGTGGGGGGAAGCCTTGTCCGGGCATGGGTGGAGGACCGCCGTGGGGGTTTAGCATGGGGTTGGAGCCTGCTTGGCCTTCGGCGGCGTAGGAGGAGGTGATGGAGTCGATGACTGATTGTGCTTTTTCGTGGCCGATTTCTTGCGTTGCGATAGGAATTAGTGAGGTGGTCTAAACTTCTTTTGTGAAGGGGTTATTTGGAGGTTTGGGCGTACGTTGGTAGTAGTCTAGCACGTTCCGCTCGTGGTTTCGACCGCTGTTGTGGGCTTTCCGGACGGACATGGAGTCGTGTGTGAGGTAGACATCGCAGTAGTCGCCTGGGGATGAGTATCAGGGACTGAGGTTGAGAGTATGCATGAGGTGATTATGAGCTGGGAGACCTACAGAAGAGTGCATAGCAGTCAGTGATGAGTCCTTGGGAACGGGGAAAGAGTCGACCTATATTTCGGCATGTTGAAGAGATTTTGGAAGATCTCAGGCGTGTCTAGGGGTGATCTGTTGCAGTTGGCGCAAAGGATGTCGAAACCAAAGCTCGTTCTGTTGATGCAGGTACGGAGCGAGCGGAGTAATTAGTGCCGTAGCTCGAGCCTTAGTGGCAGGACCCCACCGTACATCTCCAAATATGGATAGGACTTTGTGCGCCTGTGCGCCTCATTAGATTCCAGCTTATGATAAGCTGTTATGAATGATATAAAGAGGACGTCTTAACTATTAGCTATAACTCCAGCTGGTGTTTCGGCAATACTGCTGAGATCATATAATCTCACGGAGTGGGAAATCGTTGCATGGACATCCCCGAGACGATATGGTAATCATGGATATTTACCGTGCTTCACCTTTAATAGTCACTATATGAAACGTTTCGTTTTTCATACAAGCATGGAAGCATGTGGGTATCTCTATGCTCCCTTGACCCGTTACACCTCGCTCCAGAACACGATCGCACGGCACACATCATATCCTTACATCCATAAACCTACACTCGATGTCTACTCCACGCATTTAGAGCTGAACTTGGCATAGGTCGATAAACGTCGGCTCCAGGCTGGGGACGACTAGCCTGATGTGTTTGTCGCGGTGCTGGCGGCTTATACCTATCGGAGTAATTTTGACTATCATGACCTCCGTATTCAGGGGAACGAGAGCGTCCATTGCTATGTCCGTAGGACCTATATCCCGGACGGTCAGATGCTGCTTGCCAGTCTTCGCGACCGTTGTCTCGGTAACGGCTGTATGATGATTCATTGGCACCACCCTTAATGTAAGTTGCGTTGACAGGATTCCATCCCGAATACGGTCCTCGATCGTCGAACGGTGGTCGAGGCCCTGTCTTGATCTGAATCTTTCCCTTGCGAACGGGCTCAGGAACCTTTGGGCGAATGAAGGCTCCAGACATCTCCTCGTAGCCTTTATCGACGTCAATGGGATCATGCCTCGCCGTACCTTTTATACTTATCTCGCCTTTTGACTTAATCGATATCTGATTGTCGCCGGAACCCCAACTGCTCGAGCCCAGCTGCTTCCCCGGCCTTCGCGTTGGACAGTCATTACCGAGATGTCCAGGACGACCACATTCATAGCATGATAGCCGTACGCTACAGAGCTCTGGATTGAATTCCCAGGGTCGTCCCGACGTCCGCCATTGTAGCTCGCAGACTTCCTCGATATGACCATGTCGTTGGCAGAGATCGCAGACGATTTCGTTCTGAACCATGTTCTTGAGCTTGTATAGGCAATGCTCTTTGTCATGGCCTAGCTCCCTGCATTTTGAGCATCTCGCTATTGAGGGACAGTTCTGTGTAGTATGGTGGTTAAAAGCGTCACAGACGCTGCATATAAGCTGGTCACAAACGCCTGCCATATGACCCTCAGATGAGCAGACAAGACATCTGACAGGTGTTTGTCGATCTATTTCCGTGATTATTTTGGTAATATGAAAATATCTGAGCTGAACGTCAAGATCATGTCCGTTCAGATCGGCCAAGGTTCGCGCAGCTTTAATATCTGATATGGCCTTAAGATCTGTCTCCCTAACCGTGTCATTAGGGGGGTGGTCTGAGCCTTCGTGGTCCGTTAATCCATAGCTGTCCTCTGGGCTACTGTCGGTGTCGGTATCAGAGTCGCTGCCATCGGATGCGACTCTATCACTCATACCGGCTCGATTCGTATCAACCTTATCTAGCTTTTGGTCTATCTGTTTGACCTCTTTGAAGTGTCCCGGCTCTACGACATGAAGGCGTTCGTTCTCATATGTATTCAAAACCAGATCCTCGTCGCTACTCAAGCTATGTCGGCTTACTCGTGACGGCCCGTCCGGCTCCGGTGAGAGCTCCACCACGTTAGTCTGACTTAGGGTGATCTCCCCATTTCCCTTGATATCAGGTAGTTGGGAAACAGCCTTGATCAACTGAAGTCCAGCCGCTTCCGGGAATTCGACCTCGCGCTGTGGGCCTTCAGTAGTGGTCACATCCTCAGCAGCTACGTCTTCACTACTGGACTTCATATGGCTTGCATCCTGTCCCACCTGTAGCTCAGAAGCCCAATGAGATTGCGTTGCTGCTGGAACATTGATTATGCATTGTTCAAGTCGACCGTCTCTGAGACTCTGGAGTGTCCCATCGGCTCTACACTGTTGAGCAAGCTTCCATATTTGAGCTGCTCTCCTGTTGAGATCTCCTTTTCCACCACTGAAGTTGTAGGGTTCTTCAAGGCCTTTCTTCACACGATAGAGCGGCAAATACTCTTCGTTTGACGGAAAGTAATTGCAGTAATCAAGATCTAAGTGAATTTCTTGGATTTCTTCCTTTGTCGGTTCGCGCAGAGGTCCACCCGTTGCAACGTCAGCGTAGCCCATAACAAGAGATCGGAGCTTTTTCGTAGCTTGTTCCAAATCTTGAAAGTCGAATTGTTAGTATTGATATCAGCAACGAAGATAGTGTGAACAGACCACTGGCCCGAGCAGGAGATCCAAGGCCCCAGTTTACTCTGCCCTCCTTGAGATCTTGCAGAGTACCTTCCTGCATACACTCCTTCGTTTGTTCCCAGAGCTGGTACTTATTTCCTCTTATTGTAGGCGTGTTTCCATCCTCAATCGGACCCCTTGGGGCGGGAGGTGGGCTGAACGTTGAGCCCAATGGATAGTACAGACAGTAATTGTAGTCGACTTCTGCATTTCCGACTTCCAGTTGAGCCGCTTTGTACGTTGAAGCAGGATCATCTTGGTGATTCATACTGGCAAGACGTTCACGAAGCTCTTCCAATTTAGCAAATGCCAAATTAGTCGCTAAAGGCTTGCGTTAGCACAATTCCAAATTCATTGAGCGTAGAATATTAGCTCACTGACTGACCTTCTTCTCGGAGCCCGTTGGGCTTTGTCTTTGTCCGAGGCTTCAATTGTTCTGTGGTATCGACTTCACCCGCCCTATCGATAGCTCGACCAGTCTGCACATTGTGATTCTGTCCTGTCTTCATATCATCCGAGCCACCATCAACCTGAAGTGCCAGCGGTCTTCTCTCTTGGGAGATCCTACTACCCCCAAACGATGTTCGGACCTTAGTACTGTTGACCGCATTCCAATTCATGGGGAGTACTGTGCTCGTATCAGATACCTCGTGGGCGCTTTCAGTCTCGCCATTGCGGGGCTCCTCAGGATTTGCGGAGTCCAAAATCAAGCTGTCACCATTGGACATGGAATCGCGTAGAGATCCGTGTTGTATATCTTGACTATGCTTCTTACGCTTCCGTGGTGTTGACGCTGCAGATTCAGCATTCGTATTGTCCTCTCTAGTAGCTTGCTCGTGCGGACGTTTTCGTTCGAAAGTAGCAGTGCGGGAGTCCATGTTATCGCTTCGAAGTTCGGCAGTATCAGGAGCCCCACCGTATGTATTTAGATCTCATTATTTCGGTACACGGTGACGTGCAGGTGCATTTTACACGCCAAGACTTCTACATAGTACGGCATACGGCAGCTCCAACCCTAAAGAAGAATAGCGCAAGCTTTCGGCCGAGCTTGGCTGACATGATTTTACCTTAAGCTCCAGAAACACGGGCAACTGCTAACCACAGGACTACCCTCTCTCAAACGGCTGCTTTTCGTGAGCAACACCCATTTACAACTTATTACATCATTCTATCTATCACGTTTGCAGAAGTATCGTTGACATACTTGGTCCACTTTGATTTTATTCATAAACCAGAACAAAACCTATGTACTGCACCTAATCGGGAAGTATTCGTACCACTAAAGTAAGCAAGTCCTCTCGCCTCCTCTATCCATCTTACGGATGAGTAGCCTGTACTTTACCTGGTTCGTGTCAGCTTTCAGATAGAGAGCGCTTCATACTTCTCATGTGTCCCTTACTGGATCCAAGAGCAACCACTTTTCTGGCATACGGCTAAGTGAAACAACAGACAGTATCTCTCCATATCCGCCACTTCGTCGTCGGGGTAGCAATACCTACGGAACCAGATCCTGGCACTACCGCCAACCTGTCTCCCCTTTTGATGCCCCGGACCCTTGCCTTCTCGCCCAATACCAAAACCGCTCCTTCACTAAGATCGTCAGGATCATCGAAAATGAACGAGGGGAAGAAGAGTAGGAGGAGGCGTTCTAGCAGTCTACTATATCAAGAACCACCAGAGTCTCTGGAGCATATGAGCGACCAGTCAGCCTTACCAAACGAGAATGCGAACTGGGTTAATGCGAAAGGTGAGCAAGCTGCTTCTCATTGAGCACGGAACATGCTTGTCGGAGACGATGTCCGGACCTCGCCTTCCAAATCGATGAGCGGCGCTGCAGGCATGCATTGGAAAGTCATAATGAAGTGGCTTTGGCTGAATTACACGCTGACAATCTTGCTCCCGTCTAGGGGCGTGGGCGATACATGGTGTCTGCATAATCCTTCTCAAGCTCTTATTCAATTGTGTACCGGGCGTGAATCAAGAAAGGTCATGGACTCTTGTCAACATCACCTACATGTGCGCCTCGTTCTTGATGTTTCACTGGGTCCGGGGTGTCCCGTTTGAGTTCAATGCCGGAGCTTACGACAACCTGAACATGTGGGAGCAGATTGATAACGGGGATCAGTACACACCTGCGAAAAAGTTCCTGCTCGTGGTCCCTATCCTGGTGTTCCTGCTCAGTACCCATTTCACGCATTACGACTTGACCTATTTCATTATCAATTTCCTTGCCGTGTTACTTGTTGTGATACCCAAGCTGCCATTTGTAAGTCCTGACAAAATCTGTGACTCGGACAACATTATGCTGACGCAGCATATGCAGAGCCACCGGATGCGAGTGGCGTTTTTGTCTGGGCAACCGGAGGATTGACTCGAAGGGATACCTGGTAAGGCGTTGGAGGATAGGAAGTGAGACAGCGGTTTAGCAAGGACTGCAGAGCTGCGACACGTTCTTTATGGATAGTTGAAACGTGAAAAGTTGGACGTTGGCTCCATATGACCACAATCTCTCCGTTCTGTATTTGTTGCACATGTTCCAGTTTATGTGGTGAAAGCTGATCAGCAAGCCTTGATCCTTCGAATTCGCTCAAAAGTGTGAAGCTTCATGGTATCGAAGCCCGTGTATATGTGGTAGACATCTCTGTCCCGGCTCCTCGATGGATAGGTACTTTAGGCTTGGCCCGTTGCAATGCCAATCCTCAAGCAAGCAGCGGACGAAATTTGACATTTCACCGCTAATTTCGGTGATTGCTGATCCGTCAGAGCGAATTGATCTACCTATCGACTATGTGCTTTGGCTGTCTGTCGCCTGGGGGTTACTGGGTTCGGGTTTGTGTTAGAGTATACGTTGGTTTCGTGAGATGAGGGGGTGATTGTGTGGTCTGTGGTTGTTGGTGGTGGTCGTTTGTGGTTGTTGTTTGGGGTTGTTGTTTGTGGTGGTGTTATGGCTGTGTGTGGGAGTGGAGAGGAGAGGAGGGAGAGGAGGGGTGTGGGAGTGGAGGGGAGGGATAGGAGTTGAAGGGATGGAGTGGAGGGGAGAGTAGGGGTGTGGTGGGAATTGGGTGATGTGAGGTGGATGGGATGGGATGGGATTGAAGGGATGGGATGGGATGGGATGGGATGGGAAGGGATGGGATGGGAAGGGATGGGATGGGATGTGATATGGATGGGATAATGGGATGGTAGGATTGGAGGGGTGTGGATTATATGGTAGGTATTGGATGATGTGATGGGATGGGATGGGATGATATGACATGATAGGAGTTGAAGGGAAGGGATGGGTAAGTCAGTATGGTGTATGGTGTATGGTGTATGGTCTTTTTGTTGATTTGTTCGTTTGTTTGTTAGCACTGAGGAGTTGTACTTGTATGTGAGGTATGGAGGATAGAGGTATGTATGGAGGTGTAGAGGAGGGGGGTGACGTAATGGCAGTGTGGGAGACTACAACGTAAGGGTGTGGATGATTCGGTATTGGAAGGGATGGGAAAGTTGGTCTGGTGTATGGTGTATGGTATATGGTTTTTTGATCGTTTGATAGGACTGAGGAGTCGTGTTTGCGTGGAGGGAGGTATAGAGGGAAGGGTGGAGGTATAGAGGGGGGAGTGGAGTGAAGGAAGGGTGGAGTGAAAGTGAATTTTACAGGTTTTGTATGTTTTATCTGGGTTATATCAGGGGATACCTTATTGATACACAGGGAATCCAAACCCGCAAAATGGCAGCACTATAACTGTAGTACTATATTAGGTATCTATCTGTCATCAAGCAAACTAAGGCAAATTAATCTCATTGCGGCGCTATATATATCTAGATGTTCGTTAGATAGTTAGTATTATTGGTTAGTAGATTTGGGTTATATAAGGGGATATGTTGTATGTTGTATTGATGGATAAGGTAGGGATTACGGATTCGTAAAATGGCAGTAAGTAGGGTAAGGTACTATATTGGGTATCTATCATCAAGCAAATCAATTTCCGTACGCTATGTATGCCCAATGTTCGTCAAATGACTTTCCAGAATTGGCAGTCGTGTCAGCTCTTCATGGCGGCGTAGATCGGCTCATCCACTCGACGCAGACTCCGATACTTTCGCTAATCTCTAGCACCTTCTTCACGCGCTCTCTCAGTTTAATGATATTTTCCTTACCGTCTTCATCTCCGGCTTCGTCCATACTGCCGCTTTCTGCTCCAAGCTGCTGCTGCCAAGGCGGACTTCCATCATCGACGTCAACGCCTTCGATCGTGCCGTTCAACCCGATATTGAAGCTTACGCTTGCGAGCTTGCCGCCATGGCGAGGGTTGGGAAAGTGGACGTTGAAGCGGGGAAGAGGGTGCGTGGTGAGGGTGATGTCGATTGCTTTCGTTGCGTTGCCAGTGCTGCCGTTTGTTGTTGATGATGGGTCTGGGGGAAGAGGGGAGGACATGAAGTCTTCTAGTTCGGCGTCTATGTGTTGAAATTGAGCAGGTTCTGGGGTCTCGTTTTCGTTCTCGTTTGGAGGGTGGCTGGGGCTGGGGCTGTTTGGAGGGGGGGTGGAGATGTCGTCTTTCATGAAGCTGCGGCGGAGGATGGAGGCTGTCAGGGCCCATTGGCGGAGACAGGGGAGTAATGCGATGATCTGGCGTGGGTGGCTGAATGGTAGGTCGGTTATAGCTCTAGCGTAGTCATTTGGCTGGGTGAAGAGGGTAGATCTATGCCTGTGGGTTTTGACAGTACCATTGGACATATCGTATGACATGAGCGGGTTTTCGAGCGATCGTGGAACTTTGACTACAGAGTCCTGGCTGTCTATGTCGGAGAAAACCAAGCTCTCGTATGTCGTCGGCAAAAACGATTCCTGCGTGAGAGGAGAGCCGACGGATGTGTGAATTTGCATAGCCGTCTGCATAGGGACGATGACTGGAGGCTCAAATCTGGCGACGAAACGAACGTCTGGAGTCCTGGGCTGAGCATCCTGGTCCAATTCGAGGGCCCCGAATTCATCCGTCGGCGACTTTGGGGGAAGGAAAGTGGGAGGCGGGTCCAGCCAGTCGATCGTTTGATGCTCTAGCGCATCTGATGTTGATGTCGGCATCACTATAGCTTCAGACACCCACGTATCGGAGATCCTGACGGGAGGAAAGAGCTCTGCGGGCGATGCTTCGCATTCGATGATGGCGGACCAGACCATGGATTCCTCCAAGTCAATGGCAGGCTCGAGCGTATTGGCTTCTTTGTTTCCGGTATTGTTTCGCTTCCAAGAGAGGAGCCTCCTCTCCGCCCAGTAGTGCAATGCAAGACCAACTCGGCCCCTAGTATGCATCATCGGCCGTCCACTTTGCCGACACATAGCCCCTGCAAGACTCAACTCATTGTCTCCCAGCTTCGATTTCACTGACTCCTGACCGTTTACCTCCCAGCGGAATACCTTATCCAAGCTTTTGTAGATCCCATCTACGGCGTCGAAACAGTTGACCTCCGCCCCACCCAAACGATCCATGCCCGCCAGCCTTTCCAAGTTTCCCACAAAGGGATCCAGAATGACATACCCTGCGTCTTCCTCTCCCTTCAAATCCTTCCCTAATACCTCCCCTGCAGCACCAGCCCCTGCAACAACAGTCTCCCTACTCCCCTCAAACTGCAGCACAACCGCTCTGACAACCTCATCCCTAAATTCTACATCGACCAATACCCCATGCCCCGCAATCGTTAGCGTCCTCTTTCTTTCCTCGCCCATTCCTTCTTCCCACAAACACTCCAGCCCCAGCCGTGTAGCACAGCGCTTGACGCCCTCTTGACTCACAAACCCCCATCTTCTCGACATCATGCCCACAATAGTTTCAGTCCTCCTCTTCCTTTCCTCCTCCTGGTCCTGTGCAGCAACAATGGCACTGATGCCCCCCTGGCTAGCTGTGATCTGCATGCCTACAGGCGTCAAGCCTACCCCCCTAGGCGTAAATCCTGTTACTCCAGCAGGAAATCCAAAGTGACCATCCATAAGCATAGCAGCTGCCGCTGCCGCAGCAGGTGAGTCCGCTGCGCTTTTGGTCCCGGGTCTAGGCGTGCTGGTGCTTGCACCATGGGGGCGACGAGGCGTGGTGCCAGGGGGTAGCTGCGCGGAGCCATTGCGGTAGTGAAGCGGTCGTTGAGACCCTTTGAGCGCTGCGCTGTAGGCAGGAGACGGGACTGAGCGATTCGTGCCGGAGTGAGAGGAGGGTGGGGCAGGAGGTGATGATGCGGAAGCGGGTGTGAAATGTGAGGCTGTGGGCTGCTTTTGAGGATGAGGATGGGAGGTTGGCGTTGTCATCGTTCGAGGAAGCAGGAGACTGGGTTGCTACGGGTGGCTAGTAGGTAGATCCAAGACGAATAATGCTGCATGATTATTGTTGTGATTAGACAGGTTTTGCAGTAAGATTATTCAACGTTTATTTAATAATTTATACGGGTCTAGCCGTACGCTAACCCTAATCTGAATTTACCCGAATATAAGCCGTCGCTACTTAGCCCTACCTATCTAGGATTTACCCGTAAAACCCCTTTTAGTAATTATCTATTTATCTATATTATTAATAACGACGTACTATAGATATTAATTCTAATAAAGAACTTATATATATAGCTACTCTAGCCCTCCTTATCCTTAGTTTATATTATATTAGCTAAGTCCTATATTATACCTATATCCTACTAGTTAAGTATTAAAGTAAGGAGTAGAGTCTTAATAATTTCCTACCTAAGTAAATAAGGCGGATATTTAGATTTACTAAGGATAAGATATATTAATTACTTACTTAATTTAACCTTAAAAGTATTAACTAGTAATATAATTATTAGCCTAGCTTAAAGCTCGCTTTATATCTTATTCTAATAAAGTTCTTATACCTATATCCTTTATATAAGTTATTAATAATATTTAGCTATTCTCCCTCCTTTATTTCTATTATAATTAATAATATCCTTAAGTACTTATATAATTATTATAATTCTATCCTACGCTAGTATCCTATTCTTAAATATAATAGGATCTAGAGGTATATAAGGGTAATTAAATATATAGGTAAAATATATAAGAGGTCTATAATTTAGAGGTTTATTAATAGAATATTTTAGTACTTCTATTAATTAAAGGAAGATTAGAGGTTCTTCTACTTTATATATAAAAAGGTATATAATATAATATAATTAGGGGTAATATACCTAGATAATCTAATTAATATACTATATAACCTATTTAAGGGAAAGGTAAATAATTTAATAATATTATAAACTTCTAGTATATAAAACTAGCTATATTAAGTATTCTAAGGGCGGCGAGTTCTAGATCTATTTAGTAATAAAGCTTATAAGTATATAGAATTTATTATATTACTATATATAAGCTACTTAAATATATAGAAGAGAAAGTTTAATAAAAGAATAGCTAGTATATAGATTATTATTAAGTATAATTTTAAGATAATATAAATACTTTAAGTAATAAATACCTTTAAGTATAAAATACCTTTAAGTATAAAATAAAATTAGGGCTAATACCTATTAATAATATCTATTAGATAGTAGTACTATTAATAAATTATTTTACCTATTTATAAGGCTAAAATATAGTATCTAGTTAATTTAGAATAAGGCCTTTAATAATCTACTAATATTTATTAGTAATTAACTCCGCCTAATAATTACTTAGATATATTTCTTTATATTAATCTTTATAATATAATTAAAGGGATTATAGGCCTATAATCTATATATAATTACCTAACTCTAATATTATAATACTATTGATTTATAGACTATATTACTAATAAAGAGCTTATTATTAAATTTAAGATTATAGAGAAGCTTATAAAGATAAGTTATAAAGTAGCCTAAATTTATAATATATATAAGAAATATAAGAAACCCGCCCTTATTAAGTAATATAACCTATTTATATAATTATTATAAAATAGTAAGTATCTTATAAGGCCTTATTTCTTTATTCTCGCTTAAAGTTTCTACTTCTATATTCTATTTAGTTTTTCTACTTCTTATTCTAAAATATCCTAATTCTAAGTCGCTTAAATATTAGGGGTTTATACTAATAGTTATTTTATTATTTTATATTATTTTATATATTAAAGCTATAAAATATATCTAAGTATTATATCTACTAGTCTTATAATATTCCTACTATATATTATTAACCCTATCTTTACTAAGCTCCTTATTAACTTCTATATAAAAATCCTTTATAGTATTTCTCCTTTACTCGCTATTATTATTATTACTTTTAGAGTCTCTACTATTACTTACTTAATCTATATCCTTAATACTATTAAGCCTATTAATATATAATTATACTATACCTATAACCTTTTTATTAGATATCTAGGGACGGCTTAGTATATTATTATTTATAGGGATAGTAAGACTAATCTTACTAGTAATATTTTCTAGTATTTTTTATATTTATTCTATCTCTTTACTTAAGTACTATTAATATAAGACTTAATTTATATAAAGCGTTTAAATAAGGTCCTCCTAAGCCCTTATTTACTTTTATAATAGAGTTATAAAGGCTTATAACTCCTTATAAAGTATATTTAATATATTATAAGTCTATTATATTCCTTTAATTAAATATTTAAGTTCCTATTCCGCGTTAATATTAAGTTACTACTTATAAATAAGTTCTAGCTTCTTAATTAAGGCTAGGTCCTAACTACTAGTTATTATAGATATATTAATATTAGTAAGTAGAGGGGCCTAAGTACTACTTATTAATATAGGCCTATTAATACTTATAGGTATTATTACTAAAGTTATTATATTATAGGATTTAAAGAATTTTAAACTTTACTTTATAAAATTAACTAAAATAGTAGCTATATCCTAAGTTAGATAAGACCTTTATATTTATTTAAGTCTTTACCTATCCTTTTATAGCCTTATCCCCCTATTCTTTTTCTTATTCTACTATTATAATTATTATAACTAATAGATAATACTATTAATAGAGTTAGCTTTATCCTTAAGATTACTCTTAATACTAATACTACTTTAGTAGCTAGTATTACTCTAGTATTAAGGACTTAGGCTTTACTATTAATAGGGGGAACCTTTTAATATAATACTTATACTAGAGGGTAATAGTAATATTATTATAAATAAGAGTAAGATAGGTAAGCCTTCTAAAGAGGAGTCTTATTTATTATTTTCTTTATAGGAAGGAATTTTATTAGAACTAGTATTCTCTATTTCCCTTATAACCTTTTTACCTTAGTAAGTAAAGAGTATATCTTATCTAATATTATAATCCTATATTTTCTCCTTTTTATCTTTTATATTTTACTTCTTTTTATATTTTCTAGCTTAAATTTTATTAGCTATTAGCTACTATTAATTTAGTACTTATATAAAGTTATTATTAGTTATTATATATCTAGATCTCCTATTATATTCCTTCTTATATTTATACTATTTAAGTAGTACTACTACCTTTTATTAATAACTATTTTAAGAGTAGGAATAGTAGGTATATATCTTAAAGTCCTATTATATATCCTTCTATTATAAATTTATACTAGAAAGTCTATATCTACCTACTTTAATAAGTATATAATTAATAAATATTATTATCTCTTTAATATTAAGAAGTATTCCTTTATATATACTTTATCTCTTCTACCTACCTCTCTTATACTTCTTATTATAACTATTTAATTATAAGATATCTAAGCTCCTAGTCCCCCTTCTCTTATATCTCTTTAAATACTATAATAGCTTTATATTATATAGCCTAGCTTTCCTATAACCTTTCTCTTTATAAGGGGACTTCTATAAGGTAAGTTAGGAGGAATATAAGGGAAGGATATTATTATTATTAAGAGGTTCTTAAAGTATAAGAGGTATATTTATATAAAGGCTAGTAATAATATCTTCCTATTAATTATATAAATATATAGTAATTATATATTTATTATACTATATTAAGATCTTTAATTATAAGGATATAAAAGGAGGATCTAGCGTATTAGTAATAGTAATAATAAAGGTACTAGTACCTAGGATATCCTTAGAAGACTTTAAAGCACGCCTAGGAGGTATAAAATAACTATTAATAATAGTAGAGGAAGGTTATAAGAGGGATAGAATAGATATAAATTTATATTTATATTTTATACTCTACTATCTAGCTACTTAGAGCTAATAAGAGCGTTCTAACTCTAGTTTATTAAGAGGAAACTGTAAACTATAGAAGAAAACCTCTCTTACTATCTACTACCCTAGCTACTCCTCTCTTATACTATCTAATATTAAGGTATCCTTTTCTATTAAACTTATAATACTAGATCGCTACTACTACTAGCCTAGTAGAAGGCTTATAATACTTCTATTAGGAATCACCGCGTATCTTTTCTATAATACGTAGGAGGGAGCTATTAAAGTTATTAGAGGGGGGGTATAAATATACTTTATCACCGCTATTATATTACTATTTCCTAGTACTAGGCTATATAATAATCTACTTATAAGAGAAAGTAGATTATATTAAAATTCTACTAGCTATACCTATAGTTATAAGGTTACTACTCCTACTCCTATATATAGTTATAGTCCTCCTAGCTAGGAGGAGTAGCCCTAGCCTATTATTCTAACTCTTCTACTTATTATAATACCTTCTATCTCTTAACTTAGAGTCTCCTACACGTAGAGCTAATACTATTAGCGGGAACTAAGGTAGGTATTATTATATATACTAAGGGCGCGCTCGCTATACGTATAAAAAATCTATATAAGGAGCTCTACTACTATATAATATCTTAGTTTTATTTTAACTACGTTTAGACTAGAGACCTCTTAGCTCTATTAATAAGTAATAGGTTCGTAGCTAGTACTACGTATAAGTAGATCTTATCGCTAGCTAAATAGATATAAATATAGGTAAGTAATAGATTAATTATAAAGGATATTAGAATAATAGCCTAATTAGGCTATTATTTATATTAAATTATTAACTTAATAATCTATATAATTAGTAAATATTATAGCCTGATATAGCTATCAGCTATTAAATAATATTAAATAATCGCTTGAAATCGGGACTGTAAAACCTGTCTATTAAGTGTGCTCTGCTAACGCCGTGAGGGCTAGACTGTCTCTCTCATGGTTCGACCCCAGCATTGAATTTCAAGCGGCAACGTATGTTGCAGGCATTGCCAAGTGGTGTTATCTCGAGAGCCAGATCAGAAACTGTGACGGACAACCCGAGAAACGAATGTAGTATAGAGGGTATCCGGAGGAGAGATACTTCAAGACTCGAAATTGTCACAAAGTTGGCGTTCGCTTGGCATGCACGATGGAAGATATTATCGTGAATGCAAGAGCTGCGAAGTGTATTATGGATATAACTTCATTGACCAACTATCAGTAGTGATTACATGCTATATCAATGCCGTTAAAATGCAGATCGCACGCAGACCCGTCCGTCTATCGACACATTTCGTCTTTCTCCTATAACCAAGCCCTTTTTTCATTTCTGCATCTTCTCATCAGGCAAGCCTCCGAACATCTGTAACACAGCTCATCAGAATAGGTCGATAACAGGGTACGACGTCGAACTCACAGTCTCCATCATCATGCCCGTAATTTGGTACGGGTCGGCGTTAGAAGCAGGCCTTCTATCTTCAAAATACCCCTTACCGGCTGCGGCGCATTGTCTTGGAATCCTGACGCTGGCACCACGGTCCGCAATACCCCAGTTGAATTTGTCAATATTGGCCGTTTCGTGCAGGCCAGTCATTCGTTCTGTGTTGCCCTCTCCATAGACTGCAATGTGCTCCACATGACGCTTCTCGAGTTTGCCCATCATAGCCTCAATTTCTTTGAGACCGCCGTCTTTGCGCATAGTAGCTGTAGATACGTTGGTGTGGAGCCCGGCTCCGTTCCAGTCACCTGGAACTGGCTTGGGAGCAAAGGTAATCACGACACCGAATTCCTCAGCGACACGGTGGAGTAAGAAACGGGCCATCCAAAGTTGGTCACCCACTACAGCACGATCAGGTCAACGGGACTGGTTGTAACATTCGCGAATCCAACATACACTCAATGCCAAGGCATGGCCCAACTTGAAATTCCCACTGAGCAGGCATGACCTCTGCGTTGATACCGGAGATCAGGATGCCGGCGAATAAGCAGGCTTTGTAGTGGGCCTCCACAATATCTCTGCAGTAGACCTTGCCGGTACCGACACCGCAGTAGTATGGTCCTTGAGGAGCGGGGAAGCCTAATTTGGGCCATCCATACGGCCTGCCGTCTAAAGCGAGGAGAGTGTATTCTTGCTCGAGGCCAAACCAGGCCTCTTCCTTCGCATTCGCATCCATCAATCTAGCAGCATCGTGACGGTAATTGAACTTGTTTGGAGTTCCATCGTGATCCCAACACTCGCACAAGACCAGAACGTTGTCGCCACGACGGAATGGGTCAGGATAGATGGCGACAGGCCGGAGATAGACATCAGAGTCGCCGCTCTCCGCTTGGCCGCAGGATGAACCATCGAAGTTCCACTCTGAGAGTTCCTTGACATCTTTGCAGGGTTTGTCAAGAGTCTGCACGGCAAGAGTTAGCCAGATCTCAAGCTGCAGCTGTCAAAAAGCCCAATCGTTGAGGGCCAACGGAAATAGCTTAGCGCCCGATAAGAACTGCCTTGCTAGGACGTGCCTGGAAGCGTGCATCTGGAGCCACACGAAGACGAAAGGATGAGGAACCTCACGAACCTTTGTCTTTGAACGGACGCCATTGTTGCCGTCAATCCAGATGTACTCTGCCATCGAATAGCCCTTTTGATCGAGATCCATGTACTTCATGAGCTGGGTGATCGTCAGCGCGTAGGACTTGAATGAGTATTGGGGAGGCTCAGACTCACGTTCTCCGTATTGGAGATGGTAGTTGATTCAGCCTGTAGGACTATCAGCAAGGTGTGAAGGTCGTGTATGTGGCAAGGCGCTGTGCTCACCATGATTGCCGTGGATGTATGTTGCGTCTCGCGTGGCTTGTGTGGTGCCTAGGGAATGAGATGGTAGGAGTTGAATGAAAGGCGGAGTGTAAGGAAGAGGAAGAGGAAAAGCAAGGAGAAACAAGGTGTTATTAATAAAGAACGTGGGATACCGCGGTCAAGGTCAAAATGGCATGGCTGAGAGAATTATTTGAAGCTGCCCACGCTACGGGACCCCGGATTGTAGATTGTCAGATAATACGCTCATTGCCGCTTTGAAGAGTCAGATCTATCTGACTATCACTAAATTTAGCACTGCCATAGCTTTTGCAACCTATACACGCTCAGAAGGCGGTGTTAACGGTCAGAAAGCAATCGATTGGCTTCACCGCCAGATGACTTTCGGTTGCATGCAAGGAGCATGAGGCACAGAACCATTCATTCATATTTCATCCTCGGTATTCTAGATCTACCACGATCAGGATCTACCTTATGAACCCTCAGAAGCTCACAGGTCCTGCCTCATTGCTTGAAGGTGAGAACTGATGCATCACACCCTCGTTAAAGGGCCGATAAAGAAAAGCTAGACATGCTCTTATCAATTTCTTGTTCCTGGCCGCCTTTTGACGGGCCAGATTCTCTGCGGTGGTGGACCTCCTAGCCATCTGCAAGGCAACGTCATTTGGCCTAGATACCAATACCCCCCCAGCTTTCAATCGAATGCATGGCAAGATTACCTCCGGTCCAGAGGAGTCCCTCTTGCTGGGGGGCTGTCACGCCAAAGTCTTCCCTTTTTGCCTTGGTGGCATTGGTGGCATGTGTGGAGGCGTCGCGCTGTTGACTCCACCTCCCGCACATCCTTATCGCAGCAATCTCATTGGCTGTCCCAGCTTTCCTTACTGTCATCAGATTACGCTACAATCTGAAACGACGCTTGGCATTCGTATCAGTTCTTCGAATCACCGACACCGTTGTGTGCGAAGCAAATTAGGCAAATTGTATAAACTGCACGTCAGATTGCTGCAATGGCACAATGGGAGGTTGAGGGTAAGAAGCTTCCAAACAGACGGGACGTATAGGCGCAGCACGCCGATTACTTGGTCACTGCCCGAAATGAACAACCACAGTAACAACGCACGATATTCTCCGTCCATGGAGACCGGTAGTACCATTCTGATGCGAAGAAATCTGCAAGAGCATATGCAGCAGCAGCAACAAAGTGGTGACAAGTCAGCGTCCCTTACTACGTCAACCTGAGGCCACTCACCAAGCTCACATCCAAATCATCGCTTCTTTACCCATTCCACTCCGAGCTCAATCTCACAACGAAGGAAGGAGAATTGGCATATGGTCTGGATCCTCAGGATAGGCTTGCTCGTAGATACTATGGACTTCGACTTGCCGGCGAAATATTTCTATATGGGGGCAGATCCGCTACATTCAATGGGGCGAAGAGTGACACCCTGTGTAACACACTATCGTGATGTGTATGAACACCACCAGCAACTCAACGGTCGATATTTGATTAGGGATCATCGGAACCGCTGAGGAGGACCCTTACTTCGTCGGGTATCATTCACTCAGTAACCATGCCATCCGCTGTGAGTACCACGTTACCTCTTATAAGATCCTAGTGTATTGGGATGGAACAACTGCGGATTCCGAATAGGTTACACACTGAAAATTAGGGCGTGAAAGCGCGCCCCGGTGTGTCAATATCCACGGCTACCAGGACAACGCGTGTTCGAGATCCACGACGATGTGGGCGACAAGGTCTGCGGTAGAGGAGAGGCATAGGCTGTGCGTCGTATGAAATTGCAGGACGTCAGTGCAGATGAGCTGAGAGAGCGATGAACGTCTGGTACTTGCGTGGCCAAACTTCCATCGGCGGCAAGAATATTCGGTGCGCCACGCAAAAGGTCCGCTGGCTATGAGGTTCGAAGTATTGGTCTTATGTGTCTGCTGGGAGAACGTAGGTGATAGTTCCGATTGATATAATTCGAGGGTGGTATACCACATCGCGTCACAGTGGATTCATCAAAGTGCATAACACCTGCGATATGGTTTGATTAATCCCTCCGTTGCTCCACCCTGTTCTGTTGGTAATCCTATGACACTACTGGTTCCACAGAGTACAAGAGACATCCTCAAAGAGATCTGTTGTAGAAATGGGACGAGACCGCAATCTCCGCGCCATGCAACTGCATATTTTCAGTGGCAATTTCAAACCTACAGCAAGATTAAATGCACTCATCAGCATCTGACGTCCACTTCCAACAGACCTGCATAATCCTATTATCGAATCTGGCAGCATTGGGAGCTCAGTCTGGAAAAGATTTGAGTTTATCGGGCTTTCGTTTTATCTGGGCTGCCAAGAATCTTGCGTATCATATCCGAGCGATGATATCTGCCATAAGGGATGCTGTGCCCGTGCTCGAAACCCACAAGGGAGTCCTTTCAGAAGGTGAATGGAAGCGGCGAGGGCGCTCTCTAAGTTGAGGCTGTACAAGGCAAGCTTGATCATCGTAACAGAGCCCTTGGTTTGATACCTTGATGAATATCTGAAAATACATAGGACTAAGATGGCAGCCAGCATGATGTATCTGCCTCACCTACTCTGTACATTCAAGTTCCGCGCTAGAATCTAAAAACTGAAAGTGCGCAGCAGAAGGTTTCATCAAAAGTGCTCCTGACGTAGAGGATGACAATGGAGCAAACATAGAAGCGTATTGTGTTGATCGGGTGTAGAGTTACTATGTACGGAGTAGTATTGTAGTGTATTGTATTGTATTGGATGGACCAAAATGAAAGTACGTACTAGAAGACCTTCTAGCGTTATCCAGCCCCTGACGCCAATCAAGATCCCGGGCGATCCCTCCTTCCGATGAAGATCGAAGATTAAGGGATTAAAGGTGTGCCGTTAGGCCAAAGCGCTCCACATTGGATGAGACAAAGTCAGTCTCCTGAACCTGAATGTTGCTTCCGAAGCAAGCATCGATATGAAGCTGCTGAGAGGTGGCCATTCCCTTCGCAGAGCTCACCTTTGAGCCTTTGATCTGTGTTCGTGGTCCTCGAGTCATCTTGACTCCAGCTGCGCACCGGCATAGAATATCCCATGCGAATGCCCATTCACTTCTCGGCCTTGTGCGCTCGAAATCTCTCTGCGATCACAACCGCCTTTTCATCCGAGCTGGAATACCATGTCTTAGCATATTGGGCAATTCATACGCAACCTGCAATATCGATACATAGACAGGTTTAAAATGCAGCGGACACCAAGACCGGATGGCCTGGACCTTCCCTCTCCGTACCTACGGAGAAATCGCAGCCTTTCCAGTGATCTCACACCATCCATCTCTGGATCATCGCTCTCGTCACCACCATCCGTTAGTCCCGACCCAGCCTACATAGCTGCATCACCAGCTTCACAGATTGTTAGTATTGATCGTGCGGATCGAGGCCGGGAGTGGCTCGATGGCGAGCGACACGGAGTTGTGGTCGAAAGTGCGGTAGTCTCAGCTGGATCACTCTTTCTCGCAAATGCCTTTTTAGACCAGCTATTGTTTAGCTTTCTGGCTAGCTCCCGGTCAACTTCCATTGCTTCCTTAAGACCAGCAATCCTAGAAGTGTTGAAGCCAAGGCTAGGCAAAGAAGCGGTTGACGGCGCCGATGAAGAGCTGCAGGGATATCTTGCTGGTGGTGACGCAGAGGAATTGCTTGCGTTTCATAACGGGCAGGAATTCAAAGGGGAATATAACCTTCAATCAATCTGGAGAACGACGAGACTACGATGCATGGTCTACACACGTTTGGGCGATATGGAGGAGGTGGATGAGGAGATATATCTCGCACAGGAACATGAAGTAGATGGACAGCCCCGCTTGAGCCGGGATCTTGGATCGGTCTCTCCAGCTGCAGCCATATTCCTGACTTCCATCCTTGAGTTTCTCGGTGAGCATGTGCTGCTGATAGCAGGCGAAGCAGCGCATAATCGTATGCTGTTGAGGCAGCTTCCTACCGATGATCCACGAACCGTGGTAGTGGAGGAATGCGATATGGAAAAAATAGCGTTCAATACTACCCTAGGTCGTCTGTGGCGGTCATGGAGGAAGAGGGCCAGATCGTCAAGTTTGTCGAGCCCCAGGCCAATGTCCCGGGGCATGCAGCGTCACAAATCAGGCTCATTGTCCGCTGGTGATTCCGCTAGCATGACTACCAGTATCAATGAAGGAAACATTCCAGGTTACTTCGATTCCGTACGAGGCCCTTCAGTTGCACAAATTCTGCATCAAGGCAAGAGATCATCTCAGGAGATTCGAGAAAAGACTGATAATCTGCCTGAAGAGCCTGATTTTTCAGATATCGACGCAGACGCTCCCTCGTTGGGAGGCAGTACATCAAATCGGAATCGCTCTCGCAGCATGAATGAGTATCGAAGCGCTGCCAGCCCATTTTCAGCAGAGACTCAGACTCATGATAAGTCACAGACAGCCGCTAGATCAAGGCCGGCTGGCGGCCCAGCAAGGTCCATCCAGCAACGACAAAGGTCTTCTTCCATGCCACACAAATACACAGCACATATATCACCTGTTGATGAGGCGGTCACAACGCCCACCGAAGGTCCGAACCCTCTTATACGACATAGTTATCGAGATGCGGACGAAAAGGAGATGCCAAAATTGACCGACGACGCGAAGACCATGCCCGAATCGTCTGAGTGTAATCCAACAGTATCAACAATGTATGATGGTGCGATAATTCAAGGTACCAAGGCACTGCCAGAGACCATGGATAAACGAAATGATCGCGGCGTTAGCACCTATACGCACTCGTCCAATCATACGGATGAGTACGACCTTGGACTGGCACCTCAGGCCTTGCATCTCAACAATGCTGCCGATGATGCTTCTGCTTTCTCTAGCCGATCCATAGATAGCACACTTATAAGCAATGATACCTTTGAATTGGGCGAAGTAGAATCAGTTGGTCATTCTCCTGGTGATTCCACACACCAAGCGAGCGCTGGCAGTGATCGCCAGCATGCAAGCAATTTCGCTAATCTGACCACTCTGCAAGGGCACCAGCTTCGCACCTACGACGAAAGTGGGCAAGCGGTGAAGAGGGACATTCCTGTGCTCTATGAGGCACCTTCCAATAAAGACGTCATTTACGATCCTGCAGCGGCCATACGCACAAGCACTGGCATACATGATGAAGGCGAGGTCATCACTCCGACTCCTATAAAACACTGGGTTGGGAGCCCACCGCTGGGTGTGCCCACCCTAACACCTCAACAAGAATCAAACAATGCCGCCCACGATACCTTTGATAAAGCATTCTTGGGTGCTCCAAGATATGATACCATCTCAAAGCCCGACACCTTTGTCCCAACCCACCGCTACCATAGCTCGAATAGTTCTAGGAATACGTCAATATCGTCGTCATTACATCAGGGCCAACCGACGACAGCTGCGAGTAGATTGGCCGATCTTCGCTCTCAACCACTGATCGTGAACACCGGTACGGAAAGAGCTGCGGTTCAAAGGGTCTCACCATCCCCTGCCACTCCTCTTGGGGTGAATGGGAGGACGTCAACCAGCAGCAACCGACCCTTGACTGCTGGATCTACTCAGTCGCAGATGTCATCAAAAATCAAGGGTATGATAGGAAGGGAGTCTGGTGATCTGATCCGACAGACCATGCCAACACGAACTTCGTCTGATGGCAGTGGAAGCTTGATAAGAACGCCGAACATGGAGCAAGACTTTGAGCAGCTTATGAGGAGTGATGAAACAGTCAAATATACGCTTACGCCACAGAACATGCGTGAGATGGAGGTATGTTTTGGTTGCCCCATCTAACATCTATATGCTAAGTCTTTTGAAGTCACCTGATTCCCCAAGATGGCAGGCTCATTCGCGCTCTGAAACCGGAGAGCTGGCAGAAGTCCTACGCCATTCAGCTCCTGCAGTCGAAGAGCCTGATCGTCCGAATAGTTCAAGGTCGTCTACGAGGCTCAAAGGCCTTAGCCTGCGCTCAAATCCAAGCAACAGTACCAGCCCCACTGCGCCTACACACGGTGCAAAGTCTTCCCTCGATACTGTCAGGGTGCAGCCAAAGCCAATACCAAGATCTGCTAACCCTCGTGTCTCTGGTGTGCTCCCTCGAGATCCAATTAGTAATGACGACTCTCTCCGAGACTTTGCAGATTTCATTCGATCCACTGGACCAGACACTCCAGCCAAGGGGCTGCCTAAAGCCGTCCTCTCAAGTACCCAAAATTCACCCCCAAATAGCTCCTCATCGCATGTAGCAGGAGCAGGCCTCGGCAAGCCACCCTCAAAGAAGATCACGAAACAAATCCCAGTGGTCGTCACTCCACAAAAGCCTGAGGCCCAGCTCCCTAAGAGAACAACCTCGAAGCTGCAAGCTCGCGAGCCAATCGTCACGAATAACAACGCAACGGCCGACCTTGCAGATTTCTTCCGCTCAGGTCCCGTCGGCGCTCAGGTCGATGGTCCGTCTGCGTCCCAACGACCACCGGCGGTGTCTCAGCGTACCGTAAGCACGAACAGCTCTGCCAACGGGAGGATCAGAGAAGCAGTCAATTCAGGCAGTTCGATCAATACTACTCAGGACAGCTTTACTGCATCACAGTTCACCCAGTCCTCCACGAATTCCAGAACAGGATTGCTCGAGAGCTCGAACCGTGCTCCACCCGTCAACGCAGCTTCAAACAGTAGAACTACCAAAAAGCAACCAGCGCGTAATGGCGACGCTCCAGGACCAGCGCGCACACAGCACCGAGCCCGCGACCCTTATGCCCTTGACGGCGATGATGAATATGAAGGCGGCAACGATATGTCGCGAGCCCCACCAGTGCATGAAGAAGAATCTCTTAGCGACTTCCTTCGCAATTATACCCCTTCTCCACCTTCCACCGCTACGCGCACGTCACCCCCAGCCCTGAACGGCGCTCCAACCCCCACCAAACAGAGCAACCAAACCATACGTGAGCGTCTTGCGCGCAACACGACCGTGGGCCCCGACCACCGCCCGCTTCTTTCCAAAGCTCCCAAGAATCCTTCCGCGTCCACTATGCCTCCTCAATCAAACGAAACACGCACACCAGCCCAGCGTACCACATCAGAGACAAGCTTCAAGCCCGCAACCCAGAACAACATCATCCGAGGCCGTAGCACGGACACCGTCCCCCAGCTTCCCTCAACGGATCCGCGTGCTGCGTCCCCCCACCTGATCTCCCGCGTCGGCACCAAGATGGACTCGTACCGTCCCACCCAGCCTACATATGCCAAGCATCTCGACCGCGGACCCCGGAAGCGGCTGCAGGCGCGCGAAGAACAGGGTGTGCTTGGTGGCGGGCCGCGGAGCGGCGGGCTGAGCGATCTTGCCGAGTTCCTGCGTGACACGGAGCCACCTGCGCCCAGTGGACCGGTGGGCGGGAAGAGGGTTGCCAGTCCGATTAAGGAGAAGGAGGAGAGTGCGTTTGGGCGGATGTTTGGGCGGAAGAGGCGGGCTTGAAGTTGGGGTTTTGGGGGAAGGGGGGTTAGTGGATGATCTTGTACATGTCGGACATGTTGCATGATTCGGATGATGATGTTGATGTTGATGAGGAGGATCTTTTTTTTTTCAGTTCTTGTTCATCTTTTCACACGTTTGAGGATGATTTTCTTATGAGATTTGGTGGAAAGCCAGCCTTGTATGGCGTGGATGAGCGTTGAGAGATTCCCCCTTTTGCGCGTCTAGGGTATTCTAATGTGTGGCACGGAACCGCGTCATCCTTTCTGAGCGATGATGTCTGGGTGGTGCGTTGAGGGTCTATGGCACCTTTTCCTTGGACATATTGGTGTGCCTTTTTACTTCGGTGCATAGCAAGCACCAACTATTGAATGGAGTGAGGGAAATGGAGATAGATAATTCAAACGTTTTTCTATATAAATCATCCCTGTCGCTTTTCGCATAGAAAATTCTTTGCTTTTTGTGTCGTCTACTCGCACGATGCGTGATAGTAGCTGATGCTGGAGATCATCATCACACTTACGACTTTGACTCCTGGCACTTTTAGAGGTTGCCTAGTTGGAATTCACAGATTCAGACACAACGTATTTTATGACTGTTTCCTTTACCAACAGTTGGGAATATGTAGAAACGGTGTCTGCGGCTGCGTCCTCTTTCCGCTTCTCGTGAGCTCTGGCTTGGATATTGGGAAGTTCTATGTCAGGATGGGGTTGGGGGAGAGACCAATGCTATGAGGGAGATGGCGTATTTCTGGATTGAGGAAGAGCGAATGATGGATACCGGAGGGAGTTGGATTGTTTCGTCGCCTAAATATTCCACAGTGACCAAGTAACGACATCGAAGACTTTGGGCAATTACCAATTCCGTGTTTCTTTCAAGTGGTCCGTACCGGCGGCATAATCTCCTGATCGCCCAACTCCTTCAGCCATTCACTGCCCTTCATGGTCACACATACATACTCAATTCCCCTCATCCCCAACCACAACCCCTTTCCCAGTAACGCGGAAAACAAAGCCCCCCCCCATCTCCAACCCCTTCACCCCCTCCCTCACTTCCTCCTTCCACCCCCCGCTCCCCCACCAATTGACCCATGCCGAAAAGCCACTCTTCGCCACCGCCTCCCACCGCTGCGGAGCCTCCTTCACTGCCTCCTCAACACTCATGCCCGGCCCGAATTTCCGGACTCGATCTCGCTCAACGACGATGTTGACGGTGCGGAAATTGTTCCATATGGAGGGAAGGGTTGGGCGAAGAGCGCGATGGCCGGCTATGGATGTTGAGGGTGCGAGGGCCCAGTTTGTGGCGATGATGGTGCAGGAGAAGCGGTGCTGGATTTCTCGTAATGTCGAGACTAGAGTGCGGTAGTGGTGGAGGAGGAGGGTGGTGTTGGCTTTTTCGGCGTGGATGTTGGGTGGGATGCTTGGTTCTTCGTCTTCGGCGTCTTGACGGTCTTGCCAGAGGAAGGAGCTGAGGTCGTTGAGGGCGAGGAGGCCGAGGGGACGGGCGGAGGAGAAGTGGGTGGATGGTTGGGCGAGGAGGTAGGGTGATAGGGCGGATAAGGTTGCGAGGACGGAGGAAGAAGATTGTGGACGGAAGATGTGGAGGTGTGTAAGAGAGTCGGTGATCAGGGCTGAGACTTCTTGTTCTTGCAATTTTGAAGGCGTAGTAGAGCTTACAGAATAGATCATATTTTGCATCACATCGTAGAGGCGCAAGATTGAGAATTTACTCGAAAGGTCGAGAAGAACGACCGCATTTCCTTTACCAAGTTGAGAGAGGCCGTTGTTTTCGGCTGGGAGCAGAGAGAGCGAGATCAGATGATAGAGCAATTGCGTCTTGCCTGAGCATGCTGTGGCACCCGTGATTTCTACTACTGGCGATGGTTTCTCTCTTGCTAGAGATGGCGCCTGAGGTTGGGTAGGCCATTGTGTCTGGTGGAATTGCTGCTGCTGTCGTGTGACTGGTGGGTATTGAAAGACGTTGAGTAGCTTGTCAAGAGGTTCGAAACCTAAGGAAGCATCTGTGGATGCTTCCAGCTCTCGAAGTGAGTACAGCAACTATGAAGACTCGTTAGTATGATCACTGTAATTGTAGTCGAGCAACGAAGCTTCTCCTTTGGAAAGGATAGCTTGGGGGATTCTACACACCTCATCCAACCCTTCCTCCTTCAATTCACCCAGTAATTGTTTTCCAAGCGCTTCGGCACTCATGACGATCGTGGATGTGTAGCATATGAGTGGTCCATGTAAGTGCACCGCAGCGCCATAACCAAAGCCATTCACTGACACTCTAGAACAGATATCAAGATCGTGCCATGGCTCCGCCTATCGAAGCCTTCCCAGCATCAGAACTGTCTCAGCGGATCAACACGCTGCCGAATGGGCAGAGGAGCAAAGGAGGAGCTATCGATCTCAATAACTGCGAGTTGCTGGAGATGGTGCAGTATGAATGCGGTCTCAAGGGACCCAAGAGATCACGTCAAGCGGTCATACAATGCCAGCCGGTAGTGAAGCTGTTTCGGAGGTGGGGATAACCGCCTTTTGTGGTCTGATATTGTAAGAACTAACATTGGTACTATTGCAGGTGCGCTGGTGGTCTCTTGGTGGAGACTACGGCTTTGGAAGACGGAAGGAGATGATTTGAGCCAGATTGAGGCCAACAAGTGGTTCTGTATCATGCTACTAGTCACAAATGTGGAGAGGAGCATCATAACCCGCAAATGTTGTCAATGAAATCATTCTCAAATGTCAACGCAGCGCCAGGGTATCATCTCAGTAACCAGCATATCCTTAAACGCCTCGCAAAATCCCAATAAGTGACTCCACTAAACGCCGTCGATTCCTCCGCTCCTCTGCTGCGCTGGCTTCCTCCAATATTTCTTCTCTGCGTTCACCGCTGAATGAAGACGCCCAGCCATACTGTTCACGTCTCCCTCCTCCTGCTTCCTTTTGCCTCTGCATCCTGGGTCTCCATCAACTTCCATTCCCTCTCCGTCTCCCGCATACGCCGCCATGGTTTCTACAAACATCTTATGTCTCATAGCCCGCGCGTTTTTCGGCCTGTCCTTATGTGACGGATCATGTGCTGGAGTATTGGAGCTTGCGCCAACGAGTCGCCTGAGAGCCTCCTCCCCCATTCTGCCTTCTTCCGTGGCTCGTTCTCTGACCCTTCTTGGATCTGATTCGCGATCAGGGAATTCTGCTGTGGATCTGTATGTATGCTTGCTTGGGAAGTCGGGAAAGTGTTTTGGAACGAAGGCCTTAGCTTGCTCGTTTGGAGGGCCATTCAATAATGGGCCTAGAAATTGGAATTGGGGTCGCTCTTCGTCTAGCGAGGGTTGTGATTGTAGAGGATACTGTGAGCGATCAGGTGGCACTGGCGGGTTGAGATGAGGTATCAACGATCTCAGACTGAGTTGGTGCGTATGCAAGGCTTGTAAGAAGTCCTGGGGTATTGGCTGTGTTCGACGACAGGATAGCATTGACTGGCGCACGTCCGCAAGGTAGTGGGCCATGTCTGTCAATATCAGCAGATGGCAGTTGTGCCAGCTTTGTGCCCTAGCTTTTCGTACATTCTTCCACATCGCCGCGAAAGCTCTCAACCGCTTCCGGAGCTGCGGCTTCGAAGCCTACAGCTTCCAGCGCTAGCCCGATGGACCGTGTGAGCATAGATTGAATTGCTTCATCATCTTGAACGATTGCGTTACGCCGCTGCTCCCACTGGAGGTCCCATGTGGGTTTGTGATGTCGTACAGGACCGCGATTCAGCTTCTTAGCTGCTGGATCATCGAGTTGGGCAGTGGACGAGGTCCGCTTTAGATGGTGAAAATTGGAGACTGCCATTGGTGCCATCGATACCATCGAGGCACGGTGAGAACAGCAGGTGCTTAGTATCGATCATTTGAGCCGTGAGCAATGAAAACAAGCTGGCTGGAGGAAAGACTTCGAAAATGCGGCTCCTTGATTAGATTGCTGTGATTGGCTAGAACTATTTTATATCCCGCTGACTCACCACGAATATGATGTGACTCTTGTTCGCTTTTCCCAGCGCAAGAATCCACATCCAAAAGCACTATGTCTACACACAGGAAATCGGTCGCATTCAGCGAGGATACCAAAGTCGTCTCCGAGAATGGCAATGTGGAAGAAGGGGCGACGAGTACAACGGAAGGGACATCCGCCGAATCTCACAGTACCGGTAAGAATTTATTCTGGAAGACAATTCTAGCCATAGTCACTAACACCAAAGCGCCAGAATCAAAGTCAGACCCAGCCGTTGACGAAGTAAATGAGCTTTTCGCAGGACTGGGGAAGAAGAAGAAATCAAAAAAGCCAAAGGAGGGAACGGCAGACGGTGGTGATGAGGCCACTCCAGACGTCGACGGCGAATTCGACGCCGGGATCAAGAAAAAGAAGAAGAAGAAAGTTCCTAAAGCGGAGACTGACGACTTCGAGGCCAAGTTGGCGGAAGCTGGTGTCAACGAGAACGGAGAAGCTACTCCTGCAGCTGAAGAGGAAGACATCGTCGAGGGGGACATGAACGATGGGACTGGTATCTGGGCGCATAATGAACAGAAGCCTATCAAGGTACGGTGCCATATTTCCACACTTTTACCTATCACATTATGATAACATTTCGACCTAGTACGACAAACTCCTCGAACGATTCTTCACCATTCTGCAAACGGCCCATCCGGACATGCTATCTACCTCCTCGAAAAGCTACGTTATACCTCCCCCTCAGTGTCTCCGAGAAGGAAACAAGAAAACCATCTTTGCGAACATTCCGGACATCTGCAAGAGGATGAAGAGGAGCGAGGAGCATGTTATTCAATTCATCTTCGGTCAGTCAAAGTCTGTCTGGCGTCTGAAAGAAGCATTGCTAACGAATTGAGCAGCTGAACTGGGTACGAGCGGATCGGTCGATGGCTCGAGAAGACTGGTCATCAAGGGCAGGTTCCAGCAGAAACAGATTGAGAATGTCCTGAGGCGCTACGTTGGGGAATACGTGACTTGCAAAACATGCCGATCGCCGGACACGGAACTGAGCAAGGGAGAGAATCGGTTGTATTTCATCAGCTGCAATTCTTGCCAGTCGAGGAGATCGGTCACTGCTATCAAGACTGGTTACTCGGCACAGGTTGGCAAGAGAAAGAGGCAGCAGACGTGAGGGGCAGTTGAAGGGTTTACCAACAAAGGTGCATTGTTGACAGTCCGGCGTGTCCAATGATGCATCACGCTTCGACATTTCATGGATGGGTGTACGGGTTCTACTGTATCGAAAATTGTATGCATTAACTCAAGGTTGTTTTGCCACGTATAGCACGTGATACAACCGTAAGTGCCTCCAGCACGGGGTATAGAATAGAATGGTAAACATCTCCTTATCCGATAGCAGGGTTTCCAAATCCAGATCATACACTATGCTCGTTCTGTAGTATCCGGTCGTTATTCAGCGAGTCTCTGCGGGCGTTGCCAATATAGTCCTCCAACTTTGCCTTGATAGCCTTGTCCCACCCGGCCAGTATCCGTGCAGCGGTCAAAGCAGCATTCGTGGAATTATTGATACCTACTGTAGCAACAGGGCAGCCTCTGGGCATGTTTGTCATGCTCAACAGACTATCCATGCCATCCCCAACGGTAGGTTTGATCGGCAGGCCAATGACGAGCACGCTGGTATTCGCAGCTATCATGCCTGGCAAGTGTGCAGCACCCCCAGCCGCCGCTATAATGACTTTGATACCGCGGCCGTCGGCTTGCTTGGCATATGTTGTCATCTCATCTGCAGTGCGGTGTGCGGATAGGATGCGTTTTTCGAAGGGAATGCCGAATTTGTCGAGGATATCATAGCATGCTTTCAGATGAGGTTGGTCGGATTCCGAACCGGTGATGACGGCCACAAGGGATTCGGGTCTTTGGGCTTCTTTGCGTGGACCTGATTCCCTACGGATTTCGTCTGCAATTGCAACGAGAGACCTGATCTCGTTCTCTGCTTCGTCCATGCTGTCGCCTAAGATGGTTACATGACCCATTTTCCTTCCTTTCGTCGCCTTTCCTTTGCCATAAAGATGCACTTTCGCGCCGATGGCGTCCGCTGCATTTGCGAGCTCTAGATAGGACCTCGGATCTGCCCCGCCGAGTACGTTAAGCATGATTGAGGGTTTGAGAAGTTCAAGACCTTTGGCGGGGATGGGCCGGTCAAGGATTGCGAGGAGGTGGGTGTCATATTGAGACAGGCGGCAAGCTTCCATGGTGTAATGACCGCTGTTGTGTGGTCTTGGTGCGATCTCGTTGACAAGGATCCTATTGTCCTTGAGCAGGAACATTTCGACGCCGAAAATACCCTTGCCTTTGAAGCTGGCAACTGCGCGTCTAGCGAGCTGTTGCGCATTTTGGTTCGTCTCGGCGGAGATACCGCGAGCTGGTGCATAAACCAACTTGCATATACTGTCTTCATGGAAAGTTTCGACCGTAGGATAGGATAAAGTCGATGATTCCCAATAGTTAGTACCCGCTACCTCTTTCGTTTTGACAACCATGACCGCGAGTTCTTTTGTGAAATCCACCCATTTCTCTGCATAAAGTGGTCTGTTTTTCAGCGCTTTCAGTGGAGCTTCAAAGTCCTTCATGCTTTTGATGGGATGGTTTCCCTTGCCATCGTACGCTCCTGTACGAGACTTGAGCATGAAAGGAAAGCCCAAGCTGTCTCCCGCTTTCTGTAATCCCTCGAGGGAAGAGTGTGGGATTTGAATCGACTCAGTACCATCAACGTTGCCCTCTAGCAAGGTTACCTTCTGCAGGAACTTGTCCTGAATAGTACGGATTGCCTGCCAACTGGGTTGGACGTCAAATTGCGTTCCTTGGGCCTGCGCTTCTCGCTCCAATATCTCCAGCACGTGAGTATTGACGTGTTCGATCTCGACAGTCAGGATATCGCATTTCTGGGCAAGCTTTCGAATTGCTTGCGGATCAGAGAATGACCCATCAACACCCGGGTTTGTACCATTTACTTGTTTCGCCGGAGAATTGTTGTTGTCAAGAACGGCGATAGCTATATGTCGGTTGTTTGCTGCCTCGACGAGCATTCGACTGCGATGACATTGGACATCAGCACTTATCAATCGAATTAGCGAAACAATCGATTGAAGACGTACTTACCCAAGCTGACCACCGCCAAGGACACCCACAGTGCGTTCATCCATGACAAATGGTCTTGGTACAAGATAATGATACAATACCCGTCTTGAGATCTTTCGAATCTTTCGTTCTTGAATCGAATCTGAACAATAGAGACAGGTATCCAAGGAATGAAACCAATAGAATCATGACCGGATGATAAATTCGCTATTTTCGGAAGTTTCCAGGGTAGAAAGAGGCATTGAGACTGCTCATTGCGCCATTATATGGACAAATGTAAGACGAGGAAGTTTTATACTCTGTGTGAACACTTAGTTTATTTTAGCGGGCGACCGTCGCTCAATACCAACAACATCCAATATGGCGTAATTATTGCCATGGAAGCCCATGTAGGCAGAGTCATGGATGTACAGGAAGGAGGGTGTGACATTTCTCTTTCTGCTCCTTCAGGGTAATGATCCAGAGCGTAGACAAGTGACTTAATGGGAAATCTCAGAAACCTTCAAGGTTCGAGGGCGCGATAGGGTCTAAGGCAGCCCTATATCGCTTCGTCAGCCATGAAGACCCTGGGCTTGGGGTAGCCGCCGCCGCCCTGCCAGCCCTAGTAGGCGCCCGAGGCTGCAGCGACTTAAGCTACCCCTCCAACGTCCAGCCACTTAGAACGGCGCTGTCAGCATGCAGCTGTGCCGGGCTACCAATGAGGACCGATAGCATCTTCTATTTGGAGCACCATGTAATAATAGCAATAACGTTGACGCTCGATAGCTTGGGCTATCAGCTTAAGTACCTGAATACTCCTGATGATATACTGCCTAGACTATGTCTCTTTTCTGTCTCCTTGCTCTGACATCTTCTGGAAATCTTTGAGCTCTTGAATGAGTATCATATACTGTCAGCTTCGCGAATCAGCAATTTCCATCCTTCGAGACTGATCTGTCAAAACTGAAAGACGCGGTCGTCGCTTTTGGCTGACAGCGAATATGGCATCCATACCCCCTCCCAGCTACGGGCAGAGCAGTCCTGCGCCGAATGGAGGCTATTATCCTCGTCAGTACCTATAAGATGACTTTCGCAAGTATTGGAAAGCTGACTAGAATCGTAGCACCACCTAGCGGACCTCCAGAAAGCCGAACATATCCCCCACCCATGATATCAGACAGACAAGGCCAATCCTTCCCACCACCACCACCACCAGCATCCCCCGGCTTTCCATCTTCTCAGTCTTACCCACCACCACCACCTTCCCAATCAGCACCATCTCAACAAGTCAACTACCCTCCGCCTCCTCAACAGCAACAATACGCTAGCAATGGCCACAGACAATCATTCGCCCCTCCACCGCAAGCCCAACCGCAGTTGTCCACGCCAGAGAAGGCACAGGAGCAAGATTTGGCTGCGGATCTCTATTCAGAGCCACCTCCAGATGGAGGCACCATTGGGATGCATAGGAAATACTCTCAGCCAGTGATGTCTCCAGAGAAGCCGCTGAATACAAACCAATCCTCTCAGATGCCAGGCGGTGCGCCGGTTGCGGGACACTTTACTGGTGTCATGGCGACACAGGATGACGTTGGGACGTTCAATGGGGGAAGTTACCGGATCAGTCATAGGGATAGTAATACTATCATCACACTGCAGTTGGCAATGGGCTGTCCATTGGCTGCGAAGCCCGGTAAGTCTTCCACCATGTCTCCTTTGCTCGTGCGCTAATAATGGAGTCATAGGTATCATGATCGCAATGTCCCCTACTGTCACACTCAAAGGTGCCATCAAGTTCTCAATGAAGAAACTCATTGCAGGCGGCGAAATCGCAACCTCCACCTACACCGGTCCCGGGGAATTGCTTTTCGCGCCCCCTTTCCTCGGTGATATTACGACTCTCCGGCTCACGGGCAAGGAGCAATGGAATGTGGGTAAAGATGCCTTCATGGCGGCCACTCAAGGCGTAATCAAAGACATGAAGAATCAGGGTTTCAGCAAAGCGATGTTCTCAGGCGAAGGCTTGTTCGTGTATAGGATGAGTGGCACCGGAATCGTGTGGATCGCAAGTTTTGGCGCTATCCTCAGGAAGGATGTGAGTGAACACCTTGGACATCCCTCATCTGTCAATGACGGCTAATCAAAAACGCAGCTCGTCGAAGGTGAAAAGTACATTATCGACAACGGTCACCTGGTGGCGTGGAATTGCAAATACGTTATGGAGCGTGTCGCGAGTGGGGGCATCATTTCTGGCATCAGCAGTGGCGAAGGCTTGATCTGTAAATTCACGGGACCCGGGACGGTTTTCATGCAAACGAGGAACCCTGGACAATTCAATATGTGGATGGGGGCACATGCGACGAATATTTAAATTGAGGAAGGGGAGCATCGTAGTTGAATATCTTGAACGCCGACGTTTGCGCATGTACCAGATGTCTTGGACGGCAGATCACCTATTCCTCAATATCATCCACTGTTGTAGTGGTAGTGAATCAAGAGCGAGAGCTTGATCTAACGCATATCATATGGGAAAGCCTAGCCGCAGTGGTCGCTTGGTACGTAGATATCTGTCGCGACTGTACGTCCTTTCATTCGGAGATCGCGTGAGGCTGCCAGAATCCATAGCAAGACCAGTGCCAGTGTGTCACGGTCTCTCAGTACTTCTATCATGTAAGCACCATTGGCGAAACAAGCTCTATATCATCAACTCAATTCAGTCTCACAATTCCCTTCTGATGGCTATCCTACAGATCGCCATTGTAGGTAAATGTACCTCATCAGGTCTGGACAGGGTACAGCTTCGGACGTTATGTCCTTTGTAACGCATACATCATAGGCCCGAGACAAGGGCAAACTGCAATGTTGAGGAACGGCACCGCGGTGCTAGTAAAGCTCCTTGTAGAGACCTTTCTGGTCAATGCCGTGTCGCTGCGACCCGGATCAATACAGAAGTAGCTGTGCTCCAGATACACCCGTCTGGGCAAGCAGTCCTCAGTCGAGCTCAGTCGAGTGGAAAGTCACCAAAACCTTTCACATCCATACTGCCTTGTTAACACATGTTATGGTACCCGATGTGATTTGTGTAGAACTAGATTACCGCCAAGAGTCTTGGTGCCAAGAGCACTGCCCTGTGCCTTGAACTGAGACATCGACCTGAACGAAGCAAGCACTTTCATTAGACATACTCTTCTTCTATTGATTCTAGATATCGCCTTCCGGAGTCTTACATGTGTGTGTGAAATCGAATTACTACTCAATGAGCTGATCCCGCAACACTGAAGAAACACCGCCACCATGCCCAGTATGGAAGAGCAAAGCACTGCAATGACCAACAGGTCCCTGCGCAGTATACGCAACGTCCGTCTAGCAAGAAAAATACCCGAGGCAAACGTAGCTGACAGAGCACTAGGAACTTGAGTTTTTGGCAGACTCGAGCGTTATCACCCCACACCAGCTCTCGTCCTTTCTCTCACAACTTCCCGCTCAAACAAGTCTCCATGCTCCGCTTCGAAGCCCAAAACCTACATCTACAATTGCGCCCGTCCAGAGTCCTGTATCGCCGCCAGTCACGCAGCTGGCCAACAATTCGTTGAACGAGAAAACAAATAGCTTCTATGCCCCAACACCATCGCCAGCGCTTCCGCCTCCGGCATATGCGACTGCTGGAGCGCCGGCGTCTATCGCTACAGCCTCAGGCCTCTACGAATATCATCCGTCCGACGATGGGGATCTTGCCATACTCCCTAACGATCGCATCTTCATCACGGAGTTCATGAATGCCGATTGGGCCAAAGGACGTAATGAACGCACAGGACTGCAGGGCATATTTCCCAGGATTTACGTGGCTGTTGTAGACGACAAGAGTGCTATGGGCACCCTTCAACCTCCTCCCCCGCCCACACCGTCGAGCTATGGCAATATGCCGGTAGACGTCAGTCAGGGTGGGAGCAGTTCTGCGCCTGGGAAAGAGAGTAAGCTCAACGCAAATGGAAAGAAGTTTGGGAAGAAAATGGGAAATGCTGGTGAGTCGTCTTGTCGTCAAGGAAACGAGGGAGAGTCGGTTGTTCTATGCCGGCTGACAATCACGCAGCTATCTTTGGCGCTGGGGCTACGATTGGTTCCAACATTGTCAATGGGATTTTCTGATGGCTATACATGCAGAGGCTTACGATGTTTGGTTTATATTGTCGGAATGGCGTCTGGTAAGGCAATCCAGGGTAAAGGGTTTGTTTATAGACTTTGCTTTTTAAGCAACAAAGCATTTCTTCACAAGTTTCCCTTGGCAATGCTGTTACTGAACGGACTTAACGGAATGTGTAGACACCAGGAGAGAATCCTGCAGGATCGATGGGATTTTCAGCCGTCATACTGGTTTTTCCGAGCTGTGGATTGAGCGGTTCATGAGCCCTCACTTCGTACTCGCGGAATCAGTATTTACTCATCGCAGGCACTAAATCCGGTTATATCCGCCGTCAAGTGCGGATCTCTCGGGTTTAACAGGCCCTTGCTCATACATCATGATATAAAACTGCGGGCAAGAACAGAACTCTCAATTGTATCTTCCACAAGTCCATTCTGCTGTTGTCCTCTTTTGCAAAGATTTCCTTACACCAAGTCCATAACCCCGATATCCCTTCTTCACCACCATGCCCTTCCCCTACAAAAAAGTCCTCGTCATCGGAGCCACGAGCGGCATCGGAAAAGCCCTGGCCGCCCGCCTCATCCAAGAGGGAAGCACCGTAATCGTCGTCGGCCGACGCAAACAAAACCTCGTCGACTTCGTCCACGAGCACGGAAAGGACAAAGCCAGCGCCGTCCCCTTCGACATCACCGAACTGGACAAAATCCCCAATTTCGTGACCAAGTCAGCCAGCATCCTTTTTGGAAAGTTGTGATCATCTCAGTGCTGATTTGAGATATGTAGCATTACGAAAACCCACACGGACCTCGATTGCGTGCTTTTGAACTCGGGCATCCAGCGCGGTTTCGACTTTTCCAAGCCCGAGACTGTGGATCTGGATGTCGTGCAGCAGGAGTTCAATACGAATTACCTCAGCTACCTAGCCCTCACGAACGCGTTCCTGCCGTTCTTGCAAAGCAAGAAAGAACCGTCGGCGCTGATTTAGTGAGTCCACCTTCGACTCCGACAACTTGTGCGATGTGATCGGTTTGTTAACTACTGGGACCCAAAGCACAACGTCAGGCCTAGCCCTAGTGCCCATGCTCCGCTGTGCGAATTACTGCGCCAGCAAAGCCGCGCTGCATCACTATATCCTCTGTCTGCGCGAGCAACTGCGAAGTTCACCCGTCAAGGTCATCGAGTTGTTTCCGCCTGCCGTGCAAAGTACGTCTCATTACATTACCTATCTTATGCCAAACCCAGTCCCTCCTTCGAGTGTGCTCGTAAGGTATGCTAACGTCAATATAACATAGCGGAACTCCACGACGCGAAGCACCAACCCGATATAGCAAACGGAGGCAGCATCGGTATGCCGCTCGACGCGTTCATCGACGAGGCTTATGCCGGTTTGGCGGCTGGGAAGGAAGAAGTTGCGATTGGGGGTGCGAAGGGGTGGTATGAGGCGTTTGAGCCGAGGCGACAGGAGGCGTTTCGGGGGTTTATGAAGGCGATGGGTGGGGGGAGTGGGAGTTGAGAATGGATGGACTGTAGCGATCGCGAGTAGGTTGTGTGTGGTTGTCGAAATGGGGGGCTGGATTTGGATTTGATGCATCCTTACATACATTAGCTAAGCCATCAGATATCCGATGTGCTGGGCTGGTACTGAGCGTCTCACTTGCAATCGTTGTCATCCGCGGCTGGCTCGCAGACAGGTGACACTTGATCGCCCAACTCATAAGGTATCAACCTTTTCCCTCATCCCCCTTCACCCTCCAAATCAACAGTCCCCGCATAAAGTAACCACACAGTCATAAATAAACCAAGTTCACTGCGTAACTCAGTTCCCATTATCGAAACAGTGAATAAACCAATCAAAGAAATAAGTAATCGCACAAACACCCCTCCCCCCTCCCCTCCCCTCCTCTCCTTGCCCCCATTTCCCCCCGCCCCCTTTCCACCCCTCCTCCACAATCCATACCTTACCCAACCCACAAAACCCACACCCACACAAAAAACCCAACTCCCAAAAAAAAAAAAAAGCGATTAAGATCGGAGCTTGTTCATTTATTTAGAAGTATTGGTGTGTTTGAGATATATTGCTGGCTGGCTTGATATATTAAGGGGAGTGTTGTATTGTGGGAGTGGGAGTAGGAGGGATGAATTGGGTTTCGATGGGGGAATGGGATGTGTGGTTTTTGTTGTGGTGTGTTGTGTTGTGAGGTGAGGTGAGGTCTTGTGAGGTTCTTAAGGGAGGAGAGGAGGGGAGTCTGTGGGACGGTGGTTGTGTTGTGGCTAGTTAATTCGAGGTAAAGGGTAGAAGAGATGAATGGTACGGAGACCACCTCTACACTTACAATCCCTGACTTCCTTCATCGCCAGCCACCTCTTCTCCCGCGAAGCTCAAACCTTCTCCCTCCCTCCCCGGTCCGAAAATACACTAGCCCTCCTGACCCGATGCTCCTCCGTCTCCTCATACTCAATCAGCAGTTCCCCTTTCTTCCCATACCGTCTCGGCTCCTCCCGCGCGATCTTGACGACCGAGAGGTAGGAGTGGCATTTGCGGAAGATGGTGTCCATTTCCTCGAGGGAGCGGTAGGCGGTTTCGGGGTAGAAGAAGTAGACGCAGGGGATCATGAAGGCGTTGCTGTGGGGTGAGTTTAGTTTGTGGGATTTGTATGGTGATGGGGGGTGAGGGAGACGTACATGACGGCGAAGATGATGTAGGTTTGGTACTGGATGGAGGAGAAAGCTACGGGCGTGATCATTACGACCATGAAGTTGAATGCCTTAGTTTGATTAGCGTACGGCCAAGGGTAGCGAAGATGGCCATCGTAACCCAATTTGCAGAAGTCGCCAGAGCGTTGGCGGGAGCTCGGATGCGTAAAGGCACGATCTCGGCTGGATATAGCCAGGTCATGCCAAGCCAGCCGATGGCGAAGAAGGTGTTGAAGAGGAACAGGAAAAGAGCAGCTACGATGCCGGGACCTTTGCCGCCGAGTTTGTCCTGCGCTGGGATTAGGCCTGTCAGAGTATATTGTTCGTACGAGGAACGTACCATGACTGCGAGAATTATCATCGAGAATGATTGGCCAGCTGCGCCGAAAAGCATACTGAGCTCGTCAGTGGAAGTCAGTAAGTAATTCCAAAGATTCTTACAGCTGACGACGGCCATATTTCTCAATGGTAAAGACTGCAATCCAGGATGCTGCAAAGTACTCTAGAACGTAAATCATTAGTGATAGGACTGTCCTATCATTAATTTCGCCATACCTGTGCCATTTGCAGCTGCCAGAGCCCGAGATGTCAAACCACCAAGACCAATCTGATTCTGATAGATCGTTGCTGCATAATACGTAATTAAATTGATACCAGTGACCTGTTGCATAACCTGATTGATATATGCAAGCATCGTCCTGTGAAAATGTCGATCTTCACCCATTGTAAAGAGATCGCGGAAACTGCCCTGTTGCATCTCGAGTACTGTATCTTTGATCGCGGTAAACTCGCTGAAGACGTATGGCTAAGAGCATGTCAGTGTTCCGCCAACCTAAAGTTACTCTGGGAGCTTACATCCTCCGCTGGAAGGTCACTGAGAGCACTCAGCACCGACATCGCCTCGTCTTCTTTGCCCTTGAGGATCAACCATCTAGGCGATTCTGGGAGTTCGAGGACGAACAGTAGGATTAGGAATGCGAAGAAGATCTGAAAGCCTATAGGAAACCTCCATGCAATAGTGTTTGGGTCTAAGAATGAAAAGCCAAAGTCGAGCCAATAGCTGAAGCATATACCTCCGGTGATCATAGCACCCTGAGGAGTCAGTCATGCACTGCTTCATCGTTGCTCACACCACCGTACCTCGATCATGACTAGTTGTCCTCGCCTATGAGATCTTGAACACTCAGATTGCCATGTGGGTACAGTCGATGTATTCAAGCCGTTACCAAAGCTTATAAATCGTCAGCATTTGCCAGAGTTCACAGTGATTGCAAAGCTCCCACCCTGTAACGAGTCTCCCCGAGATGAATTGGCCAAGGGTAGATGAGGAGCACTGCAACGCCGCTCCAACAACCATGATCGACGACCCCAGGAAAATGGTCTTTCGGCGTCCCAGAGGGTTTCCAATGAAGATGGTGGTGATGGCGCCGAAGAAACATCCAACGTTGTAAGCTGCGACTGATATACCTGCAGCAACGTAAGTGTCGACTACGAACAGCTACCGCCGTGCAGTCTAACCTTGGATGGTCGATCTATGATTTTTTTGAGAAGCGTTGAGACCGAGTGCTAGCGCGGTTGCCGCCGAGGCATCAATCTCGGGGAAGACTCTCGTCTGTTCCACAGTCAGTATTGGCCATCATGCAAGCGGCAGTAGCTGTCGTACAAATGATGGCAGATCTAATAGACCTCCCATCACTCCTTGGTCGTAGCCGAAGAGCCTAGATCCGATCAGAAGCTATTCGTGCCGTATACAATCTATGGCCTTACAAGAAATCCAACCCAGCCAGGACGCCAATGGCTACATTGAGCCTCGTCCCCTTCAGGCCGAAGTAGCGGACTTTTCCAAACATCTTGCGGAGTGGCAGGACTCAACCAGCAACAGCGTAAGGAGAGTGACCCAAAGTGTTGGAAACATCGGGGCGCAGGCGTCCATCCATGTTTATAACATAGCATCGGCATGATGACAAGATAAGCTCACGACACGGGATTGCAGATGAGGTTCTAGCGGAGTCGATGTAGGGTAGAACTAGTACGTGGTTGTACATCGACGAGGTGGGTGAGGTCCAATCAAATCACTCCGCTGCACGGCTCCATCCGATTCAACTAGAGACGAGAGAGTTTCGCTCTGCAGGAAACAGATGCGGGGGTGAAGCGTTGATGCACTAATCGACCACACCTGCAAAGCACTTTCAGCTTCAGACCGTAACACGCTTGATGTAGATAAGTGGATCATGTTCGCGATCACTCAAACGGTGTATCAAACAGAAGTCGGCTTTCATCAGTCAATTTTGAGACACGAGAAGCATGTTTGGATGCGATTGTATGCTGATGTGATCCTTCGCAGTCCTGTATGTTGAGTGCGGGACGAATGTGAAGATGCGGGGAAGTTTACTTGACGATCTATGGACGGCGTAGCGATTCATGCTTTGAGAGGGTTTGGCCTAACGTTGAGTCGTGCAGGCCATGCGGAGGTAGCTACGAGACATACCATTTCACCCTTGATGCACATATTCATGCATACCTCTTAGAAGGTGATTAATTTATAGAGGGAACAACTCGAGCATTTGCCGCTCCAGTCACAGAACCGCAAATAGTGATACAACATAGATATAAGAGTTGTTCTGCTCTAAGCTCCAGCCTTGATATTATCTTTGGAAGCTATCATGGTGCTAACTATGCACAGCATAGGTGTACAAATTCCTTCGTCCCTCTTACATGCTCAGGGTTCATCCCGAAGTGTGTCCCTACACCTAGAGAAATCGTCCCCTGTCGGCATGCCTCGATTGTTAGACCGAGCCAGATTTACCTCTACCAACCAGATCCACCTCCAACGGCAACTGGCTCCGCCGCCACAGGTGCCCACTGGCCGCCGCTTTCAGCCACTACAGTCGAAGCTTCGACTGCATCGCCCGCATCAGCCCCAAAACCATTGCCAAAGCCGGTGTCAGCCTCTTTTGCCGGCTTCTGGCAGCGAACTTTGGTGTGTCCCACTGACAGCGTGTTAGTATAGAAGATATAGCAGTCAGGAAGGGCACAAGATCATACTCTCCTCGCAGTTGCTGCATTTAACTTTGGTATAGTCACGCGGCAAGGGGCAGTCCTTGCTAAAATGCCCCATCTGCTCGCAATTCCGACAGGTGACGTTCGCCGGATTTCGTGGCTTGTCGCACTCCTTGCTGACATGGCCTTCCTCACCACAATTACGGCAGGCATTACCCCCACCTGTCGGGCAGTCTTTGGAGAAGTGGCCCACTGCACTCTATCAGCGAAAGGGAATCTCTCAATCAATCGACATTACATCTGACATACTCTCATTGCATTTACGACACTCGACGCCTTCGGCAGAGCGTGGTTCAGTACATTCAGCTGCAGTGTGACCCGATTGCCTTGACCAGATGTATTAGATCCCATTGAAAATCGGCAGGGTTATGGACGAACTTACTGGCAGTTGCGGCAGGCAAACTTGTCCTTCCTAGCTTGTGTGCAATCACGGGCGCGATGGCCGACCTCATCACAGTTCACGCACTTGACCTCTATTCTGTCCGGGTTCTCGATCGCCTCTTCCGGGCAGTCCCGAGCCACATGACCAAGTTCTGAAGGATAGTCAGAGATAGCACATAACCTGATACTGTACATGAAGGAGTTTCCCCGCTTACCATTACAGCGCGGACACTTCGGGATACCACGCTCCATAGGCACACCAGCGTCCTTCAAGCGCTCCAGGTTGACCTCAGGACTCTCGGGCCAGCCGGCTGCTTGTATGTTGCGCTTGGGCTTGGGGCTCAGGTAGTATCCAACTTGGTATTTCTTATCCAAATCACCTTGAAGACTCACAAAGGTGTGAGTGATTGGAATCTCTTTCTCCTGAAGAGCAACCTGTTAGAGCAAGTACATGTTAGGGCAGCGTTCACCCGAGGGCTTACTGTTGCGATCAGGTAGACATTGAAATTATGCATGCGAAAGGCTTGCTCGAGCTCGTCGTATGTGGCGTCAGGAGCAGCCTTGCTGTAGATCTGAAAAGCCTAGACATGGAAATTAGCTCGTCATAAATGGTAAGTGTGTGCGTGGACTCACTGTACGGAAGTCATCCAGGTCACGGTCTTGATCTGCCTTCAGCAGCATATCCCATGCAACCTCTAGGTCCATCTCAGGTAGGTCAGACTTGTCCAAGACACGCTGTGATGTGCATTCAGAGGTTTGATGACCTGCGGTGGTCAGTTGCTGAGCCTTATATGGGAGACGCATGAGCTAACCTTCTTGCTTGCAGTTGAAGCATACAACAGCCGGCTTGTCGGGGCATAGAGCTGCAGGATGGCCCTGCTTGTCACAGATACGGCAAGTACCCGAAAACACGCGCGGGTTGGGACAATCGGCTTTAGAGTGACTTCATTGGGTCAGCTAGGGAGATCGAAGCAAGATGCAAATGTGAGCTCACCCTTCCTCACCACAGTTGAAACATTTGCCATCGTTACCCGATCCTTCGGGAGCTGATGGACACTGACGAGCCATATGGCCCGATTCGCCGCAACTATCATGGCAGTCAGCACGGGCGACGAGCATGTCAAGAATGCGACGATTTCTAACCGACGGCATGTAAAGTCACCACCATTCATGGCGGTCCCGTTCGTAGCTTCATGAACGCCACCAGCATCGGCGATCTCGTCACCAAATCCAGTAGCATTGCCACCGTCATTCCAGCCATCATCTACTTTGGCTCCTCCATCGTTCCACTCGGCGCCACCAGTAGCTGTGATGAACCGTGTCAGCAAGATTCTATAGGATATCCCGTTGGGAGGTTGACTCGATAATCACAGCTCAGTGCGAAGAACGACACTGTTCATGCTAGATCGCAGTGAAGGTGGTCTGGAAGGCTTAGAGGATTTCAACTTACTATCGTTATCCCAGCCGCTCATCTTGGCTATACTCTCTCTGAACGTTGTCAATTACCTTGGTTCGCTTCACGCAAGGATTCAGATGTGGGGTCCATGCTGCAAAGGTACTCACGTCTTGTCCTTATGTATCGCTTTTATGGGTATGACTGGAATGCATGGTCAGCAAGAAGGGCTGCGATGACCAGTAAGGTAGACGATTTTGAGGTCAGATGAAATGTTTGCGAGGCATCTCAGTGGACATAATCACTTACATGGAATACCCCGATCTTGATCACGCGAGTATCTTCGATATGAAGATGCCTGTGCAGTGTTGGACGTGGATCTTGGTTGAATGAGGATGAAAAGGAAAGGAGAGATGGTGAATTAGATTTTGTTTACCGATCTCTCTTAGCTCTAGCGCCGGACTTGCCGTACATCGCCGCCAGCAAGACTTCACTCTTGGATCACAATTACACACAGATAGGCATCCCGCATCTTATATTAAAAGTAGCACCCTCAGAGACTATACCTTACGCCTTTTGTCAAGTCTGGCCTTCACGATTGGGGAGGGCATCCAATCAGGTACTTGAGAAGGCGGCTGTGAGCTTCATTAAAGTGCGGTGAGGTGAAGCGTCTCATATGCTTGTCACCAGTTTTGATATTGATAGCTTGGGCTTGTCGTGATAAGGCTTCTAAAGCTTAGTAGATTCTTGCGTAGATCGTTAGTGCGGCCAAGTGCTTGCCTAATCTTGATAGCAAGGAGTCTATCATGATGGTATTGATGGGATCCCAAACGCCGTCATAGATGCAAAAAGTCACATTATGGTCCCGAGACCTATACCATTCCCTTGAGGATTGCCGCCTCTGCATTGATTATAGAAGATCCAGCAGCACCGATCACCGCTACACAATTAGAATCGATATGGAACATAGGAACATCATGGAAGAACTCACTGTTGTGACTGAGAGCAGCAAACATGAGATCAAAGACGCCGCTAGGATCTTCTCGTATCCTGCCCACGCTGACAGAGTACCCACGATCAGCATCTCGATCAAGCCGGGGCTGAGGCCGGTTGGGTTCTTCCATGACAGTGATAGCTTTCTCTGGGGCCGAAGGACAGCCCAATTGCTGCGCGTCTGATACGTAATCCCTCATTGCCTTCTTGACCTGCTCCGCCGAAGGCGGCGGTCTCTTTTGAAACTTCAATGACACGAAAGCCATATGCCCATCCGTCAAATCAACCCGAGTACAAGTGGCCGACACCTTTAAGTCTGTCCGTTTCACAAAACCCGAATTCTCCTTATTCACGCTTCCCAGTATCTTCCTCGTCTCTGGTTGCATCTTCTCCTCTTCACCGCTTATGTAAGGTATCACGCTATCTTTGATGTCCATTGCACTTACTCCAGAGTGTCCAGCGCCAGAAAGGCCCTGTTCTGTGACAACACTGACAATATCAATGGGCCCGAACGCTGCCTCTAGCGCAGCAAAGGGTATGACGAGGCCAATGACTGCGCAGTTCGAATTGCAGACCAATAAACCATTCTTAAGCCCGTAATGCCGCCGCTGATGTGGTATAACATCGAAGTGCGAGAGATTGACAGTGGGTACAACTAGAGGGACGATTGGCTGCAAACGAAGTCAGCTCGAGCAAGGGAAATTGCGATTGGGAAGAGATAAACCTACGTCTTGCCGATAATCTTTTGCATTGGAGAAGACAGCGAAGTTAGCCATGAGAAATTCCATCTCCCTTTGCTTCGCGACTCCAGAGTCCAGTCCACTGAAAATGATATCGCAGCCCTTGAATAATTCCGGCTTGCACTCTTGCACTTCAAGCTCGCCATAGGCTTTGGGCAAGGTGATCGCTTGCTTCCATTGTACCGCGTCCTTCCTCAAATCAGCGACAGTTCGTTCCCCTTGTATGCAAGCCAATATACCTTATACTTCTTCCCAGCCGAGTTTTCTGAAGCTCCCACCACATGGAGATCAAAATGGGGATGCAGCGCCAGCAGGAGTATGAATCTCTGTCCCACTGAGCCTGTGCACCCAAGTACACCGCATTTCCTTTTGGGGAAATCAGGACTTCTTGTCGTATTCATTCTGTGAATTGCAGAACTTCCTTATTTGGGCAGTCGTTCATGAACTTCTAACAGCCCTACGATATGGATAAGAGAGTGCCAAGCAGTTCTATCTGCCAAGACTTCTGGGGCTGGAATTCCAGACCTTATCAGCTTCTCTACAACATACAATCGCCTACTGGGGCTCCCTATAAGTAGTTTAAGGCGCAGATCTATGGAATAGAGTATTACTTGTTGTCTTTGAGTATCTAGAAATCAATTGATCCGGACTGGAGCGTCAGGAAAGAACCATGGCGGTGGCCGAGCACACCTTCTGTAAGATATGAAAGAGCTGCGCCGGTCTACCTTGTCTTCTCTGGAGCCAGCCGAGAGGTATATGCAAGAAGCATAGAACAAGGCCCCGACTTATCCTGGGCAGCAATTGCCATCACTGACGCTGATCTCGCAGCTCCCCTTTCGCTTAAAATGCGTTAAGACCATAGAAAATTCCCTGTGTGATGCCGTACAACATGTTGCGTAGCCAGTATCACTCCATACCCAATTCAATCTCCACCAGCTCCATCTCCCTCCTGACAGCACTCCCATAGTCCTTTTTCCGATCAACGATGACCGATGTCAGTGGCATTACCCCAGGTAGCTGAAGCCCGTCCAACTCCTTCGCTAATACGTCGAGCCACTCCATCGGTGCCATCTGCCCACGCAAAGGCATCTTGGAAGCAACAGTCGCGATACGAGATTCCCCAAGACGGGCGACGTAATCGCGCGCGATGTCTGTCATTGGCATACCGACACTGGCGAGGCGCGTGTGGACGTCGATTTCGCATTGGTAGAGCCTGTTCCAGTAGTCGACGGGGTGCATGGAACCGCGGGCTGGGATGGTCAGTAATTCACTCGGCAGCCCTCCATATGAGATCCGCTGCGCTGGGTCATCGTAGTTTGCCATTTGAGGGTTACAGATGGCTTGAGTTACATCAAATGGCTGTTGCTGAGGATAAGCACCGGCTGAGTATTGGCCCTCACGATGAGACCGATGATGCCGTCTCGATCTGTTGTGTTGCTCTTGGGGATACCATGGCTTACGAGGGTGACTTGGTAGATCGGAGTGTATTGCCTGACTTAGCTGCGGCTGGAGTGGGGCATTTGTTGCTACGTTATATGGTATATTGCCTGGGTGATCTTGAAAGAAAGAGCTTCCTCCTTCAGCATACAGACCGTAACGCGCCGAGGACTGATGAGATACAGCTTCTGGAACTTCGCGTACTCCTTGGCCAAGGTCGCGATTACCATCAAAATCTGAATGGTAAGATGAAGCAGGGAACCGCTCAGCACCGATGATACCGGGGTTGCCGCTGACAGGGAGTCGAAGATTGTTAAAGTTCGAGTTCAATGACATGTTGTCAATCCCATCTGCGGAATATGTATGATGGAGTTGTTGACCAACTTTAGCTGTCAGTCCCGCCGAATTTGACCTGTAATCTGGAAGTGGGCCCACGTCGAGATCATAGCGTATCTGGTGGCTAGACAGGGTCGTGCTTCGTGGTTGAGAGAAGGGCGAGCCAGGTGGTGCTAGGGGCGAAATTGGGTTCTGAAAGGGTTCGGTCCTACCTGTAGTCAAAGCGTCAAGGCCTCGATCACGTCTATCATCGACGGTGTCGACCTTAGAGCTAGAAAGGATTGGGTGCGGTCTGATGGAATCAGGGATATTTCCAGAGACCTGTTGGCCGAATTCTCTGGGTACCGCTTGGTCGTGCCTTTGGCCCTCAAGCTTTTCCTCTGGCCTGCGTTGTCTTGTACCTGTGGTGGGAGACCACACGAGATCGTAAGCGTTACTCATCTGAGCGCGCGGGATGAACATGGGAATGGTCTCAAGCCTGATCGGTCTCGAAATTTGGGCTGCTCCAGTAGCTGGTGATTTGACTAACAACGCCGAGGATCAGCTTCTTGGTCATTTGAAATTGAGGACCTCTGAGCACCCACTGGAAGAATTAGGAACGCTGCCATTTTCAGACTTCTTGATCGCTCCAGTCGTGGTTATGGTGTCTGATGAGACATGCGATCAATCATCTGCTGGATCAGTCGCTTGTACGGAGTACACAGATAACTCACATGTTGCGTCCTTGGCCTCCATGGGTTCCATGGAAGCGTTTATGCCTAGGAGCAAGGTAGATCAGCCATGAGCAACATCAATGCTTCGAGCGGACTGGTAGCATACTCAAGCACAAAGGAGAAACAGGTCCAGCGGCCTGCTCCTTCCGTCCCGAGAACCCAGTCGGTATCATCGAATTTGGAGTAGCTGCAAAGACTAGAATTCAGCCACACAAAGTTCCACATCGCAGATCGTTGAGGTACATACCCGAGCGTAAGGGAGAGCCAGAATCAACAGGTCGATTCCCTTTCAGATTCTGTGCGATGCGTTCAGCCTCCTTCTTGAACTGCACCTCCCCATCCTTTGCGAGTCTCGTCCAGGCAGATTCTTCAATGAGATGATCCCAGCTGGAGTCAGGCAAGCCGCAAAGGTCTTCGCTCCGTTGCAATACTCGCTGGATGTTAGGATTCATCTGCATCAATGTATTCTTGGGAATTGGACGTTGAAGCTCTGGGATGACCGCTCGCGCCCGCGCGAACAGTAATGTGGAATGGCATATCAGAGTGCTGAACTGATCGAGTAGCTCTTGATCGGTTGTCGATGACGAGTCGCGGACGTGTTCCTCGAAGAAGGCAGCGCAGAATGCTCTCAACTCAATCATCGACTTTATCGTAGCGGGCAAAGTGTACGTTGCAATGTCGAATGGATTTCTTCCATCTCGCCGTTCCATTTTAACAGTTCAGATGATTTCAAGGCCTCTCTTCGCTGATGGGTGAGATGACAAGGAGTGGCTTTACACTCAGGAAAGTGAGATTCCATTTTACTTCACTTTCCGAGGTCTAAGACAACGACACTAGCGTGACTCCTACCCATATACCAGCACCCATTGCAGCAATCGAACCATCTTATCTACTACCATTGCCAAGATTATTCCTAAGATACCACCAATCATGATCGTGTTCAGATGTCAAGTGTTACTTCAACAGTCATGCGCTCCTTCCCCTCTTTGCTACGTGCGTAGACTTGCCTGTGTCACACTGAGCACTTACTGATATAAAGAGCGACTCAAGCGCTTCATTATACATCTGCATTAACCGAAGCATCGGCGATCATCCAATTATATCATATGAAACAAGGGTGCTCTTCGATAGTTCAGTCATGGTAGAACTTCAGGACCGAATCAATGCATCAACAGACAGAATTCCCCACCCAACACTGGACAAAGAAGCTTTTGCCGTACTTGCCTTGAACGATGCAGCTGCCCGTTCCCGCAAGGGTAGATTCTACTATCTCCCGGAATCAAGCAAGCCTCTCAAGATCCCTATGCATCAGCACGAGCCAGTCGTAATGAAGAGTATTGTTCCGAGACTGCTGTATGCCGATTATGAGTGGACGAAAAGCGAAGGAGAGCACTACGTAAAGCTGAATGATGGTGACAGATACAACCATGTTCAATGTAAGGTAAGCGGCATTTCCTGCATTGACCACCGGGCTAATCGGAGGTATCGTAGGTAACACTCGTGAAGAGTTGCGTCACTTTGAGGTCATACCAATAAATCTGGTGGTACAAACATCGGGCATGACTTCGCTATCTTGGCCTGTAGATTCTCTGGCTAGTGTCGTTATCTACGGACCCGGTCCATGGTACAAGCTTTCATGGATGAGCCACTGGACCCAGAAAGCGACAATGACCAACGGTGGAAGCAGTACGTACCTCAAAAACCCATGAACACCTGTGCAGATATCCTGACCGTTTCGCCAGCTTACCAGGTCGCCATGTATAACAAAACTCTCGGAAAAAATAAAGCTCTGTACATGCAATCCGTCAACTTTGTTGGCAAGCTCTGCGGGGCTGAGCACCTCCCTTTGTACTTGAGAGGTATGCTTCGATTGCCCGTGAGTGAAGGCGGCGAGTCTATAATCGTCGCTGAGGAAAGCAGAAGCAGATGGATGTTCCAGCAGAATGCGATGAACAAGATCAGAGACTGCACTTGGACTGCAGGGGTTGACGTATTGAAGGCGCTAGCTTCTGAAGCAACGGGGTGTGCCGGGTGAGAATGGTTCAGCAGTGTTGGTAATAACAAAGTCAAGGCCGAAGATACATGATTACCTCCAGTGCCCATAGCCCCTTGAAAGACACTCTTAGTTTCATAAACCTAAGCTAGGTACTATGCATGCTGGATGCGGCGTGGAAGGGATCAAGCCTTTGGGATAAACCTAGAACAACGTCAACATTGATCGATGAAGAACCTTGGTGCCGCTGTTGTCTGTGACACACCTCAAGGATGGCTGGTCCAGCAATGATGTTTCGATCTGAAAACTGCACGCTTGATGTTGACAACACCACATAGCTCTGACCTTGAACCGCAGCTGGGATACGGCTGACTCGGTAGTCTTTATCTCCAGCTAATTGCACTTGAACCGGCAGCTGATACGTGTCAGCCACTAAGAGCAGAGTTCGAAATGCCCACTGCAGACCTTCATCAAACCAGAGAGAAAGACAGCGTAGACACTTGTGTCCTTGGTGATACCGAACCTTTGCGCATTCGAGAAGGCATTGGGGAACGTGACGGATGAGCGATCAGCCCTGAGATAAAATCAGCTTCAGCCATCCTCCCTTAGTTAGCGTCGCTCACTCATAATAGTATGGAGTGCACGCTAGCGTGAGATTGGCGAACGGGATGACTGGAAGCTTGACAGGAGACTTGTCGAAGTCTTTGATGAATGGAATAGCGATTGTGTGACTTTCATTCTATGGCCATCATGTTTCAGCGAACAAGACGTTATCTCCGACAAAAGCACTCATCCTACAAAATCTAACGGTGTATCGTACGGAGTCGGAAACGGTGCTTCGGCCAGACTAGCACGGAGGTACGAAGTGTACCGAGCTTCATTGGCGAGGACGGAGCTTAGAGCTATCAGATAGTCTTTGTCGTCTATGGAAGCTAAAGAGCCAAGATGACTAAGATACTGATGTTAGCTGTGAACCAAAAGCGATGGCATTTAAAGCACATACGCCGAGACACTGACTCCTCCGATAACGCTAGCAAGGGCGACGAAGGACGATACATCAGCGTAGGGAAAGTCGTATTGCAAAGGGATCGTAGCTTGGATACCTGCGGCAACGAGAACACTCTGTAGCAAGGTAGCATGGCTTTGTTCGTCCAAGGAGATTTGTTGTAGATTATGGTAGAAAGGATCTTCAAAGCCAGCAGTCACGAAGTCAGCCTGACTGAAGCTGGCGAGACCCCCTTCATAGAACGCCCCTTGCAGATACTGGATAGTCAGGGCAAAGTTGAGGACGAAGCCGTCGCCGATTGTAGCGTTGGAGGCGCGCCTGCTTTCTTTCGATGCTCTAGAGATGTTCAGTGTCAAGGACGCTAGCAAAATGAAGATTAATTTCATCTCAACGGAGAACCAAGGGTTAGTAGCTTGAGCAAGTACGGGAATCAAGATCGAGAATGGAGATGTCGTAGGAACGAAGGACTGAGGCCTGGGAAGAAGCCGAAGAACCGAGAAAAAGAGTAGAAAACCATAAGTGTGTCGAGTCTGATAAGAGGCAGGAGCTGGTCGGAGTGCGGAGGCCGCTCCTTTCCAAGAATCGCGATTCGTGCAGAAATACCCTCCAGGACGTTGGCAGTGGCGCTGATGATTGAGATCTGCGCAGTCGCGTAAAGGACATCATAGCTGTGGGCAAGGAGTCAGTATTCAAGGAAGTACGACTGGGAACCAGGGTCAAAGGCTTTCTGCTCTCAACTTATGGAGAAAGTGTCATAATGGCTGAAGGGTGGACATATTGTTTTAAACCCAGCTTGAAAAGCTCATATATACCAAAGCCCAACGCTATGAATATGCAGTTGATTCGTAAAGGATAGGGCCGTTAAAGTGGTTCTCTATATCATGAGGACCATAGAGCTCCCAAAGACCAACGAGATGAGGCACACCATGGCCGTCACTATAGTGACGGCTTCAGTCCTAGGCGCTCCCAAGGTAATAGCAGCTCCTGTTTTACCGCCACTGCCAGTAGCTCCAGCACCAAGGTTGAACGTTGGCGAACCTTGTGCGCCAGTGGCTTGCGCACCTCCAGCCTTTGTTGGAGCATTGGATACTTGGGGGTGACCAGAAAATGTCTGAACAACAGCAACGCCAATTGCGGTAGCAGCGGCGCTCGGTATTTCACTGCCGGTTATTTCCACCACATGAGATGATGATGCATTGAAATTTGTCTGTGCCATTCCGATTTGATTGTTGGTCAAGTCATAAACAACGTAGGCTGACCGCAGGAAGGTATCTCCAAAGAGGATGGGGCCAGTGCCAGAGGACAGCAGACCGAAGCTGCATATAGGTTGTTTCGTCTTCCTGAAGATAGGCTGGCTACCATCTTGCAGAAAAATTGGAGTCACAAATTCTCCAAAAGGAACTACGATGGTTGGCCCACCAGTACCGCCAAATCCGAAGCTAAAATTCGCTGGAGACGAGCTAAGAGAGCAAGGGACGATTAGACCAAAGTCGGGATCGTCTATCGTGCCAGCTCCACTAAGTATCGGGTTGATTACACTGTCCGGGAGATAGGTCGCGGTTGTCCCCGAGTCGAGGATCACAGGTAGAGCCAGGTTGGACTGCGAGAAGGCAACCTTTCCGCTTGCGTCGGTCAAAGATAGGGACGAGAGCGCCACGGTAAAATCGACGTATGTATCCTTGACCGACTTTTGCACCGGGAGGACAATCAGGCTGCCGTGGAATTTGGCAGTGTCAATGCCACCAAATAGGATGGATCCTGTCAAGGAGTCTTGTAGGTGTCAGCAGGCGATCTTCAAGCGGAACAAGAGCTGATTACTTAGGTCGTTGAGCCACAGACTATACGCCAGAGTATTTATGTACCCCTGAAGCTGCAACTGGGCGATGATGTTTGGGTATTCGGAATTGGGATCCGTGGATGCAATGGATTCATCGGCGACATAGCCTATCCCCATGATACCGAAAGGTCTGGTAGCGTTGAACGCAAGTCCCATCGTCATGTTCTGAATCGATGTTTTTCCAATCGTCAAAGTGTCGTTCATATAGTCTCCAGTTACTGCGCTGCTGTCCGCATAAGAGATTTGAAACGCGCGCGGCGCAACATCGACAAAGGTGGAGGACTGGGTATAGTTGAAGGCGCCCAAAGTGGCACAAATCTCTGGCCCCTGCTCACAAGCCGCAGAGCCAAAGGCAGGTATCCAAATGTCGCTGCTACCGGTGTCGAGTTGGACACTAAATTGTTGTGGTGGGGTGCCAATGGTCATGTTTATTAGGTAACTGGGTAGTACTTGTCAGCTTCTTCCGCAGTTCTTGCCTGCAGCCTCTTCTTACGCGATTTGGGCGTTGTCGACGTCTATGGACACCGTCTTTGCCCTTTTTTGTAGGTTCCTTAACGGTGTGTTTTGAGGCACTCGCTTGCTGAAGTCAATACCGAAGACCTTGGGAGAGACATCGAGAGAAGCGACGGCGTGGCTCAGGAAACATAGCAGTGCTATCATTGTGTATGTTCCAAGCAAAGATCGAGGTGTATGGGTGGCCATGATGGCGAACGGATGCCAGGGGCGGCGGCGATGGGAAACTCGAGCAGCTGGCGGATGAGCAGTCCTTGGTTGACGGGGATGATGCTATGAATATGGAAGATGATGAAGGACAGTCGTGTCGACCAACGGACGAACTGGGTCGAGGGGTGGCGATGAGATGGTAGTCGAACGGAAAGGCTCAGCCTTTTATGTATCTGAAGAATCATGTTTTTAGTGTTTACCTTAGACTAGGTACCTCCCCGGATCTCGGATAGATCTAGAGTCCCCCACTCACGCGAAGGAACTCAGCCCTCCATCAGCCCCAATTTTGGCCCCAATTCAGGCCCTCTCAGCTTTCTTTTCCATGCAGACCTCAGCTTTCTCAAGGCTGCAGTGCTTGCTCCCAGACATCAAATTGCAACTCGGGTCAAAGTTACGGGACTACTGCGAGGATCCAAGTTCAAGCTTCATGGCGTGCATGGGTAGATAGAAAGCCTAATCTGGACGGCCGTGTCTCGCGTGGAAGCCCATGCCGTTGAGACTTCCACCCCCTACTTCTACACATCTATGAAGGGAAGTCTCTTTGACGACTCCACCAATTCACATGACTCGCAGTAAAATTGTCCTGACATGTCAAAACCCTGCAGGCCTTATAAAGTATCCTATCGACTGAGAAAGCCAGTTTCATAATCCCTCGCCTAAATCCCGGTTAGTGGCCGTGCGGTCTTGGGTAGCCGCCGCTAATTCTCATCTTCGCACTAACGTAGATTGCCCGAGATGGCCTTCATGAGGCTCATGCAAATACCTGGCTCTTGTAATTCTTCGAGAGAATGTCGATGGTATGTGTGATAGTGTGTAAACATTGGAGAAGGACGTATTGCGAATGAGGGACACATTGAGATATGACGACTTTCGGTTTTCAAGATGGAGCCCTACATAAGACTAGGCCTATATGAGCTAGACTGCAGATCTTTCCCGGCTACCGACAGATTCAGCTTCTCGAATGCAGAACATCAGAGTCATACGTCAAACATACTCGGGCAGACTTGTCAAAACACAATTCTGTGCCGCAGCCACGCAGGGTTCGTCAATGTAGTCGACATGGTCTAGAAGAGGAAGAATCGGCTAATTGGTATGTGGGTGTGGGCCAGGAGCGGCTGGGAAGATTGCAGACAATTTCCATGGAGACACGATAGGCTTGTCACACCTGGACCAATGCTCATGATTTTTATAGCGTCGTGTAGCTAGTCCCTCCTATGAAGGGGGCCACCACATGGAATGCGATCCGTTAATGTCTAGCCGCAGACTCCCACATCACTAAGCACCAAGACCCGTCCTTTACGCCCATGCAAAATGCAGACCCCAAAAGCCTGCCCAAGTAATGCATCCGTGTTGCGCTCATTCAAAGAATGACACGTCCTACTTCAGTCCCCCACACCCGCAACCGTAGATGTGTAGTGTAATGTAAAGGCATCATCTGGAAGACGACCGACTGCAGTCTGACACCCAAGGCTGCCGTGATTCGGAACCCGGCTTTCAGCTGCCCATTGGAAAATGTACCAGGGGCCTATTGTTGATCCTATCCTGTCGAGCGCTGGATGTCATAGTAGTGTACATAGTTGAAATTGTTGCTCGGAGAGTCGGCGTTATATCAGTTTTAGCGCGATCTCAGATCAGGTGGAACGATTAAGCGACAACATCAATGAGGCTCAGTACCATCATACTTCATTCACATACACCCCATGGTATCATCATAGACTGACATTTTCCAGAGCATGTGAGAACTGAGCGCATCGATACGAGGAGCCTCCGTCCTTCCACAGACTGCGGATCCCTGGGCACAATTGCGAGATTGCCTCACACCTCCACAGCGAGCAGGCTTTGCCATTTCTGATGTGAACGTGGCCGGGATTGCAATGGAAGGTTGTTCTCTGCTCTTCTTGGGCACAGAACCCTCCAATGTGATCCATCTCAACCAGATATGACTAGGTTTTCACCATTTTGGGCTGCCGAAAGTAGCGTGATGAATTCGCCACACAACGTGGGGAAGCCAGAATGACGACCCGGCGCTGGAAATCGTCGTTGCGTGACAGTCTAGTTGGAAACATACCAACGGCTTTCTTAGACGACGTCATTTTTGGTTCCTACCCTCATGGCGTGCTCTTCAATGGCCATGCGGCACTCAACCCCATCTCGATTCAGTTTACCGCAACTGCGGAGGACCCATTATCAAGTAGACCATACATCACATCCACCTGCTTGGATTGCGAGACCTCGAAAAGCCCCTTGATCCGCAGCTATGGTGCAAGGCAATGATGGGTCTCTGAATTCACTGGGATCTGTGCAGGCCAAGGAGGAAGAAGCTGTTGGTGAGCATTTACATAAACCCAAATGCTGTCATACATGGGACTAATTATCTTTTTCTACGACCAGCAAACCTTACGAATCAGGACAATACCCATGGCGAAGACATACTGGGATCGGAAGGTGCACGCATCGAGCGATTGGGAAGGGAACGGCCTGCGAAGTTCAAGTCTGTCGGAGGAGAGCTTGCATTTTGCTACTCCATCATAGCGTCTCAATTCATGGCCGTGAGTCCTGAATAACCCGACATCGCTCATCCTTCAGCCGTTAATATGCTGTAGGAGTTTTTCGTATCCGGCTTCAATATAATTCTACCCACGTTGATCCAAAAGCTGTCTATCCCCCAAGCCTCTGAAGTGTGGCCCGCCAGCGCCTTTGCGCTTGTCTCGGCAGCCTTCTTTCTACCTTTTGGTCGGCTCTCGGACATGTATGGTGGGTATCCAGTCTACCTTTCTGGCCTAGCCTGGTTTGCTCTATGGTCGTTGATCGCTGGCTTTTCGCAGAGCAACTTAATGTTGATCTTTTGCCGTGCATTGCAGGGCCTAGGGCCAGCAGCGTTTCTGCCGTCCGGTTTGATGCTGATAAGTAGCACTTATAGACCAGGGCCCCGGAAAAACCTTGTCTTTAGCATCTATGGGGGTGCAGCTCCCTTGGGCTTCTTCACAGGCATATTTGCTGGGGGCTTGACGGGGAGTTTTCTCAGCTTTGGGTGGTACTTTTGGATTGGGACAATTCTTATCACGACGACTATCATACCTGCGATCTTTACTATACCGTCAGACGTAGAAGAGAGAAAGACTATGGGGGTGAAAATGGACTGGCTTGGATCTGCACTGATCGTATCTGGCCTGATCTTTGTCATATTTGCCATTACCGACTCTTCTCACGCGCCGCAGGGATGGAAGACGCCATATATCTACATCCTGCTCATTCTGGGCTCTCTCATACTTTGCATCGCATTTTATGTGGAAGGCTGGGTGGCTAAGACGCCTCTCATTCCATTCGACATGTTTCAAGTACCTCATCTGTCCGCATTATTCGTCGCACTCTTCTTCTCCGATGGAGTACTTGGCGTCTTCCTACTCTACGCTACACTTTACATGCAGAGCATCATGGGCGCTTCGCCACTGCAGACTGCAGCATGGTTTGTACCAATGTGTACTGGTGGGGCGATCATCTCGGTCACTGGAGGCTACCTCTTGCATCTCATTCCAGGCACGCTGTTGATGTTGATCGGTGGACTAGCATGGGTGCTGACTTCATTGCTTTTTGCACTGGCTCCAGAGGGTGCCAATTACTGGGCTTTCGTCTTTCCCGCCATGATCGGTGCTACTATCGGGATCGATGTCACGTTCAACGTCGCCAATATCTTCATCACAACAAGCTTAATACAGAGTCGGCAGGGACTGGCAGGGGCTTTGATCAACACGCTCCTCTATTTGGGCATTGCCTTCCTCCTGGCGTTCGCGGACGTTGTTCAGACCGAGACTGCACATCTGGGATTGAAGCGGAGCTACCAGTCAGTCTTTTGGTTCCAGCTCGCTTGTTCTGTCTTGGCACTCGTGATAATGATTGGGTTTGTAAGGATCAGGAGCGCCAAAAGCGCCTTGACTGCCGATGAAAGAGCTGCCGCTGAGACTGGCGAAGTATCGCCGACTGCTGCCTAAACGGATCCCAAGAATAGAAGAATTCGATCATGGGCTGATCGTATAAGTTTACGACGGTCATGAATGGACGGAATTATAGACAAATAGAAGATACGACCTCGATACTAGGAACGACTACCTGATATGAAATTTGCAATACTCTTGTGAATTTATCAATCAGCAAGCTCCGATCCAGCACATATAGCTTAGATCCCGCATTTTCGAAAGCCTGCAGATCATACATTAGAGTCTACAACTCGCATGACTGTCAATTCCTCACAACTCCCAACCCTCTCGGTAATCAGTATCATCATCTTCTCCAGCAAACCAGCCCAGTCGTATACAATTCGTAGGACTCCCGCACGCCCTGCCGTTGGAGAATTGCCTGACAGATTCCATGAACCTCTCGAATTGATTTTCAGGCTATCACCTCCGGTCTGGACAACGGCACCGCTATTTCGGTGGATACTATACTTCCATTACCGACTTTTACAGTAGCGACTGCGAATGACTATGGCATTGCGATTCTGTCCGAACCCTGCTTAACGGAAGATAGAATAATTCAAGTGATCAAGTATACTGAAACGCCAAGGGCATGAACGAACATGCTCGCACCTATCGACAATGCTTTTCCAAGCTTTTATTGTCCAGCTGCCTATTGTGTGACACTGTGCCAATATGGACCCAGAGCAGCTGTGATCTCGGTACCATTACATGTACTGAAGACTTGCGGCTGAAGTGTTGATATTGGAAAGAGGAGGTTTACAATGTTGTTGGCCGAGCGTTGAGTACCTTACCGTGAGCGTGCTAATCTTTCAACACCAAGCATGCGGGATCGTCGATCCGGTCCGATCGGCTGCACGTCTGCCCCTGGCCCTAATGATCCTTTGCGAAAAATACTGTTATGTTTCAGAGACAGTAAGAGTGGGTGTGACTTCCATTGTAATCACACTAAGCGGCCGTATCTTTAGGCTGGAAGTACTGACGCTCGTCAATAATGCCAGGATCTGACATGCATGATCATATTATAATACACCGCTGTAGTCATTATGGTTGGAATGCTTCCTTGACATGAAAACAGCGTAAAGTACCTACCTTAGCGGTACGGTATTAGTATACTGCCAAGGCTAAGGTACGGGAAGAGCGGGAAGGCTACTTTACGTAAGACCGCCATCGGATTTGGACGCTCCTTTTACATCACGTTTTCTTGGCGCTTGGACACATCTGGGAATGGCCGGTGCAGCTTCCGGAATTTGTTTGGAAATGTTATAACGAATGGCTGGGAGAGCCCGTGGCAGCGTTAACAGTCCATAGGAGAAATTCAATGAGCCTTCTGCCAATTCAACAAACTTCTAGCAAGATCTTCTCTTCTCATGTCCTGTACTACCTGACAGCAAAGTAATTCTGGCTCCAGAAATTACCTGTTTGCTCATTTGCACATCCCAAAGCAGTCCGCCCCTTCCCCGTCTGGTTTTCTGCCCATGTTATGCATGGCTACAACTCATGACTACCGAATTCACTGACTGAAATTATTTCTATGCCCTCATTGATATCTTACAGCTACGGACTTGAACCTGATCGGCGACAATGAAGCAGCTCTCAGCAACTACCGATTCCTCGGACAGCAACAACCCGCACGTCAACATCCTTCCAATACCACCACCTCTCGAATTTCCTTACCCTGAAAGCGGTGCCGAATCCTCCAACCCTCCTTCCATCGAGCCTCATCATGCCTCCGTATCCAGCAGAAACCCCATTGCCGAGAATGGGGTGCCACCAGGAGCGAAAGTCTCAGCAACGCGTGAAGATTCAGATTTATCCCAGACGTCTAGACCGCGGGCAAAGAGGAGGTTTTTGACTGATAGACCTGTCCCTGCACAGAGAGGATCTTTGTTGCGAAGGGGTCAGACAGGACACGTATCTGGGTTATCACATCATGCAGCTGGCGACCATCGTTCAGATGAATCTTCATCGTCTTCCGATAACGAGCCTATGTCGAAGCTTGGGCCGAGACCCTCGGATCCTAGCGGTAGATCACCCAATCACAAGAGACACAATGGACATTTTTCTGAGGCAAATACAAAGAGGAAGTCAAGCGCAGGACAGTTTGGTAGGTTTTCCGTGGGAAACGATAGCTACCAGACGAAAGGGAGAGTGTCAAAGCGAGACGGCCGACTAAACATCAGCGTCAATGAGACCAGCGATTATGGATATCTGGCTCATGCTCTTGGTGCTACCTGGCAACGTCATCTGAAGAAGGAAGAAGGCAGAGGCGAAGAGGCACTGCCGAATCGATCATCACCTCTATGCGAAGAAGTCAGCAAGAAGCGACCAGACCTTGTAGCTAGGCTGTCCGCCTTATCTGCACAGCCCTCATTGGACGGACAAAGGTCGAGACCCAAGCTGAATATTGTCATCATGGTAATAGGGAGTCGAGGAGACATACAACCCTTCCTGAAGGTAGGAAAGTTACTGAAGGAGGTTTATGGACACCGCGTACGAATTGCAACGCACCCAGCCTTCAAGAAATTCGTGGAGCTGGACTCAGGACTTGAATTCTTCTCCGTTGGAGGCGACCCGGCCGAGCTGATGGCTTTCATGGTAAAGCACCCTAATTTGATCCCCAATATCGAGACGATTAGAGGTGGCGAGATTGGGCGCAGACGCGAGGCCATGTTCGAAATGTTTCAAGGCTTCTGGCGTGCGTGCATCAATGCTACAGACGATGAGAAAGAGCCATCCAATGTAAGGATGATGGCCGGCAAACATCCCTTCGTTGCAGACGTTATCATCGCCAATCCACCATGCTTCGCCCATGTTCATTGCGCTGAACGTCTGGGGGTACCTTTGCATTTGATGTTCACGTTCCCATATAGTCCTACACAAGCATTCCCCCATCCATTAGCGAACATCAAGAGTAGTAATATCGATCCCAGCTATACTAATTTCATGTCATACCCACTGGTCGAGATGATGTAAGCCGCTAAGATGCTCAATTGGCGAAGTTTTGCTGACCGTTGCATAGGACATGGCAAGGTCTCGGTGACCTGGTCAATCGCTTTCGAGTAAAAACTCTTGGCCTGGAGCCTGTTTCAACGCTATGGGCGCCTGGGCAATTGTATCGTTTGAAGGTACCATACACATATATGTGGTCACCTGGTTTGGTTCCGAAGCCCCCGGATTGGGGACCCGAAATCGATATTGCAGGCTTTGTCTTCCTAGATCTGGCTTCCTCGTTTAAGCCGCCGGAATCTCTGGCTAACTTTTTAGATTGTGGGGAACCTCCAGTCTACATCGGTTTCGGCAGTATTGTAGTCGATGACCCAGACAAATTCACTTCTCTTATTTTTGACGCCGTTAAGAAAGCTGGTGTACGCGCTCTAGTGAGCAAAGGATGGGGAGGGTTAGGCGATGAAGGTAATACACCTGAGAACGTCTACATGCTGGAAAATACGCCCCATGATTGGCTCTTCCCTCGAGTCAGCGCGGTCGTGCATCATGGAGGTGCTGGGACGACAGCGATTGGCCTGAAATGTGGAAAGCCCACAATGATTGTGCCCTTCTTTGGAGACCAGCCATTCTGGGGTGCTATGGTTGCGAGAGCCGGTGCAGGTGCCCACCAAGCAGTCCCTTACAAGCGACTCACCGCGGGTACACTTGCAGAGGGTATCATGCAGTGCTTGTCGCCAGAAGCGAAGGCAGGCGCAGAGAAGATCGCCGCAGACATCGCAGAAGAAGGCGATGGTGCTAAGAACGCGGTCGAGTCGTTCCATCGCCATCTGCCTTTGAAAGGAGAACATTCTATGCGATGCTCGATACTTCCGGACCATGTCGCGGTATGGGTACTGAAAGACTCGAGCCTAAAACTCTCTGCACTCGCAGCTGAGCTCTTGTTTCAGGAGAAGAAAATTCAATGGCAGAATCTAAGACTGTTGCGGCACTACGACTGGAATGACTTCGAGGGGCCTGGCGAGCCTCTTACTGGAGGTGGCGCTGCCCTTATCACCTCGGCTGGCGGCATCGTCAAAGGTGTTGGTGGCGTGCCCGTAAGATGGGCGAAACGAATTAGGAAGAGAGATAAGCATGTACAGAAGCAGAAGGGAAGGAGGAAATCTCATACGACACACGATAACATGCAGATTGGACACACAGCGCAATTGAATGGTGTTCCGCAAAACGAGCACAAAGATGCAACCAAGGATCAAGAGTCTGGGGGTCTATCGCTGCACGCACACGAGCAATGTGCTGAGAACCACCTTCCAGCACCAGAGACCGTTCCAAAGGGTGCAAGACTTGAGGCTAAAAGCAACGGGGGTCTTCAACTTGACAGGACGTTGAAGTCAGGATCTGTCTCTGTCCAAGAGGCTGACGATGAAGATGAGGATTCGGCTGTGTCCGAGACGTCCAATGACCATCTTGCACAAAACCTCGCAGAAGACGCTGGAGCTGGTCTTGCAAAAACCGGTGAAGCTCTGGCGAAAGGTAATGGTCCCAAGTGATTCCTAGATGTAACCTACTAATCGTATAACGTAGCGCCAATGGACCTCTCGCTGGCCATCGCGCAGGGCTTCCACAACGCACCTCGTCTGTATGGAGACTCTACTGTCCGTACTCCTCCGCGTATCTCGGGAATCCGGTCGGGACTGCGTGCGGCGGGTTCTGAATTCGTCTTTGGCGTATATGATGGCGTCACTGGTCTTGTCACGCAACCCTACCATGGCGCTAGAGAGGGCGGTGCGCTAGGCCTTGTCCAGGGTATCGGCAAAGGTCTCGGTGGCTTCGTGTTGAAAGACCTTGCGGCCATTATTGGCCCATTCGGCTACACACTCAAAGGTGTTCACAAGGAGCTCATCAAGGGTAGACAACCGACAGCATTCATTCGCAGAGCTCGTATGACCCAAGGCGGGCAGGATGTGCTTGAGCTTAGTGAAACGGCTAAAGAGCATGTATTGACGAAGGTTGAAGCGGCCTGGCGAATCATCTCAGATATTCAGAAGGAGCATGATGCACAGACTGAGGAGGGGCTGAAAGGTCGTATAGCCGTGCTCCAGGACCAGAGGAAGATGGGCAAGAATGGAGCTTTCGAGAGCGTTGATCAAGCGAAGAAGGCGCTCCAAATGAAACGGAAAGACAGAAAAGGGCGGGAGAGCGTAGCTATTGCTCGGAGTCACAACGAGGCGCGGAGAAGACGTAGAATATTCGGCAAAAGAGAGACCTCGCCGAAAGCTGGAAATATGATGAACGGAGGGCAAACAGATGTCGCAGTGAATGGAGTCGACAGGGACGACACTGGACGTTCTGAAGTCGGAAATGGGAAATAGACACGTCAATTGACATGGGAGATTGCCAGTGTCTCGGGCCACGAAAGCAATTGTCAGGATGACTGCTCCAAAAAGCCTCTCAATGGCTTGCATAGATTTGTTTCAGTGATACCACTATAGCGTAGACTCTTCATGATACAACATTGTTATACAGCAATCTGTCGTGATACTATGAACTTGACGATGTCCGCACCATGGTGTCAACGTTCATGCGCTTATGCGCTGTCTCACGTTGCCGGATACCTATCTTGGGCTACAACATATGTTGTGAGACGGCTCAATTTGGCTCCTAAATGAAACAGTTCCTCCCATTGCCAAATTTGTCAACTAATTCTGTAACAAATAGCAAATTAGTTTGCGATGTCAGCTACATTGGGTTGCCTCGATTATATCCGTAGAAGTCAGGATGAGAGAATGTGTAAGGTAAGAGGGTAAAGTATTTTGGGTGTGAGGCTCCGAAATTAGGGGGTCATCAGGGGCGGGCCGTTAGGTCGGAAATAGCGCGCTAGGCCCGCAAGCTCAGCCTGAGAGCTTACGGAATCTTACGACCTATCTTTATGTTTCTCATCCCGCCAACAATTTTACAGCTACGCCCTGTGCCAGGGTATTTCGGTGTCTCATGCAACACTTAGCCGGGGATTATGGCATCTTGACGCATGTAGGCTATACACATGCTTTGTGTCCTGCCATGAGGGTTGCTGTGGGAAGGGGAAGGGGTATAAGAATGGCTTCTTGCCCGGGGAGTAAAATATCAACAGCATCAGAAACGACAAGCATTCACAGTATCAACATCTCTGTTGACTTTACTACAGCTTTTCCTTACCACTACTTTGTCTCTCTACTGCATAGCGTTTGCATAATAGCTACAACAGCCGTGAAAAGCTTTTCCTTCTTGCCCAGCACAACGAGATACATCCGTCGCAATGCATTCCACATTCATCATATCAGCCATTGCCTTCCTTGCAGGATCATCTCAGGCGTTCGTTCTTCCGCGTGAGCAGCCAAGTGTGGCCGACGTTGCAGGCGGCGCTCCTCCCAATGGCCCACCTCCAGACAATATTTCAGACGCAGCAGTCGCAGACTTCCAGGGCGTGAACTTCCTCGAGAACCTGGAAGCGGCCTTCTTTGCGGAAGGTCTACAGAATCTGACGCATCTTTGGGACAAGGACGGAGACCATAAAGTCGCCATCGACGTCGTCGCGAAAGTCCATGCTCAAGAGCTCATACACATCCAGACCGCGGAGAACATCCTCAATCACTTCAAAAAGCCCACCTTCACACCTTGCAAATATGAATTCCCTGTCTCCAACGCTGCCGAGTTCTTCGCCCTGGCCAACATCATCACCTCCGCCGGTATCGGCGCAGTCATCAACGTTGCCTCTGGCCTGGCCTTGACAGATCCTACGCTCGTCCCCGGCCCAGCCTCAATTCTGGCCGTCGAAGCGCGCCACGATGCTTTCTTCCGCGTCGCCAGCGTTAGTAACATCCCGAACCCGGCCCCCTTTGACACTCGCATCTCCGCAGCCTACGCGCTCAACCTCGCGAGCGCTTTCATCGTCAAGGGATCCTGCGCAGCTCAGCCAAGCTTTCCCGTCCTCCCACCTCTTTCGGCTGAGGTTAAAACCAAGACGACTGGTAGCAGTGGACCAATCACATTCACGTTCGACAAAAGCCAGCTCAAACCGTCCGATTTCGCAAAGACGCTTTATATCGGCTGGGTCAACCAGGCGAATGTTGTCAACTACCAGGCTGCCACTGTCTCGAATGACCAGTATGGCAAGGTGACTACGACTATTCCATCGGGAATGGCAGGACTTGCGTTTGCGGCGTTGACGGCGCAGAATACAGCCAAGGATGTCAATTCATTGACAGCGGTTACTCTGGCTGGGCCTGCGCCAGTGCAGATTTCGTGATCTGGTGTTTTTGTATGATGGAGTAGTAGGAGTACAATCTGGGCAGGGAGTAACACGTGGAACGGAGTCATTACTGTTGCATTAGCGTTGCATTTTGATTTTTGCACTGTACTAATCTAACGACTTGTCAACTATTGATTAAATTTCAGATAATGTCTCCGGAATACTGAACCTGCTTTTGAGATCCCCCAAACCTATATTTCTGCTTGTAATGGATACTTTGTACTGCGTACTCCGCGCACGATGGCTCTGATCTAGTGCTGCCAAGCTTCTTGCAAGAAGTATCTTGTTTGTGAAGCTCCCTCATACGCAATCCCACCAGCTATACGGAGTAGCTCATGGCTATCAAGGCTTTCACGAACCGCAAGCACGACGGAATATACATCTCTAGACCACCATTACTCAAGTGTCACAATCACACATGACTGGATGGGGGAGATGCCGGACTCGGTCTATCTTTAGTACTGAGCTTCTCATCAGCGCCACGAATCTTACCAACATCTTTCAGGTCCGTGGTCCCGAATACGAAAGAAATCCAAGCAGTGTTGCCCTCAAAAGTTAATTTGAACATCTTCTTCTGCTGAGATTCGCAAGCGTGGCGTTTTGGTCGCCTACAAGGCCCTTTGGTTAGCCTCCGCCGTATCAACAGAGGACGAGGAACCGAAGACACATTATTGAGAAATTGTGTCTTCCATCGATCTTCGTATGCGCAACGGGACCATATAACATTCCAGCTCATGGGATCTATCACATGCAAGCGAGCCCTGAAGCCTTGGTCGTTGATGCGGAAAGACTCATGGTGGCAAAAGGAACCCCAAATTACAGCCTATTTATTCGTGTTACTGGATGCTCATTGCTGCATAGTGTATTCAATTATGATCCTGCAAAGACAGTCTTCCTATGGAAGCCAGGCGAATCACCAATCAATGAACCACATTACGTGCGGCCGTCTGATTGTTGCACGACTTCTGTACTTTCATCGTGGTCACGCCTGTTAAAGAGACCGCAATACATTGCAGATCATAAGGCGGTCGAACTCCATGGTCTATTCGAAGGTAGCGCGAGGGCAAGACTATACTGTATCATCATGGTCACCAGTCTATTCTCATTTGCGGACCAGTCTAGCTGACTACTCAATCCGACAAAGTGCTGCTTGCGGATGTCACTTTAGGGCTCTCTTCCCAAGCGCCGTCAAGTTGGTGGTACTTCATTTCTGAGTCTGGAGTGTGGTCCTACATTCCTGTCATCATTGTGGAATGCCAAGCAAAAACCATGAGGCTGGCGGAAATGATAGACAACCTTTATTTGTTTGCCTCTCCTTTCTGCTTCAATACCTTCAGACTTACGTCTCACGAGCGTTTGTATCGAGATTCCATTTAGTATCAGGCATATTTCGCAACTCCGTCTTGGCAGCTTGTGGCATTGAACATTCAAGTTCACAATCTCTTGACCTTCTCTTTGGATGCAAACGGCCATTAGAACAATGCTCTCCTTCAAATCCTACCTTCCGGACGATAAAGGCTTCGGATACCTTCCGCACGATGAAGACCCTTGCAAGGATCTCTTTGACCAATTCCTGAACGAAGATCCAATAGAGTCTGGCGGTTCAATCGATTGCTCCGATGGCTTCCACGCCTTCGAGTTCGCCTTTGACGAAGAAACCGAGTCAAGTGAAAGCTGCTCTGCTGACAGCAACAAGCAAGTCGGCTCTCAACCAGCACGACCTCCAGCACAACCTCCAGCACAGTCCAGTCTGGACTTCGAACCTGTGCACGCCCCATTGCCGTTACGGACCCGTCCCAAGCTTAATACCGGTCATGCACCTGAAAGATCGATCTCAGGTAGTGAGCTCTTGAACCTCGAAGGCAAACTACGCGGCGAAGAACATCTAACCAGGGCTCCCTCCTTGGTATCGTCCTCAACTGCCGCTCCAACGTTAAGAAGAAAAGGCAAATTTTGCGTCCCAGCACAGGACACACCGCGCGAACAAGCACAGGAAACATCCAAGGCACCCTTGGCTGATATGATTCGCCAGTCGATTCGACGTGATAGCCCTTCATACAATGAGTGGACTCAACGCTTCGAGCAATTCAGTATCCAAACGCCAGTGGCTGGTGTCCATCCATCTAACCTTCGAGGCGCGGAGACTCATAAAACAAAGCGGCCAGCCAAGATCTTGACGCAGTTTGACGGGGGTCCACGACTGCGCCGAAATCAAGCGCATTTGCCAGACGAGGCTTCCGCCGAGTCACAAGGAGCACCTGCTGCGCGGAACAACCATTTCAGCGGTGCAGCTACAGCTCCACTGTCGCAAGACTGGCGAAACCAAGGGCATCTGGGACCTCCGCCACTCACAGACGCTGACTTTGAAGATCACGATAAACCACCATTAGGGCGGTCGCAAACCCTGCAGTTGCGCCACCCACCATCGTGGGAATATGGACCAGTATCTCCCCTCACCCCTGACTATGGAGTTTCAGTAGGCCACGTCCAGCCGGGCTGGCTCCACAACCTACCAGAGAACAACATCGACTCGTACTTTGACAGCGCAGCCGATCTACCCCCTACGCCCTCTTACCCCGAGACGAATGGGAAATTCACATCCCCAGGCCTCAGCTACAACTACGAACCTTTCGACCAATTCGTCAACGAAGACCCATCGCACGACTACAACGTCCACCCACCAGACCCATTCTTCGCTCAACCAGCAGATCAATACGAAAACACCAAAGGCGGCGGCGGCGAACCCCCCACCACCCCGTCCCGCTCCCTCTCCACATCCCCACCTCTCCACTCCCCCTCCAAATCCCGCCTCCGCTCCAAATCCCACCGCCGCCAAAAAAGTATGAACGCGCTCAAATCCCCCAAGTCCGCCAGCGCGCTCAAAAGCCACCGATCGGCCAAGGATTTAAGGACGCACAAATCGACGGGGACGTTTGGGTTCGTGAATTTCACCGAGGCGGACAAGGGGAAGATCCTGACCGGGGTGGCGCCGAGTGGGAGCAGCAAGACGAAGGCGAGACGGGAGTTGGAGGCTGCGGATCGGAAGAGGAGGATGAGTTTGGCGGCGTTGAGGGCGGTGGAGGAGGCGGGGGGGGATGTGGAGGTTTTGAAGCGGGTGGAGGAGTTTGAGTGTTGATGTTTTTTTTTGTTGGGGGTGGATTGGGGTTGGGATGGGATAGGGGTAGGGGTAGGGGTAGGGGATCATATTTGGATGGTCGATGTGTTTTCATCTAAGCGAGCATTTGTGATAAATAATCGATTGATGGATTTCCACTGGCTATCTGTCTGTCCCTCACTTGCGGTGGATATAGAAAAAACATGGCTCGCTCTGTGCATCCTTCAGCACCAACCCGACCTTCCCATCACACTTAGGATATCTATCACTCTTAACCTCGGACCAGCTCCGAAACCAAGTGTCGCCGTTCAGACTTCCAAAGTTCCGTTCCATATCCCTCTTCGTATCTCTCTCTCCGTAACACCATTTCCCCCGTCCAACCATCCAACATCAAAAGATGACATCTTTCCTTTCCCTACCGAACCAAGATCTCAATCCAAAACCAGTACGACAGTACTCTATACCATAATAAACCTAGATAGAATTCCCGAGTGGTGACGGAGAAGAATATGTTGTAGCTTCGCGTGGCTTTTGTTTCGGTGTTTGCATGGAAATATGTTCACTTAATGGTACGTACTAGCCAATTCTTATCGTAGTCTGTCCAAATACGATTACACAGCATCACGCAAATGAGACTATAGAAACAACCACCATAAAAATAGATCCCCCAAGGCCTCTGCACCTCCACCCTCCATCCTACAACCTCTGCACCTCCACCACCGGCCCCGTGTAAAACTTCCTTGCCCAGAAGACATAATACAACACGCTAAACCCCAGCACGAACCCCGTGACTAACACGCTATAGTTCATCGTCGCGGCCGTCGTTGGCGTGGCGGCGGGCCAGAAACTGAAGAAGAGGAGGATGAGGAGGTAGATGCATGCGAAGGTGTTGTTTGCGATGCCGAGGGCGCCGGTGACATGCCAGGGACCCCAGGTGATGCGCGTGGTGGAGGGGGAGGTGGAGGGGTGGATGGTGGGTTGGGTGGTGGACTGGTCATGGTCGTGGGAGGGGGAGGGGGCATGAATGGTGCCGGTGATGCGGCGGTGGAGGAGGAGGGCGCAGACGAGGAGGTAAGATGAGTAGAGGGTGCTGATTACGAGGGAGACGACGTCGTTGAAGGCGGTGGAGGAGCCGATGTTTATGAGGACGAGGAGGCAGGAATTCATGGTTGAGATGGCGATGGCGGTTAGGGGGATGGAGGTGCGGGCGTCGACCTGGGAGGGATGGAGTGTTAGGGTAAGTTTCGCTCTTTGGGGGGTGAGATTATTGTGGAGGTGTAGATCATTGCGGACCAGTGGTTGGACTTACCTTGCTTAGATACCGCCATCCTGGGAGTCCACGGTCCCGCGCAAACGACCAAGTCATTCTAGAAGAGCCGGCCAAGGCTGCAATGATGGCACAGAAGGCGAGAGCGGTGACGATGCTTGTCATAGCTGTTGCGCCGGCTCTTGAGGCTGTGGCTTGGGTGAAGATCTCGATGAAGGGATAGCCTGTTGGACTCTGCACGGCTGCTGTGATGTCGCCCATGCAGAATAGGACGGCGAGAAGCATGCCGAATGCTAACATTCCATTGATGGCGAGGCTTGCAAGCATGGTCTGTGGGACGACGGTAGAAGCGTTCTTGATCTCTTCACACATCTGTGAAACTTATTAGACTCCTATAGGATTGCGTAATTTGATTCTTTGGGCTGCTTGGCATCGTGTGATCTCAAAGTGCTCCAAGGTTTGGAAAACAAAGGAATGCATGAAGACATACATGAATTGCCCCATCGGTACCTTCACCTCAATTAGCTAGTGCATTACTGTTGCATGAATTCTAAACCTACCGAGAAAGGCCGTGGCATTCCCAATGAGGCCAATGAAGAAGGACAACCCTTGCGAGCTCCAGCCACCAGTATTGAGGAAGACTGTGAAGACGTCTGACGGTGCACTATGGGGAGCCAGATAAACCAGTGGAATGAGAATGGCCACAAATCCCAGTACGTGGAGCACCAAGACCAAGCCTTCGACTTTAGGCAAGGCCATACTCAGAACCGTGTTGAAGGCCACCGCGAGTAAGATCGCAGCCCACGTTAAAAGCGTACCATGCCATCGCTGGAAGTGATATGCGGCATGATTCTCTACGATCATTCCTTGTATGAGGGTGCCGGTGAAGAAAGCCGTGGCGGTAATCTCAGCTTGCCAGCCGGCACATGTGAGCCAACCTTGTACTATTAGCTCACGATGAGTCAAAGATATATCTTCATATCACCTGTAATGTAGCTGAGAAACTTCTTTGATGATGGCGGGGCGAGCATGGCCACCCAATGATATTGTCCGCCTGCAGTTGGAGCACTAGGAACGCTGTCAAACAAGTAACACAGCTCACGTGATATAAGTACATACATAGAAACGAGCTCCCCCATGCAGATGAAGACGGATAAATTGCCGATCCAGGTGAACAGAAACCCATATATCAGTCCAGCAGGACCCCCGCTGATCCAGGAAAGCCGTTAGTGCTGATCACCAATCTGGTCATATATCACAACTCACTTGGTGAATGCAATGAGAAAGACCCTATTGGTCAAATGTTAGGTTGTACCACCACATAGAGCCACTGAACATACACCAGTACACCTTCCCATGTTGCCATGAGCGTACAGCTGAAGCCTAGCATCGACATGAAGCCAAAGTTTCTCTATCGACTTTGAGTAAGGTTATTCTCATTGTACAGATCCATTATTTCATTCATACCTTGAGTACTTGCTTCTTGCCTGTGCGAGCCAACTCAGCCTGATCCTTGTCGTAATCTGACTGGGCTTCGACTTCGGCGGCTTCATCACGACTATGGCCCTTCGGATGGCGTAGAGAATGCATCTCTTGGTCTTCTAGCGCCATGCTTGGCTTTCATGTCCGAAGACTGAAGATTACAAGTCGGTCTCTCTTCTGAGTCTAATTTGCAGTGCGAGAAATTTACTTCACACCTGTGAAGAAACGAATGTTGTGTTGAAAAGACTGAAAGGACAGGATTCAGGCTCAGGGTAGTATCGACTTCACAAAAGAGCGTGGTGTATCCCAAATCTAGCCAGCTTGAGGAATAAACATTCTTCCAAGGGCCAAGACCTGATACGAGAATTGAGTTGTGAGCTGCATGGGGACTGCGTCATAATGCTTGCGGCTGATGCAGCTCTTATCATATCCCAGAGAAGTCGTTTCATCGCGCTGAAAGCCCCCAAGAAAGGTGGTATTGAAAGCAGATTTCTGTCACGTAAGAATACCAGTAGGAAACGGGCTTGATTCGCAGCATACCTTCTCGGTCGATTGGCTATAGATATTCTCGTCCTCGGCTCCGGCTTTGAGCTGATAGGCATCCCCAGATTGCGGGCCCTTGTCGAACCAGCTGGTCGGGAGTGGTCCGCTGATTGCCTGCATGAGAGGTTGCATGGCTGCCACAATCTGTTCCGAAGAGTGCATAGACGAGGTCATGAAGATGGACGTGGCCCGCGAACATACTTTCCCTTCTGCGTGTCAGAGTGCGTTATCTCGTTTGACTCGAGAAGTCCCGTAGTATGTTGCATGTGTTCAGCGGCATGTAGATCGCGGTGCCTTCTTTGAGGCAGAGCATGCGATTCGGAAAAGTCATTGGTGTGATCAAATGCATCGATGAGGGGTCGCAAGACGTGGGAGGGGCTATGTTTGTCGGTCTCTTGCATATACGAGTGGAGCTCTTCCGTAGTTGCTAGAGAGCTTCGTCCTTCGAATTTCGGCTCCTTTCTCGTCGTTTCTTCGCCCCTGCTTTGATGATGGGGGAGAAAACTGCACAATACCGCCTCCTCGAGGACAGTCAAGCCTTTCAATCCTCGACCGTTGACGATGAGCATTTACTAGCAGACGACAATGTCATCAGTAATGACCAGCGTCCACGGAAGTTCCATCGCAAGCTTTCCCTCTGTATTGCGGTCCTCATGTTCTCGATCGCTCTGAATATTGCTACATACATTCAGCTGCGACGACAGTTGATCCTGACCGTCAATGCTAGGCGATCCAAATTCGGCAAGAGATCCTCCGGGATGATCGTCGCCTAGAGCTTCACTAACAGAAGCTAACATAGCCGGCCTCGACGCTAACATCAAGGTCTCCTACCAATACAAGACCGATTACTCGGGGCACAACGAGACGCTCGCCACGGAGCTATGGGAGTCCATCAACAGTACAAGCGCCGGAGCAGTAGCACTCGACCATCAATGGGCGGCGTCGAAAGGCTTGACCCGCGCTCAGAACTTTCCCTGGGATAGTGATAAAGGTATCTACTATATCCAAGGCATTCACGATGTCCACTGTGTGGTACGGTCTCCAACTGCACATCCTCCCACCACTCCTACTGATCGTGTTGCAGAAACTCCTTCGGAAGTCCATCCACGAATACCACCACGGATACGACCAGTCGGTCAACTACCATCATCTGCACCACTGCCTCGATGCGTTTAGGCTGCGCTTCATGTGCATGGCCGACGATACACCCTTGGCCACACATAGGGGGAGCGAGCATCGGACGGGTCAGGGCCAGTTCCAGCAGTGTAGGGACTGGGATCGATTGGTGGCGTGGGCTGATGATCCTGTGCGTCATGCGTGCTATGGACAGGTCAATGAGTATACTGATGGCACCCACAATCTGGAGCGCTTTCAGTTCTGCCATGACGGGTCTCCATTTCGTGCTTCCATGGAGGCTTACTTTGCTGAGCATGGTCATCAGGAACTGGATTGAATCGTGCTGTTTGGGGACAGATTTGTTTCAGCGTCTTGGTTGGAGGTTTCGTAGTACTTATCTAACGAACGTAACGAATCTTGTCAACGATCAATGATCTCATCAGTTTTCTGACTTGAAAGAGTGCCATTCGTGTTGTGTAAACCACAAGATTTTCATAAGCAAAGGCGACAGATGGTCCGCTTGTATCGATTTGTAGAATATGAAACTCTGGGATGAGAGTCTAGACCAAGCATTGCAAACATTGCAAACATGAAGGATGGGTTCGTGTCGAAATTGCATGCCTTGTACAATAATTCCACCAAAACATGGTTAGGTTAGGCGTGGACTGAGGGTTCGCCGCATCCGGACTTTGGCTCGAGAGGCTACAAGTAGGGCAGATTGCGAGGAAAGGAATAAAGCACAGACTATGGCGTTGACGTTCAGGCAGCACAGTAATCGACTATGGCGACATACAGGAGAGGCGAATCAACAAGTTCATATAGAGCAACCACGTGTTTGATCGCTACACAGCTGAAGCGGGTCTATATTCATCCCACCCATGACCTCCAGTCCTCTTCCCTTTAATTTCTTTGATGTCCCATCCAAACGCTATCACATTCCCAACACACGGCGTTCGGTCAACACCCCAAGACAAGCACCATACGTCCTATACAGGATTCCTCTCGTTGACATAGATGAGCAACGACCCTCAGACTAACCATCATAATGTTCGTCCGAGCTGGTGCGGGTGTCAGATTATCACGGTATCTTGCCAGGCCCATCTCGCACCTCGGTGGTAGATTCGGAGCGCTTGGGTAGGCAGCCGGGCTCGTCAACTCCACTGCTCGACCCGGCCACTGTTCCGCAGCGCTTCAGTAAAGGTCCAGCTCTTTCAGCTGCATGTTTTACTTCGGCGGTAGATTCGGAGCGTTTTGGTAGGGGACCTGGCCCTTCCGTGACCTCGCCCGACTCGCTGACGGAATCGGAACGCCTGGGTATCGCGGGAGTGTCGTCACCCGATCCAGTGATTGGTTCGGCAGAGGCCTTGGACTTTTCAAGGTCGCGGAGGGGGTGATCGAGGCTACGTGAAGTGTGCTGAGGCGACGAGATATAGCTTGCTGGCATTGGGACTCCGATCTCAGAGGGTGCCATCAACAACGGCGCAGCAGCTCCGAGGCCTAGCATGGCAATGAAGGGAGTGATGTAATGCATTGTACACAGTGTGTTGTTCGAGTGCTGAGAATTCTTTTGGCAGGGAACTGGTGTGGTGATGATGATGGTTTTGTTCCACTAAAACAGACTCCTTAGCTGAGGAATCAAACGATAATAGAGAAACAGTATCTTCCCCACTATTGGCAATCGTCATTGAACATTCGACACGATACGGTGTCCCATGCAGACGCAACAAGTTCAACGTGGATGCCATGACCACCTCTCGTCCCAGGAGTGGCGACATACATTCACGGTAAAAGTTGCGCGTTATTGGAATCCCGTCTTCCAGTCAAGAGCACATCGGTGTCTGAAAATGCAGAACAGCGATTAGCTACGTTTTCCGACCCACCGGGACATGGATTGTCTCTGGAAAATGTGGTGTAAGACTCTCCCCATGCCCAAGTGTGTGTTGGCTGTGGTAGGCCTACAGATACATTGTGATCGGTAATTGGCTCATGCTGGATGTATACAGCAATTCGGGATGTACGCTGCCAATGCAAAAGCGGTCATAATAACAGCACAGCCCCCATGATTGCGGTCTGGACGGCGAGAGCGAACCTATCCAGAGCGGACGCCTATACACTTGGCGATGCGGGCCTCGCAATGTACGGATAGCTGCACGTCATATGTTTCACGCAATCTGCAGGGCCATGAACATCGTGTGTAGTGTGCTCCGCCCTCGAGATGGTTCCTCCGATCGATGGGAGTGGATGCATTCAGAGGTGTGAAAGTATATTGAGTCGGCATGTTCCACCTCGAGACTCATGATCCCAGCCCATGGTTCAGTATCAGGGATAACATAAGATTTTGGGGGCGAGTCCAAGGGAGAGCCATCATATACTGGCCATGGGAGCGAAGCCTGCATATGTATGTTGTACGCAAGAGATAACGAAGATCCGGGTATTTACATAGATACGGCTAGAGTGTATCATTGGCACGCGAGAACCTTCCGTAACGGACGCTGACCCTGAACAAGCTAGCTCAGCGGGCCGAGCCCAAGGCGGACCGTTTGGTGGCGATCCCCAAGCTTGACCCTTGCAACCCCATACTACAACCTTCCTTTATCTTTCCTCGGAGGAGACGCGTTGACTCCTTGGCTATGTATGCATACTCATTTTGGAAGGTACCAGATATCGTTGCAGGAATTGAATACGAAGACCTTGTGGAGGAGAAGTTCGGAAACAGATCACAAGACATACTATTTGGATTGGCACTTCGTGTCGTGCTCTCGCATGCATACCTCCCTGCCAAAGACGCAGAGTCGGAGTAATATCGCACAATCTTGAGCAGGAAGAGATCAGCAAGCACGTCTGTCAGTCGTGGGTTGCATGCGTGGGGCGGATTTCGTCTTTAGATGGTCGCTCAATGATGCGGACGTCTCGCCGTCGTATCGCCGTATTCTATAATTTGATTTGTTGCTGTGGTATAAGCTGGTATTTTACCAAAGGTGACCATCTTCAAGAATGCGATCCTCAGGCTTGATAGACTATTCCATCACTGCAGTTTGCATGGCTTCTGCCACATGTCTTCCTCAGTCTCCCGCCCACTGCTCGTTTTAACAGACAATTACAGCTCCCTAGTCAGTATAGTCGCATGGATATTCCTTGTGACCACAGCGTTCAGTGTGTTTGCTCGGTTGTCAACTCGCTTTGCTATTTCCAGAAAGTTCAAGCTCGATGATCTGCTCATAGTGATTGCATTGGTGCGATGGTCGGATTTGACTACGCACCTTTAATACTGATCCGAAGTCAGATAACAAGTATAGCATACGCCATTGTCATCTCTGTCGCTGCAATCAATGGCCTCGGTCGGCCTTCCACCTCTTCGGATGAACGACATCTGCGGAAAGTTCAACAGGCATGTGTGATCGCTACTCATCATCAATCGGTGGTTGACAAAGTAGCTAGCTGCAATATACATCTGGATTTCTCTATGCAGGAACCATATGCTGTACGAAGATATCAGTGGCAGTCCTGCTGTGGTCTCTCTCGCCAAAAGCCGTACATAAGAGATTGAGTCTCGCCATAGGAGTCTTTGTATTCACATGGACGGTCACTTCAGTATTTGCGATCGCCTTTCAATGCCGGCTACCTAGGCCTTGGGAGAGTATTGGGAACAAATGTATATCGGAGGTATCAATCAGGCGCACTGATCGAGCCAAGTCATCTCTGATAGGCTTTAGTTCGCTTTCTGGGCATTCTTCGAAACCGTCAACATCGTGACCGATCTCGCTCTCATCCTGCTACCACTAGTCATAGTGTGGAACTTGCAAGCCAAGAAAGGACGAAAATACATCGTGTATGGATGTTTTGCATGCCGTGTTCTGTAAGCTGTTGAAATCCAAAGTTATATCGAAGCTGACATACTTTAGTGTCGTACCTGCTGCCATCACACGGATCACCTACCTTCCCAAAGCCTCTAAATCCGGCGACCTAACCCTCGACGCATGGCCAACCGCACTATGTGCCCTCATCGTGGAATCCCTGAGCATCATCGTAGCATGTATCCCCTACTTGAAACCCTTCCTAGACAGTCTGGAATCAGGAATGATGAACAACGACAAGCTCCGACGAGAGGGAATGTCCGACTTATACGGCCGTAGCAGAACGAAAGCTACCTGCTCTCCCGACGCCAATGGCCGTTCCCGAGAAAACATCAGTGCAGGAACGGGGCAGTATATCGAATTGGGCTCGATCCCGGATGTGAACAGGGGCGTTACTTCAAGCCCTGACACGGCCTCACGATGCGTTATAGATGCTCCGAAGATCCATGGTCCCAGTAGCTTGACGGACCGGGAGTGGGACGCCGAGAGTCAACAAAGCCAGTCGAAATTCATCCGGAAAACCACAAGTTTTACGTTGACCAATACGCCGCGAGCATTGGATGGGATGCTTTGAATGATGCTATGCAGAGCTCTAGACATGGAGTTTTTCGAGATCTGTAAGATATGCGAGCCCAGTATGTGTGTACGCAATTTGTGACATTTCTGGTCTTCGGAATCGGGACGGGATATGTATCATGTATGTAAAACTATGAGTACACTCTGATGTAAACCTCGGCCCGTACAACATAAGGTAGATTTCGTGTAAAAGATGATCTTTCAAACAAGGATACTTTATTCTACCTCTATGCAAAGCGACCTGCTACTTCATTATCAAAAAAGGCGTACCACAAAGTCACCACCTATCAAACCTTCCTCGATTCCCAGCTTCGAAATCAATGCTGCTACTCTCTTCTATCGCATCCAACCGTTTTTGTGAATTGATAAGGTAATCAATCCCTCTTCACTCCAAGCCCTCATTGACCTAGCACTCCACAACAACAACAACAACAACTTTGCTATATCTTGCGGTGGGAATGGAGGTGGGGAGGCCGCTGAATCTCTGCAGTCTTTAGGTCGAGACTTATGTATGTATGTTGGTCATCTAGATCCTTATCTATGAGCGAGTGATGAGCGATGAGCGCAGGACGCTAGAGAGGGAGAGGGAGTCCGGGCTGATGCATTGGTATCTCATGCACGGCAGCCTGTTCAGGGTATTCACGAAAAGAGGATAACGATGATACCATGGGAGCTGGAGACAGGATCGTCATCCACCCTTTCCTGCTCCTGCTCTCATCATCCATATCCATACAACATAAATATCATCCATCATCAACCAAACTTCCAACATTCAACCCATCACCAACACATCACACCCACAATGCTTCTTTGCTCCGCTCTCCTTCCACCAAGGTCCGGGAATGATATATCTCCAGCTGATTGGTATCTATCTAACGTACGCATGAATGTCAACTCAAATATGGAAATGGGTCGATAGGGCTACGAATGGGAAACTGCAAGTATTCGGTTTCGTTGATGGATGATGGATGATGAATAAATCTTAGCTCCAGTAGCATAAGAATAAGAGACCCTTTAGCGTTACCTGATGGACCATACCATAGAGAAACGATACGGAGGATGAGAAGAGCGCAGTTATACTTCCTCGACTGCTTTTCCACCCAACGCAACGTACGTTTCCAGACGCCGGAATATATCCTATATACTATAAAATGTGGGCGATTAGTATGATTAATATTATATAACCGTTCCCTTTTGTTCTATACCCTTTAGCAATGTTATAGGGAGAGGAAAGGGAGTTTATCTTTCTTTTATTAGGTGGATGGATGGAAGTTAGGGTGTTTTGCGTGGGTGTAGAGGAGGAAGATACGGGTCAAGGTCTTGCTGGATATGAAATCCAGTCACGGCCTTTTCTGTAGTGTGGACGTGCGATGGATTTCACGGGCATGGGTTTTTGGAAAGGTGATAGCATCCGTGCAGATGTGAAGTATGTTGTATACTTCGTCCAACTATCCGATCAGCCGATTTCTCTGAGCGCAGAGCCGTTCTGATTATGCTCAATCGCCAAATCAACAATTGCTGTTTCTGCCACCTGGATCTGGTGATTGATGACGGAATCCGTATCCCATATGAAGACCCCGATAGATTCTCTGATCCCTATCAATCCATCAAGGAAGCGCCGATGTCAGAAACGCCTCGTCGCTCGAGAAGATCTTGACAGGGGTAAACGAGAATACGTACCCGCGATATCATAACCCGTCGGATTCACGAACCCCAAGCCTCCCCCACCCCCACGTCCTCTTCCCTTCTCCATCACAACACTAAGACATACCTTCAAAATCCTCTTCGCCGCATTCGCGATATCAACGTAAGTCCCCAAATCCGTTTCTCGGAGTGTCGTCCCTGGGACCGCGCCACCGGGCAGATCCTTCAGCATGACAACTGCCAACGTGCACGTCTTGTATTTGTATTTCTGCGGCGTCGCTTGGGAGAAGCGCGACGGGTACGAGGGGGTGATGTTGGCGGCGTAGAACTCGAGCAGCATACTGTTGTAGCGGAGGACCTTGCGGTTCTGGAGTTTGTCGAGGGCGGTGTAGCAGTCCCCGCCGAGGAAGGAGGGGGTGATCCAGTCGGGGCTGTCGATGCATTGGAGGTTTGAGGCGGTTAGTGATATGTTCGTGGGTATTAGTGGAACTCCGAGGGGATTGGAGGTAGTCGGGGGAAGATGGGCGAGTAGTGATGCCAGGAAGAAGGTTAAGCCAGCGCTGAAGATCATTGCGAGGTTGCTGTGGCTGGACTGAGATCTCCAGTATAAGCTATATCAACCTAGGCCTTACTCACATTCGGTAGTCTCATATTGTCTGCAATGAGCTGAAGAAAGAGCGGACTGAATCCTTCGAATATACCTCATTGATACCCGCAACGGGTAAACCCGAAGCGGGTGGATGCACGATCCAGTATGCGCGGAGAAGGTATGTTCCGTTGACGGGTCCTGGCCGCTCATCCAGAGATACAGGCGATTAGCGTGAAGATCTGAGGTAATTGAATATTGAGTGCAAGAACCAAGGAATGTGAAAGAACCTAGAGTAAGCATAGACAGAACAATGATTTTGGAAGAGATAGATATGCTCATGCAGTTAGCCACAGATCACGAATCAAGGTATTTTCAACACAACAAAAACCTCCAACGGCGAAATAACCAAAATTGTGACTGGCGTTATTCCTCGAAAGTTTTTACAGGTAGTGACGCCGACAAGCCAACTAGACTCAGCACAAAGCTCACCGCTAAACATCGAAATTTTGAACTTCGGGCATCCGGCCTAGCCCACCTCCAGAACTGCCAATGCTCTGCGATAATCCATTTCCATCCGCTTTTGCCATGGGCTCTTCATGTATACCGCCAGCGCTCCGATCAATCACATGCTTCCTGAGCAGGGACAGGATCTCGCTGTTCTGCCATCGCTTCGGTACAGGCCTGTAGGCTGGCTTGAACGTTCCAACCGTCTGAGCCCATTCACCGCTGCTAGGTGCAACAGAGTTGTCCATCGCTTTGCCTTGAGCGGCAGGTGTGGAGAGGTCGGGACCACTGCCTTCAGCAGTCTCGCGCGATGTCTGAGACGGTTCTTGAGTCACCCAGTAGTATATATCCCAGTCATTTTCGTCGAGGAAGAGATCGTATTGTGCCAGCTGAGCGGTGGTCATGCGGGGGAGGTTGATATCGGCGAAGGTGGAGAGGAGGAGATCACTTTCGAGGGTTCCCCTTTTCCGACTCTGATCTGGACATGGATATGATACATTAGTAGATGTAAAGTCGGCGGCAGTACAGTATAGAGAAACGGACATAACAACCTCGCCCGCATGGTGTTGCCATCTTCTCCCGTTCGCCTGATCGGCTCTACTTTGAACTGGGCGCCTTCCATCTCGCCAACCTCGAGGTCCGCATTCGTGCCATCTTCGGGTCCACCTTTTTGTGTGCCTCCTGTCATCCGCTCTGTATTATCTGGGACCGAGTCTTTAGGTACGAAGTCTGGGTCGACGGAGGTGAGTAATTCAGGTGGTGCTTTGTCGGCTCCAACGCTAGGCATTTCGTTTGCAATGGTGGAGTTTGTATTCGTCATGTGAGGACCACTGGGTTTGGACTTCTGTGCTTCCCTCCAATCTTCGGCATTTTCGTTGGGACGGGGGTTGGGGAGAGGGCGGGGGATGGAAGTTGATAAGGTTCTTGGAGCGTTGACAAAGGTGGGACGTATAGCACGTATGATATGTCTTGAGAGAGGCATCGTAAGACTATTGGTGAGACGGAGGCCTTCCGATGTGGATGATAGACAGAATTCACAAGGACAAATCCAGTGTATAGGAGTCAAAGTGACATCAACGTTCAGCATATGCTATTCTGTGTCCTGTCCCTAGCAACGATAAAGAACCAGGTATGAAGCTTCTCAGTCTCATCATGGCTATTAGATGGATTAGGCGCCTTTTCTCTAAACCCTTCTTAGCTCAGCGTACGTTTGTTCCTGATTCCAAAGTCTTGGAAACCTCTAACACTTCCCAGTGGAAGAGCGTTCGGCTGTAATTGCCCAAAGTCTCAGACTTTAATGTTACCGAAAGGGTATGAGAAGCCCTCCAATCTAATCTAATCATCTCTAAAATTTGTTTAGTCTCTGGTTCGATCCCGGAAGAAGGGATTAATCATCCATGTTTTTGATATTTTGGTACGATCTGCGCTTCCGACTTCCTATTTTTTTTAATGACTATGTAAGTCAAGTGAACGTTTTTGGCTATGAGTCAGGCTCTGTTCCCTTTGGACCTCACAAGCTATAACAGCGTCAGAGGATTGGCCTTAACATTACGCGTCGTCCTACGAAGGCTGGAGTATGATAATATCAGCTATTCTGATTTGTTTGCGTCACTTCATACTTTTAGATCTTTCCATTTCCTCTGCCTTACGTCAATTGCATATACAACGCCAGCTTGGGAGATAAGATAGGAATACTATATTGAAGAAAGAAGCCTCGGTGGACCCAAGAATACAGGGATCTCACCAAATATTCTTTTACTTTTGACCCAATCCTAAAACTATGTATTTTCATAATTCCGTCGTGACGCCCGCTTCCTGCTGAGCGCTAGCTACCTCATTGAGATGATGGTTCTCCGGCATCCCATTGAGCTCCATCTCCTTCTTCGCAAACTCCTTCTTTTCTTCCATCGTCATGCCGTCCAGAAGTGGTCGCTCTTGTTCGCCTTTAAGGTTGGCGTAGAAGTTGCTGATCACGTCGTCTGTGTCTTCGATTGCAAGCTGAAAGAGCATGAAGGGTCAGCAGTGCACTTGTCACGTCAATCTTACATTGTGAGAAAGCTTGGACGATAGCGTAGATATGGCATGTGAACTGCTGGCTCTTGGAGCAAGGTTCGCAACCCGTAGCACCGGCTGAACGGAACACTTGAGAGGATGTGGAATTTACTTACTTTGCGAATATCTGCCAGTGCTTTGATCTTCATCGTACACTGCTTGATCTGAGCGTCAGTCATGCTCAAGCCGAGTTGATCACACCGCGACTTGATGGCGTTCCATCCCGTCAGTCGACTTGCGAAGTGGACATAGCGTTGCATGCCGAAATCGGCCGGATTGATGATTTCGTAGGTCGCTGGGTTAGCTAGGATAGCTTTGGCGTGAATGCCGGCTTTGTGCGTGAACGCACAGAAGCCAGTTACAGGGTTGTTGAAGGGGATGTGGATCTCGACGGCCGAGGCTACGAGATCTTCGACGGACTTGAGTTTGGTGAGGTCGTCTGTTCTTCGTCAGCATGATGCTACCTTGGAAGTTATCAAAGTCGGATCCTAGCGCGTTGAGGGTGACTAGTACTTGCGAGCTGGAAGACAGTAACAAGACGTTCTGGAGGGTCACTAACACTTGTTCCTCACGTATTCGCGGTCCATTGTAAGCATTCGAGCCTTCCCAAAGTCAGTCCACACGCTTGTGAGAGAGGTGGAGATGTTTACTTACAACGAAGCCACCAAGTGATGGTATTCCATTCCGTTCCCCAATGCCGAGCACAGACTTTTTCGCGCATTAGCATGTATTCTTGATGTACTTCAGGTGATGCTTCTCCTTTACCGTATCTATGTGTGTGGCGCCAGCCTCCAAAGCCATCAAAGCATTGGCAATGGCGCATCCAGTGTCATTGTGAAAATGACATTCAATGTCGCACTTTACCACGCCTCGGAGTGTTCGTCTGCGTTGTACTTAAGTTCCAATGTTATAAGAAAGGAATTGAAGCACTCACACAAGATCGTAGACTTCACGTGGAGTCGCAACACCAACAGTATCCGCAACTCCGACCTGGCCAAGAAAGTGAGCAAGATATCTCTCATGATGGGTCCCAGAACTCGCACCCTCGTAACTCCCACTTTGTCCACTGCGGAGTAGATACTCAGTAAGTCCACAAGGTCGCTACGAAAGCTTTATCGTTGCAATCTCAATTAGCCCTTGCATTATATGGATTGAAAAGCTGACTCTGCTTACCTGTCCTCCGTGCTGAAGCGTATCTCTTTTCCAGTACTTTTGACATATCTGGCAATGGTAAGTACCGTCCCCAACACGTCTATCGTAGCGACATACTCGATGACTTCAATTGCAGTGTCGATAATGTATTGTATACTCTTTCCATGGGAATGTTCCATCAGATAGGATGATGTTCCAATCTACATATCTGCGTCAACCAGTCTCTTGGGATCAGGGTACGCGAAAACTACCTACAACAACATCGACCCCATCGACCCCAGTGGCCACGGCGAGGCGTGCATCCTCGAGGTTGCACCGTACATGGGTGAGAATTTTAGCGTTCAGTCCGAGCTTAGAGATTGTCTCACAGTCTTTGCGAGACTGCTCGGAACTGGCTGGGCTAGTGAGTTCGATATATTCGACACCAAATTCGTCGAGGGCACGGCTGAGCTAAGGTTAGTCATATCGCTGCGAGAGCCTTCCGGCCGAAGTGGTAGGAGTGAGGGGAATGTACGCACGCGATCTTTATTTTGGTCTCTGTATCGAAGAATGCGTTTGCGCTATCGCAGGAATTCCCGTCAGCATCGCCTGACTAATGTGCCAGGATATATCTTTTGTGGGGAAATATCCAGGTACATCTTTCATGTTCAAGGCCAGCCTTACAATTGCTCGCCCTCTCGGAGAGTGGATTCTATGACCGAGAAATTGGAGACATTGGACAAGTAATCGCTAACGACGCGTATTGGCCTGGTTCCATGGGAGTGGACAGTATGCCCGTTTGTTTGTGTGGTCGGCATGATTGTGTGGTGCAGTGCGTTAGGAGTCACAGCTTATCTGTAGCCATATTTTCGCCGTTATCGGAGGCACGTTAGCGACTGTGGGGATTGCGGGGTCATTTGATGATCTGAAGTGGGCTGAGAGGCTGATAGAGATATCTAATCACTTGGCATACACTCTGCCCTATTCGTACCAGCTCTCCTTCGTCAACGCCTTGCTGCGTGTAAGAGCTATGCCAAAAGCTATCAAAGGTATTCCCTATCGCTTTCTACTAATACGTGTGATGACTCACCTGTATCTACTCCCAGGCGTCCTCATCGAGTGCGATCCCTCCATCAAAGCCATCATCCTCAAGATCGACAGTGACGCTCACGATTACATCGTCGAGGACCTGGACGATCAGACGCTGGTGATCAAGGAGAGTCAGTTGCAGAGATTGAAAGCGCGTTTAGAGGAGGTATGCTTCCCTACCCTCGGAATAACAAGAAGGTGGCAGTGGCCGGTCAGTGTGCTGAGGGGCTGTCTCGTAGGAATTGGCGAGCACGCAGCAGATGCCAGATAGTGAATCTGACTGAGTCTGCGGCGTGGTTGTCTCTAGAGTTTGTCGAGTGAGGTCGAGACGGATTGTGCAGGATCTTGGGGAATTGGTCAAGAGCAGCAGGATGTCATGAGGGTCGGCCCCAGGTGGATGCCAGGGGACTACCGCGTCCGGGCGATAGATACTATACGAGCGATGGAAGCTCACTCGGCGGATGCAATGCACAGGGTTCATGAGCGAAGCATGCCTAGACTATAGCGAGATAGAACCAAGCAGGAGTGCTGATTGAAGGAGACAAAGCTTGTGCTACGAGTTCGATTCTACCTATGTACTTATACGCTTCACTGCTCGGAGATGGACTCTTGGCGCTCAATGGCTTGTTGTTGCCATCTTTGTACGACGGAAAATGCCAGATTGAACCGCCTGACTGGCACTGAGTGAGATGCATTGGTTCTCAAAGCCCTTTCATGCATTGTTCGTTTCGTCGTCAACTGGATCGAGTGGTCTCAGATCCCTTCTGCAATAGCTCGGATCCAAACAAATCGTTGTCATGTGTCTGTGTGAGCGTAACGCAGATTGATTTGCCTTAGCTCTGCTGGGCAAGAATGGCTTTGACGCAATCTCTATCCATCACCTTCTGGTGGTAAGCCATCAGATGTGGGTATCTTGGTTCGTCCAGCTCTTCGGATGTTTCTATAAGATGGTTGAGTACAGGCCAGAACGTGCAGTCAATGATGGTCCAATATTCTCCCGCGATGAAATTGGAGGCCTCCGAATATGCCTCCCATCGCCGAAGGCTGGAATGAAACTCTTCATGAAGCATGTTATTCGGCGTGATCGGCCTTTCATGGCGAAATCGGTTGGTAGGCGTCGACGCACTCACGTCCTGCTGCGAATCTCGCAGCTCTCGCCAGAGGAACAACAGTTCGTTTGCCTGCCCCATCTGAGTGAACATTCGGGCGCTCCCATTTGGACGTCCTGATTCTGGAGTCGAAATTCTCTCTGCATTGTGAAATGGATACTTCGACTCGAGGTAGAACATGATCCCTAGATCCCCTTCGGTCTTGGAGGCTTTCTCATCTATGTCTTGGAATATTGGATTGTCACTGTTGGAGAGACCATGCATCCATGGATGAAACCTCGTCTTGGTTTCTTCGTGTTCATGCCCTTCCGGTGTCTCACATTCAGTGGCCGTGAATGAGATGGCTTTCTCACATAGCGCGAGCTGGACGCGAATATTGGCAACGCTATCACTGCATAGTGTAAGCTTTGCCTGTTCGTTAATCAAATCCACCACATCGAACCCGGAGCCGTATCCAGCATCCCAGTCAAAGTTGGCGCTGTGGTTTTCCTTGCCAAATGCATTGATCATGGCTTCCATCTGGGCATTGTCTGTGGTTGGGATCTTGTTCGCTTTTGCTTTCACTTTCGCTTTTGCTCCAGCACCCCATATCCTTTTCTCACTTTTGTTCATAAATGTCCCAATCTGCCTGAAGGTGATTGAGATCCGCTCACCACCGAAAGCTTTTTCCTCCTCGCTTCTCTCATGGTCGAGTCTTTTGTCAGCTCGAACACCATGTAGCCATTCTTGGTTGGTTTGAGGTCCCAGCACGAAGGTTGAATTATGGGGCATTCTGATCCGTTGCGATTGCCTGAAGTCCGGGCTATCAGAGCCTCGTGTCTGCTCTGACTTTTTGGTCCGCAACGTCATGACCCTCTCAGCCCCAACACTAACATTGACAATGACTGAGCCATGGACGATATCCAAAGTCTTATCAGTATGCTCGGAAATGTTGTCAACCCCATCACGGTACAGTTGGATCAGAGCATGGTTGAACGATTGTGACAGTACAGACTCAATCTCGTTTCGGATCCTCTGGATCGTAGACGTAAATGATAGAAGTGGTGGAGACTCGTCCGCGGGATGTCGATAAATAGGAATGTCGCCGCTTGCACCAACCTCACCCTGCACTGCCACAAGCCGTGGGACTTGCCCGCTTCGGTGAAACATGGTTTGCCAGCCAACCTCTTTCCTTACTCGATCAAATACCACTTTCGCCAAGGATGGACTAAGGACATTGTAGATTATTTTGGAATCGCCAGAGCCAATCCTGTCTTCGGGTCCAAGAATTCGCGGTTTGGATACATTCCGATTTATTTTATTCCTTTTGGCCGCGGGCTCCATATTTGGGCTTCGGGCTGGCTCGTCTTGAAGCCCCTTCTTGTTAGACCTATGCCTTGGGGGTTCAGTCGCAGACGATGGCGATACAATAGGGACGATGCCTTGGCCAGACCCGGCAACTGGCTCAACCCCTGATACCGTATCTCGCGGTGGCGTTGCCATCCTATCCTGCTGCACTCGAGGATTTGCTATTTGCCTTGCTGGGACTCTAGGACTGCCCAAAGATAGTTCGTCCAGGGTTATGCCTGGGGAAACTGCATCGGGAATTGGTCTACCACCGGCTTCCTCGATAAGTTCTTCACTGTCAATGCCGTGCACACCCATAATGTCAGCCATTTGGCGCATGGCTTCTTCGTGCTTGTCTTCGTTTCGATACCCGAGACAGTCTTCAACAACAGTCACTTGCAATCCATGCTGCACTGCATCTGCTGCTGTGGCGTATATGCTTACGTTTGTCAAACAGCCACACAGGTAGACTTCAGTGACCATGTTCTGTCTTAGAGCCATCAAAAGTGAAGTTTCATCGAACGCCGAGTAGTGATGTTTGGTCATGATTAAATCTAATGATCCATCCACAGCAGGGATCAAGTCATCGCAAATCTCAGCGCCCTTAGTTCCAGCTATATAGAATCTAGCCTGCTGGCCCTTCCTTGGCTTGAGCAAGTGCGCCTGAAGACTGTTGTCCTTGTCGTCAAAGACTTGCGAATCTGCAGAACGCTTCTCAGCCCTTGTCCCTGCGGAAGCGCGAGTCATCATATCCTTTGTCTTGCTTGACGGGTAGTAGGTTGGCAGGTCTTTCTCTAGCCGAGTGCGAGGTTGAGTAGCAACGAGTCTGGCTTTCTCTTCGGCTTCCTCGCTTCTGATCTGCTGTTCCTTTTTCTCCTGCTCTTCTCTGTTCTCCTCGGCCAACCTCTCTGCGTTCTCTTCAAGGGTTTTTGCGCTAGGCCGCGGTTCGGGTGCAACCACTGCCATGTGTGTGTTTACCCAAATGATGTCTCCATGTTTGCGAAAGTATGGAATCATTTCCTTCAAGCGAGGTACAATTTCGTGGTTCTTCGTAATGTAGAGATCACCTTTGACATAGAATGAATCGTTCTGCATGTTGATAATAATCAACGCCTTCCTCGTTTCGAACAGAGGAAGATTCATCCCAACCGGCGCCTGGTCCAACCCAGCAAAGATATTATCCATCTTGAGATAAGGCGGTCGTACCGTTATGATGATCGCATGTCGAGCTCGCAACGAACAGGCCAAGACAGCAGTCCCCAAAAGAGACCCTTGTCAAGACATGAATGGATCTTGTTGCATTACAATGTTAATGGTAACATTGAGTACTTGCGTCGATTTCTCGGTTGCCGCATTGTGATTTTCGAGGCCATGGGGAAACATTGAGAAGGAGGAAGCCGTACGAGCGGAGTCCTTTGGCAAGGCGTAAGAACGAAAGCTTATATGAGAGGAGAGACAAATCATCGAGTGATCCCTTCTTGCTTGGTAATCCCCTCGGTGCCTTTGTGGGAAGCTTGTTCAATTCTTGGGTCATGGTGGGGAGAGGAGAGAGGAGAAGCAAGAGCCAGCTTGCCCACTCCGCGGCCAATCCCGCCTGCTGTGTGGTATCTCTCATAAGCCATCTCACATCTCAGTGGCCTGCTTCCAAGGTGCATGCATGTTGGTGAAAGGGCTGCCTCGCGCTTGCCTTCTAGATGAAAAGTATGGCGGCAAGATGCATAAGCCCGCAGCATTTTCACATCATGTGCTTTCTCATATTCACTTGGCATGCATTCGCTTCTTCGTTGACGAATCCTGGCGGCTACAGAAGGATTTGACACCTCATCGCCTGCAGAAACTCGCGTTGACATTTGCGCCACCAACAGGCAGGCTTCATAATCTACCTAGCTCCATCGGATCGCTATCTCCTTCACGCACGGAGGACCAAGTCCTTTCTGCCAATGGTAAAAAGCCCTTTGGCGATTGATAGTCTACCCGAGCCAACGATATGGCTTATGCAGATTATGATAGCTGGTCACTGAGCAAGCTACATATGCAACACAAGCTTGGCTGCGGGACCAGGCTGCCATCAACGGCCCTCGCCGCGACCCTGCCGTTGTCACCCTGCATCTGCTCCTCTGCATATCATCCCATGCATCCTCGCATCAAGATACCTCAGTTGTAGAAGCTGGTTATCTTTCGACTTCCTTCTCTTGTTTGCTCCGCGCTGCCTTTGAGAGTCCCATTACTGGTTGCGCTTCTTGCTTTTCTACTCGGTCTCTTCTGGGGAGACTTCGTTGGTGACTTGTGCGTGTGTTCTATCTTAACCGCCTTCGCTACAGGTTCGTCGTTGACATCCTCGTGTTCTCGCTTGACGCCTTTGCTTTCTGCATGATCGATGGGTACTGGCAGAGGGGCATTGTTCTCTGTACTGCTGTGTTCGACGGTCGCCCGGGATTCAGTTCCTCCCTTGATAACCCCGGATGATCCTTTCTTTTCAACTTCAGCCTCTTCCTCTTTGATCTCTCCCCTCTCTTCACTTCCTTTGGCCGACTTCTTGGCTGCGGAGAAGAAATTTGCGATATTGTTTGGATTATCTGCACTTGCCACGGGAACAATGAACGCCGGAGAATTGTTGCCGACCTTCCCAACTTCCTTGCTCACAGGATAACATTCCAGCTCCCCGTCAAAGGGCTTAAGCAACGACTGGAGCTCTTTTGACCACTCCGAGCGACCAGGATCGAGCCAGGTTCGAATCTGGTCCGACCCATTCTCTAGGATGACTGGCATGCGATCATGGAGGAAGGAAAGCTGCTTATTGGAGTCCGTTGTAATGATTGTGTAGGTGTAGTGCTTCTCGTCAGATCCCTCATACTGAACGCAGTCCCAAAGACCAGCGAAGCACATGAGCTGCTCGTCCTTTCGCTTTGTGTAGTGAGGAATCTTTTCCTTGCCTCCATTTTTCTTCAACCATTCATAGAAGCCTTGAGCGATGACAATGCATCTCTTCTTCTTTTTCATGGTATTCCACATTCCACCATTCGCTGCCAATGAATCATCGCGTGCATTGATGGTTTTCATGACCGAGCCATAGTCCGGGTTCCGCTTCGTCCAGAAAGGAACAAGACCCCACTTCATCGATTGTAGCTTGTACCTTGTCTCCTTGGGGGACTCGATATCGCTTGATGTAGCCTCTCGATCGTCGGCTTCCTCCCCCGGATCCGGTACATTATCGTGTGGTCCATTGCCGGCACCACAGTCTGGGACGTCGGCCCTGTAGACCAGACCATGATTTCCTGGGGCGAAGTTGTAGGTCTGCCGCACATCGTCATCGTCAGGCACGTCTGCTACTGGCATGTCATGCTCTTCAAGCTGACGACGGACGAATGCGGCACGCTAGCAGGGAAATTAAACACGTCCATAACTACCTAATGAGCAGACACTCACGATGCCAAGGGCATATCGCCCGCACATCTTGCAATTGACACTCTGGGCTTTCAAAGGGGAGTGCACAAGCATTGTGTAGTAGATACTCCGCAAGGACATGCTCAACCTCGAAAGTGCGTCATCGATATCGAGGTCCAAAGTTTCACCGAGGTTCAACCGGCATCTCTATATTGGATAATTTAGCCATACAATATGAGATCCTATTCCCACTGATATAGTCATACGTCCAAATGCTGAAGGCAACGTTGTTTTCAAGAGCAGGTCCTCGAGCCTTGCGCACATGCACACTCCGCCCAGCAATACAACCACAGCGCTCACGATTCTGCCACCAGCTTTCACATCCCACTCGACCATCAAGACCAGTGAGACCAAGCCACTTGCTGAACCGCCAATGGCCTCATACCCGTCGACATGCTTCCACGCGAGAAGCAGCAACTAAGCTCTTCAAAGAATACCCGTTCTCCGTTTCCCTAGCCACCGCCTTGTACGATATCCTCTTTATACCTACTTTCCCCTCCGCTCCCACACGTCGGCCTGCTAAGACCGACTCTACAGCATACTCTTCGGCTTCGGCATGCTCATCTACATAAATTACATCTATCGAGTCTACATCATTGGCGACTTCGCCGCCTACCCAGAACCCGTAGCAGCCAAGCTGCGCCGCGCCCTCTACTACACAAACATCGATCTGCAGCCCAAGAACGCAATCAAATACTACCGGCAAGCGCTTGCCCTGGCGGATGAGATTGGCATGGATCCGTTCAGCGACGAGATCATAGGCGTGAAGATCCACCTGTCGGCGCTGTTTGAGAAGATACGCATGTACCAGAAAGCCATTGATGTGCTGGAGATTGTGAAGAGGGACTGTCTGCTGTGGATGGAGAAATTGGGCGGCTTGGAGAAGAACGTGGGGAAGAGGACGAGAGTGTTGGGGAAGACGATTGGGATTAGTGTGAGGTTGGGCGAGTTTTATGCGTCGGATGAGATACAGGATCAGGATGCGGCGGAGGAGTGCTTGGTTTGGGCTGTGACTACGTTATTGAAGGAGCAGAAGAGGAGGGAAGACGAGGGTGTCAGGGAGGGGGAGGGGGAGTGGATGAGTTACGAGGAGATTGGGGCTGCACTTGAATGTACGGTGTTCTCGTCGCAAACAAACAGCCCGCTTGCCAATTGACTGACGAGTCCATAGCACTGGGCAGCCACTACGAGGCCAAAGGTCAACACTATTTCGCCGCTCCGCTCTTCCTTCAAGCAATCGGTCTATGCCCTCCCCGAAGCTGCCATTCCGTCGTCCTGATGAACAACCTCGCCGTTTCTCTCGCTCAGCAAAATCCTCCTCCAAGCCTCACACCTAATCAAGCTCCCACATCAGCGTCGTCTCAACTCTCGGACGCCCAGCAATGGGCGCTCAAATCGTTAGCGCTCGCGGCTTCTATCAAGCCTCCTGAAAGGACGGAGGAATGTGACGAGGGTTGTGCTGTGGCTACGATTAATTTGGGTGATTTTGCGCTGATGGAGGGTAATGTGCAGGAAGCGAGGAGGAGGTTTGATGAGGGTAGGGGACTCAGTAAGGGGATTGGGTTCCTGGCAGGGGTGACGAGGGCGGACGAGAGTCTGAAGGGATTAAACGGCACATCATGATATTTGTTGGAGCATTTAGCACTGGCGTCTGAAATGAAGCTGGATATGCCTAAACTATCCGTTGATATCGCTATCGAATAACGTGCACGCTGAGGGACTTTTCTCTCAAGCGAGCCGAAGGTGCAAGCAATATCTTCACGATATGCCTGGTATACCATTGTCCTTGATATCATACCATCGTTCTTTCTCTTCCCGTATGTAATCGTGACCGGGTTCAGCGGTTCATTGCCTTGCCATCACCCCCCACGCTCTGATCTTGTTATCGGTATAGCCAGCAAACAAAGTCTGTCCATCCGCGCTCCATGCCAAACTCACACACTCCGGCTCCCTGCTCTTCTTGCCCACCGCCAGTGATTCGGTATAGTCAGGCTTCAGCTCATCGACCTTGGATTTCTTTTCCAGGTCGAAGATGATGATTGACGAGGAGGTGGCGGCGCAGAGCCAGTATCGGTTGGGTGAGAAAACGAGAGCGTGGATTTCGTCGCCAGCAGTGAGGGAGTACAGGTGCTTCGATTCGTTCAGGTCCCAGAGCATGGTTGTTCCGTCCTTGCCGCCGGATGCGCAGAGGGAGCCATCGGGGGAGATTGTGACTGTGTTGATGTAGCCAGTATGACCGATATGATCGGTCTGAATGCGGCAGGATGCGAGCTCCCAAACCTGCAATGAAGACATGTATTAGCGAGGTGCTGTCGGAAGCGACTGTATCTCCTCATCTCAATTTTTCTGGTAGTTGTCATCAGTGCATATGGTGATTGTTTGTCTCATGGCCCGAAGACTCTGAAGTAGCAAATACTTGTAGATTGCAAAGCATCATCTGACAAACCCCTTCCTCGTCGAACTGACGTACCTTGACAAGTTTATCCCATCCAGCGCTGACAATCACCGGGTTTTGGGGATTGGGGCTGAATCGTACGCAAGACACCCAATCGGTGTGAACCTTCTCTTGTATCGTGAACTTGCAGTCTCCCAAAGTGTTCCATAGCTTGATGGTTTTGTCGCGGGACCCTGAGACGATTTGGCGGTTGTCGGCTGAGAAGGAGACGGAGAGGACGTCGTTGGTGTGGCCTACGAAGCGACGGGTAGTTGCTCCTGTCGCGAGTTCCCATAGACGAAGTGTTTTATCCCAAGATGCTGAAAGGGCGTATGCACCGTCTGATGAGATGACCTGTTTCTCACATCAGCGTCCTTGCTCATTAAGCACACTGAGAAAAGGACTAACGCAGTCGGAGACGATGTGAGAGTGGCCGTGTAAACTTCGCTTTGGGTAGCCGTAGGTTCCTTCATCGCGGGTGAGATTCCAGATAATCAAGGTCTTGTCACGGCTGCCGGAGAGGAGCATGTTGGGGTTTTCCAAGCTTGTGGCTAATGAGGTGACCCATCCGCTGTGGCCCTCAAGCACACCTATCGGTTCATGTTAGTAGAGGAATATAGCTTGAGCGCCTTTCAAGTATGCTTACCACGCATCACCAACTGCTCCGCCATGTTGGGTGGAGGGGCTTGATGACTTGAGAGTGTGACTCTTGTTGGCCAGGACCGAAGGCGTTATTTTTACGAATTGGCGTATGAGCAATCCGAAAGAGGAAGATGAGAAAGAAAATGGTTGGGGATCAAGGCCAACAGCAACCGTGATGAGTCGCTGCTCGTGGAGCGTAGGTAGTTCCGGACCGTGAATTTTGTGGGCCGAGGTTTAAGCGAGAGTACTTCCTATTCAGATGCTTCATTTCAGTTTTTATACACTTTCATTCGAGACTTAGGTGGTGCAGATCTACTCTTTGTCATACTTTGTAAGATAGCGTATCACTTAGACGAAAAGTGTGGTATGGGATAAGCACTGTTTTCATGGTGGCTGATAACTCTGGAGATTTGTGGCGAGACCACAGTATCTGCAGTGCGGACACTTTAGTCAATTGAGCGGCATGTAGAACGGCCGTACAGGTGTGTGACTGAAGCAACGTGAAGTGGGCTTTGAGCGAATGCTAGATCAGCCACAGCTGCCAGTGGTAGCAATGTTGCACTTCGGATTCTCCAAGGTCACAGAGGCCAGCAAAGTGATCCTTGACCCAGTCGATAGGCCTTGCTCACAGAGTGTATCAATCAACCATGCCATTTCCTGCTACAGCAAACCCTCCTGCAATGGCACAATCCCACATCCTTGACTCCTGCTTATGCTGTCCACCGGACCTCAACCGTCGTCTCCTTCTCCGCCTAGCCAAGGCCGTTCCTCAAACAGTGGTATGATTGTCCTCCCTCTCTCGTTCTAGCTTCGCGTAAAACAAATCACGTCTTCGCGTTGCCGGGACATGGTAGCCTAGGAAGCTGTATGAGCAATCTATGCCATTCCCGTACGCCCATCATGTTGACTGTCCATTGATTGATACATACCGTACCAGAATAGGTATCCAAAAGTAGTTCCCAAACCTGAGACAATATGTGTCAGTACGCTGTAGATGCTGTCCGACAGGCCCCCGTGGTGCCAGATTTGGTATGAACATCGTGCGGAATGGGCCGAGAGAGAGGGCTCACCGAAAGCAACACTGAGATCGAGGACGAGGCCTCTTCGAAGCATCTGTATCATGGGTGAGCTTCCGCATTCATAGCTTTGCGCTGGTGCTGATATGTGGGGTTTGTTCCTTTAGCCTGACCAACGGAGAAGGAAGACTTACACCCTCAATTGGCTTGATAGGCATCTTGGGATCTAAAGTTCGGCCTGGAAGATCGAGTAGGGTACTGAGGCTTTCCGCAGGATCGTTGTTCGATAGAGCGGAGTCTGAGCGAGCTGTATTCTGAACCGGGTGGAGACTACGGCGTTGCATGTGTACAGACCGTTTCCGATCTGGGCCTTGGCACGCGCTAGCAAAGGTCGTACGGGACTCTTCACTATGCTGCTAACACCTCAGAGCGCTCAGACGATCTCCACTGACTAAAGTACTTATCTAATGCCTTAAGCAGCTTGATTTTGATAGCCACCTCTCTCTCTCTCTCTACACCCCAATACTTTCGATACAATGTCATCACCCTCCAACCCTCAATCCCCCATCTCCAATCTCTCCCCCTCCCCCTCCCCATCCCTACCTTCCGAAATCGCCTCGCTTCCCGACTCCGCTCCCAGCGACGACATAGACGACGACGACGATAGAGAAGAATCAGACGCGGAGAAAGAATGGAAGGAGAGCCTGCAGCAACTGGAACTGATATTGACGATGGTCCTGGTGCCGTATGCGGGCAAGTACTTTGGCAGGAGATGTGCTTACTGGGGTGAGTCTGTTGTTGAGGTTGTGGAGGGGCTTTTTGCTCTTGGTTGAAGACTGACAGATGAACAGGATGGGCCAAGTTTATGGAATGGAAATATCCGGTCGAGGTCGTCTTTACGAGCAAGAAGACTTTCAATGCAGCGGGTGCTATTGAGGCTGCTGCAGCGTTGTAGAAAAACTTCCAGACAATATGTGGCTTATCCCCTTGGAGGGTGTATTCCGATATCGGACAGGATCGGCCGTCTACTCGAGTCGTTGGACCTACAAAATGGGCATGTTCACCTTGCTCAAGTCTCACTGAACCAGCGATGCATTCTGATAATGAAAAAGGGAGAGGATGATCTCTTCAGTGAAGGATGATTGGTGTCTATTCTCGAGTCTTCGGCTGGCTGTCGTGACAGCAGAAAGGATTTCGACCATCATATCAATCGTGCTACCTCCTGGAACACCAAAAAAATACCAACCCTCCATTCGACCGCCATTAGTGGCTACGACACCAGATGTTATTTCTGGCCGCCATCGCCCCTCCCATTGAGACATACCCCCACAATCAAGAACACCAAATCTTCAATTTCAGTCCCCCCACCGCAACGCAACACAACACGACCACCAAAGCTCGTGCTCCACTCTAAACACACCATGAACCACGTCAGAGCCATCGCACTCCTCTCCGCACACTCACTACACCTCTCTAACATGAGCGCTCCAACACCTGGCATTCATGGAAGGCATTCAAAAGGACATTCAAAGATGACATTTTAAGAATGATGATAGTCCAACTACCTCATCACCCCACCGAACTCAAGACGCAGCCTATACAGCAGAATCACACCGTTACCAGTAACGCATTCGAGGGCGTCACACACACCATAAACAATGATACAAGATTACTCCAGTCATCAAAAAGGATCCGTATCAAACACACTAAACCATACACAATCGAAGAGAGAGACACACACAATAACAGGAAAAACCAAAGCAGCTTCCTGAGTCTAAAAGAATCGTGCTCTTTAGCATAGAAATGGTACACCTTACTGCAACAAGAATCATCGGCAGGACCGCACGCTCCTAGCTTTTGCAGAACGAACGCTTGCTTGCGGCAAGGACTCAAAAAAGAGTAACGCCTAGATACAGATAGAACATATTGAAAAACATATCGTGGTTCCTCCTCCTCTTGAGAACTCCCTATAGTCCAAATACTCATACAAACCCCCAAAAGGCTCCCCCCCCCCCCGCCCCCACCCCCACCCCAAAAAAACATACATGACATCGTGTGGTCATACAACATTACGCATCGCAGCAGTAACAGCTCGTCCTATCTATCCAGATGAAATCCTAGGTTCGGTAACACACTCCCAAGAAACATAGTCCCCCCTTCTGAGACCCGTTCGCAACGTAGGAGAAAGTCAGACTGTCCAAAATGGGTCCTTCCTGTGATAGAGCAAAATTCAGGCCAGCCTTGGGTTTCTGGTACCACCTTTGTCCTAATGAATGGTCTCGTCCGAAAATTTATTGTGCAGGTAGAATGATTTTCCTCGCGCATGAATTCCATCTGACCTGTTCCCGGGGTGTGCCTGTCGGAGCGCTTGGGGTCCAATGTTGTATACGCCCGAGCTGCGAAGCGAGAACATCATGGAACATAGAGAGGTGTAGACGGCGGCAATGACGGTATAGGTATATCTTGATTTAGGCCTCTATGCCGTAAGAAATCGAAACACGGAATCCTGTTGGGTGCAGATACTTCTGGATAAGTACTCGGAAGTTGTCCCAGAGGATGATATGGTCCGGCGATGCTTGATGAAGTCCACGCTGACATTTTCCCATGGTCCACTGGAGGAAAGGTGACGGGTTTCGAATGGCATGGTCCCCATGGATGTCCAAGCTCAGGCAACATGGTAAATGCACTTTGAAGTGAATCAATCGAGTACCAAGAACACTTCGGAAAACCATCCCACAAAGCGATGCAAGGTCAGACGAGCGAGTCGAGAAGCGAAAAACGTGAATGTAGTAAACACAGCGTGGTAATGTGCAAAGATCCCGGGTATCGAAGGCGCGAATACTTCCTGGCCAACAGTTCCCGAACGCCAGCCAAGATACCTTACTCTCAAGGGGAGCTCTAGACGCCGACTTTCAACTATAGAGTAATCAGCTCATTTCCCTTAAGATGAGAAGAACATCGCCAACCTTTCCAGAGTAAGACAGCCCTAATATTCATCGTCGAAATCCATTTCCGCGCTAGGTGTATACAAGAGGGGATCGTTCCCTATTTCACTGTCTGGCGTTCTTATGTCCGTGAAGGGGGTAGTTGGCGAGCTCCGCTTCTCCATATCCTTGGGTAACCTGTGAACGCACTGCCGAGAGTCAGGAGTGCTCGCAAACATACATTCTCATCCGAGCCACCTGCCTTGGTTTTCTTCCTCTTGCAATCTGTACAAGCTCCGCCTGGAAGTTGTCTGATCGCCTTTGCATGGTCCCTTCCGGCTGCTGTTAATTTTCTGTGTTTACCAGACTTGGACTTCCTGGGCTTATGGTCCCGGACTTTGTCTTGGTTATGATCTTCGTTCAAAGACTGTGCAGCCTTGCCAGAATTATCCTTAGGATGCCCAGATCTGGACTTTTCTAAGACAGGGACTGTGGGGGTCAAGCGCGAAGTGTCATATGAGTGCCTTCCACCAGAGGGTCTGTGCATGGCTGCAGTGAAGTCCTCTGGTATTAGACTCGATCGGTCCATGCCTCTTTGGGATCCCTGATTCCAAAGGTCTGGATAGCCTTTCAGTGACGCTGTGGTAGCTGAACTATCCGGTCCATTCAACGACCCTGATTTCCTTGGCATCCCATGAATCGTCCTCGGAGACGGCACCATCTGAGGACGACCGTACTGAGAATTCTGGCCATCTGGGTAACCGAGTTGGCTCCAGTCCTGAGCCAGACCAAAGTCATTGGAATTATCAGGCACAGGGTTCAGAGTCTGAGGCCAGTATTGGGGGGTTTGAGGAGTTCCTTGTACTGCCGCCTTGAAGAAAGTCGACCCGCCTGTCGCATTCCGGGAATTGACATCAGTTCCGAAACATGAATGACTGTTGTCCTGAGCCCTATATGCAGCGTTTGGAGCTGACCTTGGCCCATGGTAGCTGGGACCACACGACCCTTCTCCTGGAAATTGTGCGAATACCGAATGCTGGTGGGCATATCCACCGAGACTCAGCTGTCTGGACCCATATTCTGCAGCAGGATTAGGCCGGGCATGACTGGGGTAAGCCATTGCACTTGAAGGGATCGAGAACCGCGGATTGAATCTGCCAATGGTCGGACTGTAGTAACCGCTGTCAGGGACATCATATATGTGTTCTCCCCCAACAATTGTGTCATGATGGGCCTGGCGACTGTCGCAGCGACGATCTCGCGGCTGGCATCGGTCCATCGACCTATTGATGGGGCCAGAGAGGCTCAAAAGTAATCGATAATCAAAGTAAGTCAAAGAAATGGAGCAAAACAAGCCGGATTGATCTGGGTTCTGGCAGAATTTCGGGTCCTTGTCGAGGACCCCAACCAAATGTAATGATGAGAACGAGGCTCAGGCCTCCTTGAATAATCAGTGGCAGACCCCAGGATAGATCATTGGGGTATCAGTGCAATGGCTTTAGATTAGAAACTCTGGGGTCACACTCCTCCCGGTAGACGAGCTGGGGAGAGCAATTGAGTTCAATACATGGAAGCGAGCATAAGTGAATCCTGCTGATTTGATACTTATGAACACTTGGAATCGAAAGATCTTGAACAGCAAGTAGAATGGCCTGAAGGCTGTTGTCTGTCTTTCCTATACTCTGAGCACCCTTGCTATTCTGCTTTGGCGACTTCTATCTTCTTCAGTCGCTGAGAGTCCATCGAACTCAGGATGTTTCACAGGAATCCTAGTGGAGATGCCTGGTCCGATGAATGGGTTATCCCCGTGGATCTCCGTTTGGTCCGGAGTGGATGTTGGTGCCAAGTAGCGCAAGAAGGAGGAAGGAAGTGCGCGGCCATAAAGAGGCAGACATGGCTATATAGCCTCGCGGAGATTGAAGCCAACCGGTGAGCAGGGGAACATGGGACGAGTAGCATGAATCGACAGAGATGGGAGGCATTCTCCATAACGACGGTGTATACTGAACGAGGCAACGAGGCAGGCGTGCGTTGGCAGAGTGAAAAATGACAATACAGACCGTGATATTTCGGTGTTGAAGTACTGTGTGGCTTGTTCAGCTTGTAATTGGTAGCCTTCGTTGTCAATGGCCTACACCTTTTCTGCGTTGGTACCCAATCTTACCAACGATACTGACCGGATATCATCGGAGGGTAACGAACAATGCCTTTGCTCGCAATTGAAGCACCACTCATTATGCTTCTGCGACGTCTTGGTACTGGGGCGGACCATGTGGAACGCGTTCATTGCCAGTGCAAAACCCGTCGGTTGGGAGGAACCTCAAGTACGCTCGCGGAGAACCGCATGAGAACGGGCCCAACCAGGCATCACGCCGACCGACGCAAGCGCAAGCATTGCATCTGATTACGCAACTATAGTTATTGATAAGGTTATTGGTAGGTGATGGTATTGGTGGTGTTGGGATGGAATATGCAAAGGGCAGGAGTATTCTATGTTGTGAAGGAGTGATTACTCTATCTATTCAAGGCTTGGCAGAATTTTGTACATATACTTTACATTATTGATCACTGCGGCGTATTGCCAAGAGATGGTGAGGTCAATTGAGCGAGAATTATCGTTATGCAAAATCATTAATGGGATCAGCTGATGCTGCGTAGCTGTACCTGCAGCGGCCATTCCCATAGCAGAGCGCCTTCAGGTTCACGGCTCTCGTTGAGTTGATTGCTCAACCAGTGTCCTCTTTAGACGACATAGGGAAATCGGACCATTTCTGGTGAACATGGTTTTAACATCATTATTTCTGTATTGATTGTGATTATTTCAGCGTAGATGATAAAGTAAACAAGGAGCATATCATGCACCTGATCTGATCATATTCGAGTCGTAATACCGGCTTACACAAGCGATGCCGTATAATCGTATCAAGATGCGCCAGTAGATCGTACTATTCAAACCTTGCCGGGCCCTACATCTCATGCGTCAGCTATGTGTTCCAGGTAGCGGTGGCAGCAATGACTCCGCACATAGCTGCTCACCAATCTAGACTTGTGCCATGGATGGTCCCCCACCTCGTCGGATTCCTCCTCTTATCGATGTGGTTCCACCGCGGGCCGACAGCGCCGAGAATACCAGTGATGCGGCGAAGGCTATGAACCCGAACCAGAGAAAGGCAGTCACTGCTTGCGCCTCATGACACCTCTTTCCTGGATTATCCGACCCGTTGGTGATGCCGTTGGAGTGGATATAGTCCTGTGATTGCGTCAGTACCGCAGAGGAAAGAGGTGCAGCTTGCAAGAAGCGCTTACCTGGTTGCCGCAACTGTGCACCTTGAGATATGCTGCCATCGCGATACCGCCAATGAGGAAGAATAAGGTATTCAGGCCATCGGCAATAACCATGAAGATACCTGAAATAGCGAACGCTTCGTTGATGGTCCCCGCGATGAGGTAGAACAAGGACAGCATTCCGAAGACAGCCACGAACATAACATAGTTGATAATGGAGGGGTTGCCAGCTATAGCGTCGGCGATCATGTTGCCAACGAGGGCCATAATGAGGAGGGTCCAGAGAAACTGCAGCAAAGGTCAGCGCGTAGTTTGGCAAAGCATGGGGATGGGGATGCGTACCTGGAGGCCCCGGAGGGCGAGATTGATGACATTCATGACGAAGGGAGGGTCAGCTTGTTTGCTTGGTGAATTGTTAATATTGTATGGAGGTCAACAGCATGTATACTTGCGCAAATTAAAGCAGAAAGATGGATGAGGGCGATTGATGGATTATTAAGTATGGGGCATGGATTTCTTCCGTGAGCTTTCCGGAAAGCTCCATACGTCAGTGGCAATCCCATGACCTATTCTGACATTTCTTGGTCAACGCTAGTCCCGAATCCTTGCGCTTCCGCTTACTGACAGCGTTGACATCCGTCCAGTCAGAGCTACGTTGAATTGCAAAAAATGGACTTAACAATGGTGGTGATTGCGGGTGATTGTGATGTTCGTTGAGGCTATTCTGTTGTAAAATAGAATAGCTACAGACAAAGGCCAGAGACCACACCATAATTATAGGACATGGAGTATCAACAACCACCCAAGTTTAATACTATCAAGAGATACGGGATTTCATTCACTAACCAGCTAATCAGATCCTTGGATCTGCCGTGGGTTGAATACTAGGTACTTTTAGTCGTGAACGTAGTAGCAGAAACCAAGCGGAGATATCCCCGTGTCCCCCTATCCCCGTCGACTTCTCCACCACAGGCGCCCAAATCCTCTTTCTTGAAGCTCCCGTCTTGCTGCTCCGTCAACGAGGATCCCCTCCCCTTCGCTCGTTGAGCTGCCGCTGCTCATCTGTTTTGCACTTGGTCCGTTGCCCACCATTCGGAGGAGCAGCGTCATCGCGAACGCGCTGAGGATGGAGAGGCACAGAATGCCAACCATGACCAACGTACTCTTTCTGTATTGCTTCCTGCCGTGTTTACTATCCGCTGGCCATCCTGTGAATAATGCGTAAGTTGTCAAGATGGATCCCAAATTGCCAAGACCGGAGACAAGAGCAGAAGCGGCAGCGACTCCAACTTCGCCGTGGCGTGGCTGAAATATTTCGTTCGTCCATGTCATCGTGATCGGAACGGTGGGACCAAGGCCAAACCCTACCATCAAGAGGCCACCATAACGAGGCCAAGGATTGGATTCACTCCCTCCGTACGTTGTCAGGAGAAGACCAGCAATCTGGATACATACCGGAACACTGAAGAACAGCGCTCGATGGTGATGAAACCGGTCTGAGAATGGAGTTACTAGGAGAATTGCGATCAGATCCATCTAGTTTCCATCAGTACATTGATGTCTACAAAAGCTCGTCACACACCGAGACTTACGATCCAGATGGGTGCGGTGAGCAAGCTGAGGTCGATGCTTGTCAGATTCTTGTTCGTCGCCTGGATGATGACAGAAGCGTAGTTCTGCACGCCTATACCCACGCCAACGACCCCAAAGTACATAAGTATGAGCGGCCACAGCCGCCAGTCCATGAACACGCGCAGAAGGTCTTTGAGGTTCCAGCGGTGGCGATGGTACACTCGTGTCAAGTCCTCGTAGTGTATCTGGGCATCTTCCCCGCTCAGTGCAGGCTTGCTTTGAGGTATCCATTTATGCCAACCAGATTGATCCCGTACTTCTCCTGGCGGCAAGGGTCGATCAGGAAGCCACCACAGCAGGCTAATACCGACTAGAATACCTACGAGGCCGTAAAGCAAGAACATCCATTGGAAGCCGACCAAGCCTCCCAGGCCGTCCATCTTCTGGAAACCCGCAGAGACCAAGCCAACGACAGCAGCTGAGACTTGGGCAGCCGTGAAATACAGACCTATGCGTTTGCCGGTGCGGGAAGGCGGGTAGAATAATGTTAGGTAGTAGGCCATGCCTGGCCACATTCCAGCAATTACTAAACCCAACAATGCTCGGAGTAAGCTACTATCGTGATTAGCTAGGCCGAGAAGACTCAAACCAAGCAACCTTACTATAGACTCCATGCAGCTTTCATTGCGGCCATGCAGCTTCCGATGATGCCGACACCGACCACAATTCGACTCATCCATACTCGAGGACTGAGTCTTGTCATGATGAGATTGGATGGAAGATCAAAGATGACATAACAGACATAGAACAATGCTAAACCGGTTGACACTTGCTTGGCAGTCAAGTGTAGCACTTCCTTAAGACTATGATGTTGAGCTTGGTTCATCGTTTGTGCCAAGCCGACATTGGAGCGAATTGCAGAGCAGAGGAAGTACAGAGTCCAGAAAGCTGACGAAGCCGTCAGTCTGCAGAGTGAAAGGACGACATGCAGAACGCGTACCCGGTATGATACGGAGATCGAGTTTCCTATTCAAAGTTTTGGCTTCCAGCTTTCATGAGAACTGCGATCATCTGGCCTGGTCTCACCTGTATACTCGCTCAACCTTTTCGATATCCGTCACCCCTGCTCTCTCGACCGGAAGGTCTCCTCCAGCATGATCACCCAATGTCAGCCTCGGGGCATGCTGACCTACTGAAGGCTCCTTCTCCGCCATAGTGCTGAGAACAGAAGAATCGGCCAAATGGAGGTTCACCTCTAAGTCGAACTTGAGGGGACGGAGAGATTCTTTATGAATGAAAATTATAGGAACGCCTATCGGCTAACTCTTCGGGATACCATATCGTTTTCCTAGCTGCAAGTCTGTCTCTGCTAGCTTGCTGTAATAGCCAATTGATTGTAAAGAGACTTTGACTGCCAAGCTTGCAGGTACAAGAAAATGAAAAACGTTGAATTGGCGGGAAACTACTGTTAGAATGCAACCAATTTTCCGCCGACATCGGTCTCCCCTATACCTGTCAGATCTTTTGATCTTAACGGTTCAGCATTGTGTGTGGGTCCTGATGCTACTTGCCATGAGCGATGACTTTCTCGGCGATCGTTGTGGAGCATCCAGAGAGAGGAGGTCGCATTCTACATCTCTTTTGGCGGCGCACCGGGGGTCAATATTTTGAGATATTCTATGGCAATTCTAGCCGGGTCTTGGCGCTCGGAAACGTGGGTGTCACCAAATGACCTCCGCCGGTAGCCACGCCGCAGAAACCTTCATGTTTGCAAGAACGTTTCAACGAGTACTGGTACGACCAGCGAGGCCTACCATCTGGAGGTCTGTGGCAACATTGCATGGGAGCCCCTACATTGTAGGTCAAAGGACTTCTGCACAATGCGAAATGACTGACATCCGTCCAGTATACCTTCCCTGATGAACGATCGATCAACAGCCATATACTCTCTCTCCTGTCGTACTTCCCACCCAAGTCCGAAATCGCTGTTGGCACCACTTCCAATCTTCCCCCAACGCCTGACTCCTTCAGTGAAAACCATAAATTCCTCGACATACTTCAATCAGTCATAGCGGAGCATGCCAATCAGGATCCAAATGTCATTTCGCAAGCTCAAGCCATGGCCTCAACTTCCGGATCCAGTCTAGGGTCTGGGGGAGCTTTCTTCCCAAACCAGCGGCAGAAGAGACGGAGCACAGCATACGGCGGTGGTGGTGGGACTGGCGGGGATGGCGCAGGTGGAGCCAGTAGTCAGGGAGGTGCCGGTGGTGGAGGAAGAGGCGGCTTTATTCACGTTTATGACGAGAGACACCCACCAGACTATGGCCGCATTCCAGATCCGGAGGATATCTTTGGAAGTCTTGAAGTGGATGGAGCAGGGAATTTTGTTGATGGGCATGGCAGATATCAGAGATCGGGAAGCTATCGAGTAGTCACAAGGGATGGCTTGTAAGCTGATGTATCCTGCTTTCTTCGATATCTGACTCATGGAGATTCAGCCTAGGATTGAGCCCTTTCCTGAGACAGAAGCTGGTGGATCGACTGAAGCAGGAAGACGCAAACTTGAGACAATGATATAGAGTTGATCAGCTGAAGGGGAAGACCAATGTGCAAGGAGGGTTGAAGTATAAGGAGTGATGAGGATGCAGCAACCGGATCACGTTGCATGATGGTCGGAGGATGGGAAAGGGTCGTCGCCTTTCGAACGAGGTAAAAAAGAAAGCTCTACACAGCTTGATCGCCACGTCGTAGTTTGCCAAATTATGCCAGTCTCAATCGGCCGGTTGCCATACGAGGCTGTCCGCTCTGGCACTACAGGGAAACATTGCTGTCATAAGATGGAACCCGGGACGAGGATAGCATGCAATCAGCAAGAGTCGGGATTGAAGAACGCCTGCTTCATACGTCATCTTTCACCGCAAGGTTCGAAACGTTTGTTACATAAAGAACCAAATTGTCGGATAGTGTGGTTGGTCAATCAGGATGTCCATACGACCTAACAAAGATATAAACATCATCTGGAGTGTAACCAGTAAGACCATTGAACACCTGATATAGGCGGGAGATATCCCCTCATCAAGTCGTATGATATCTCAATTTTTCTAGACTTGATGTTTTTGATTCGTGCCCATCCTTATCATACAATCATTGTGGTACAGGCGCCCTGAATTGTCTGTTAAGGTAGAAGATCGCCCGCAACCCTCTCCATCCCTGAAGACTTCGGCTACAGTGGTAAAGACCAGTCTGCAAGCAAAATGATCGACAGAGTACAGAATTTTTCACGCTGCAGTGAATGATTAAAGATATTTATGCCCTAAACAATCAATGCCAATCGTGAGGCGGACCGAACCGGGAGTGCCAAGACCGCCGTCATTTTTGGTTTAGTCTTAACATTGACGTCGAGAATCCCCAATATCTACCACCCTTCTGCTGATGCCACAAACCTTCATACCCTCGAGCACAATCAATCAGCTGATATTCTAGTTTCGCAGTCTCTACGATACAACTACGAACGCGCAATTGTTGTTCAGAGTCGATGGTCGACGCCGCAATTGAACACTCGTAACTCGACGAAAACACCAACACTTTATATCGATTGCCCCACTGACGACTCAGTACAGCTCTGTCGGGTCCCAAGACAAGAGCAAAAGGATCAAGGAACCTTCTCGAGCTCACGCTGTACGTATGATTTGAATTCATCCTTAGATCTGGTAGTTCGAAGACGTCAAGACCCAAGTGCTAGAATCTCAGCATGCATGTATAAAATCAAATATACGCAAAGATGGCATCTACCTTTGATGATGAGGAGCTATCGATGTCGCTGTCAAGCCCTGTGGCAGAGCGACGCGGCCAGCGACCAGCTCCCCACAGACCGAGCAACGCCGCAGCTCAACAAGCAGCCAGCCCAGCTGTCAAGTTACCCACCGATCGGCGGACTCAGCAGCGTATAGGGCTATACGATGTCAAGAAGACTTTGGGAGAAGGCTCTTTTGGAAAAGTGAAGCTTGCGACTCATCGCGTTAGCGGACAGGAGGTGGCACTCAAGATTATATCGCGGAAGAAGCTCATATCGAAAGACATGGCTGGAAGAGTGGAGAGAGAGATACAGTATCTCCAGCTACTGCGGCATCCACATATCATCAAGTTGTAAGGCCAACCACTCTTATAACAGAAAGATCCATGTTGACAATCGTAGGTATACTGTCATAACGACACTCACGGACATCATAATGGTACTTGAATACGCTGGAGGAGAGCTTTTCGACTACCTGGTCAAGCATGGGAAGATGTCTGAAGTGAAGGCCCGCCGTTTCTTCCAGCAAATCGTGTGCGCAGTAGAGTACTGCCATCGGCACAAGATCGTACATAGAGACTTGAAGCCGGAGAATCTACTGCTAGACACTGAACTCAACGTCAAAATTGCCGACTTCGGTCTAAGCAACATCATGACTGATGGCAACTTCCTCAAGACGAGCTGTGGCAGCCCTAATTATGCCGCACCTGAAGTCATCTCCGGGAAATTATATGCTGGACCTGAGGTAGACGTATGGAGCTGTGGGGTAATTCTCTATGTCTTGTTGGTCGGGCGTCTCCCCTTCGACGATGAGTTCATACCGTCACTGTTCAAGAAAATTGCATCTGGGACGTACTCTACTCCGCCTTTCGTTTCGTCTGGAGCGAGGCATATCATCCATAAGATGTTGAAAGTCAGTCCAATTCAGCGTATCACCATACAGGAGATCCGGCAAGATGCATGGTTCAATGAAGATCTTGCACAGTATTTGACGCAGCCCATCGAAGAGTTTTTCGATACTGGTGTTGACCCAAACAAGGCCATAGATCCTCGGAAGTTGGCGCCAGGGAAAGCTCCTGAAGAACAGGAGCAGATACACGAATCTGTAATTGGAAAATTGGGGAAAACCATGGGCTATGCCAAGGACGATGTACAGGACGCTCTCGGCAAAGATGAGCCAAATGCAATCAAAGATGCATACTTGATTGTGAGAGAAAACCAGATTATGCAAACGAACCGTATGTTGTTCCCTTTCGTTGTGCTGGAAGATCGCGATTGCCGTTTCAGCAGCAATCGCTTCCTGCTTGGCCTCCCCGTGATTGCCTTTGTACTGCAATTGAATTCCCTGTACTGACATCAATTTCATCAGCAACGCTTGCCGCAACTCAGAACCTGGGCTATCTTGCAACATCACCACCAGCGTGGAGTCCAAGTATGCCAGCAACACCTCGAATGATCACTACGCCAATGGCAGAGGCTGTTCATGCTCACGTCGGCAATGTCGCGGCCAACAATCAAGATCAGCAGTCGCGTGATGCTTCCAGATATCCGAGCAGTGTTGCTGATGCAGCTGGGCCTGCCCCAACGCCTAGACAGGGGCAGCAACCCGTCTCCAACCGCGAGGATCAAACTCATCAAGATACCTATGTCAGCAAGATTGGTGTCCTTACGACGAGCCTACCAATGTACCACAATCAGATTATGAAGATGAAGAAGGATGACGAGGTACGCAGGCTTGCGGAGAGGCGTGCAGTCGAAGAGGGAGAGCCTCTTGGGCCACGTGAGAGCGAGATGCTGTCCAGCATGTCAACCGAGGTTGGAACAGGACACCAGACGAGCGAACAGCAAGCTGAGACTATTCGTCGGCTGAAGCCACACTCCCGATCCACGCTTCAGATTCACACTATTCTCAATACTGCAGCCCAGAATCCAGAAGACACCGTAACCCACGTTACCAAAAAGAGCAGGTCTACCAAATGGCAATTCGGCATCCGAAGTAAAAACGAGCCCGTGGATGCCATCAGATGCCTTTACAAGGCTTTGGCGACGATGGGAGACTGTCAATGGCATGTCAACCCGCCCAAGGATAAATCAAACGACGTGGACGGCCGTAATGGAGGCCCTTTCCCCGTCAACATTGATGGAGCTACTCACATTCCCACAGGAGACTCCAATCTTTCCGAGAGTCCGGAGAAGGAGAGGCATCATGCACTCGACGCCCGCCAGAACAATGGTATTAAAGCCCAAGACTTTGGCGCCGACGGGGCCACAAGCCCTGACCACACTCCACCGGACGTAGCTACGTTGGCGATTGACTCTGATAGCGAGAATGACAGCGATGTCGATATTGACAATCCCCCACCCGGCTACTTCCCTAAGGATCCATGGTGCATCCATGTGCGCTGGGAGAAGAAAGGCATGGTCCCACCCAGCATGACCAACTCCAATTCCGCCCGAAGCAGCCGTGTTGACCTTGCCAGCAATAATGGTCTTGCTCGCCGTGGCAGCTCTGCTCTTGGCAGCTCCAGCTCAGCGGCTGGATCAACGACCAGCGTTATAGCGGGTATGGAGCCTCTCACGACCAACTTCAACGATACGGCCTGCTTCGTCTACCTGGACTTGCAGATCTACTCGTTGGAGATGGAGACATATCTCGTGGACTTTAAGTGTGCCGGGTACGAATCTATTGTGGGCAGCAAGGAGGTCGTCAACAGGAAGGGTCAGACCATCACGGAGTACATTGGATCTGGGTCACGAGTGGTCGAGAAGGACGTCACAAGTCCTCAGCCATTCCTAGATCTCACCAACAAGCTGGTGATCCATCTCGCCAATGGGAAGGGCTAGGAGGAGAGTTTCAAGCAGAGAGCTACGGGTGAGGCACACTCGTATGACAACAGGGACAGGCTCGATAAAAACACAATTTGTTTGCTCATGGGTTGATTATCGATTAAGCGCCGGCGCCGGAGGTTCTCTCATACTTTATGATTGTACGGATACCACATCGCATTTTTCAACGTTTTTCTTCTCTTTCGGAACGGGGTCTTTCGGCATATATCTCCCTTTCAGTGGTTGGACATTGTGCGGCTGATGAGGGTCTGTTGGGTTATGTGGCATTTGACTTTACGACAGAGTGGGAACTCTTGATACTTTTGGAACCTTTATTAAATTGAAAAAGTCGACTATTGGGGGTATCTAATCTATCGTTCGTGATATGTGCTATTTTGGGGTATCGTTTGTGCATGAGCTGCAATTCTTGCTGCTTATTAGTCTTGACAGTGATCAGACGTCTTCCCCCCTTTTCGACCACTTCGACCACTTCATCCCTCACTTCACGCTCCCCTCCCCTTCCTCTTCCTCCTACCCACAGCCGCTCTCTCCTCCGCTCGCAGACCCAGAAACTCCACCTCCATCACCTCATCCGTCTCATCAGCAATCCTCCTCTTCTTACTCAGCGCCTTGTTCACCAAATCCTCAACGCTCGGGAATGCATTCCTCATGCCTGTTAAATCCCGACTCTCCCCCTCCTCCCCATCTACCTCAACCACCTCCCCCGTCCTATCCGCAATCCTCCTCCTCTTCCTCATCCCCCCATCCACCAACCCCTCAATCCCCAAGCATCCATTCCTCACGCCATTTAATACGCGAACCCCACCCGGCCCCACTCCCACCCCTTCATCCCGCCACCGCCGCGCCACCTCCTCGTCCTCTTTACTCTCCATGCGGTGGAAACTGGCGTGGTGGCCGCAGCCGTCGCAGTCGTAGCTCGAGGCTGCTTTGAGCGGGTGGATCATGAAGCGGTAGCAGGCGCAGGTGGTGACTAGGGTTGTTTTTTGGGAGCAGGGGCCGCGGGGTGGGGTGTAGGACATCTGTTGGGGGGAGGGTGTTAGTGGGGGTGGATGGCGGCTTTGTGATATAAGGAGGGGACAAGGGGGTTAGGGAGGGAGGGAAGGAGGGAGGAGAGGAGGGGGAGATGGGCGTACTTGAGCCCAGATGTTGGGGGGGTGTTGTGTTGATGCCATTCTTTTGGGTTGAGGTGTTGCTACTTTCAGCTGTTCATGTCGTGTGGATGTTTCGATATTGTGACCAAAAAGTTGAGGTGATGAGCCTGATGGCTCTGGCTTCCAACTGCTTGTGTCATACTTTGGGAAGCATTGCAAATGTTCGTACGGAGTATTGGAGACGCAAATTGGGCATGAAGAGTCGCGTTTGGTCGACGCGCCGAAAGGGGAAATTCTTGCCGAGATAGAACTAGATGCCAGAATTGGTTTTCAGTGCACTTCAAGCCAACGATATCTCCCTTCCTCTATATTGCGCTCTGCACTTGCTCGGTACAGGTCACACGAGTTGAAAGCCATGGTGGCACGTCACTCGCTAATCTATAGCCTCTCATCCCTCTTCCTGATCCTCCCACTCTCGTGGGCGCTCAAATTCGACTTGGAAGCACACACTGGCCACCACAACAAGTATGAGCGATGCATACGGAATTTTGTCGCCAAGGATACATTGGTGCTGGTAACGGCGATAGTTGATGGGCAAAAAGGGGATGGGCAAATGGTCAATATGCATGTCAGTCTGCCCCCCCAAAGAGATTGATCTAAGAGTCGGGCTGTTCTAATCGGTCAATGCTCTGCTAGATCAAAGACGCTGTGGGCAATGAGTACGGACGGCCTAAAGACATCGTGGGCGAAACGAGAATGGCCTTTACATCACATGCAGACACCGCATTCGACGTCTGCTTCGAGAACCAGCTTGTCACAACTCGTACGCCTTGCTATCCCCCACCCATCGTATAGCACAAGTCATACTAACCCCCACCCGCCAGAGGCCGTCCTGGCACAATCTCGCCATATAGAGTTGGACATCGACATCGGCGCCGACGCTCGCGACTGGTCCGCCATTCAAGCCCAGGAGAAGCTCAAACCCGTCGAGACCGAGCTGCGGCGGATCGAGGAGCTAGTGTCTGAGATTGTTGGGGAGATGGACTATTTGAGGACGAGAGAGCAAAAACTTAGGGATACGAACGAGAGTACGAACGAGAGGGTTAAGTGGTTTGCGTTTGGGACGATGGGTATGTTGGTCGGATTGGCGGCATGGCAGGTAGTCTATTTGAGGGCTTATTTCAGGTATGTTGTCGGTTCCTCCGGGTCTCTTGAGAGCTGGTTTGCTAATGAGAAATATAGGTCGAAGCATTTGATATAGCGCGGAGTTGTGTCTTAATAACCCTTCTATTGCACATTGCGTTGGAGTTCAATATTACATGGTACGCCTGTAAGTATGGCCTGACACATCTTCCATTGCTCTTTGAGCGACGAAACAGATGCAGTGAACCCTCAAGAATCCTATTGCCCTCAGAAACTCAGCGTCCTTCGATCCCGGTGTGCTGCTCACGATGAGTGTTCCTGCCAGAAATGATCTGGTCAATTATCTGTCTTTGCACGCATGAACCAAGTGCCCAGCACATTCTGGCGTTTGATCATGCGACTGAGATCACCAGCTTGAAGAAAGGTCGACCAAATACGTCGTGAAATACATTGTGCCAGCCCTACTACTGACCTGCATCGCACGCATAATGCATCAGAAAATCGCAAAAGTCTGCTGAAAAGGAGCCCCCTTTTGGCTATATCTCCGAAACTCGAGCTGGAACCTGCGAATATTCCGTTTCAATGTGTGCAGAACTGCGAGTGTCACAATACAGCTGCGCGTGTCTCGCCCTCTGACGTTGCCATAGATGAAGGAAATGTCTTGACTTTGCATGATGCTTGCGTCCTCTTGGGCATGATATATTTTGAAAGAGCGAGATACGCTGGAATCGCTTCGTGTCTGCTGAGTCCTTTGAGAACTTTTCTATACTGCTAGTCTGAGAAAATTGTTACAGGCAGGAATCTTCTGGGAATGCTATCCTGGTATAGATTAACCAAGCGATATCATTACAGGTCGCGGTCAAGGTAAAGCTCCGGACTATCGCCAATAGACTCCTCTGCCGTTTCAATTAGGATGATCAATTATTTTGCGACATGAAGCACGCCTGTAACCGAGACGCTTTGTCATTAAAGGCGACAACAAAAACATCTTTAGCCGTCGCGCATGGACATTTTGTTATGTATGTCACGTCCCTATTCTTTGTTCCGGAGCTCTACTGGCTCATTTTCGGCAGTCAACACGCTTTGGTTACGGGACTAAGCTGGAAAATCGCCTTTGCAAGCGCTGCGAAGGGCACGAAATCTGACAACGCTCGTCTTAAGTATGTGACATACAGAGCTAACATCTCTTCTCTTCATCGACGTTCCTTGAGACCACCTTTTTTCGCGGTCAAGTTATACTACTCAATTCATATCCGGTTATAGCGAACAGTCAAGATGGTTCAGAAGTTCCTTGTCTGTTCTCATCTTAGCGCCATCATTTTGGTCGTATATTACACAATATCAGCGAGCGCTCTGCCTGGCATGGACTCCTCGCCGGTCAGCAATTTACGACTAAATATATCATCGCTCTCCGTAAGACCTCCGATAGAGGCCAAAAAAAATTATATTATTTGGCCGAATGAGCCTGGTAACGTCTCAATGACTTCCAATATCGATCGAGCTATGGCAGCAATTGTGCCTCGAGCCTCTATTACCCCGTTCACGAGTCCGCGGACTGGCATCGAGTTCTGGGTGGTCACAGCAACTGATCGGCAAGCTCAGTCTCTTTCGCATATACAACATGTTAGTCTGCGCAGAGAACAAAGAGACAAAATTAAGACCGCTGACTTGAATGTGAGACCACAATGGCTGAAGACAGGGACGTTTTCGAAGACGATTTGCTTGAGACTTCTACCCGAGACATATCGTTATCTAGTGCATTCAATCTCCGTCCAGATACAGTGATTCGAGACGAGGATGCCCAAGAGGACCTGAAAGTCATCTCCTGGCCAAACAAGACCCCGTCACCGTCTTTGGCAGACTTGAGATCATATTCGTATCAGGAGCTGGGCCGAGAGGGCAGTTATATCTATCTCATCGAGAACGGGATTGATCCCGGAGCTCCAGTGAGAAGCCCAGCTCTGACAACCTACACTCGCATCTAATCTTACCTTTTTTGAACTGCAGGATTTTGGCGCCATGAAATTCCGTCCGAGAAAGCCGGACTGGCACTATGCCCCCATCGGCGTGCGCAAGAGCGAGACGGATGACAGTCCACTCCAACATGGCTCATGTGTGGCGTCCAAGGCCGCCGGCGCAGGATATGGGGTATCCAAAGAATCACGCCTGATCATCCTGAAAGCCTCCACGAGGCTATCCAACCTCAATTGGGGACTCTACACAGCACGAGACGACATCATCGCCAACAACCGGCAGGGCAAATCGGTAGTGCTATTCGCCAAAAGCAGTTCAGATCCGGGTAATATACCAGCGAGAGATGGGTGGCCCAAAATGCATTCATATATGAAGGACTTGTTCGATCTCGACGTAATTGTAGTCACTTCCGCGGGCAACAAAGCCACTCAGCCGGGCAGGCGGCAGGTCGACACGGTGCCGCAGCTCTGGGAGGGCCCCAACTTCCCTCTCATAGTAGCCGGAGCCGTTGATAATCAAGGTCTCCGAGTCCCAGAGTCGCAAGGACCGGCCCATGTGACGGCCTGGGCACCTGGCTTCGACGTCGGCTGTGTCAGGGGTCGATACACATCCGGCACGGGGACATCGGTCTCTGCCGGCGCGGTAAGTTGGATCTGAGTGCTTAACATGTATGGAGACTGTGAGAGTGGCTGATTTGGACTTATAGGTCGCTGGCTTGTTAGCATACTTTTTGGGCCTCGATCCTCCTCCGTTCGTGGTCGGGGGAGGAAATACGGCTAAGAACGCGAAGAAGTTTCTTCAGGGGAGAGGGAGTTGGCAAAGGAATCCTGGTGGTCCAAAGAATGTCGTGTGGAATTTGGAAGATGGTACGATGATAGCATCATCTCGTTCTAACACTTCCGACATTCAGTTGCCGTCTAGCGTTGCAACATCCTGAAAAACGCCGTAACGACTTGATGAGATGGCTGCAACGATGTCTACGTGGAGTCGCTTATTGTCTCATTCGACGCTACCTACATCACGAAATGTGGCCAGCCCAGTACGACTTTACGTCCCGTTGTTCACCATCGCAAGCAATCAAGGTCACACAGATTGCAGTCCAAGATTTGAAAGTACAGTGCAATCAGCGTCATAGCTCGTGCCTTTCTCGTGGCAAATATGCCCATGCTATGCAATGCTAGCTTTAAATACCTCTCTACATTCCATGCCAATATGTCATTGCTCCGCAGGAAACGATGGCGCCTCTCAGAAAGCAGGTCCTTGACACGAAGCCATACAGCCTCAGTTCGAGAATGTTCCTGTTTCATGCCCGAGTCTGGTGAAACGTCCATCAACAACGTGCAACGAATTCTCAGTTCAACCCATGCCTTCAAAGCCTATACCATCCAACCCATCCCAAACACCGCGCCATCACAGCTTCGAAAAGTTTGGCTTCCGTTTCGTTATCCCAGCCATCATAGCGACCTTGACATCATCACTCTGCAAAGCCGCTGAGTTCCAAATACTAGTATACCTCAGCCCATCCTCCACGCTTCTTGTCCAGCTCCAATTCAAGATCTCTTTAGTACCTTGAACAGCCACCGGGCTCTTCTCAGCAACCAGTCCAGCCCACCGTAACGCTTGTTGAATAACCTCCTCTTTGCCGCCTTGGCCGCCAACCCAGCTCACCAATCCCACTTTCTCCGCCTCTGCAGCATCAAATGGTCTCGCACTCAGGCATACATCTTTGATCCAGCTGCCATTGCCGACGACTTTGGGTAATCGATTCAATGTGCCAATATCCGCCGCCAGCCCAATGTCGATCTCTTTGACCGCGAATTTCGTGTCTTTGGCACATATCCTCACGTCGGCACAGAGGCTGATGTCAATGCCCAGACCTAAGCACCATCCGTGCAGCACTGCGATGACGGGCTTCTCGCATTGTTCGATTGCGGTGATGCATGCTTGAAAGGATTCGATATGCCGCCGCATGTGCGTGGCTACCCTAGCCCCATCTAGCTTCGGCTGTGGTTCGGTATTGTTGTCAGATGAGTCTAACGGCGGCTGATAGTTGGGATCAAGGATCGAGTTCTGGCTCGCGGCTTGCACATCGAGGCCGGTGGTGAACGCTTTGGAGCCAGCGCCTGAGAGGATGACAACGCGGGTATCTTGGGAGGTGGAGAGGAAGGAGAATAGGGCTGGGAGTTCACTCCACATTCTGTGATCAATATTATTAGCTGAGTCTGATTCCAAAGGTCATCTGAAGCGAGACGTACCGCTCTATGAAGGCATTAAGCTTCTCTGGACGATTGATTTCGACATGCGCAACGAAAGGAAGGGGGTAGGTCAGGTTGAAGTACTGCGATGTTGGAGGACTTGAGGCCATTTTCGAAACGATTAGCTGTAGACTACCACATGTGCGCACTTCTGACCACCATGTATAGAATAGGATGATGAACTCTCAGAGAGTGGACAGCTCGGACATCATAGAATAACCTCGGCTATACCCCAGAGATTTACGGAGGTATTTCCGGTACGATAACGCTAAGATAGCGGTCACTCTTGGCAACCGTTTCGACGTCATTCTGACAGCCAGCAAAGCAGGTTTGAGCACACGAGCAAACACGCTGGCATTGTTCCTGCTTCTGGTGTCAAATAACCTATCCCCTCACATAACATCACAACCACTTCTCAATGTCCGCAAAGAACAATCACCCTCAGTCATCCCCTCAATCTCCCAACCCCACGCACATCGCAAACATGGCCTCAAACTCGGACTCCTCTAGCGGAATGAGCGGCTTGCTCATTGCCCTCATCGTCCTAGCTACAGTCGGAGCCATTGCCGGCGGTATCTACATGTCCGGACAAGCAGACGATCTGATCAAGTTCGTGATGGAGAAGTATCTCAAGGCGGAGGCGACGGCGGAGGAGAAAGCATTGGAGAAGGCTGGAGAGACCAAGGCTGAAGGCTTCTTGTCAGTGGATGCTTTCTGCCAATTTTTTAGGATATGCAGCTGATGTCAAGTACAGGAAGGATCGACTCAAGCAGAATCCCGTTGTCTCCAACAATGAGCTCAATCAAATTTCAGGCGGGCTAGGCGACGAGGCTGCGAGGGAATATGGCAAGCGAGGGCTTGGGAAGGGTATCGGCCAGGCTTTCGATTGAGCTGCAAGCAAGCGCGTCTCACGCTTGGAACGAGCATCTGGTAGTGATGGTTCTGGCTGAGCTCATGGGTGCCTTTGAAAGGCTGGTCGACCGCTTCGAAGGAGGTGATCAATTGGTTCTGGGCACGCAAAGCTGGAGCGATGCCTGATCAGAGCATGAGACGGTAGATTAGGACATCCAAACAAGCCAATGATTCAGCGACTCTGAGGTCTGCAACACCATAATCTATGAGTTTGAAGTGCAATCGGTACCTTGTGAATTCCTGTGACTATGCTCTTGCATGCCATGTTCTGGCTGACCCTCCCGCTGATGAAGCGCTTGATAACATGGACGCCCCTTTCCGTCTATGTTGCCCATTCCTATCCTCGAAATAACACATGCAAAATCCACGCAACATTGTGCAACTGTCGCCATCCCTCAAGAGTCTTTGTATCTCCAGATAATTGCACCTCAGTATGTAGATGAGACGTGACTCAGGCTCAGTAGTCCAGCATATTAGACCCTTACAGCTCATTGCACTATCATCTCCTCACTGATCCCTCATCATAACCCGGTGGCTTCGCCTCCCCTCTCGAAAGATCACGTAGCTCCACCCCAGACCCACCACCCCTATGCACCGGATCCAACTCTTTCAAATAAGGCGGCGGCGCCTCCCCCCTCTCATCCACCCCTTCTTCCACTCCCCCTCTCCTCCACCCACCCACTCCTCCTCCCCTCCTCCTCCCCGGCCACATCTGCAGATCCCTCGCCAGAACAGAATGCCGATTATCTCTCGCCTGCATTGTTTTGTTTCTCCGTCGACGCGCAAAAGACCACCAGACTAGGGCTAGGACGATGACGAGGACGAGGAGGAGGAGGAAGTAGTAGTTTAGGACGCCGGTGTCTGGGGAGCGGGTGTTGTCGTGGGTGGCGTAGCCGGCGGTGTCGGTTGAGGAGGGGAGGGGTGGGGTGGAGGATGAGGCGGGTGGGGGTGCGAGGAGGATGTCGCCGTTGGTGGAATCGGGAGTGCTCATGGTGGGAGTGGTCGTTGATGGGGCGGTGGAGATTGGCGAGTGCTGAAGCTGGGATTTGACGCGGTGAGGTCAATCGTTGAGCTGGTGAGGGGGGGAATGAAGAAGATGTTCTGGGTTTGTAATCATGGAAGTGGGATCCAAGATTCAATGTTGGTAGTGCCTTGATTGAGGATGAGTAATATTTATGTCTTGGGTATTCTATTCCATATATAGAATACCGCTAGCTCCAGTACAGCTACACTTTCTTCCCCTTCAATAATATCTCGTTACTTCAGCTTGCGTTGCTTGTTGTCACGGACCTGTACTATCAAACCCCGCCGTAGGTATTCCGAGGAATATACGTGCCAGCCTTAGGAGGTTCCACTTGTTTAATTAGCATGTAAAGGTATGTTCACAGCTGGGCATTGCAATGCATGTTGACAGACCAGCCTATCAATTACTATCAGATAGGCCACATTTGCACAAGAGCAGATGGAAAGATTGTGAATATGATGGATAGGAAGTTTGCATTGCTTCATCCAACTTGCTAATCTATCTGAGCCCTGTCTGACAACAGGGATCCCCACGAGCATGACTGTACTTGATCGCTAATATAACAGCTTTCTGTGATTATCGCTAGTCCCGTTGCGTTGACGGCGAAACTTCCCCTAAGCTCGAATCTCCAAGCTCGACAGACATTTCTCTGCTAGAGAGCCATTTACCTGCTTTAACGCACTCTAGGAGCTTAGCTTTCTCGTCTGAATCTACTATGATTAAACTGGGTCGCGCAATTGACTTATAACCCACCCGTCTAACGGGCTTCACGACTCTGGTGACCATTCTTGAAGCTGTCGTCCAATAGTGTCGGGATTATCTGCTCAGAAACCGCCGCCACATCAAGTCAACGTCTACTAGCTAGGACAGCAGGCCTATCCCTCTCATCAGCTGCCTGCAAAACATCAACAAGGTCCTCGTTGCCTTCAGAAATACTACATTCCTCAGCATTGACAGTCAAGTACTGTCTGAGATTTCTCCTACACCGCTCCTTCCGGAGAAAATAGCCTAAGCAATAGGTGAGAATCCCCATCACGTATCAACGATATTGGCAAAATTCCCCTCAGATCTATTGATATCATCATGGACGCTCCCGGCTTTTCAGACGCTCAATGCTCTGAAACATTCAACTTCACGATGCAAGCTATGCATACCTTCAAGAGCAATCAGGCTCAGGCGGCTACTCGGCGACGTGTCTTCAGGCCTGAAGGCGTTGGCTATTTTAATTTACATCGTTAGGCCCAAAGGTTGATGCTTTTGGGCTATCAACCACAAAGGAGCGCATCGAGGCACTGATGAACATCAACTTCCCAACAGACCTCGAGGCACTCGAACATTATCTCGGCCTGACGAGATGGATGAGGAACAAAATTTCATACTATGCCCAGCGAGCAGACTTCCTGCAAGCTGAGAAGACAAAATTACCAAAAGGTTCCCCAGTTAAAAGCGGCCACAAACGAAAGCGATTCACCAAAACGACGCCTATCGAGAAAAGGCAAAATCTTCTCAACTCGTTCCATCCCCTACAGAATGCGTTTTCAAGTCCAAATCTCGTTGTCCACTTTCCCTATCTCAGGCGTCTCTACACTGATGTCGACGCCTCGAAAAGAGGCTACTGGGTCATGGTACACCATGTCAAAGGAGACCCCACTGGAAATAAATAATCTAAAGGGGACATTGGACCCATCCTATTTCTGTCTAAATCCTTGAACGGGGCTGAATCCCGCTATTGGCCAACTCAACTCGAAGTGGCTTGCCCAGTGTGCCAGTCTAGACTATTCGTAAGATCAGACACTTCATCGACAGCTTCCCATTTCTCACTATCGTGTTTACAGACCACTCTGCGACGGTGAATATCGTAAGGCATGTCTCCCTGACTTCCTCCTCAACTAATAAGCTCAACTTTAGACTTGGGAGAGCTTCGCAATACCTTTCGCAGTTCAGGCTTGATGTTCGCCACCAGCCGGGTAAATAACATATTATGCCTGATGCTTTATCTATGCTAATGAACGATCCGGCAATTAAGCGCGGTCTACCAACTACCGAAGAAGGCACGATTAATAAGGTTTTCGCTTTCACTGGCTTTCTCGCGGAAATGTCTCCTTCTTTCAAAGACCGAGTTATAGTCACTTAATGCGCCAGCAAGAAATAGACGAAAATTCGTGATGCCTTGACAGATGGAGATCCTTATGCGCCAGGTACTCAATTTCATCCTGCGGAGGGACTGCTTTACTATACTGACTACGAAGGTAGAGTCCGGCTGTGCCTCACTGGAGAATTTGAGAAGGAAACCTTCCACCAGGGGGGATCGGGACCTCCTGGCCCAACAGGTGATCGCTGAGTACGACGCGAAATATGGGGAAAGGTCATTACGGGATTTCCAGAAAGCAAGAGGTGAAGCGGAGCAACGTCGTCAAGCTCATCCATCGAGGGCCTTAATGGCCCAGATGAGGTGTCCGGACGACCAAGTATTATGACTGCCCGTCTTTAACTTTTGCCTTTATCTTACGGCGTGAACGTGCTCTCTAATCGACAAACTCGAACTCTACTGTTCAATATAGACCGTGGTACTTTACATGATATCTCAACCCGTTTGAGTTGACTACTGAATCCTAGCCACTTCCTCTTATCCCATCATTGATTAAATTCACGTCACGATAGAATGAGTGGTGCTTATGCCACCACCAGCAACCTCCTACATTTCGTGAGCATGGACATACCGCCGGCAGCTCCGTTGCCAGCGTTCAACTACCTAAATCCACTGGTCACCCACCCTACCATCTCAATCTATCATCTCTATTTTACATTCAGCCTGAGTCTTTCTGCGAGTTTTGAATAATCAGCGACGGCGAGGGACGGGGTGAATCCCACCGGCACTCCCCCACTTGCTCGTTTCTTTTTTGGACCTCTCTGTACCGGCGCTTTACGTTTTTTGGCGGTGGTTTCGGCAGTCTTAGAGTTGGCTGTGTTGGCCGTCGTTCATTGTTCAGATTCTGCGATTTCCTCCGTGGCGGCGTTGAATATGTATTCGTCTTGCTTTATACATTCGTCACCCACTACGGTGTCGTGCCATTGCACCACTCTTCGTCCCCGTTCTGATCTTTATATGACAGCTGCTTGACGTCTGCCAGACCGGCTTCTGCTCCTTCCGTACCATGCATCTGGCGGTGGCCAAAGATTATCTTGTAATGTTTTGGCATGGACGTCGTCTTGGCGGGACAGCCCTTTTGCACATATCCGGACGTGATGCCTTTGGTCGTGAAAACCGTAGGCCAGGCAGCTGCGCGACTCCCTGCTGTTATCCTGAAGATACAAGAGTAAGGGTATTAGATGACCAAGTTCTTGCTGTTTCCAACCCATTTGCTCCGTGTTGACCCGATATCGGGTTTCATAGGCGTGCAGAAATATATATATATTTAGGAAGAAAAAGATCATTTATCGTCTGCTTAGATATATATAAATGAGGCGATATGAGGTACGATAATCCCCAGGTCGGAAGTCGATGACTCTGATAGACGAGAAAAGGTTTCATTGTACTGCTAGCTAAGTCATTTCACGATGTATGTGAGCTAGAGAAATAGATGGTGATGGTACTTTTAATGCTGCCGCAAGTTGGACGAGCATGATAACTCACAGTACATCGCCCCTCTGGAGGAACAGTCGTGCATATTTATGTATCATACGAGTACCAGGTGATTTGAGACATAATGACATGGTGAACTTATATGCTGAGTACAGACTTCCTCGAGTGCACAGATTTGCGACTGACCGTCAATGATCGACTTGGTCTGTTCTGATGACAGCAAGAATGTCCCGAAAGTTGGCATGGGCAGACTATGTTGGGAGCGACGGGTGGGGCTATATTGGTCCAAAGTTTGAGAAGCCCATCTTGGTCGATTCGCCGTTGGTCTCAATCCAAACGATGGTGTGATTGTATGGCTTTGGCGTAATTAGGGCGGTTCGCTGGATCTACCATGGAGACGACAGAACCTTTGTACCAGATTGTGGAAATAGTATCACTAATGGCTGGAACGGTTCGGTATTGCTCGGTGAGTTCGCATTTGGGGTAGCCTAAGGTCACCCAGCGCTTGTACATGCTCTTGTTCGTCAGTTGGGCAAACGGATAGGTACGTTCGTCAGTTCGTCGTTGAGGGGAGGTCAGCAATGAGGAAGAGGCAAGAGATGAGGTTGCGGGGGAGGATGAACAAAAAACGGAGAGGCGGGATATATATATAAAACAATGGTAAAGCTTTGAATTCCTCAATGAAACATACGTATCTTTATACCATGTCGACGGTCAATCGCTGAGGAGTGACTTGAGAAGGAAGTAATGATAGTGGAAGAAGTAAATAAGGAGCAATAATAAAGTGCGCTTGAGTAGTCAGGCGACGATGATGCTGAGGAGCCCGAAGTTGCTCGACTTGAGGCATGTCAGCATCGTCGACCACAATGTTGATGTCCGGAAAAGTCGTTGGTGGAGGAAGAGAATTCTCAAACGCGTGGCCTCGCTTGGCGAGCTTGTAGGGTCGTCTGATCACTGGGGTGATTTCTCGTATCTCATTGAATACCGAGTTGTGGAGGGATTCTGGATAGGGTTGGTGGTTACGGTACTGCATATTGATGCCTGGGTAGAACTCGGGCAAAGAGCTGCATTCAATGACCCAGATGGCCTGAAAAATTAGCTATCATACTGAATGAAGAGGGTCAAGCGTACCTCATCAAGACAACTGATCAATTCCCGCCAACACCTTGTCAAATCCTCTTGCTGCACTTCTGCGAAATGCAGACGCTTCAATCCATTCCATTCTGTGCAGGCTTCAAAGAAACCTTTCGTCAACTTGTTGTGATCCATATTGATGTCTGGATTGGTCGCTTCGGCGATCTGCTTTATATATATATACAAAGGGAAGGTGAGAGATAACTTGAAATCGTTCAAGTATTCGCATTCTGTGGCTGTGAAATTGAAATTCGGGCAGAGAATTGTGCTTCATCAAGCACACAAGTAACCCCAAAGGTCGCTGTAGGATTTGTTGACCGATGTGATTCTCTCTAAGACTGATATAAAGATCCATAATAGGAATGTAGGCTGGATGCCCAGTGACAGATGGTTTGAAATCGTCGCAGAATTCGCGATGCGATTGTAGAATGTTGAGCGCGGAAAGGGACCTATGCTGAAATACATAAAGTAGATTGAAAGACATAAAGTAAACTAAAAGATGAGATATCATGATGAATGGGAAGAGTCTAGCCTTCCTCGTCAAGGGAATTCAGCATCTCCCGCCAACAATTCACAAGATCATCGTGGTCGACTTCTGCAAAATGCAGAAGCTGCAGGTGATTCAGTTTCTTACACGCCGAAAAGAAACCATGGGTCAACGTATCGTGGTTCATGATGATGGGTGAGTGATATAAGTACAGGAAACTGTCTATATTTCAACGTTTGATAGCGGTTAGGTACCCATGCAAGTGCTAGGTAGCTACATAATGAAAAGGGTAGCAAAAGCACTACAACTTGATTGATGATGTTATACATATAGTACGAACATGATGGAACGACAGTGTGAGTATGATGGTACGACGTGAAAAGCTGTGGGTGGGCTGGAGGGAATGCTGTATCAATATGTGTAGTTTGGAAAGTGGAAGATTGAGGGAAAAATCTGCTCTTTAAGTACTGCTTGCGAGTGCTGGATGACACTAGTGAGCTGAGGCTTCACTCGTGCTTTTGATTCACAATGGTGATAGATATCCAGGTTGTCAGGTCTTGATTTGGCAGTGAATGACAGAGAAGGAGCCATAGAGCATAGTGAATAATCCAGAGAATAATTCATAGAAAATGACGGTGCTTGGGAATTGTACAAACTTCACTCTCACAGTACCGGGAAGAGATAACTGATCGAAGGTTGAGCCAGCGTTGACCTATCTTTGACTTTTGTTCAGCTGTCTTTGATGTGATATATTACTTTATTTCGGCCAATCTTGATGCTGGTGGAGACTTGATACGGAAGTCGATGTCATTTCCTGGGTGTGAGTGCTGAGGCCACTCAACGAATGATCAATTTCCATTGCTGGAATCTTCACTGTGCATGACACTTGTCTTGATGGCGCCCTGCGTCACTGCCATTTCCGTTCTTTTTTTCCAGTAGAAGTCGCCGCCAGAGTAAGCAGGCTTGTCATCACTCTTCGTAACTTGTTCATCCCGAGTGCATTGAGCTGTCATCACTGATTAGCGTCTTCCGCGGTATTGAGAAGGGACACCTCGCTCTTTGAGCAAGGCCTACAAGCTCACTACCCGCCTTGATCGATTCTGTCCACGGTCCTCGACCTTAATGACTGTCTGAGCCACCAGCTGTAAACAAGATTCTTAAAACTTGAGGGATCGGGATGTTGGGAGATCCCTGGGGTGAATATAGAAAAACACACAACCTCCACCATTGAATTAGCGCCAATAGGAATCGAACCTATTCAGAAGTATATTGATCCGCGAACAAATATGTCATCAAGATCTCCTATCCGAGCGAATGAGAGAACCCGAACGATGTGCCATAGCCTTACCTAGTACAGAGTGATTTGCCATGTTCTCCGTTCCGACGAGCATTGGACCGCCTTGGTTTCTTTTAGGAAACAACAGCATTGTAGATATCCGATTCTTGGAAGCCAGGTCCCCTAGCGTTTTGAACGATTGTAGCCTGCGCTGTCTTGTAATGGTCATAGTCTGGCGCGTAATTAATTACTTTGAGTAATATATACTTATTCATGAGTAATAAACACTTAACTAGTAAGATATCTAAGTGTCCCTTACGTTATAAATTACGCATCAAGCTTATTAATGCAGTCTTTATTAAATAGTAATAATGTCAATAAGTTATCTACACGTGATTTAGATATAGTGTAATAGTATTATAATAACTAATAGATAGATATAGCTATATAGAATAGAATAACTATTATAAGAAATCTCTACTAGTCTACTAAGGCCCCCTAACTAGTCCTAGTTAGTAACTACTAAGGTTAACCTAGCCTAATTTCTAATACTACCTCTTAGATTAATAGTAATAAGATAGTCTACTTATTATTAACTACTATATCTAAATGCCCTTACACTTTACTTAGAGCTAGTCTTAATTATTATCTAGCTAGGCTAAAGTTAATAGAGCTAATAGGTTTTATTAGTAGATTAGTATATTAGCCTTTAGTATTAACTTATTAGAGATAGATTTCTTTAATTTTAGATATAAGTTAATATACTAAATAATATCTTATTTAAATATATTTTATAATAGTATAATTAATTAGGTTAATAGCTAATTTTATAACTACCTAGTTATTAATACTTAGGAGTACTAGTACTACTCCCTTATTATACCCTAGCTCTTTAAGTATAAGGCCTAGATATAGAGCTTCTTTATATACCTCTATTATAGTAATATATTTAGACTCGTATATAGATATTACTACTAGCTTTTATAATTTAGATTACTAGGTAATAGGGCTATTAAATAGTTTATAGATATACGCCCTAGTAGAATAAGACGTCTTATAATTATTATAGTATAACGTGTTAGTAAAACCTTCTAGGCTATTATTATTACCTAGTTAATAAATAAGGCTATTATTAACTATTCCTAATAGATAACGTAGTACCCTTTTTACTATATTTATATATTACGGAGTAGGGTTATTAAGTAAATAACTTAGGTTACTAATAGCGTATATAATATCTAGCCTAGTTATAATACTTAGCTAATTAAGTAGTTCTATAAGGGACTAATAAGCCTCCCTTTTAGATAAGGAGGCTATATAACTATTAGGAGTAATAGTAATATTAGCCTATTCTATAAGTAAATTAACTAGTAAATATTTTTCTATACCTAGTTATTTTAATAATTAGTTAATATATTTTATTTAGTTAATCTAAATAGAATAGTTATCTAGATTTCTAATAATATTTATTCCTAAATAGTCTTTTAAGTCTCCTATATATTTAAAGTTAAACCTCTTATTAAATTCCTTCTTTATCTAGGTAATTAGGTCCTAATTACGTGCTATAAATAGTAAGTTATTAATATATACTGTAATAATAACTTTTATAATAGTATTAATAAACATGTAATAATTATACTTAAGGCGCTTAAAACCTAGAGACTAAAGTACCTTATAAAGGGTTTTATACTATTTATAAGAAGCTTATTTAAGGCTATATAGAGCTTTATTTAGTCTATAAGCGTATCCTTATTTACTATTAATAAAGTAGTAAGGTTACTCTACCTAGATTTCTTCCTAAATAAGTAATTCTAAGAAGGCTGTAATAATATCTAAATACTTAACGACTAGCCTATATTTAGTTATTATAGCTAGGAGGAGTTATTATAATAATACCTTTAGGGTTAATAAGAATATCTTATTAAAATTAATCCCTTTAATTTAGTAGAAGCCTTTAACTACCTACTATACTTTATATTAGGTTATTTCACCTATTAGCCTATATTTATAGGATAAGACCTACCTCTCTAGTAAGATATATACTTTACAAGGTAGTTAATATAATTCTTACTATATTATCTACTTATTATAATTAGCTAGTTCTTCTTTAGTAGTAGCGAGCTATTTATTACTATTAGGCCTATTAAGAGCCTCGTCTATTAATATTAAGTAGGGACGCTCCTTAGTACTAGTAATAACGCGGGTAAGTATAGCTTTAAACCTATTAGGGTTATTAGAAGACTTTATACCCCTCTTATTTATCTAGTTATAGTCGATCTATAGTTTATTACGAATAGAATAACGAGATATATTAGGAATAATTCTCTAAGATTTATTATTTTAAGTCGATTATTTATTAATAATAGCTAATAGTATTATAATAGTAATTTAGTATATTAAACTATCCTAACTATTCTAATATTAATTAGTTAGTAATTCCGACTCTACTTAGCTAATTTTAGTAGTCTAATTATTTAACTTATTCTAATTTAATTTAGGTGGATTATTCTAATTACGTCTATTTAGACTATTTAGCCTACTTATATTATTAGTTAGGCCTAATATTAATTAGCTAGATAAGAAAGTTATTACTAATCTATTACTAGTATTACTAGTATTATTAGTATTATTAGTATTTTTAGTATTATCTAGTACTCCCTTAATACCCTATTAATTAGGGGTATTTACTCCCTCTAAGGCCTAATTACTACTCTCTAATTAGTTAGTCTAGAGCTAGCCTAGGAGGTCTACTATATTATTATCGTCGCTAGAGTCTCCCTCTATTAGGAGCTTATTATTATCTATTAATAATATAGCGGCCCTCTTATTAAATACTATATATACTAATTAAGTAATATATTATCCCTTAATATCTTATACGCGGTAGATACTCTTACTATTATAGCTAAGGAAGTAATATTTAATAGCTTTATTATCTAATTTCTTCTTATTTAGTAATATATTAAATAAGTAGTACTAATATCTAAATAGCTTTAGGTATATTAATTAAGGTTTATAGCTATACTATTTCTTAAAGGGGGACTTCCTATCCTTACTAGGTATAAGGTTCTTAATATAATTAATATAATATATAGCCTTACCCTAGAACTCTTATAATAGTCTGGTATTAATAAGAACTATTCTAACCTTACTAAATAGTATCTAGTTCTTCTATTTAGTAATCCTATTTTAATAAGGGTTATAGGGAGTTAATAGGGTAATAAATATTCTATATTCCTAGAAGATTTATTAATATTTACAGCCCTAGACTAGTTTATTATCACTTTAAATAAAGGCCGTTTTATACCCCTAGTTATTCTAATATTTTATTCGGAACTCGAGTTTTTATAGTAACTCTACCTAACTAGTTATATAATCTATTTAAGTAAACCCTATTACTTCGTATATAAATACTATTATATTAGTATACCCCTTAAGGGTAGTTATATAGCTTACTAACGCTAGGTTAATATACTAGTATTAGCTAGGGATAGTAACTCTAGCTATTAGTATATATAAGGGTATTCAAGTAATTTTTCCTAATATATAACTCTTATATAGTTCCTATTTCTCGTACTTTTATAGGTAATTAGCGGCCTTATAATCGATATTAGTAGTATATACTATAGCCTTTATAGCCTTTATACTAACGTGTCTATATCTCTTATACTATTAGGTCTAAGACGTATTATTCTTAGCTAGAACTATTAATTTAAGGTGAAATACCCTTATCTAGTTAATTTATATAGTATCTAGCTAGTATATATAGTTATATAGGAAGGCTTATAATACCTCCTCGCCTTATTTATTATAAAATATATTCTTCCCTCTACTACTAGTATATATATAGCCTTATAAGTCTAGTTATATAATAGATAGGAGGTTATATTTAATATTTAGTACGTAGCGAATATTAGTTAGTAAGAATTCGCTAATCTTATTATTAATAATTACTAGGATTAGTACTATTCTAATCCCTTTAATAGTTACTAGTTTACTCCTAGTTAGCCCTAATATAGTATAGTTCTAGACTAGTAAGTAGTTAGTAAACTTAGATTAGTCCTAGAAGATATACTCTTAGTCCCCTAAGTTAATAATAATCTTATAGGACTTATTATTTTATTATAAGCTATACTTAAAGCGAGTAGTATAGGAATTATCCTATTTTTATTTATCTAGGTTTTATCTACTTTATTAATAACTAGGACCTCTATTTTAATACTATTATTTATTCTATACTTCTAGATCTTTCTTTATTTTAGGAATAAATCCTTCTAGTCTTAGCTTTAGATTAATATACTAGTAGTCTTTTATATTATACTAATAATTATAGAATATATAATTATTATTATTATTACTCTAGCTCTTATTACTAGGCTTATTTTAATATTAGCCTTATTTTAGCTATTTACTAAAATTACTAGCGTATACCTTAGATTCTTTAGTCTTTAAAGGTATAAACCTATTAACTAATAATGTAGTAATATACTTAAAATCTTATAACTTACCCCTAGATTAAGTAACCTTAGTAAGGGTATAAACCGCTTCCTTTATCTCTTCTAGTAGGTAGACTAACCGCGTTAGGTTAGTACTTCGAACTCGAGTTAGGTACCCGACTCGACTCTTAGCAAGTTAATACTAACTTCCTAGCCTAAGTATTCGGGTTAGTACTAATAGTTAGTACTAAGTATTTAAGTTAATACTATAAGGTAGTACTAAGTATTAGTACTAAAGTATTAACCCGACTCGCTAAGACTTTAGTTTTAGTAAGGGTATTTTACTAGACTATAATATTAGGAATACTTTATAGTAATATAAAAGGGTAATATAATTATTTAATAGTTATTAGTAGATAGCCTATCTATCTAGTTAAATATCTCTATAATCTTATACTTATAAT